>OMGU01000236.1_pt1 | contig 64849 bp, 71 predicted proteins | sample 1646121 | NCBI WGS metagenome assembly OMGU01 (sample SAMN05578581, study PRJEB25193) | human gut metagenome | biome: Human Microbiome; feature: human-associated habitat; material: feces | host: Homo sapiens | place: USA:Birmingham
CGCAGGAGGAGTCCGAGAAGTATTTGAGCCTTTTGAAGAAGGGACTGTCCGGTTCCCTGGGGAAAAACCTCATTGACATCGTATTCTCCACTCAGCAGGTAGTGGACAGTGAGGAACACCGCCTGCTCACCACACTGCGGGATTCCCAGCTTAAGGACAACGAGGCTCGCCAGACCTTTTACCACAAGGTAATTGACAGTCTGGACATGGGGGACAGTAGTTACCTGCTGCTCCTGACCTGTGACAGCTACGATGTTCCCCATCGGGGCAAGGATGATTCCCTGCAAGCGGATGCCTCGGATGAGGTGTTCACCTACATCGTCTGTGTGGTGTGCCCCATCAAGGAGGGCAAGGTAGAGTTGGGATATTTTCCCGGTGACAATGAATTCCACTGTGCTGCCGGGCAAACCGTCGCTCCTCCTGAGCTGGGTTTTCTGTTCCCGGCATTCGATGACCGGGCAGCAAATATCTATAACGCTCTCTTTTACAGCAGGAAGGCCAATGAAATTCACCAGGAGTTCATTGACGCGATCTTCCATGTGGAAGCGCCGATGTCTGCCGTTGAGCAGAAGGAAGCATTCCAGTCAGCTTTGAGCGATGCGTTTGACTGCAGTCTGGAAGTGATGCAGACTGTTCATGAACAGCTGCGTGAGAAAATCAAGGAGCACAGGGAGAGCAGGAGTTCGGAACCTCTGGAGATGAGTGCCTCAGAAATAGGGCAAATCCTTCAAAGCTGCGGGATTGCGGATGAACAGGTGGCAGCATTCCAGAAAAACTGCGGCGAGCAGTTTGGTTCGGGGGTTGTCCTGAATCCGGCAAACCTGATCGACAGCAGCCGCTTTGAGATCAAGACGCCTGAGATCACCATTTCGGCTGATCCAGAGTATAGTTACCTGGTGGAAACTCAAATTATCAACGGGCGCAAGTACCTCCTGATCCCCGCAGAAGATGGCGTGGAGGTCAACGGTTTTGCTGTCGGCATTACAGCTGCACAGAAAGACGATTAAATTTCAAAAGCCGGACACAACGCAAGGCGGTATAACCTATAGGGCCAGATGTTGTTTGTTATTTTCTGTCTTAAATAAAATCCTTAGAGTGGGCGCTTCTGGTTGGTTCATCACGAACCGGGACTCGGTTCACACGATATGTAAACCCTCCCCTTGGCGGGAGGGTTTGCTTTTTACAGGCTATCTCACCAGACGGTTCCTTGCTTCCAGTGCTGATGCGCAGTCATGGCCTGTCAAATACTGTGCCGCATCCAGCCATTCCCGTTCGCTGCATGCACCTAAAGGGATCGCGGCAGTGAGTCTGTGCAGCCGTTCACTTTGCTGGGACAGCCGAAGATCAGAAAGAACTCCGCATCCCATTTGATAAGCCAAATAATCCAGTAAATCGATCTCAACCAGCATTGGACACCTCCGTCATACCACATGATACAGATTGGAAGTAAGACTCCCATTCTCCCGCCAGCGGGGATCTTTGCGGAGCAGTCCAGCTTTCACGAGATCGTCCAGCGCTCGCTTAACCGTGGAACGCGAAAGCCCCAGCTCCAGTGCGATGGTCTTGATGGCCGGCCAGCAGCGACCCTCGCTGTCTGCCCGGTCCTTCAGGTACATATAGACGCTTCTGGCTCTGTGGCTCAGATCGGAAGCATAGATATTTCTAAAGCTGTTCATTCTGTTCCCCTCCCTCAAGGCCGAAAGGCCGTCTTGCGTGAATCTGGACTGGCCTGCATACCCTGACTCATGCCTCCCGCAGCAGAGGTTGTTTCCTGCGACGGCTGCTCGGCCACAGTGCCATAGTTGCGCCGGATGATAGACTCCTCCAGTTCCTGCTTGTCAGCATAGGCAACGGACCGCTGGGCCTTCTCTGGCACCTCATAGGGCTTGCCGAACCGGATGCCCCAGTCGAGGAACAGCCGCAGCTTGACCTTCATGGGATGGACGCCGGTCTTGGCCACAATAAAGCTGCCCTTGGGCATGGATTTGAGTTCGTCCGGCGTCATGAGGGGGCGCTCCATCATCTGGAGAGACTGGCTGGGGTCATTCCTCCCACGGGAGATACTGCCGCTCATCACCGTCCGGCTGCCGAGGGCTTTGGAGAGCTCCACCGCTGTCTGGCTGGCCGGGGCAAAGCCACCGTATAGGTTGACCTGGCAGTTGTCCACGATGATCTCAGAGCCTTCCTTCCCATAGTTCTTCTGAAGCTGTCCCGTAATGCTCTGGACGATAGGCACCAGCATGAGTCCTCTGGACCGGGAGGCGGAAAACATCAGTTCCAGCGACTGAATGGGCGGGCAGGTGCCCAACTCGTCCGCGAAGAAGACCACCCGGTTCTTGAGCCGGCCGCCGTTCTCGTCAGCCACAGTGAGGATCTCCCGATACAGGTTTTGGAGGATCAGGCTGACCATAAAATACTTGGTCTGGTCCTCCTCGGGCAGTACGATAAAGATGGCGGATTTCTCATTGCAAAACTTCTCCGCGTCAATGGCGGTGTCAAAGCAGAGGATCTGCTCCATCTCCGAGTCGAGGAAGGCGTTTAGGCGGGACAGTACCGTTGAGATCACGGAGGCCATGGCCTGCTCCGCCGTGTTGAGGGCGGACCCGGCAAACCAGCGGGCCTTATGATTAGGCGGGAGCTTTTCCAGCAGAAGCTGGAACTGATTCTTTCCCTTCACCCGGCTGGGAGCCAGCAGTTCCTGCACCAGCTTGAACACCGACACGATGTGGCGCTTTTCAATGGGATTTCCGTCCGCGTCCTCGGTGGGCAGATACTCGGCCACCAGCAGGAACATGGCAGTCAGCAGGCCCTCGGCGGAATCGTAGAAAAAGGCGTTTTGCCCATACTGGGCGCTGTCGCCGCCGCTGGTGTTGATGAGCGTCTTGGCGAGGATCTTGGAGTATTTCTCCGCCTTAGCCTTTGCTGCCAGGTTTTTGGGGTCGGCCTTATAGATATCCATGTACTTGTTGATCAGATGAAGCAGGTTGTTGCCGTCCGAGCGGGTGGGATTACGCAGATCCAACACGGCGATTTGGTATCCGTAGCAGTCCTTGGCAATACCGGCATAATTGCGGAACAGGTCGCCCTTGGTATCCGTGCAGAGGAAGGACATCCCGCTGGCGAGGGCATATTCGATGTTGGGGTACAAAAAGAACGCGGTCTTTCCGGCGCCGCTGGCGGCGGTGACCATGGCGTGGATGTCATCGGTGTCCACCAGAGCTGTAACATGGTCTTTGGGCCCTTCGCAGCCAAGGACAAGGCCCTGCTTTTCCGGCAGATGCTCTCCCTTGCGCCACAGCTCCGGTTCAAAGGGGATGTGGGCATAGGTCTGCCGAATCTCCTGTTTGGTAGCCCAGCGTGCGGTTCCGTGCTGGCCGTCGCCCACAGTCTTGGATTTGATTCCGTCAAGGGTATAGTAATGGGAGAGAAACGCGAGGCCGCCGATTACGAGAAACATGATGGCGCCTATCACGATAAGTGTTATAACTTGCGTTGGCACATGATCCTCCTTTTGATATCTACGCCTTAATATCAGAAGGGGATGTTCAGTTTTCGCTTTGTCTGCTATAATAAATTGGTATGAGGTGATTGCTTTGATTTGCGCATGTGACCATTGCTACTATCTGTTTGAGGCGCCGGAACTGCCGAAGCAATGCCCGGACTGTGGAAAGCAGGCAACCCGGCCAGCCAATAAGCAGGAGCGGGCAGAATATCTCAGCAGACAAACAAGCAGCCAGGAAGAAGCGGAGGAGTGGGACTGAGCCATTCCTCCGCTTTGCCGCTTCAGGCTTAGGCCATCACTGGCTCAGCTTCCCTCTGGGCCTTTTCTTCTTTCTGCCGTCTCTTGATTTCATCCGCCTCATACTTGATTGGCACCTTGGCGCAGGAGATGGCCAGCTCCAGCCATGCGCTGGCCGCCTCCTTTTTCTCTACTTGGGTACGGATGCCCTGGCGATTGTTCTTGGCCAATACACTTTGGAACTGCACGGCGATCTCATCCGCCCGGTTTTTGAGGATGCCCCGGTTCTCATGAGGCAGGATGCGGCTTTCCAAAAAACGGGCGCCCTGCTCAGCGGTCAGCATAGTCCCCATCTGTTTGCACTCCCGTAGCACCACCGAGAGGGCCAGCGCCGCCATGGTCTCCATGCGGTCCATGGCCTGGTCAAAGCGTCCCCAATGGAGGTCGTTTCGGTACTGTTGGAGCAGATTGGGGATCTGATAGACCGCACGGTCCGGCTGGGCCTCTTGGCACTTGGCCCCGATCCGCCGGCAGACGGGACCCGCCGCCACAAACTGCGGGTGCTCCTCGGCTGCCTGGGCCTCCAGCCCATGCCGCGCTTTCAGATCCTCGTCCCAGTCCTTGTACTCGGAGCGCAGCGGGGCAACCTGTGTATAACCATGCTCCCGCAGGATATCGGCGAGCCGCCCCGCAGCCTCGATCCCGGTGGCATCGTGGTCCAGGCAGAGGATGACTTTCCGCAGATTCGGATTTTTCTCCAGCATCCACAGCATGGCGTGTTCCGCCGTGCCGCAGAGGGCCGCGTAGCTGTGCCGCTGCCAGTCCTCCGGGTACAAGGTCAGAAAGGCCAGCAGGTCGATGGGTGCCTCAAATACATAGAGGCGGTCGCTGGTCCCGGTCCAGTGGAAACTGCACCGGGGATCACTGCCCTCTATGTTGCCCCGGTAGCTCTTGCCCTGGGTGTAGAGGCCCCGCTTGTGGGCGTGACGGGCAGCGCCGTGTTCATCGAATCCAACGAACACAGCGTTGTGGTACTCCTTTGTCTTGTCTTTGGATGGCTCCCGGCTCTCATAGATCAGCCCCTTCTGCGCGAAAGCATTGAGAACCTCCCGGCTGATATGCCTCTGCTGGAGCAGATAGGCATACACCCGCCGCATGGTCTGATTGGCGGGTGGCGGGGCAAATTCCTTCGGCTCGTCCCGTTCCTTTTTCTGAGCTGATACATACACTTCGCCTTTCTCACCGCCCAGCAGACGGGTCACCGCTTCGGGGTAGGTCAGGCCGTAGAAATTTTGAACAAAAGAGATAGGACCGCCGCCCTCCTCAGCCTCATGATCGTACCACTCACTGCCACGAACAGTAATACTGTGATCTGATGCAAGGCGTTTATCCCGGCCGGAGGGGATGAGCTTCTCTCCCTGCCGGCGCAGGAACTCCACCAAGTCGACAGAGTTGGCCCGGAGTTTTTGCTCATCTGTGAAGTGGATATAGGGCATGGTATGCCTCCCTCCATCATAGAAAACTCACTGATTTCGCCCCCCGCACTTCCGATGGAATGGGACGGGCCTGTTGGGGAGCCGCGGTTGTTTCTTCCGGTTCCGCAGTTGCTCCGTCCACATCGGCGGCGCCAGACTTTTGACTGCTTGCTTCCCTTTCAAAAAAAAGACCTCCTTCACTATAGCTGCATTTCCGGCTCATGGTCATCGGCCTTATGCCCCTGCGCGATCTTCTTCGCCCTGATCTTCCGCAGGAGCTTCCGGTCCACCGCCACCCGGATACCGCCGGAGGGCGGCGGCTGGTTTTGTTCCTGGAAGATGTTGGCCAGATGATGGAGCAGCGAAACAATGGCCGCCACGGGCGGCTGGCCCAGGCGGTCATTCATGTGTTCCAAAAAGTATTGAGCGTACTCATTTCCCTGATCCGCCGCCAACTGGAACCACTTGATTGCGCTGCCCCTATCTTTTGGGATCTCTTTCCCGAGCAGATAGAGTTTGCCGAGGGCATACTGGGCATATTGATTTCCCTGATCCGCAGCGGCAGTAAGCCAGCGCATGGCTGCATTCACATCCCTCGGCACATTTTCCCCCTGGAGCAGCAGCTTGCCCAGCCGGTACTGGGCAAACTGATTGCCACGGGCTGCTGACTGTTTCAAGAGTTCCAATGCCTTTGCGGTGTCTTTGGGGACACCATCTCCCCTGAGATAGGCCAGAGCTAAGGTATATTCCGTGTCTGCCGCAGGTTCGCTGACCCCCTGGTCATCCGGATGGAATATCTGCTGGTGAGCCCCAAGCTTTACTGCTTCCCCAATGACGATGTTTTTGATCCGCTTGAATTCCTTCTGTTGGGAAAGGGGCAGGCGCTGGGGGAGGTCGTCCTTGTAGGTGCGGAGCACCTCCTCCCGCAGCTCGTACCACAGGGCGTAGGCCGCGGCGACACGGGGGTCCTTGGCCAGCTCGTCCACGATCTCATCCACCACAGCCTTCAACGGGGCCTTGAGGTAGCCGTACTGCTTCCTGCCTCCGGTATGCCGCAGGCGTTCCGCCAGATACTCCATGAGCTCCTCCATACGGCCGCTGTCCCCGGCGCCGCTCCGCATCTGCTCGATGAGCTGTTCCATCACCCAGCGGGCGTCCTCGTTCAGCGCGTCCCGGCTCTGGGTCTGCTTCTGGTAGAGCTCTGTGAGCTCCTGCCGGAAAATATCTTTTGCCAGCCCCGACTTGATTTGGGCGATGCCTTGTTTGGTCAGGAATCCTTTGGATGGATCTGCACTGTAGCAGACCATGTGGACATGAGGGTGGTGGGCCTCATCGTGAAAGGCGGCGTACCATTGAAAATCCTCCCAGGGGATCTTCATTGCCGCCGCCATTTCCATGGCATACTTGGAGAGCAGGGCTTTCCATTCCTCCGCCCTGTCATAGCCGAGGCGGGCGGCGTCCTCCCGCCGCAGAGAGATGATGGGCAGCCACACATTGCCGGGGTGGGCCGCAACCGCTTCCGCCACCCGTGCCAGTACGAGATGATCTTCTTCGCCGGTAAACAATCCGTGGGAGCCGACGCGCTGGGTGCGGGGGCGGGAGGCAATGTACTTCAGATAGTTCTCCTTCTTCGCAATCTGGTCATAGTTGTCCTCCAGGGTGCGGGTGATGAACTCTGATGCGTTGGCACAGGTTGGCGCGGCCGCGTAGTCCTCGTATTCAAACATCCCCCGGCTGAGCGGGAAGTCCCGCAGGATCTGTTCCACCAGCTTTTTCTGGTTTGACGTGGCCGGCCACCCGCTGCGTCCCGGATCGACGCGCTCCGCACCGCTCCGTGTGGCCATATACTTCACATAGTTTTCGAGGTGTGCGGTGGCGGCGGAGGTGCCGCCCTTGATGTAGGGGCATTTGAAGATCAGGCGGGGCACAAGCTGTCACCACCTTTGCGTATCATTCCACGCCCCGCTGGTAGTCGATAGCGTCTTTGAAGCTGATGCGCCCATTGGTCTGCTTCACTTCCCGGACAGACCGGGCGCGGAGTGTCTTGAGATCCTCATCGCTGATCTCCATGCCCGCCGCCAGCACATTCATCATCATGTTGACCTCCACCGCCAGCTTGAAGAGCAGACGGGCGATGCGGTTCTCACTGTCCTGGACGGTCCCGCGCATGGCGGTCACCAGCGCGGGCGGCAGGTACGCCGTGGCCTCCTGGCCAGAAACATAGCCAGCGTAGAAGCGGATTGCCTTTTCAATAAACTCGTTCTGGCTCTGGCAGTTATCCCTTTCACAGAGTTCTTTGACCAACCGCTGCGTTTCGGGCGCTATGCGCAGAGCAAACTTGATTTTTTCCCTCGCCATACTTTCCTCCAATCAAAATGTCCTGACCTTCGCATGGTCAGGGCTTCGTCTTTTTGAACGGTCTCCTTACTTCAAAGCTGGATGCATCCCATGCTCTGATTTTGGGGACAGAGCATCCTCTCCTCATAACTGAGGATCTTCTCCATGGTCAACCACTCCGGCTTGCCGTCCTCCGGGAAACTGTCCCACAATTTTTTCATGAGTTCAATCTGCTCACTTTCATCTCCCTCCCAAAGATATTTGCTCTCACGGTCTCCGTCACCGAGGTAGTACTCGCAGTCCAACCGCATGCGATCTAAAAGCATATATCGAAAAATTTCATCTTGCTTCAGTGGGTCAAAATCCATACGGATATCTCTCCTTTTTCTTCTCATATCCCTGTTTTAATTCCGGATAAACATTGGAGTGATGGGCAATTTCAGCCGTGGTGACCCCCGGACTGATCCCATCCCCTGAAAAGTGACCCCCGCAAAACCGTTCCCCGACCCGCATTGCGGGGCGGTGTGAGCCGAGTGGGGGCGCTCCGCGACCCCCGCTCTTTATCCCGCACTGTTTTCGACCCCTCGGTTCACCCTCGCTAAAAGCGGAGGCGAGAGGCCATCAACGCAGGACGGCTACTGCTCATTTTGGGGACTGCCGCACAAGCCCCCGCAAACCGCTGGGAGGTGCCGCGGGTGTACGGATGCCATCCCGCCTTGGAAAAGGGCACACAGGGCCGTACAGGGGGCAACGGCGGGGAATGTAAAACTGCCGGCGCAGCAGCGCCGGCAGTTGCGTGAATTGATATTTAGCTGAGCTGTGGTTCGTTATTTTGCCCTGCAATCATGTGGGCAACCTCGTCCAGCTCCGCGCTGAGTTCGTCCATGGACATAAACATCCGGCCATCCTCCAATTCCTCCCGCGGCTCGGTCAGGCCGTGCAGCTCATCGGCTGCCGCTGCCGCTTTCTCCAACAGGACCCTCCGGCTCTCCACATTTTCTGCAGCCGCGGCTTCTAAGAAAGCGGCCCAGATCTGGTCCATCATTTCGACGGCATCGTCTCCGCAGTTAAACAGGCAGTCTCCCATGCCGCACATATCGGTGGTCGTTCTGGCCAGTTCCAACAGCTTCGTGCGGGTTTCCTGTTCATCGGTTTCCGCAACGATGTGGAAAAACTCCAGTGTCATGTCTATCTGCGCATCGATATCAACGGTTCGGACAAGTTGTGAAGTGGGGATCAGATGCGTAACACATTGGGGCGTACCTGCTGTCTGCTTGAGGTTTTCAATCTCCTGATCGATCCACTCCAGATGCGTTTCAACGCCTTCCCCCGTACCGGCTGCGGCGGCCAGCATGGTCAATCCCTTGCGCATTTCCAGGGCGGGGGGGATCGCATCGTCATCCACTGCTTCGAGAAGTGAGACGGTTTCATGGGCAACGAGGTTGTAGAGATCTGTGATTGTAACCTGCCTTTTTTGTGTTTTCATTGTGTGAACTCCTTTCTGTTTTGTGACGGGTTGATGGTTTGCTGCAAACACATTGCCACATTTTTTTGCAGAAATCCATTCATCAGCACCGACAAAAAGCTGCTTGTCACACTGTGCAGACTGAATAAAATTCGCTGTAGCTCTCCGCTTACATCTGGATTTCGGGGGTGTCCTCTCTCTGCTCCCGCAGCAGGGCGGCCCTGGTGTCCTCCAGTCCCTGCCCGGTCTGCTGGCGGCAGTAGGCGTCCATCTTCTCCCACAGCTGAACCTGTTCCGCGGGAGTCAGTGGGTAGGAAAACGCAAACTCATGCCCGTCAGCGCAGACGAGGTACACGGCCAGCGCGCTGTCCAGCCGTCCGGTTTTCCAGTCAAAGCTGGCGTATACATTCAGCCAGTCATCGTTGAAGGCGGAAGCAACATTGGTGCCAAATACCGCGTCAGGATCAAAATTTATGGGGATATAAAAGTTCAGCTTCCCATCGCACTCTGAGATCTCATCTGCAAATGATACCGCATCTGCCGGCAGTCTTTTAGTGCCCGCTGTGAGTTCAGGAGGGCTTTCACGCTCCAGATCCAACCGAGCATAGTAGTCGTTCAGCGTTTTTCCGGTTCTGCAGAGGCAGTCCACCTCCATCTGTTTCCGCAAAAGGGCCCGTTCTTCTTTCCCGAGGGGATAGGAAAAAGACTGCCGCACAGCCCCATCCCGATTGTACAGAGTGAGGGAGAGGCTGTGATCGATTTCCTGCCGCGCCACGTCATAATTACAGAGGATATCCAGCCAGCTCCCCTCGCTGGGGTGATCCAAGGCTGCTCCAAGAACCTCCCGCTGGGCCTCCGCACTGACGAAGTCAAACTGAAAATTCAGGCAATGCCCTGACAGAATAATTTCCTCCGGGAAGGTGAGATCACCCTCCCGCAGAGGGCGGATTCCTCTGATTTCAACAGGATCAAAGGTCTGGAGTTCAATGTCCCGCCCATATAGATAGTCTATAAACTTGCGCCATTGCTCGTTTCTCTGGCTGCTGCGGCTTCGGGTGGACTGGTAGGCGGCCGTAGATACATCCTTGATTTTGAAGGTCTGCCAACCGTCCGCGAGATTCAGCGCGGAACACCAGCCGGCATCCAGATCAATTTCAAACGCGCCGGCAACCTTGCCGGTATTTTCGAGGCGCAGAGCGGCTAATTCCTCAAACCGCACCCGTGTAATGGGCTGAGAATTATAAAAGTGGCGGGAGAAATCGCCCTTCACCGCCGCGGCGCCTCCTTGCAGATAACGGCGCAGCCGTATAGCCACATCCAGAAATTCCTCGCCGTTACACGTCGAGAAGACGCTGTCGTGGCCATGTTCCCGAATATGAAAGGCCGCGTAGACCCTCTGGTCTTCCGCTTCCCGTGCCGATTCCAGTTCTTCTTTTGTGATGGCTGTTTCAATCTGCGTCCACTGTTCTAATGGAACAGTTTCGTTGTACAGCGTTATCAGATAGTCCTGCAGATGCTGTTCAATATCGCTGCCCTGGGCCTTCAGCGCCTCCTCCAGCGCATCCCAGCGCCGCTGATCCAGCCACACCTCGGCGGACATGGAGCCTGTCATTCCCTGGCCTCCTTTCCAGTGCCGGGCGCATCCGGCGCCGCGCTCCGTGAGGCGCGGGGAGGCCGCTGGCGTGTCTGCTCGTCCGGTTCCGCCATGCTCTCGATGTACTCTCTGGTCTGGGACGGTACATATCTCTTATAGAGTTTCTCCATGAACTCATCCAGATCCGATTCCAAAGAGGTGCCGGTTTTTCCCGCGTAGAACTGGATGGCTTTGAGTTTCTCCTGATCAAATGAAATGGCAACCGTGGCTTTCTTCATCGTGACCCCTCCATTACATAAAAATCCCCAGGACATTTTCAGCCCTGGAGTAATTGGCGATTGCTTCATCATATCGTACCAGCATTTGGGACTCAACGCCGTCCAGTACTAATTCCACACCATAAGGGCCGGGGCGAATGGCGGTAACTTTGGCGTCCAGCAGGGCTGAGAATTCTTCTTTTCCTTGGGCAGTCAGCCGGGGGAGGTCCGCCGCGGGCACCCACCCCACATCCTCTGCGGTATGGACCAGATAGACATCGTGGTCCGGCAGGCCGAGGGTGAGCAGGTCCCGCAGATGGATGGCGGGGTCCTCCGCCAATGCCTGGAGCTGCTGCTCTTTTACCGCCTCCGGTGGAAAGTACACTCTGGTTTCTCTGCCGTCCACGCAGGAATAATCTACCTTTCTCCACTCACCGCCATGAGCAACCTGCAGCTCCCCGAGATGGCTGTATCTCCAGTTCCGATTATTTTTCTTGCACCACTGGACTACATGGTCGCTGACGCTTCCGGACTTCCAGTCGAAGGTGAAGAGGGTTTCGTCTCTTTGCCGGAGCAGTTCCGTCCACTGCACCCGGTCCGTAAAACCCATACTGCGGGCAACAAACGCCTCACACATCCGAATAGCCCAGTCGGACGGCTCCGCCTGACGCTCATGCTTTTTTCTGAACTCCTCTAACTGCCAGAGCAGATCCAACGAATCTTGTTTGATTTTGATGTTCTTTCCCTCCTCTTTCGTGTCAGCCTCCGATTGCTTAGCCAGCAGCGGATTGGTTCCGAAGGCTTCCGTCAGGCTCTCATAGATGCTCTCCGTATCCCATTCTCCAGCGGAGGACAGCCGTCCGGCGATCTCCCGCAGGGTCGTTTCCTGGGCGAGTATCTCATCGCGGGAGATAAACCAGGGCCAGATTTCCGAGGTTTCCTGTTCAAAGCGAATGTAGTCCACGATGTCCTGGTATGCGTCGCCGCAGTCCGGCTCATAGTGGTGGGCGAGATCAAAGCCCATGGCTTCGATCTCCTGATTGGTCAGTCTCAACTCATCGTGAAGCATTCTGTAGAGTTCCTCACTTCCGTCATGCTCCGCGAGGAAAGCTATGAGCCTATTCTGAATTCTGTTGGCGCCTGCCGTTGGAAAATGGTTTGCCAGGGCGTCCAGGCTCTCCCGCAGACTGCCGGCCCGGTGGTCATACTCCACCCGTATCCGCCCATTGTCCAGGTCAATGACCACCCTCTGCTCCGCGGCCCCGCCATGACCAAGGTCATGGATCAGGGCATCTGCTTCATCCGCAAACGCCCGCCTGAGCGGAGCGCCGCGCTCCGCGGCGGCAGTGGAAAGTGCCTCCGCAAAGCCGCTGTTCCCAGCTTTCGCGATAGCAGAGGCCCGCGCCAACAAGGGGTGCAGTTCCGCAAGCCCATCCCCATTTTCATTTACAAAGGCAGTATGACGCCCCTGTTCCACTATCTGATACAGCATAGACATGGTGTCCATTTCCTCCTTCGCTCACTGCATCGTTATGCCGCCTATCTGTTCCACCGGCTCATCCTCATATTCATCGTATAGGCAAAAGCCAAGGGCCCCAATCTCATCGTTGCGAATTTCCAGCGTGTTGTGAAGGATATCATAGAGGCTGCTGCCGTCAAAGTATTCCGCCATATAGTTGAGGATGGCCGACATGATTTTTTCTTTCCGGTCTGCTGAGAGGGAGGGCTGGCGATCCTCTGGCGAAAACTTTTTACAGTAGTCGAGGTAATAGCAGACGTCAAAACACTCGTCTGTCAAAGTGACCTCCGCCGTCTCCGGCCGCTGCTCCAGCTTCTGAAGGAGCAGAGCGTCGAAACCATTTCCATCCTCTATCACCAGTCCCACTTGCTCATAGAGTTCACTGAAATAGTAACACCAGCTGCCCTCGTTGGTGTTTTCTGTGCCTTCCTGGATGATCCTTTCCACCGCCTGCTCCAAGATGGAATCGACCATACCCCGCATATTGGGCAGATAGGCGAAGTGTTCTCCTGCGTCATAGGCAAAGACACCGTCCCCGCAGCCCTCTCCCAAAATGAGGACGCCCCGGTAGATCCGCTTGCCGTCCTCCTCATAACAGGATGGCTGTATGCCCCGGCATTTTTCTTTCCACGGCCAATTCAGAAAGGCTTGAAAATCGTTGGCCGGCAGGGTGATCAGCCGAACCGCCTCGCACTCGGAGATGCGGAGCCGGCCGGCCTTGGCCAGCAATTGAAGTTTCAGACGCAAAAATATCAACCTCCAGTCGTGGGCAGATAAAAACGGGGATTGGTGCGCTCTCCATTGACCCGGACCTCAAAATGCAGGTGCGGACCAGTAGACCGCCCGGTGGAGCCGGAGAGCGCGATAATGTCACCAGCCTCCACCGTCTGGCCCACCTGTGCCAGCAGGCGGGAGTTGTGGCCATAGAGGGTGGACAGGCCATTGCCGTGGTCGATCATCACATAGTAGCCATAGCCGCCCGCGTTATACTGCGAGACTGTCACCGTTCCGGGCAGCGCGGCGCGGACTGGGGTGCCGGTGGGGACCGCCAGATCCATCCCGGTGTGGCCCCGCGTCTCGCCGGTGAAGGGGTCGCTGCGATACCCAAATTCCGAGGTGACCACGGACTCCCAGCCTGCCCCGATGGGGGAACAGAAACCATCCGCTCCAATGAATGGGACATCCGCCCCTGGGAACCAGCCGCCGCTTTCCCCGCTGGGGCTGCCATAGAGGATGAGGCTATAGATGCTGTCAGCGTTGCTCTGGTGGTCCGTGGTAACCTCAATGCCCATGCCCTGGCTGATCCGTTCGTAAATTTCCGCCAGGTCTTCCACAGGGGTGGCCACTGTGTAGGTCTCTGTGGCCTCTGTTACGTTGCCATCTTCGTCGGTGATTATGACCGTCCTGGTCCGCTCCTCATAGTCCACAAAGCAGTCCGCAAATGTGCGGATGCCATCCGCCCCCGGCTGCTCCGCGGCGAAATACAGAGCATAAAAAATGGCCTTGACGCGGGTATCGTCAAGGCTTTTTCCGTCTTCACACTGGCTGTTTATCACCGCAATCACATCGTCTATTCGGGCAAAGCTGTTCCGCATCTCCTCAATATAACCTCGGTATTCCGGCGTAGCACTGGCGGAAATAGAGCCGCCGTGGAAACACAGCTCCACGGCGGACACATTGTGCTGTGAGGTCCCGGAGAGAATGGCGCAGAGCAGGACCACCAGCACGATCAGCGGAGAGAGAATGGCCACGATGACCCAGCCCACCTTTTTGCGGACCTCCTCATTGGAAAGGACCGCTATCGCCGCTTTGATTGCGGCCGCCGCGCCGACGCTCATAAGCTCATACCGCCCATGGGCGAATCCTCCGGCCGGGGGCTGTTTCGCGGTTCAGACCAATATGCGGCCAGCTCCTCCATGGTTTCCGCGTATCCCTCGCCTTTGGGCCGATACTCTGCCCACGCTTTGTACTTCTCCAGATCCATCCCATGGTCCAGCAGGAGCTTGGCGGTGCCGGGAGCCTGATTGCTGACGCAGGCATAAAGAGCGGCGTAGTTGTCCGGCTCCACTGGCATTCCGCGCTCCAGCAAGTGTTCCGCCATCCACTCCTGGCGCTGGCCCGTGAGGGCGCGCAGGATGCCGGCCGCCTCATCGCCCGGCTGGGCGCCCTTGTCCACCAGATCCACCGCCGTCTGGAAGTCCAGCTTCTCCGCGGCCCAGCGAAGAAGCTTCGGGGGGGCGGCGGCGATCTGCTCCGGTGTGCATTGGGTAATCAGGTCTTTGGCGATGCTCCGATGACCATCCGTGTAAGCGTACAAAATCACCTCGCCTGGGAGAGAAGGCGCTTGCTCCGCGAGGAGGTTTTTCGCCTCCTTTACCAGTGTCTGCACCCTCTGGCTGTCTCCTGTTTCCACTGCCCGCTTGCAGGCGGTGAGGTATGCATCCGGCGAAAATCGGTCTGCCGCCGCGAGAAGCATCAGGGTCATATTCCCTCCCACAACTCCGGGCCGTCCCGCCACCTCGATCAGCAGATCGTCAGCCCGGTCCGGTACTCTGGGATAGAGGTTTTGGAAAGCGTCAAATTCTCCGTCCCGAATGGCCAGTACTGTTTTATCATAGTCGCTCATGTGCAGGGGCCGCTGGCCCACCTCATCCATATAGGCGGTGATGCTCCCGGTCATCCGCCGCAGGAGCTGTTCCGTCTGGGACATGGCCTGCTCCTGCCGCTCCCGCTGCTCCACCAGCGCGTTGATGATGGTGCGCTGTTCCGCGGGGCTCAAGTGGACAATCATGTCCTCCGGCTCTGCCTGTTCCCCCAGACGGAGGTACCGGGCGTAGGTTCCGTGGTCTCCGTGGAACGCCTTGGTGATGGCGGAGGAGATGAGGAACATCCGGTCCAGATCCGCGCCGCTTTCACCCAGCGTCTTGCCGGTAATAAAACTCTTGGTGACCGGCCGGTCGCTTTCATACCACTTCAGATACACATCCAGATAGGCGCCCTCACTGCTGCCGTAGTCGGTAGTACAGAAGATATCCGCGCCTTTGGGGATCTCCCGGCCGTTCTCCCATTCCCGATCCATGAGGAAATATTCGTCCGGCAGGCAGCCCATGCCCTCCAGACGGTGCTTCAGTTCCTCAAAGACCTCTTGTGCGGTACGCTGGCCGGCATACTGCGTCTGCCGGGGATCTCCCGGCAGCGGCTCCCGGCGGGATAACTCAATTGGTTTCATTTTCATGACCTCCTTCGGTTTTGTAGGCTCATTTCATATCGTTGTGTGGCCAATCAAGGCCGAAAAGCCGGCGATATGACAAAATTCGGTTGACAAGGTTCAGCTTGTATTTTATGATAATCGCATCAAACAGAAAGGATGTGCCCTGAATGGCCGCTCGCAGCACTGAAGAACGTATCGCGCTAATCGACGCGAAGATTTCCAAAAAACAGGATGAGATCAAGGCTCTGGAAGCCCAGAAGCAGAAGCTCCTCCACCCGGTTACCATGAGATCTGTCATGGAGAAAGCGAAAGCCGCTGGCCTATCCGCGGAGGAGATCGCGGAGAAACTGGGGCTTGAAATGTGATGTCATATCCTGTGGAGATAGCCGGCGTATATCATGCGCCGGCCATCTCTTTTTTCATGTGGGGATAGCGGTTGCTGTCGGCCTGCCGGCCGGGGTCAGTCTTACCGCCCGCCCGCTGTGCCGAACAGCGCCTCCTTGTAGGCCGGGGCATGGACTTCCAGTAAATACCGCTCATTGCCGCATTTGAACAGGCACACGCCCCGCTGGGGGAAGCGGATGAGGTTGTACTCCGCCTCCTCCAACTGGAGCAGGTCCATATAAAAACGCTTGTCAATGGAGCCACAGTTGAAGATGAACTGGTGGGGCGGAATAGCGAACAGGGGCTTGGTCAGTTCCCGGATGCCCTCCCGGTCAAAGTCCTCCAGATTCTGAGAGGCCATGATGAGATTAGATTCCTTTTTGCGGACGCGCTTCAAGGTGTTGCGGATATACTCGATGATGGTGGTCCCCACCGACACATTGTCCGACAACCACACATACAACTCATCCAGCGTCGCCGTAGTATTGCCAATGGTCAGCAGGCGGTCGGACATATAGGAGAGGATGTTGAAGAGCATGGCCCCCCGCACATTCTTGCTGGCCTGCAAGAGTCCCTTTACGCCGAAAACAATAAAGCGGGAGGAGGTCACATTGGTGTGTCCATTGAAGAACTGTGCTTCGGCGCCCTGGCACATGGAGTGGAGGCCCAGCAGGATCTCCTGCAGCAGTTCCTTTGTGTACAGCTGGTGCTGGGTTTCATCGTACTCCCGGTACTCCTGTTCAATGAGTTCATAGAGGTCAGAGAGGATGGGATAGTCCTGGGGCTTGAGACCGGCGAAGTTGGTATTGTCGCAGATACCCCACCTGGCGTACAGCTTGCCCACCATGATCTCAATGGCGTCGATGTGCCGGTCTGAAAAATCCTTGTAGGCCCGGAAAAAGTCCTTGAGGAAGGAGATGTGCTGGCTCAGACGGGTGGACTTACGGAATGCCTCCGGCGCGTCCCTGTCCTCCGGGCCGCTGCCATCATCCCAGCACTTGGGCTCCAGCGGGTTGATGCGGTACACGCCGCCCATCAGGTCCATGAAACAGCCGCCCACGGCTTCACACATATCCCGCTGTTCATGCTCCACGTCCAAAGAGATCACAGACTTGCCCGCCTCGAGGAAGTTGAGCAGGAGCAGCTTGAGCAGATAGCTCTTGCCCTGGCCGGAGTTGCCCAGGATCAGGATGTTGGCAGAGGTCTTATCGTCATCCCGTTTATCAAAATCTACAAGGATATTGGCCCCGTACTTGTCCTTGCCGATGTAGAATCCGTGAGGATCGGTCTTTCCAGAATAATTGAAGGGATACAGGTTGGCCACCGAGCTGGCCGGAAGGACCCGTTCAAACTGGGCGCCGAAGGCGTTGCGGCCGGCCGGCATGACAGAAACAAAGCCCTCCTGCTGGCGGAGCATGAGCCGGTCCACATTGAGCTTGCTCCGCACCAACTCCGTCAGCACATCTGTCTGTAAAAGTTTCAGGGCATCGTAGCTGGATGCGGTCAGTTCCAGAAACACAGCACAGTGGAGGAGCGGCTCACGGTTACGATGCATGGTAGAGACCAGGGTGACCACATCCTGCAAATTGGCTTCCGCCGTGACCGTCTGCTGGAGATCCTCCGTGCTGGAGCGGGACATCCGGTGCTTGTTGGCGGCATTGTGGATGATCCGGCGCTCCTCGCTGGGGGTGACCTGCCGGGTGTAGATGCGGATGGTGACCCCGTCCATCTCGCCCAGATGCCGCAGAATGGCCTGCTCGTCGGTACAAGTGGGGTACTCTCGCAGCGCCCACACACAGCGGCAGGTGTTGCCGCACAGGTAGTGGTCCACCTTGAAGTCGATGACTGAGGGAGCGACCATATCAAGAAAATCCTTGATATACGGTTCCTCCGCCGCAGGCTGGGGCATATTCTTTTTTCTGTTTTTCGGCAATGAAAAAACCTCCTGTCCAGGCCGGCAGGAGAGCTTTCATCGCGCTGTTTCTTCCTGATATGGCCCGGAAGTTCTCCTGACGGCCATACTGATTGAATTGCGGGTCACAGATCAGTCATTCAGAATGATCCAGCGTTCCCCATCGTAATCCTCATACTTTTCTGTGGTGGCGTTCTGCTCGAGGTACACGCCCAGCATGCGCTTGAGATCCTCGCCGCTGGAGAGGCTTGCCTTAAACCCCTGATCTTCGAGGCTTTTCTGGACGCGGGAGAGGTGGGTATGCAGTTCCATGCCTGTTTCCTCCCGCATCCGGACCAGCACAAAGAACTCACGGGCAGTCGCCATCTGGATCTGCAGGCGGTCCAGGGATTTGGCGTCCGCCTCCAGCAGCCGGCAGATGACCGGTAGGTCCTCCTCAGCGGCCCGCTGGCGGTAGTGCCGCTTGTTGTCCTCAAAGCTCTCCTTGGAGTTGAGGGCCAGCATCTCGATCTCAGCCTGCCCCTTGAGGACGGTCATGAGGGCATAGATGCGGCTGCTTACAGCCTCCGGGGGCTGTACCGAGAGGTTGGTGGGTTTGATGGCAAAGAAGGTCAGCCGCCCGTGGCCGGTCTTCAGGCCGCTGTCGGTGATCTCGTCGATCCCGATGAGCTGCCGTGTGGTCTGCTTGGCTTTTGCCTCTTTTTTTCTGCTCATTCTTTATCACTCCTGTTCTTTGTTGAGCCGCACAGTCCCCAGGCATAGGTCTGCTGGCCCAGGAGAAAATATCGAATCGCATAGCGCAGGAAGTCCAAAATGCTGGTATCTTCCAGCCGAATGGAGAGAAATGCATAGGCCGCGGTGACCACCACCGGGGGCAGGAGGCCCAGTTGGGCCATGGCGAATACGGAGATCAGGGCGCCCACGCCGACAATGGCGATGTCCCGCAGCTCCCACAGCCATAAAACCGCTTTTGATTTCAGGTTGTCCGGATAGATATACACTTACGTTCACCTCACATTGTCATGCTCATTCCAAATCCCTGTTCATCCTGTTCAGGATCGGGTTCCTGACTTTGCGCTTCGTCTCGCTCCTGCGTTTCGCTCTGGTTTTGTTCCAGCTCCCAGGAGCGGAGCTCCTGAGCCACCACCCCCACAACAAAGGCCCGTTTGGACATACCTTTGTGTGCCTCGAGATACTGCTCAACACGTTGGAAAAGCGTCTCGGGCATGGTGATTGCCAGCGTCCGTTCTTTCTTGTTTTCCTGTATGGCCGCATCCTGGAGCGGCTCCTCACCCTGTTCCCACTGGCCCAACGCCTGATTCAGAAGGCTCTGGACAAATGCCTTTTGGGTGAGCGGTGAATGGGCATCCAAATACGACTTCAACTGCTGGAACATCTCCTCTGAAATCTGAACGGCCAAAGTACGCTGTTCCTGCCTCGGTGTGGCAGGCTGGTCCAGATAGGCGGTGAGTACCTTGGTGAGATACTCGCCATTGGTCATCTCCGGATCTTTGTTTTCCATCAGCCGCTTATGAAGTGACTCTGGAATCAAACCACAGAGATTTTTCATGGGTTCCATGTTAATAGCTCCTTTCACTTATTCTGTTGAGTCAGTAAACGCCAATGCGATCCCCCGCAGGACAAAGTCCACGCAGGGGATCGCCACAGAGTTGCCCAGCGCCTTGTACCGGGCGGAGTCGGAGGCGCCTGGCAGGTCGGTCCAGTGATCCGGGAACCCCTGGAGCCTCTCGCATTCCAGCGGGGTCAGCCGGCGGATGAATTGTCCGGTTCGGACTGGGTGAATAGAGTTGAGGGAACTTCCGGTGGCGCCCTGTTGAAGCGCACCGTGCAAATCGCCGTTCTCCCGGCCATTCCTGCAGTCTAACTCAGCCACATCCATTACCAGGTCTGTCGCGTCCTTATGCTGGCGGGCGCTCTGGGTGCTGGCTACTGCATCCTTTCGGAACACATCCACCCGCTGTCTGCTGAACATAGCGTGAGCAGGTTCTTGGGTTGGAGCACTTTCCTGCGCGATCAACGGAACATTGTTGCCGCCGGTTCCGTATCGGGCGGACATGGTGGGCGCTACGGCATGGGGGCCGGTGTAGCGGGCGTCGATGCCATGGTTTTCGAACAATACCGGCTGATTATTGCCGCTCAGCCCTGCCGCCGCGGTTATGGTTGGGCAGACGCCCACGCCGAGCTCCGCGCCGCCCTGCTGGGTGGCGAGCACCAGTGGCTGGTGGCCATGTTCCTGCGCCCGGAGTGTCCCAGCAACATCTTCACTACAGGCCATCATATTTCCGCCCTGGTCGTTAAGACAAATGACAGGCTGATGGCTTCCCATCTGCGCCCGCAGGGTAGCCGTCTTATTTTCTGTCAAATCCATCCGCTCTCCCCCCTGGTCATTAAGGCATAGAATGGATGGCATACAGTTTCCGCTGGCGGTCCCTTTTAATGTGGGCGCAATTTCCTCGCTATAGCCAATACTTCCTGCGGAAGCTCCGGCTCCAGCAGAAAAACCGGCCGTAAAAATGGCGGGATACCCCTGTCCAGGCATACCACCGCCTTCGCTCAGCGAGGTGTGCCGCTCCTCAGAGAGAAAGCAGTCACCGTTGCCTTTGGCCGTGATCCCGGCCACAAAGGTCTGCTGTTTCATCCCAGGCTGGGCGGTCAGCGCTGCGGCGACATCGCGCAGATCCCGCACCTCATCCCGCTGATTGGCGGCAAAGGCGGTGATCACACCGTTCCGTCCGGTGGACATCCCGCAGTTTACGCCGAGGGTGGCCGCCTTTTCTCCCACCAGGTCTCCGTTGTATCCGTCGAATCCAATGGAGGCTGTCCCGCCTGGAGGATCAGCGCCTCCCTGAGCTGGGGCGGAAGTTCTTTGCCTCTGGCTTCTGCCCGGCGTAGAATCCCTAAGCAGGCGGTCCTGCTCAAATAGTATTTGGATGGCACTTCGTCCTGCAAAATCCGCGACAAGGAAGATTCTCTTTCTTCGCTGGGCGACACCCCAGAATTGAGCATCCAAGACTCTCCAAGCCAGGCTGAATTGATCTCCCAGAATGATTGCCCCAGCAGATTCCCAGCGCCCGGAGTCAGGTCGAGGCACTGAACAGGAGCTGTCTTTAATTCGGACGATCTCCTCGAGGACGATGCGGAAGTCTTCGCCTTCGGCCGAGCTGAACGCTCCTGGGACATTTTCCCAGCACATATATCGAGGTCGAATAGCGTGAGCTGTTCTGCCGCGCCGCTCATCTGCATCCCTCATTTCTTTTACAACACGGATCTGCTCCATAAACAGGCCGGAACGCTCCCCGGCAAGACCTGCTCTGGCCCCCGCCACGCTGAGATCCTGACAGGGTGAGCCCCCTGTGATAATGTCCACCGGGGGGAGTTCGGCGCCGTTTAACTTCGTGATGTCCCCGACATGGAGCATGGAGGGGAACCTCTTTCTTGTCACTTCGATGGGGAAGGCTTCGATCTCGCTGGCCCACACCGGCTCGATGCCGTTGCGGACCGCCGCGAGGGGGAACCCTCCGATTCCATCGAACAGGCTGCCCAGCGTGGGCATTATGCCATACCCATGCTCTGCCCTGGAGCTTCGCTTTGCTCCATCTCAGCGGGCAGAGCCTCCTGCTTGATTTCCAGCTCCCCAATCTGTCGGATGGGGATGCCGAGCCGTTGGGCCTCCTCAATCTCACGGGCCATGCCGGAACTGATCCGGTCGCCGCAGCACCACAGTTCGTCGCAGACTTCCAGCACTCGATGCCCCAGCCGAAGCCCAGTTTCCCGTTCCGCGGGATCGCTGTCATCCAGCATCTGCGGGTAGAGCAGGTGGACGGCGATGGGAGTATGACCCTGGCGGATCGCATAGCGGCAGGCTTTTTTCGCAAACGCAATGTTCGCCTCAATCTCTCCGGCAAAGGGAGAAGCGATATAAATCAGTTTTTCTCTGCTCATTTCGCCACCCCCACTGCCTGTACCACGGTGCGGGTGGTGTTGATTGCCGACTGTGCCGCGTAGACGGCGGACATGATGTTGGCGCGGGTGGAGGTATCCAGCCCGAAGGCGCCGCAGATCCGCGGCACCTCACCGGCCGACAGCATCAGCCCAAGGCCCAGCAGCGCGTGGTCTTTCAGCACCAACAGTCCCGCTGTGAGGATGGTGGCCTGCAGGAAGGTGGTCAGGCACAGGCCGATGATCTGCTTGCACCACTGCACAAAGCCGTCCATGTAGCCGCGGGGCACCGAGAACATATACAGGGAGCCCACAGCGATCTGGATGAGCAGGATGCCGCCGCGCTTAAGATTGGAGAAAAAGCACTTGATGATGGCGTATCCCATCATGATGATAATGAAAATGACCATGATGGGACTGGTGATGCTGCCGATCCCGCCAAACACACCGGAGGCCGCTGCCGTTCCGATATCCACTTCTTGCAGGGAAGTGATGATATCTATGGAGAGGACGTCAAAGCTCTCCCCATACCCGGTGATCCCGGAGGTCAGGCTGGCCTGTAGGGTGACGGAGAGCTTGTAAAGCTCTACCGGCACCAGGGTAAAGCAACTCACCGCCATAAAACCCTTGATGGCGTTGAGCGCGGCGTCTTTGACATTGGCCCGTCCGGTCTGGTATTCGATCCCGACCTCGAACACGGCCACCACCAGCCCGACAACATACAGCGCCCAGGCCAGATAAGAAAAAAAGAGGACGATGGACTGTACCCAGCTCATCTCGAAGAGCTCAACGCCCATGTTCCCCATCTCGGCAAAAAAGTTGCCAAAGAAGCCCACGAGCTGGCTGTAGACCCAGTCGATGAACTGGTCCATCAGCCCGCCGAGGAAAAAGTCCAATATAAACATCTGGTGGTTTCACCCCTTTGCGTAAGGGGGACCGTGCCAGTATTGGACGTATACTCCTGCTCAAAGGCACAGGGGCCGTGACTTGGCACGGCCCCTGCTTGGATTCACTTCCTGTCTTCTTAATACATTTGCGGGCTGTGCTCCTGCGCCTCATCCTGACGCTGGAACACTTGCAGATACTCATCTACCGCGCCCGCCAGCACCCTGTAATCTGCCTGAGTAGGCTGGTACACATACCAGCCCACCTTCCCGTAGTCATCCCAGAGGTGCGGTAAAACGCCATTCGGGAAGTTGGGGTTGCTCACCTTTTTCTTTCCCAGCAGATCGCCAAAGCGGAGGATATTCACATCCACCGCGCCCTCGGTCCGGTTCAGAACCGTCAGCTTGAGGGCATTGTACTGGCTGGCAATGTTCAGAGAAACGAACTCCAGCCTGGCCCGCAGATCCGGGTCAAGCTGGATGTAGGCCGACCTGCCCGCAAAGGATACTGGGCCGCTGGTTTTGCACTGCGTGAGGATTTTCCTCAGCTCCTGCCCAAATGGATTCATGTTTCTTTCCCTCCCTACACGGTTAATTCCGGGGCAGCCGGAGCCGGTGGGCGGGCCAGCTCCAGCGTACTGCTTTCCAAGGCCAGAACACCGTCCAGTCGGTGAATAAGGCCCTCCATGTGTTTCTGCCACCTATCCCAATCTTTCGGATCAAACCAGCCGCCGGGCAGTTCGCCGGCTTTGATCTGTTGCTCCGCCCTGATCCTGGCATATTTCAAGGTGTCCGCAAGGTAATCCCGAAGTTCCTGGAGAGAAGATCTTGATGCTGTAAACGATGTAATAGACCGAAATTTGTTATCCGTGGCCGCCCACTCATCATCATAGTCCAAACTGCCGGGATTGCCGTCAAGATACCTTACAATGATCTCAGCCAGTGCCATAGGGCTGGTATGTGAACACCCCAGCTTTACATCACAGGGGGCATTCCATTGGTCTTTCTTTAATGGTTCAAGCATTTCCCCCAGGTCCAGCTGTCCGTCTTTCGATAAATTGTGCCAGATACACCCAACTGCATCCAGTCCATCGTCGGATTCCAGTGCGGTGATTCCCCAACAGCCCATAGAAACCGCCTTCCATTTCCGGCTTACGCCTCATCATTCTTGTCCTACATTTCCAGTTTCGGTCCAATCTGCTCCTGCTCATCCAGCCCAAATGCCTCGCGCATTTCCGCATCCGCCAGAATCCCGAACGCTTCCTGACAATCTGCGCAGCTCACGATCCAGGTCTTTCCTTCAAAGTACCGGAGCGTTTCCGCCAATATTCTGGTCTTCGGGTCCGAGGCAGAGAGAAGCTGCTCCACCCCCTCCCGCGAAAGATATTTGCGCTCTCCGCTCCAGGAGCCAATCACGCCGACAGTGTACTCAGGGATTTCCACCGGCAGTATTTTACAATCCAGAACCGGATCTGGATCAAAGGTGAAAAACACATCAATGGGAGTATCTTCTACCACGCTTACCCCGATGCCGTATGGACCTGCGCCTGCTCTGCACATCCCGGCAGACCGCTGGTACAACTCGTTAACCAATGAGAGCATTTTATTTCCGGATGGATTTGAAATTGGATATTCCATTGGTCCCTTCCTCCTGTGTTCTCAGAATAATTCTTTACATTCCCAGGATGCTCCAGACATAGGTGGGAGCCGTCAGGGTGAAAATGAGGCAGGCAAACAGAATGGCCGGCGCGGTCCACTCAAATTGGCCGTGCTTTCTGTAGTCAAAATACGCCATCCCCAATTTTGCAAAGAAAAATACGGCTAAAATAAGATCGATCACCGGAAAAATGACATTATTCACTACGGTTTTGATCTGCTCAGATGCCGTTGTCCATGTCCCCTCAATGGCCTCGGCCACATTTCCCGTTTCAGCAGCAAAGGCAGTCGTGCCGAGTAGGACTGCCAGCAGGAAGACCATTACAAACCCGCAGAGAACCTTTCTGTACTTTGTCATAAAATAATCCACCTTTCTTTTGAAAAGGAAAAGCCGCGGGAGTTATTCTCCCGCGGCACAGGTGGACCAGCACAACCAAGCCGCAAGGTATTTCCCACGGCCTGTCTCTTGTCTGCTTTTACTCTGATAATCGCTTACAGGGTAAGAATCTGTCCGTCAGATGCGGATAGTTCTTGGAACTTTTCTTTTAATAATGCTTCAAGCACCTCCTTTGCGAGTTTGCAAAACACCGAATACATTGGAAGCCCATTTTCAGCTGTGTCTTCGTATGGCTCCGGCAGCCGACCGTGCTTTAGAAAGAAACCATTTTCCGCCTCTATAAGCCGCTCAACAGACCACTCCCGTACTTCGTTCCGCTATACCAGGACGGTTTGAATATGGCGCTCATCTCTTGCGGAGAGAAGCGTGGGGTAGCGAAGTTCAGCATACTCCTGGGCGGTCATCCCCATGTAGCGCTCAAAGGTCCTGCGTGTTGGCAGCCCAAATTGGGGATTCATTTCCCGCGCCACCGGCAGCCTGCTGTTCTTTTCCGCGAATCCCGCGAAGGCTTCTTCGATTTTCCCCTTGGTCCATACTGCCGGGGGCCCTTTTTTACCCACTGTCAAGAGCCTCCTTACATCGAGAAAGAAATATCAAAAAACCGCGTCTGAGCAACCTCAACCAGCGGGGCCACTTCAATAACCTCGGGATTCTGTTGGAACTTCAGATCTCCCCGGAAGCCCAGCTTCAGGTTGCTGAATACCTCGGCGGCCTTCAGCAGTTCGGGCGGCGATCCCGGAGGCGTCTCCTACATCCAGCGCACCCACTCGCCAGTCTGATACCGGGGGTCAGCCGGAGGATCACATAGTCCTCCGGCACAAACTTGGGGTAGTGGCCGATGCTGCCGCCCACCTTGTAATAGGGCTTCCCCTCGCTCATGACGGTGGCCCGCATGAGCGTCAGGGTATCCTCCAGAGAGGCACAGAACCAGCACTCCCTATCGCCCATGCGCCGGATTCGACCGTCCCGCAGGATGCTGTCCAGATTCTTTCGGTGCGTGTAGTGGTAGACTTCGCTGGGCCGCTCATCTAATCGGATATATCCCATAGAGTCCACCTCCTACGGGTCAAGCGGGGCGATGTGCCAATCGTCCCACAGATTGCCTCGGATGCTCAGCGAATCGGTGAGGTTGGCCGACAGCATCCCCGCCGGCGTCCAGCAGTCGATGACCCAGGTGTTGACCGTATAGGAGCCGTCCAGGTACCAGATCGGCGTGAAATGGGTGCGCCGGTTATAGGTGCTGTACTCGTTTTTCTGGAACTCCAGCCGGGAGGACGAGGAGCTGATGGAAATGCGATCCAATAGCCGCCAAAAGGATTCATAGTTGAACTCTGGGAAGTAACTGACTGCATTCTGCAGGGCGGTGGTGGCCGACCTCTGGGAACTGTTCACTCTGGCGGTGACCACCTGATTGACCCCATAGCCGGACTTCATGGTGCTGTCGCTGGCGGTGGGATTCTTCTCGTCTGGAGTAATTTCCATAGCAGCGGAAAGGCTGGCACTGTAGCGTTCCAGATCAAATTCCCACCAGCCGTGGTCACACCAGTATCCGCTGTCTTCGCCGGTACTGTGCCACACCCAGTATTCCCGCCACCAAGGGTCCCAGATGGTCCACTGGGCCGAGGTTTTCTCCGGCCGGTCTGGGACCGAGGAGGGGGTGAAGGAGTCGTTCCGGTCATCCGCCACCGGGTTGGGCGGCGGGTTCTCATCCAGATCTACGATTTTGCAGTGGATGGTGGCCTGTGCTGAGCCTGGGCCGGATACATCCACATTGATGGTCATATCCTGCGGTTCGTCCGGTGTGGTCCAGCGTACCCAGGCCAGTTGGGAATCCCCGTCCGGGTAGTAGACATTGCTGACCGTATAGGTGGTCCCATCAATATGGAACCGTACAGTGACTGGATTATCCGGATCACTCTGGCCTCCGCTGACCTCTACTGCCGTAATGACCTCGGTATTGGTCCGGTACTCATAGTCATAGGTGCTGATTTCCGGCTCCTCCGGCTGCTCCTCAAAGCGGACGATGCCAAGGCCCAAAGAAGACTTGATGTCCGAGTTGGACACATTCTTATTGGTGGGACCGGACCATGCAGGATAGCCTAAATCCGGTGTTTCGAGGAACATGGACAGTGGGAGGTTTTTGGCTGTCAGCGATCCCATCCAATAGCGGAGCTGGCCGCTGACCTGCTCGTCATAAAGCGCCGCCTCCGTTGCGGTTGTGGCGATCATGACGCCCTCGAACTTATAATAGGCAATGGGTTCCAGCAGGATTTTATACTCGCCGCTGATGAGCGTATCGTAATCCATGCCGGTTATATCGGCAATCCGCTTCACAATATACTCAGAGCAGAAATACTTTTTTATTGCTTCGATGTTGTTAGTTCCGTTAGTGCTGATTATTCTTGGCATTATCTGTCCGGGATTTTTAAAGGTGTACCCACCTTTGACAGGAGAAAGCCCCGTTCCGTTATTGTACTGGAGCTTGCTCACCTTACCGAAATGATAGATACCCTCTGATGGTGTTTTGTTGGTGAAGTCAAATGGTGTGGTGACCACAGCATGGTCACTGGCCCGTACCACAGTAACCCGGACACCGTCATTACCGGGGTTCCAGCTCCCGTGACTGGTGGCATCACCCATGCTGCCACCCCCGCCGTCAATGTTGCCAGACCCGCCAGTGTCAGCATAAGCGGACATACAAAGAAGAGCAAGTAACAGGGCCAAAGAAAGGAATGTACTGATAACTCGTTTCATGTCTCCTCCTTTCTGACAAAGAAAAAGCACAGCCGAAGCTGTGCTTTTTCTCGTCATAATTCTGCTGTATCAGTCCATGATACCAATCTGCTTATTGATGTCGCCGTCACCGTCAACATATTCGCCTTGGTTCGGACCAGCGTCTGGCACGTTATCAAAACCAGGCAGGCCACCGCTGGTGTTGGTGGAGGGCTGCTCAGGGGGCGGGGTTACATTGTCGTGGTCCTGCGGCTCAGGGGTGCCCTCTACCGGAGTCCCATCCGGCGTCTTGGTGGGGTCCTTCAGTTCCTCCTCTGTATATTCCGGCTTGGCCGGATCGCCCTGGATGGTCTGCTCTGTGCCGGTAAAGTCAGCGCCGTTTCCCTCGCCGGCGTTGGTATTGGCATCCGGTGTTTCCGGGTTGACAGTCACAGCGTCTTCCGGCTCCTGGACATCCCCGGATTCCGAGGGAGGCGGAGTGCTGTTGTCCGGGTCCACCACCACATTGCCCTGCTGGGAGCTGCTGGGCGGAAGCGGGGCGTCGGTGACCTTGTCTTTGCTGAAGCTGCTCACGATCACAACAACCAGCACCACGCAGATGACGAGGCAGCCGGCCACCGTCAGCCATTTCTTCGTATTATTCTTCATCGTCTGGATTCCTCCTTTTTCTGTTGGTCACACTTCTTGCGGAAGCGGTCCGCATGTAATTCCAGGCGGCTGAGGAGAGTTCGGCCTTAAAATCTATTGCCTACATCTTCCTATACATCCTGGTCTTTGTCAAGCTGTACCCTATCACAAGAGTGGAGAGAAGTCTATTGGGGCAACAGAAAACTTTTTGAAAACTGTGTTAAAACCGAGGTGTGTAGCCCGCGCTGACCTTGACTGTCATCCGCATGGGCGGCAGAAGCTCCCCGCCAAAGGATACCGGGACCTCCAGCTCGATCTCGCAGTCCGCCACAAAACGGTCACCGGCGCTGTCGCCAGAAGCAAACGGCGCGTTGCGGATCTCCACATCAAGGCCCCAGACACGGAACTCTGTGGTGCCGTCCTCCGTGTACTGGGTGTGGTAGCCGCCCTGGTAGGTCAGTCCGAGGATATCGTCCAGGCGTCCATAGATATCGCCATAGTCCAGCGATTCCTCGAAGTCTCCCGCCAATGGCTGATAGGCGCCGGAGTAGCCTTCCCGGACGCTATGGTACACATCGTCATAGTTGTCGTTGACGGTGGAGATCACTGCCTCCTGCACCGCGTCCCGGACCCCCTGGGCCACGATGAGCAGGCGGAAATACTCGCTGATGCAGCACATCAGCATCACCAGCACCAAAACGATGGCAATAATCAGGGGGAAGGCCACGCCACGCTGGTCTTTCAAAATCTGCCGGAGTCTGTTCATTTCCAGTACACCTCCGACTTTCCTGTGGCATCCGCCCGCAGGGTGATGGGAAAGCTGCCAAAGCCGGCAAACAGGCCGAGGTCAATCTCATAGGTGAGCGTGACCGAGACCTCCTCATTGAGCTGGATGCGGCCGGTATCGCTCCACTGGACAGCGGGGTCCAGTCCGGTCTGTTCCCGCAGGGCCTGTTCTCTGCGATCTGTTTCCGAACCGACCCGGCCGGTAATCTCCGCCTCGCGCACCAGTTCAGTGGCAAAGGTGTCGAGCTGCTGTTTGGCGATAAAGGCCGGGAGGACCTGTACCGCCAGCGCAATCATCAGCATGGCGCAGAGAACCAGTACGCACACATCCATGTATCCCTCGCCGCGGCGGGATCTCAGAATCCGTTTCAGCACATGGTCACCTCCATTTCCGGAGAACCTTGTGCCTGCTCGGGAGTTTCCGTGAGGAGATGCCACACACCGTTCTGCCGGCTGGCTGATTTAACCGTCTGAGCGAGGAGCTCATCGGCCGGAACGGTCATAGACATACCTGACACGCCAGGATGAGAAATCATGTCGTGTCCATCAAGCAGGCTTTCCGCCTGAGCTTCCGTGAGAGAAACAAAACCGCACGGCGTCATCAGGAAAAATCCCCCGCCCTTATGATCAAGCAGGAAATCCCGGACGGTTGCGGGGACACGCACATCGTTAAACTCCTGTTGGAGCGTCCATACACAGTGCAGAAGCTCCTCCTCGTGAGGGATATCGGCGCCATTTTCCGAGATCCACCGGTCTGTAAGATAACCAAGCGGGTCATCCAGGCAGAGCAGGAACTTCGCGTCCTGCTCGCTGATGGCATCGTCAAGATTGTCATGGATCAGCTGTGCGGCGGCAATCGTTTCGGCGGCATCCAGCAGTTGGGCGGGATCAGACTCCATCCACTGCTTGACCCTGCGCTCATAGCTGGCATCGATCCGCTTCTTCAGTTCTTGTTTATCATTCATCGGGAGCCTCCTCTCTTAAAACATCCCACCCAGGGAGTGGATGATCTCATAGATGATGATGGCCAGATAGGTCCCCAGGAAGCACATGAGCAGCGTGAGGGAAAAGGCCCGGATCTTGGGCGGGATCTTCATGGCCTTCGCCTTGAGCCGCTGGAGCTCCAGCTGTTTCATATCATGGGACAGCATCTGAAAGTAGTTGATCCCGTTATCACCCCGCAGCACACCGATGAGTCCCCGGACAATGTCCGAGAGGAGGGGGGAATTAAACCGGGCCTCGAAGCGGGTCAGCGCCGCCTCGTAGGAGCCGGACCGCATATCCGCGGTGAGGACATCCAGCTCAGCGGAAAAGGTTTCGCCGGCGTGCTGCTTGTAGTGCTCGATCATGCTTAGCACATCCCGGCTGACAGCCAGCTCCTGTGTGATGGTGGCCACAAACCGGGGCAGCTCCGCCTCAATCTCGTCCCGCTTGACAGAGAGCTTTTCCTCCGCCCGGCGAATCTCCTTGAAATAGACCGCCACCGCCAGAAGAACGACTACCAGTGCCAGCAGCGGGAAGACCAGCAGGCATGGGATCACCGCCAAGAGCACCGCGCTGGTCTGGACCATGGCAAAGGCGGTGTATTCCTCCGGGGTCATGTTCAGCCCAGCGGCGGCCAGTGTGTTTCTCAGGCGCCCGCGCTTGTACTCATCCATGTGGATGTGCGGAGCCAGTCTGACCGCCCAGCCCATGAGCAGGGCTTCCACACTCTTGGCCTGTTTTTTCTCCTGGCGGCCTACTGAAAGCATGGCCCTCTGTGTGGCCAGACGGGGGAGCTTAAGCAGATCGGCCATAATAAAGAACAGGCCCGCCGCGAGGAGAATACCAAAGAGGAAAATTAAAAATACCACCGACATCACCTCCGATACTCAATGGGCTGGGTCAGCTTGATAACCGCCGCGGTGCTGATGAACATCACGGCGGCGATGACCGCCAACAGCGCCTGCCCCAGCGGGGTGTGCATCAGGACATCGTACCAGTCCTGGTTGAGCCAATACAGCAGGGGGATATTGCCGATGACCAGCACCTGCATGGTGATGAACTCCTTGCGGGGCTCAAACACCAGATTCTCCAGCTCACCGTTGACGATGCGCATGTCGGAGAGCTTGGCCACGATGGGGGTCAGGATGGTCTTGAGGCCCCTGTCATGGCGGCAGGTCAGCAGAGCGGCCACCCACTCCCGAAACACGGCGTTGTCGATCTTCGTCCCCATGTCCTGGAGGGCGGCGTCCACATCGGGGTCCACCAGCTTGACGCGGGTGAGGAACTCCGCGAACACGCTCCGGACGGGCGGGTTGAGATAGTCGAGGTTTTCTTCCACCGCCGTCTGGATGTCCTCACTGCGCAGGTAGGCCGTGGTGATGATGGAGAGGGCGGTTTCCAGCTCGGCGGCAATGTTCTTTTTGTAGTGATTCGCAGTCAGGCGGATAAACCAGAACGGCACGAGCATCATGCCCACCGCCAGCACCGGCACCAGGAAGAGGTTGCCCAGCGTCAGGGCGAAGGCGGCTCCCACCAGAAAGAGAAGCAGGGACAGGGCGCACACCATGGGGAACTTGGCGGACCGGCCGGTCATCCGCAGGATATTCTGGGTATCCTCGATCTCCCGGCGCAGGAAGGATTTCTTTTTGCGCCGGGTGCTCTCATTGACCTCCGCCCGGATGCTTTTGGGCTTGCTGGTGATCCTGCGGAACACCCCTTCGGTGAAATCCATGGGCGAGACGCGCAGGAGAATGAAAAAGCCCGTGATCAGTCCGGCACAGGCAATCAACTGGATCATATTCACGCGGATTCGCCTCCTTCCTGACTGGTCTTAGGCTTTGCGGGTGGCTTGGACGCTGTGGTCCTGGTCTTTGGAGCGGACTTTGCCTGTCCTGCCTTTGCCGGACTGGAGCCTGACTTGCTTTTAGAGGGAGCGGGCTTTTTGCCCACAAGCTGGGTCAGCACCTCCCGCGGCATACCGTTGTCGATGAACCGCTTCCGCAGGCTCTCCGAGATGGGGTTGACCGCCTCGTGGCGGCCCTTGACGCGGTATTTGCCGTCCACCAATTGGTTCTGCTCAATCTTGAAATGATAGAGGGTGTTGTACCGGCGTTCCCCATTGGGCAGGATCTCGCACTCCATGATCTCCATGATTTTGCGGGATTTGTCCTCCAGCTGCTTGGCGAACACCACGATGGGGAATGCCTCGGTGACCAGATCCATGAGGGTGTCGTCGGCCATCTCATGCTTGCGCTTGCAGAGGGTGACCATGCGCCGCCAGGTGGCCTGAGAGGAGTTGGAGTGGATGGTGGTCAGCACGCCGTGGCCGGTGCGGGCCGCCTCCTGCGCCGCGTATGCCTCGGCGGAGCGCATCTCGCCCACGCAGATGATATCGGGGTGATACCGCAGGGCCATGTCCAGCAGCATATCTTGGTCGATGTTCTGCTTGGCGTTCTCGCTCTCACGGGTGAGGGTGTGGATGACGCTGTTGCACACCCTTCCGTCCTTCTCCCGCACCAGATCCAGCTCACGGGAGCCGTTCTCAATGGTGAAGATGCGTTTATTATCCGGGATGGTGGTCAGGAGCCACCCCGCCACCGTGGTCTTGCCGGAACCAGTGGCCCCGGCCACGCAGACGGAAACACCGTACCGCAGGCAGGCGGCCAGAAAATCCAGCATGGGGCCAGTGGCCGTGCCGCCCTTCACAAAGTCCTCCTTCTGCATATTCTGCGGGTTGACGATACGGATGGAGGCGGTAACGCCCACATCCTCGTCCACCAGCGGGGTTTTGAGGACAGCGATGCGGATGTTTTTCGAGAGGTGACCCAGAACGGCGGGGCTGGCGTTGTCCAGCACCATGCCGCTGACATGGAGCATGCGGCGGATCACATTGACGGCGTGTTCAGGGCTGTCGAAGTGCTCCTCCAGCTTGACCGTTTCCCCGTTGGCGTACAGTACCTCAATGTCCCGCCAGGAGTTCACATTGATCTCCTCGATGCCGGTCCCGAAGATGTACTTGGTGAGCAGACCAAACTCAGCCATCTCCGTGTAGAGGGCGTCCACCAGCTGGGTGCTGGAATAGCCCTTGACCGCGATGCGCCGGTCCTGCACATATTTGGTGATGTACCGCTTGATCTGGGCCTTGGCGTCCTCATCGCCGCCCTCGGTGATAAGAGCGGAATACTTGCCGGAGATATACTCCTGCACATCCTGCAGGACGGTGTTGAAGTCCTGTCCCTCATTCTCCGGGGTGAAGAAGAGGGAGTGCGCCCGGTGACCGCCTGCCGGCTCCGTGTTCAGGGAACGTCTGGGGAGCTCTTCCGCCATATCCACATGGTCTGCGGGATCAGATTCACCCCCTGTCTCATCATCAGCTGTGACATGATGCAGGGGCTCGTCCACGGGCCGGAATCCCCCTGTGCCGGCCCCATGACGGCTCTGCTCCGTACCGCTGCTTACCGGCCAGTCCGGACCGAAATAGAGGGGGAGCTCCTTTTTCTGTCCGTCCGGGCCTGTGGCGGTATGCGTTACGGTAGAGTCCTCCACGGATGCTTTGGGGGCAAACATGGACTGATTTCGTTTCTCACCTAACACCCAAACACCTCCCTGGCAATCTTCTCGATCTCCTTGCGGAACATCCGGCTGTCCTTCATGGAGAGGTCCGCCAGCAGATTGCCGGCCAGATAGCACCCCTCCAGCTCCACCGAATGGGGCAGCGTGAAGGCCACCGCCCCCAGCGCCTGACCCATGTGCTCTCCAGCCTGCTGGGGCTTTACATTGCTGGCGGTTTTGTACTGCTTGTCCGCGTCCCATTTGGCATCCCGCAGGAGGGGAAGCTGGCTGGACAGGTAGCTGATGCTCTTGAGATCGGCGTTGGCCAGCCGCAGAACAGAATCCGCCTCCATGAGCGCCACGGCGGAGAGGATGTCGTTGGCGATGTAGCTGCCGCAGTCGATGACCACATAGGTGGCGATCTCCCGCAGGCAGTCGATGAGTTCCCGCGCCTGCACCTCGTTGTAGGGCGGGTAGGTGTACTCATTCTCGCCCTTGAGCATCCCCAGCATGGTGAGGTAGCCGAGGCGCTTATGGGTGACCAGATTGTTCTTGACCAGATTCTCCGACACATGGGCGGCGGCCAATACGCTCCCAAGGGAGCGCTCACACTCCAGTTCCGACGCCGGGCAGATGCAGGGCAGCATGGGGGCAGTCATATCACAGAGCAGGAGGATCACATTCCGTCGCTTATCTGCCAGATACTTGGCCAGCCGCACGGCTACGGTGGTCTTGCCGCTGCCGGGACTGCCCCACACCGCCAGCACCCCGCCGCCCTGTTCCTCCTGCTCATAGGCGTCCTCCTGGCCTGTCCCGCGGGAAAAAATGCCGGCTTTCTTAAAATTCAGCATCAGGCCACCTCCTCGGATTCCGTGGGCGCCTCCGTTTCTGCGGTTTCGCTGGGATCGGCGGGAGGCTCGGATTCCACAGGATTCTCCTCCGGCTCCTCCTCGGGATCGGGTTCCGGGGGATACAGCTCCAGAATAATCTCATCCTGAGCAGTCAGGAACTTTTCAGCGTTCTTGCGGTCGCCCCGGTAGACCAGCGCCAGATGGATGGTACCCTCCGCCTCCAGTTCAGCCAGTACCTTGGCCTGTTCAGGGGATACCAGCAGGGTGACGGTATCCGGAAGCTCCTTATCGTCCTCCTCATCCGCAGGCGCGCCGGTGTTGGCGTCGTAACCGGAGGAGGCGGTGACGCTGATGATCTCCACATACTGCAGCTCAGCGGGGACAACGGTCTGGCCCTGCTGCTTGTAGTCCGGGGCGATCACCGACACAATGTCGCCGCTCTGCAGTTTGCCGGAGAGCCCCTCCGCAAAACTTTTGATGGACACAGAGATGGCCTGCTGGCTTCCATCCAGGCTGTACAGGTAGGCATTCTCAGCGGCCGGGGCGTCCGAGAGTTTGGACGAAATGATATAGTCACCTACGGCCAGATCTGCAGTGGCATATTTGCCCACGGCGCTCTCTTTCTGTCGCAGGACATCCTCCGGCAGATTGTAGCCGCCCACCTCTACAGCCTGGACCATACTCTCCGTGATCTCATCTCCGGCCCGGACGGGCTGGACCACCCGCACGATCTCAGCCTTCTGGCTTACACTCTGATTGAAGAGCGGGGTCAGGCCGAAACAGATCAGCAGGGAGAGCAGAATGCAGATCACGCCCACCACGGTGCGGTTTTTCAAAAAACTCATACTCGCATTTCCTCCTTCATTTCATGTTGGGTCGGAAAGTCCGGGCGTTACGCCCGGACCGATCTGGTTCTTCTGCCCCGCTTCAGCCGGGGCAGAAGAATGGCGGCCGCCGTCAGGGGCAGGGTCACGCCGGCGATGGTGAGCACAGTCTTTTTCGTTACATGGAACTTCTTCATAATAGTCAACCTCCAAAACAGTATAGTGCGGCAAAGCCGATGGACAAAAAGGGTCCAAACGGAAGAGGCGTCCGGCCTGTGAGGGCGTGGGGACGGCGGAATATCTTGTGATAGAGCCTGGTGATACAGAAATACAGCACCGCCAGCAGCAGGCCCAAGGCCAGCCCCCAGAATCCCTGCCAAAAGCCCAACACAAAGCCAGCTGCGGCAGTGAGCTTGATGTCACCGCCGCCCATGCATTCCGGCTGGATCAGAGCGGCAATCAGCAGAGGCAGGGATGCCAGGGGACCCAAAAGCTGGACGGGGCTGAAAGAGATCAGCCCCGCCGCAGCAGTCAGGAGACAAAGGGAATTTGGGATAACGCGCTTGCGGCAGTCCACCGCCGAGGCGGCGGCCAGCGCCGCGAGGAACAGGAGCGCCTGCACCTGGAATCAGCCGTTGTAGTCGAACATTTCCTCCACGCGCTCGGTCACGGTGGGCAGGACGGTGTCCCCGAACAGGGTGTACAGGCCGGCCAGGAGCAGAGCACCCAGCACCACGGCGATCAGGATCTTGATGGCGGTATCGATGTAGCCCTCGCCGCGGGTGCTGCAGAGGGGGGCGGACAGGCGGGCACGGGCGCGGGTCATGGCGCAGTGGGCCTTGCAGGTCATGGTCTTCACGGTGTTGGACATCTTGTTGAACATCTTCTTCATAAAGCGATTCCTCCTAAAATTTTTAGATTGTTGATTGTTGTGTGGTCAGCGGGTCACATGCCCATCTTCTGGGCCTGTGCCGTGGGGTCCGGCGCCGACTGCCGCGGCTGGCTCATAGCCTGGGTCAACGCCTGCTGATAGGCGTTGAGTACCGCACCGTCAAACTCCATCCGGGCGTCCTTCGTGCAGGGAAAGCAGATATCTTTGTACTCGCCGTTCCCGGCCTTGTAGCTGGGCATGGATACGAAAAGCCCCTTGCTGCTCTCCATGACTTTGACGCCCCGGACGGCAAAGCAGCCGTTGATATTCACGGATGCTGTGGCCTTGCAGGTTCCCTCCGGCCGGAGCGTGTGGATCTTGACGTCATAGTGGGTGGGATAGACGGCATGGGGATCGCCGGTGCTGTGGGCAGCCGGTTCAACTGCCTTCTGTTCTTTTGCCATGGTGTACTCCTCCTCTCTCTGAATATCAAAAATGAGCGGCCTCGCCGCTCTGGGGTCACAGGGTCATGGTCATACCCGATTCCTGCTCCGGGGCTTCCAACTGCACCGGAACGATGGATGTGCGGTCCACATAGTAGAACTCGCTGCCGGAATCGTCGTAGAGCTCGATGAGATCTGAGATGGCCAGCGGCTGGCCGTCGCTGCCCAGGGGCTTGCGGCAGAACGCCTCCCAGATCCCGTCCAGGCTGTTGGTGCTGACGGTACCGTCATACACCACCTGGTAGCGGGCCAGGTCCGGTCCGCTGTATTCCGCTTGCATACGGTCCAGCCCAATGAAGCGCATGGCGATGGGGGCTAAGGGGCCGAGCTGCCAGACGCGGCAGGCTTTCAGGGCTGGTCCGCCGTCTGCCGCCTGGTATCCGCCAGTGGACAGGCGGTCATAGACGCCGTCCGTCCACTGGACGGCCAGCCCCTTCTTTGCCAGCCAGTCCTCCAGCTCCTCGCGGCGGAACATGGAGTCCGCCACCACTCCCTGTTCTGTCCTGTAGCCCACTGGGTTTCCGTAGTAGAGCAGGCATCGGTTTTTCATCTCTATACTTCGCATGGCGGCATATCTCCTTTCCGCGTTTAGGTCATGCGCATCCCTCCCATACCCGCGTTCTGCCCTTGAAGCTCCTCCAGCTTTTCTCTGGCCCAGCCGGGGAGGAAGTCTTCTTTCAGAACGCCGGTGAAGTCTGTACGGTTCCAACGGGTCATTTCTTCGTCCCCGAGACAGGTGCAGCGGATGGAGCGGCCAATGGCATGCGGCCTGCATCCAAAGCCGTCATGTGCCAGCCAGAGCTGGTTCTGGGGCGTCCAGCAGGACTCCTTGAGGGTGTCTGGACTGAGCACCAGCACCCGGCCCTCATAGCCCAGAGCTTCATAAGAGTTGGGTTCGCAGTGCTCCGGCCCGAACAGCTCCAGCTTGTCGTATGCCTCCCGCACCTGACTGATGAACGTGTCCAGATACAATAGGGCGGTATCTACTTCAAAATAGCGGTTGTGGCCGCGGTCAGGGGGAACGTAGATTTTTGACTGCCAGTCCCGGCTTTCCGCGCTGAGCTGTTCCCTGTAAAAGCCCAGCCCTTCCATGGTGTTGGCCAGAACGAAATTGGTCCGCTTGAAGCCCCACCGCTCCAGCACCTTTTGGGATGCCTCCGGCTTCAACGCGCCGCAGCTGTCGCGGTAGACGCGGATGGCGGCTTCGATGTCCCGGGCGCAGGACACATTGGCGTGGAAGCTTGCGTCCCAAAGCGCCGCTTCTCCAAGCCTGTGGGCCTCTGCCCATGAGTGGGGATAGAGATACACATTATTCTCCATAGAGGATCTTCTCCGTCATCAGATGCTCCTCCAGCTCCCCCAGGCAGATCCCGGCTTCAGCCAGCATATCCAACAGATAGGGAGGTACATCCCGCAGGTCGTGGTCATACTCGGCCACGCCGATGGTGACGGTCTGTTCCTCGTCATCCGCATAGGCGCAGAGCTTGGCTCCGGCAGGGATGCACGCCTCCCGCCGCAGGTAGTCCGGCAGCTCCAGCATTCCATCCTCCAGATCGTCGAAGGGACAGCCATCCTCGCAGTCGTCGCAAGTGCCGCAGACCATGGCCAGATGGACGGTGAGTTCTGTTGCCAGCTGGTGCAGGGCGTCCATTGCCTGGATCAGCTCCGTGGCGGTCATCCGCTTTTTCAGAATGACCACCGCGCTGTCCAGAGCGTGGATCTCGGCCTTTTCATCGGCCTCAAAGCCGCTGATCTTGAATACCCCGCTGGGGATTGAAAGGGTGTTGTTGCTCATCTGTTTGTTGAACTTCATTTTTCTCATCACTCCATCAAAATTGTAGGCATGGCGGGGTTAACCTCCCCCGGCCCTTCGTAGGAATATCTTTGGTTGTGCCACTGCCGCAGCTCATCTCCATGCACCCAAAATTGGGCAAGGGCACTGACGGCACAGCCATACTGGAAGCCTGTAATGAGGTCTGTATCGGCTTGGTGGCTGGTGCGCTCCGCGATATCCGGCAGGGCGGCGCCAGACGCCATCTCCGTCTCCATTAAATCAGCCCAGCGGCCCATGAACTGCACAGCGGCAAAACTGTATCCATCTCTGCTGTTGACTTCCAGGAATTGCCGATATTCTGCTTCCAACCCCTGTTTAATGATCATTTTCTCGCACCTCTTTCAAATCGTCTGACTGAATGCCGGAATATCCAGCCTTTCCTGCTGGGCAGTCAGCCCGTCCCGGAAGGCCGTCAGGTCTTCCATCGTTGGGGTATAGCTCCTTGCTTCAAGGGCAGCCAGCAGCGCGTAGAGCTGGCCCACCTCGGACAGCAGGACCCGGAGTCCGTCCGCGTCCATATCGGTTCCCATCCGGCGAAGCTGTGCGGCGAAGGTGATGCGATAGCGGGGCTGGCCAGGGATGCTGTCGATCCGCATATCCATCCCAAGATTGGAGACGTCTTGCGGGCGGATATAGACCAGCCCCGCCACGCTGGGTCGGATCTGCAGGCGTCCCTGGCTCATCTCCTCAATCAGCTGAGCCGCCTGTTGGAGCTTCTCCAGCTCGGTGATCTGTTCATCCAATTGTTTCACCCCCATTCCAGTCAAACAGCGTCATTTGAGAGGGGACCATTCGGCTCCGCTCCCGCAGGTCATAGTTGGCGATGAGTAATTCCGGGAACTGCGCCCCGTTGTCGTACCGCTGCTTGATGTTGTTGATGCGGGTGGTTTCCATGAGATAAATGCCTGGCTGGTCATACAGCCCACGGACAAAGGTATCGTCGTTATAGGAAAGCAGGAACTTGCCCTCGATCCGCATCAGGGCGTCCCGCAGGCGGATGTGGTCCGCCTCGGTGAAGCCGTCTTCCCCGATGTTGGAGTAGTAGCCCTCGGTGGCATGGTAGGGCGGGTCGAGATAGAAGAAACTCACCGGCCGGTCATATTGACGGAGCAGTTTTTCAAAGTCCTTATTCTCAATAACCACCTTGGCCAGCCTGCGGTGGGCCTGCTCGATGAGCGGAAAGTTGCTCCACATATCATGGGGCTGGCTGCCGAAGCTGGTCAGGCCGGAGGCGTAGCTGTACCGGATGAGCTGATAGAACCAGGCGGCTTTCCGCACATCGCCGGCGGGACTGTCTCTGGCCAATGCGGAACGAATCCGGTCAAAGTCCTCGCGGGCGTTGAGGACATAGCGGAGTTCTGCCATCAGTTCCTCCGGTTTTTCCCGGACACAGCGGTACAGGTTGACCAGAAGACTGTTGAAATCGTTGTAGACCTCGAAATCATTGCCGGGCGGCTTATAGAAGAGGACCCAGCCGCCTCCGCCGAAGACCTCGATATACCGCTCATAGTAGACTGGGAACAGGGTGACGATGAGTTCACGCAGTGCTTTTTTGCCGCCGATCCAGCTCATGAAGCTATTCAACCGCATCACCGCCTTCCAGCGGCAACCGGGTCTGTGCGGTATTGAACTGTTCCAGGGATCGGTTCAGTCCGCTGATGGCGGCGGCGATCCCGCTGATCCGCCGTGTCAGATGGGCGATGGTTGCCCGCACCTCCTGTTCCGTAGTGGCGTAGAAGTACCCGCTGCCGCTGCTGGCGATGGGGACTCCCTTGCGGCGCAGGCGGTTGACCATCTGCCGCACTTCGATCCCCTTGATGGAGAAAACGCACTCCAACTCCCGGCTGGTGGCGGCATTTGATTCGCCGGAGTGATACCGTTTCAAAAATTCCGCCAGCCGTTCTTCCTGCATAGACGCCTCCTTTCCGGGGTGCTTTTCCGAAAAAGGGCGTAAAAAAAGAGGGGGCCGTTTATCCCTCTCGGAAAAACGGCCCCTGTATCTTGATTGGATATGCTTGTTTAGCTTATAGAATCACCCCCAGTTCTCTCAGCATCCGGACACAGTCTTTGGCGCCCTGGCAATAAAGGTGGATATTGTGCCTTTGCTCCATGCGGGAGAGGAAACAGATGTACTCCTGCATTTTCTTTTTTCCCACATGCCCCAAAAGTGGATCTTGTTCGATCTCATCCCGGATGCGGGAGAGTTCTGCCTCCTCTTGGCTGAATTCAGGATGGTTTCGCTCCATCTCCTCAAAGATCAGCTCGATGCGCTGGTCAAGCATCTCCAACCGCAGAGCTTCCTGCTCATTCACTGGTTTCGCCCCCTTTTGGCAAACACTATCACACTCCGTGGAGAATAGCTATACCAATACCTAATAAAATCGAGGCGGCTACATTGACAGAAGAAGGCCGCGGTGCTCAGGCTGGCTGTATTCGTACTGGCGCTCTCCGCCATTCCACGCCGCATAGCCGTGATCCGTGGCGGAGAGACCGTACTGTCTCATTTGGGCCTCCGCATAGGCGGCCCCGTCAAAGGCGTCTGTGAGCAGACTGCTGGGCGGAATCAGACCGTTTCGGATTGCCAGTTCCCGCCCGTATGCGGTCATATCCATGCCCCGTGGAAAGAATGCGTAGTGCTGGAGGTTCTGGGAGAGATCCAGGGCCAGATCCAGCCGGTGGCAGTCCTCCAGCTCCAGCACTGTCAGCCACTTGTCCAGCCAGTGGGGTTCCCCCTGGCCCTGCTCAGCCCAGACATAGCCGAAGTCGATGGCGTGGCGGACCAGTTCGCCGGCGGAGTCGTACTGAGAGAGGACATCCGTCAGCTGGGGCAGACAGCAGTCCACCTCCAGCACGATGCACTCACTGAGGCTCTCCGCCTGCAGTGCGTCCAGCCCCAGCAGGAGTTCATCTGGATGGTTTGAGTCGATGTACTCGCCGGAATCCGGGAAGCCCACCCAGACCCCCTCCATATTGCTCCGGCTGGCCAGCCTGATTCGGATGGCATAATCGCCGGTGACAGGCCGAAGGGTGGGGTCTTCCTCTGCAAAAGGATCTGCCAGCTTGATGCTTCGCACATAGTGGCCGTTGCAAAAGGTTCCGTTCTGTGACTGGTGGTAGGCGGCTCCCAAATGCTCCGCGTTCAGGAATGGCCGGGCGGCCTCCGAGAGAGGCTCCACATTCTCCATGACAAATTTTCCAAGCGCGGCCTCATCTCCCGCGCCATAGAGGAGGTCATAGCAGTCCAGCTGGGACGCGATCCGCGTCACATGGCCCATCTCCTGGGGCTTTTCCAGCTCCATGGCCCCTTGAAACAGAATCTTTTCTTTCTCTGTCATATTGGCAAAGCGCCGTTCCAGCCAATCATGTTCCGATTTGGTGAGATAGAAGCCGTCCAGCTTGTCAAAGAGGGCGGCGGTTTGATCTGCCATGGCTCACATCATCTCCAATCCTTGTTCTGCCGCCTGTTCCGGTTGAAATATGGACAGGGACTGCCCGTCCTTTCTGCGGATCAGGCCATATTCCGTAATGGCCCCCAGCCGGTCATCCAGCATCTGCTGACCGATCCGGGCCGCCTGCGGGGTTTGGAACAGTTCCTCCGGCAAATCCGGATACTTCTCCCGAAGCACCATCTCTGCGTAGCCCCAGGTCTGTGCCACCTCGGGACGAAGTTCGTACTGGCCGGCTTCCTCCATCAGCTGGACGGCGCAGGCCAAATCGGGCTGGCCCACAGCAGCCAGGAGCGCCTTATAGCGGACAAACTCCGCCTCGCCCCAGGTTCGCTCCTGCTCTGCCAGCCGGCGGGCGAAATCGTTGACCTGCTCCAAGCCGTCGTCCTCCAGCGCGTCATTGATGGCATCCCGCAGGGAGGGGATCAGGCAGTCCACACAGTGGAAGGCGCATTCCTTTGTAGAAACGGCGTCTACCGCCTCCAATGTCTGCTGGATACCACCATGGATTACAGGGAGATCCAGCGTTGCAGTGTTATCATTATCATACTGGGGATCATTGAAAAAGCCTTTGCGGACCTCCAGCACAACCGGAGCGCCGGAGCGGTGGAAGTAGGCAACTTCGCCGGGCTGGTACACATAGATAGGCTTGATTTCTCCACCCAGCTCCGCATAGCCGCGGTCGGTGAACACGCCGCCATGGTCCTCTTGATGCTGTTCCCCCAGCAGCTCCAGCAGCCTTTCCCGAAAGCCGCTGCCCTCATCCGTGGTACCCAGCAGAGCCATGGCCTCATCTGAGAGCATCTCATTTCCGTACAAAAACGTCCCAAGTTCTTCGTGATTGGTAACTCGGGGCGCAAAACAGCAGACATCGGTATTATAGGTCAGGTTGATGAGCCGCTCCAGAGGGATGGGCCCGCTGTGCTGTTCCTGTTCCATCTTCAGGAGGGCTTCCATTCCTGGCCGTTGCTCCTCGGTCAGCGTGGCCAGACGCTGGGCAAAGAGATTCAGGTCATACAGGTTGATGTTATCTCCAACCGTGCCGCGGCGCAGGGCCTCACAGCGAATACAGGTCAGTTCGTTTTTACAGGATCTGCCGTCCTTGATCCTTGCTTTCTGGAGCGCGTCATTGAATTCCGCCCAGGTTGCCGGCATCTCCATCACCGTGGCCGTTTCATACCCCTTGGGGCTGCCGTTGCTGATCTCCACCTTGAAAATCGGTTTACCCAAGATCCATCCCTCCCATCTTGGGATAGTTCTCCTGATATTTGGCTGGATCGGCGCCGGGTACATCCCATCCTGCCATACTGCCTACCTCCATGGCCTGCCGCTGGATGGGGGTAACGCCCAGGTGTTCATTCAACTCGTCCGCCAGTTCCACATTCCGTTCCTTGTCTCCGGTGTCCCACTCGGAGGGGTAGTAGCCGGTTTCACCCCGCTTGATGCAGATGAGCTGGCCAGTGGTCCGCAGCGTGGAGAAACACAGCTCCGGCAGGCCCTTGGCTATCTTGGGGGCAAATCGCTCCTGTTCGGTCTGGATGGACCAGCTCTCCGGCTGCCACAGGTGGACATACAGCTCACCGCCGTCCACCTCAATGGGGCGTTGTTCGAACCCTTCGCCCCACCCATCCGAGGCTTGACCACCCAGATACTCTTTTAAGGTGGTAAGCTCTGCCGGGGTCAGCTCGCCGGCTACCCGGCACTCTGCCACGCCCCACAGCCGGCCGTCCCTGACCTCAACGGTGAATACCGCCGAGCGGACTTTGTGGTCTACGCTGTCGCCCTCACCGTACCAGCGCATGAGGCCGCGCTCGCTTTCCTCCGGCATTCGGTTTTTTACTATGGCGGACAGAATGTGTCCCTCATAACCCACAAGGGTGCGGCCATCCCACTCCTCGCCATCCTCCGACAGATCCCCCCACTCGTCCCGGCTATAGAAGTCGGCAGTGAGAGGCATATACAGCTTGAGCGTTTTAGGCCCCGGCGGGCTGACTGAGAAACGGTCCTCGCCCAGCACCAGGGCCAGGGTGCGGCCATTGTCCCACTTTACATGGAAGTGGCCGGCATCATCGATGTGATCCAGCTTCCCGGTACTGCCGGGGGGAAGGGGCTGAGGATCATCCCCCATCTCTGTGAGCCGGATACGGGAATTCTTGGGGAACTGTTCCCGCAAAAAGGCCAGCCATTCTTTCGGTACTGCTTTCATGTGATACCTCCCATCGTCATGCCCTGTTGGGGCATCGTCCGTTTCAGCTCCATGTGTAGCTGTTCTGCCGCCTTCGCCACCACGGGGTCCGACCGGAAGCTTTCCAGCCGTTTGTGATCCTCAAAGAAACTCTGCTCCCCGTCCAGAGAGCGTACCAGATCTACCGTGGCGATGCCGTCCTTGGTGACACCCAGCCGCTTTTCGCTGGCATCGGTGTCTTGGTAGATCTGGATGGCCTCCTCCAGCGTCAACTCCTGCCTGATTTTCTCCTGCGGGGTATTGGTGTCCGTCATGACAAACCAGGCATAGATGTGGGGACAGCTGGGGTCTGCGGCATCCCGGAGGGCCTGTTTTCCGGCCTCAGTCATCCCATAGTTGCAACTCCTGCGGGGATTATCCTCTCCATAAAGATTATACAGCAGGTCGTCGATCTGCTTGTGGACCTCCAAGTCGTCGGTTAGCACCTCCCAGCGAAGGCCGGTAGTAGGTCGGCTGGGAAGTTCCTCTCGGATACAGGCCACGAATTCGTCCTTATCACGGTATTCAAGTTCCTCGCCGCTGGCAAAGGTTATCCGACCCACAATAGGGTGCTCCTGCTGGTATAGTTCCTGCTGGCGCAGATCATAGCAATACAGATACCCTTGATACTCACCAGGGAGGGGCGTACAGCGCAAGCAGAAGCGGTAATTTTCTGTTTCTGTGATATAGCCATAACTTCTGCGGTCTTCCGTGATAGCCCCGCCATGCTGCCAGCAGTAGGCATCCATAGCGCCCAGGTTCTTCAGGAGTCCGGTCTGACGCAGGTTGTCTACCAATCGCTGTAGCACCTCTTTAAACTCCGGGATATTGAACCTGTCCCCGTTATGAGGCCACCAGCTATGCCAGAACTCCCTTCCTCCGTGGCCGAAGTCCATTCGCACATGGCCAATCGTGCCCAGGGCCTCATCTTTCTCAGGTTCCAGTTCGGAAAAAAACAGCCCCGCCTCATTGGGAGAGGCAGGGCGCAGTACAAATTCACGGATGTCCTGGGGGCAGGGCAGATCATGCTCCTCGCAAAACTGCTCCAGCGTCAGTTCCTCTCCCAACAGATAAAATGTACCATTGACCCGGCGCGATGTGACGCCCTCGCGCTTCAAAGGGGTAGGGGAGAGTACAGTCCCCGCATGATAGCCGACTTCCTGATCTACCAGGGTGATCCTGGCATTGGGGGCCTTGCGGGTTCCACGCAGGTCGTAGCAGTGCCAACCCTGGGGGATGGTATCCCGCTGAACCAGCCAGTTGGTAAACAGCACGGGTGTTCCAAACAGCTCCGCGTGCTGCATGGAATCAGTCCAGATATCAATGCTCATTCAATCCCTCCCATCCTCACACTGTTTTCCCACTCGCTCTGGTCCCGCAGCGCTTCCTGCATCTGCGAGCAGAGACTGTCCAGTGACGGAGAGGCACAGTTCCAGAATGCGGCGATGTTCCGCATCAGCCGCTCACATTCCGCCACCTGCTCGGCCGCTTCACTGGCGCCCTGTCCCGGAATCATGTCCATGGCATAGCGGTACAGGCCAAGCACTGCGCCATTGATCTGATCCTGTACGGGTGCCCACGGCTGCTTCGATTGTTCCGCCTCCCGCATCCGGCGGTCAAAGGCGGACAGACGATTTTCTCCACTGTTGTCGAGTCCCCAATACCCCTCCAGCCGGTCAATTAGTTCCCGCAGAGCGGATGACTCGGCTTTCCCGGCGTCGCCTGCTTTCTGCCGCAGTTCAGCGGCGTATTCTGTGAGCCCATCAATGCACTGAACAATCAGCTTTTTGTCTCTCTGTGCCTGGGGTTCCATGAGCGTGATCAGTTCATCCAATGTCAGTTTCATTTTTTCTACCTCCCGCGCAGGGCCAAAGCCCCAGCGGATTACCCGCAACATTACCACACTTTTTGCAGAATAGCCACCCTGACTTCGTAAAAATCAGAGAATAAGCACGGCGCCTGATTCGCTGGTTATTCAACGCCAAAACTCCGCCTCAAAGGTGGTCTTTTCTAACCTTTCCTCCAACAGGGGATTTTTTAACCGCTCAAACTATGGCCAGTCAAATTCTTCCCTATAGCAGAGGATCTTTTCGATTCCATACCCCGCGTCCAGGAGTGGATCAGCCAATCGTTTTATACAGCCTGCCGCAAAAGACGCCGCTTCTTCTCTGTCCACACCTTTACCGCGGAACACATATTCCAGCCATATTCGGTATGTGGGGAGCAGAGTAAACTCCATGTTCTCCTGAATACGCTCCATGAACATATTATCAGACGCCAGAATTGATGTGACGCGCTCCGCCATGGTTGCCTGCAAACCTTCAAACATAGCCCAGCCATAATCCCGTACATTAAAATAGGGATTGATGATAATGCCCATTCTGACATCGTAGTCTATCTTGTACTCCACTTTGTTTTCCTCCATCAAAATAAAGAGCGGCCCCGCCTTAATTTTCAGTGCATCTGCAACCCCTCTTGTACTTCAGGAAACGGAGCGCTGAACCTTCGGATGAGACCGAATTCGGTTCTTCGGACGCCGTCCTCCTGCATATAAAAGTTACCCAGCGCCTCGAAATCCGCAAAGCCATCGAGGGTGGAGATCAGTTCCTCGTCTGCCCCGATCCGCTCCAGCACCTGCTTGCCATATTCCTCCGGATCGTCCGGTACACGCTCATAGTCGTCCAGTTCGATGGAGAGTTTCAAAGCCTCCTGGAGCATTGCCGGCTGTTCCACATCAAGGACGGAGAGGTACTTCAGCAATGCGCCGTCCTCCTGATCCATCTGCCGGATATTTTCCGCCAGCTCATCCAATTGCTCCAACCTCATATCCGTCCCGTGCAGAGGAAGATGTTCCCCCAAATAGGGGCGCAGGGCCTCCACCTGAACGAGTTTCAGCATATTGAGGCTGTCTATTCCAAGAAACTGTCTGGCGCTCTCCAGTTGCTCGAAGGTTGCCGGCAGCATAATCTGCACGATTTCATTCTTCGCACCTTTGGAGCAGATGTTTTTCAGCCGTACTCGGAAAACAGCGTCCAATGGCTCATTACCCAAAAGCTCCGGCACCTTTTTCTGGACATAGCTGCCGTTGGCGTATACCCCGTCGTGCTTTTCCCGGTATTCAGCCCCCACACGGGCGTAATTGATATAGGGCTTGAAGCGATCCGGAAATGGTGTGATCCCTTTGTCCACAAGGTAGGCACCCAATTCTGAATCAGAGGTTATATTACCGATGAGCATATATTCATCCAGTCTGTTCGCCACAGCAAGGGCCTCATCCAAGTTCTCGGCGTGTTCCGCATCCAATGCCCCGGAAAAGATGGCGGCTTTTTCTGGAGAGAGGGCATCTGTGCGTTCCGCCAGTTGCTGGAGCTTTTGAAACTGCTCTGAATCTTCCACATCCACATCGTACAGATAGCGGTAAAGACCCGGCACATTGCCTCTCACATCCAGGATAGCGGTGGTTGTGGTATCGAGGCTAATCCCGTCCAGGATTACAAAAGCCTCTCCAATCTCAGCGGGACTGGCAGGCAGTCGCAGATGGACGCGCTCATGTTCGTTGCCTCGGCTTAGTGTCAACAAAATCATTCTATATCCCTCCCATGGTGAGGCCTGTTTGGTGTATGGCTTCAGCTTCCATTAGGTCTTGCAAAGGGGTTTCTCCGTGATAGGACACATAGCCATAATCGTTGAACCAACCGCCTTCCTCCCGAATACGTTGCTCCCCATAGCCTTTGTAGTCATAGAACCCATCCAGGTTGTCATCATACTCGAAGCGGCCAGACTCTTGGATCATGTACTTCCCGTATTCCTCCGGGGTATGGACGCCTGGAATGAAGCTGAACAGATCCAGGTTTTTGGCCAACTGACAGATCTGTGCGGCGTTCTTTGGATCTGCAAACACGATTACAGCCTCCAGCTTGTTCTGCCCTTTCTCATCCAGTTTCGCAATGGCGCTGCTCATGGCGTTGAGGGCGGTCAGGTTGTCTTGTTTCTCGTCCAGGAGTTCACCGACCTCCTTTTGCAGAAAAAACGCATCTATTGTATATTGTGCTGTGCCTGCATCGCGCACACCTGCCCGCAGCAGGGTGCGCCGAATCTGCTGCTCCGACGCGGGGAGCCAAAGCAGTTCCGGTTTTTGGCCTTCTGCCGGCATGATCTTCAATCCAAGGTTGCTGTTATCATAGAGATATTCCGGAAACTGCCGTCCGTTGTAGAGCTGCTCCAGCCTCATGCCGTTATCATAGACAACGCCATAGGGGGTGACGGTCCCGGCCCCGCGGTCAATGAGCAGGAGCGCCGTTTCAACCCCGTCCAGATTCTCCAGCGCCTCCATACTGGCACTGCCACCATTCAGATTCATATAGTGTTCTTGCCCGATTTCCTTAAGGTCAGAAAAATCTGTGATGACCGTGGCCCGCTGGCAGCAAAAGGTCAGATTGATGAAATCTTTTATTTGTGTGATTCCCAACTTGTGGGCCATCCCCTGGAACTGGGCGGCCTCACCGTCATCAAAACTGTCCAACCGCTTGGCCAAGTAGTCCAGCTCGTCCAAGGTAACGGATTTGCCGGTCAGCTCATTCACGACAGTATAAAAACTGTCCAGCTCATCCACTTGGCAGTCCTGACGGAGCGTGTCGCCGATTCCCAATGGCTCCAGCAGTTCTATCGTGTGGTCGTATTCCTCCCTGGGAATGGGGAATGGAATCGTAATCTGCCCATATTCCGGGTGCTGGGCGCTGCTCAGCACCGCTTGGATTACATAGCCCATTCTGCCGTCTCCTTACCTGCATCCATGACTGCCGTTCCATACCGAGCGATCAGTGTAGCGTAAATGATGTTGAGAAAGTCTGTGTCACTCACCAGGTTTCGGTGCGCCAGATCTTCCACCTCCATGGGCGGCTTCAGGTCGTACAGCCGTCTGGCGGAATAAAAGACGGGGTAATCTTGTGCCGTGAACCCGTGGAGCGCAATGCGGTTGAAATCAATAAAATCGTGTGAAAGAGCGGAGAGCGCCGGCTGCCAGAGCCGCTCCTTTGAGGCGAGGAGGTAGAGCGCCGCCAGATAGCCAGGAGGCGTGCCATCCCACGCCCTGTCCGCAAAGCGGCTTTTCATCTGGACGAATACTGTGCGCAGGATTACCTGATCCGGCCCATCCCAATGCTCCACGGCCTGAATTCTCTTGCGCAGGCCGGCATGAGGGATGTGTCCGTAACATTCCAGGATCAAATCACGATACCCAATTGCGCCGGACTTCAACCGCTCCGCGATATAGGGGCAGATGGGGACCTGACAGGACCGGCGGCGGTAGTGCAGGCAGTACCGGCAAGCCACATCCTCCGGCTTGTAGCGGAAGCGGCTGAGGATCATCGTCCCACCGCCGCGCCTCTGAAAGCCGGGGACGCTCATCATCATGCGCTCCAGTCCGGCCCGTGGGGTATCTTGGGCGAAATATTTTGTCATGGTACACTCCTTTTTTGAGCACAAAAAAGCGGGGGACGCTTATGCTGCACAATGTGCAGACGCGGCCCCCGCTCTCTTTGATGTCACATATCCATTTGTGGTTCCTGCTCCTGTCCCTGTTCCAGTCGGTCCGTCAGGTTTGGGACGGTGTATTCGATCTTTGTCCTTGCGGTCTGCAGAGCTTTCAGCTGGACATCTTCTAACTCCGGACCTTCATCCAACAGATAGTCTGTGCCCCGATAGAGTTCGGTTAACTCCTCCGGTGAGAAGAACTGGGCCTTGGAGATCAGCCCGGAACGGACGGCGAAGTCCTGCTTTGCGCTTTGGAAATCTCCCATATAATTATGGCCATAGAGGAGGGCTGTCCTGTCGTAATTCCAGATCCATGTGTTGAACTGATAGCCCCATTCCTTCGGCAGTTCTATGCCGGCCAGCACCGCTCCACCAAAATCCGCAAGCAGATGGAACTCATCTTTTAAGCTGCTGGCGCGAAGCAGGGGGGCGTTCTGAACTGCTTCTACATACTCATATACCTCATCCGCCATCCCTGCCACCCTGTGATACAATTCACTGGCCTTCTGGTTTTGACTCCCGGACGGCAAAAGGAAGGCATCATGCCCTGGAGAAACAAAGAGGACAGGCCGGCCATGGAGAAAAACCTCCAGCCGCTTGTCCTCCACATTGGATGATTCAATTCCGCCTTCTCTCATGCGCCGGGACAGTTCTTCAAAAAACTTGTTTTCCATAGAATCTCCTTTTCCACATTTTATTGTCATCGTGTAAAAGAAAAACCAAGACCCTGTGATCAGGATCTTGGCTGAGGAAATGTGGCGTTTGATATGCGGGTTCGACTCTCCGCTGAATGGAGGGCCGCCGGTCAAATATCGGAAAAATTGGGCCCGTAGATTTACGAATCTACGGGCCCTGGAAGCCTTGAAAACACTGAGGTTGTTCCCTCAATATCTTTTTTAGCCTCCTCTTTTGGTCCGAGATGGGAGACTCGAACTCCCGGCCTGATGGTCCCAAACCACCCGCGCTACCAACTGCGCTAATCCCGGATATTCGATTTTTCTGCATGATACTATGCGGAGAAGGAAAAAGCAAGTTTTTCGTGTCTGTGGGCAGTGCTGTGGTCAAGGCCGGTTTTGCGGGGGGATCTTCAGGCGGGGGATTTCCGCCACAGGCTACTGTCCCAAGGACTTCCGGGCTTTCACTTTTGGGGGAATGGATAGACCGTCTATCCTCCCAAAGCAGGCGCGCTACCAACTGCGCTACACCCGGATATGAAGTTGTGGGGTGGCCCGGGCGTATTCTCCCAAAAGAGGTTCTCAGCATTTTTTATAGTTGTTTATAGTAATTTATCATCATTTCTGCTCCAACCCAGTTACTTTCTAGCGATCTTGTTTCCACTGTTTCCGTGTATTCCAGCTCTGTCTGTGGTCTTGCATGTGGTCAGCGGAAAAGTTTCGGCCAGAATCCCTGCCCCACAGTGACACCCTAGGTGGTACAATTTACCTCAAAGTTTGAAAAATGGTACCTCTATCTCGAAAAACATACAAGACTTTTTTGAGAGAAAACCGATCAATTTTTGTGTCGCTATATCAAAGAAAACATCTGTCAAGAACTCCCCCCAAAAATCCGCCGTAGTCTCTGAGGCTACGGCGGATTTTCTTGAATGCTCAATTGCTACAGGTGCCCGGATTTTATAATGGCCCTAAAAGAGGTTGTCATTCACCCCATCTCTTTTTTGCCGATGATATTTCAGGTATTGGAGATGCGCTTGACACAACCGGAATATTCCTATAAAGTTAATCTTGACAAAGCTGGCTACCAAAAAATAACAGGACCATACTCTTTTTGATTGCTTGCTGTAGAAACAACCCAGAGAACAGTCCTACAAAAAGTTTTTTCACGAATAAGCCTGATGCTTTAGATACTTTAGCCGTTCTCTCTGCCTGAATGGGAGGCCTCAAAATGAATCTTTTTGATTTACTCAATCCGAGAATGTTCCGGCCGCTGACAGGGCGAAATCAGCGCATTTATGCTGACTTGCTGATGCTGATCTGGGACAGATGCAGCACATCCCAGGACTACAGCATCGGGAAAGGTGCTCTTACAGAACTGGCAGAGACCTATATGGAAGGACTGGGCACGATCCTGCCGCTTGATGAAGAGGATTCCCCGGGCGAATCAGCCACGGATGCCAGGAGCCAAGGATTGCTGTTTGTGCGCCGTTTACGGGACGCAGGGTGGGTGGAAGATCTGGAGGGCGGATATGAGGAGGAAAACCGCACGGCCCTGTCTGCCCTGGCTGTCCGTCTGCTGCAACTTTTTGATGAACTGCTCCATCCCAAGACTGTCACATACAGCGGAAAGCTTTTAAAGGCTTATCGATTGCTCCAGGACATGGAGCACGAAAAAAGCCCTTATGAAAATGTGCTCAAAGAGGTCTCCGCTGACATGGCGGACCTGAACACCTCTCTGCGGCAGCTCAATGCATCTATCGGGAGCTACATCGACCAGCTGACTCGGAATCGGACCCCTCAGGAAGTCTTGGACCTATTTCAGCAATATGAGGACGAAGTCGTGGTGGCGGCCTACCACCGTTTTAAAACCAGTGACAATCTGTTCCAATATAGGACAGAGATCCTAGAGGGCTTGGATGCCTGCAACGGGCAGTATGCTGAGGCATTGGCTGCGGATTACTGCAGAGTGGAGCGGGTCAGCGAGTCGGAAGCCGCCATTGCAGTACGAAGGCTGGTTCAGAAAGTGCGGGATGATCTGGAGATTATGCGGGATCTGCTCTCGGAGATCGATCGCAACCATGTGACCTACCGGAAGCGGGCTGTGCAGCGGGCACAGTTCATGCTGCTCTCCGACGGCTCCGCTCAAGGAAAAATCAGCGATCTGCTGCGGTATTACGCCCAAACCATTCAGCGCCCGGAAGAGCTGTTCGAGCCAGACGAGAGCCCCTTGAGCCGCCATTGGAAATTCTATCCCACAGAGATCCTAGGCAGGAACTTTCTCAAGCCAGCCGTTAACAGCCGAAAACCCACTCCTATCGAGCAGGCACCTCCGGAACCGCCCATATCCGAGGAGGAACTCCAGCGCCAGCAGGAACTGCTGCTGGAATATGTCCGCCAGGCGGTCACTCTGGAAAATGTAAATCGTTTTGCCGGCCAAGTGCTGAACCACCGAGAGACGGTTTCCGCTCTGGAACTGGCTTCCACGCAAAGTCAGGAATTTATCAAAATCATCGGACTTCACACATACTCACAATCCCCCGACCGCAATTATGAGATCTCCGAACAGGAGGAATGGGTCTCCTGCGGTGGGTTCCGATTCCAGCAGTTCTGGATACGCAGGCGAAGCTGAAAGAGAGGTTTCTATGGACGTAAGAGAGGTCGCCAACTATTTGCTCAACCACTGCTTTCTTCCGTCGCAGGCGGAAGACCTGCTGGAAAAGCATTACTATGCGGTCAATCACTTGGAGGAGCTGCGCCGGATCTTCAAGCCCCTTGGCTATACGGTTGTCTACCATTCCGCGCCTCTGAAGGTGATCGCACTGGTCAGCGAGTATGAGGGCAACCAAGCGAAGCTGAATAAATATGAGAGCATCCTGCTGTTAATTTTCCGGCTACTGTATTTGCAAAAGCGGGAGAAGCTCTCTCTGGATGGAGCGCATGTCGTCGCCACAGTGGGAGAGATCCAGGAGGAGTATCAAAAGCTGGGTCTTCCCCGCAAGCTGGACCGGATCACGCTGGAAGCCATCCTGCGGACCCTCAAGACCTACAATCTGGCAAAGCCGCTGGACCGTCTCACCGAGGAAGAAGCCAAAGTCGAGATCTATCCCACTGTTATTCTGGCGTTGCCAGACAATGTCCTGAAGGCATCCAGGGATGAGACGGCAGCGGCACTGGACAAATACCGCAAAGCCGGTGAGGAGGATGATGTATGATTGCACTGTGCCGCCTGCGGCTGATCAACTGGCATAATTTTGTCAACGACCTTCTGAATATCCAGCAGATCACCTATCTGATCGGCGTCAACGGTGTGGGCAAGACCACGATCCTGGACGCCCTGCGGTATTGCCTCACCACGAGCAAAAGCTTCAACGCCTTGGGCAACCGCAAGAGCAAGCGAACACTGCTGGGCTCGGTACACGGCAAACAGCGGGATCAGGACGGAGACCGTCCCCGGTACAGCCGCAAGGGGCATACTGTATCCTATGTCGGCGCCGAATTTCGGGATGATACCGCAGCCCCTGGGAAGGACACCTTTGTCATTACGGTCCGGGTGGAATCTGAGAAACCTGACGAGGACATGCGTCACGTACAGCAGCGCTGGTACATCTCTCCCCGGGGCGTCATGCTGGAGGACCTCCCCTTCCTGGGCCCCGACTATATTCCCACAAAGCGGGAACAGTTCTGCCCGAAAAATGGGAAAATGCGGGATACCGACAATCAAAAGCTGGCAAAAGACCTGATCTGCCGCGCGCTGGGGATTGGAGCAGCAGACTCCCCGTTGGGGAAGAAATTCTGTGCGGTATTTCCCATGGGTACCGGGATGGACGACATTGAGGACTTCCGGGAATTCATCTATCACTACATCCTCCCCCAGCCGGAAATTGACCCCCAAGCACTGCAGCAGGAGCAGATCGAATTGGATCATCTGAACGACGTGCTGCTCCAGGCAAAGGAGCGGGCGCAGCTGCTGACGGAGATCGGTACCCTGGGTGAAACTGCCCGTTCCAAGCAGCGGGACTGCAGAGTGAACCAGGGGTTTGTTCTATATGCCAGCCAACAGGCGGCAGAGGGGGCAGAGGAGCAGATCCTCTCTGCCATCTGCGACGGAAACCGGGAGATCGACCGTCTGCAAGAAGAGCTGCAGTATCAGAAGGAGCGGACGGAGCAGGCCCACCAGCGGTGGATGGATGCCCTGCGGGAAAACCAGAACAGCCCGGAACGCCAGCAGCTGCAGGTCTTCGAGGATCTGGTAAAAGACCGTGAAAAAGACTACACGGAGGCCCGAAAAGCCCTCTCCTCTCTACAAAACGCCAAACAGGAGCTGGAAGCCCTCAATCGAAAGCTGTCCGACTGCGGACGAGCACTTCCGGCCGAACAGATGCCGGATGCCATTGAGCAGCTGCCGGAGCAGCGGCAGACGGAGCAGCTCACCGCCATGGAACAATTGCTTCGGGAGCGGGAAGATTCCCTGGATCAGGAGGAATTTCAGGTCCGAAGCGATCTCCAACAGCTGAAGGAGCGGCAAAAAGCCCTTCAGGCGAAAATTGAAACGCTGGAAAAGGGCCAGTTGGTCTATCCGGATCAGGACCGGGCAAAACGGGTCTGCCAGGCCATCAACCGGGAGTTGGCCCAACAGGGTATGGAGGCCGATGCCCGCATTCTCTGCGAGATCCTGACGGTACAAGAGCCCGACTGGCAGGCGTGTATCGAAGCCTGTCTGGGAAACCGCCGCTTCGACATTTTCGTCTCCCCCCGGCATTACCGTACCGCCAAACGGGTATTTGAGCATCTGAAAGCCGAGGTCGGACAGGTCAGCCTTCTGGACAGTCCTGCTCTGGAGCGGGATGGCGGAAAAGACGCCGCCTCCCCGCAACTCAGTACTCTCGCCGCCAAAGTCACCAGTGAAAACTGGCTGGCCAAATACTATGTGCAGAACCTGCTGGGGCAAATCGTCTGCTGCGATACGTCGGAGGCGCTGGAAGCGTATCCCCAGAGCGCCACAAAAGATCTTCTGCGGCACTATCCTTATCGGTTGGCACGTCTGCGAACGCCCGTACTGTATATCGGTATGGAAGCCCGCAAGCAGCAGCTGAAAGCTGCCCGGGAGGAGTTTTCAGCTTTGCGCGGACAGCTGACCGAGTGCACCGCCCAGGCACAGTCCCTGCGGGATATTCTGGAGCAATGCCGCCGCGTTCTGCACAGCAGCGTTCTGGAGGATCTGCGCAAAAACTGGGGCAGCGTCCAGCGGCACCAAGCCAGTTGGCAGGCGCTGGAGCAGGCACGGCAGGAATACGAGATGTGGAAGGAAAATCCCATTCTCCAGGCAAAGATCACCGCCGAACATCTCTGCCAGGAAGAATGGACGCGGCAGGATCAAAAGCGGGTGGAAATCGAAGCCACCCTCCGCTCCCAAACGAATAAAGTCCAGGAAAAACAGGGGATGCAGGAGCAGGCCAGCCGGGAGGCGGAAGACGCCAGAGCAGGCTGGCTGGCGTTTTGCCAGCAGGAACCCTTGCTGCAGACAGAGGTAGAGAAAAAATATCAGGACGCAGCCCGCAGCCGTCCCCCGGACAAGATCGTCCAATACCAAACGAATTATCAAAATCAGGTGGATAAAGCATTGGACGAATGGCTGCGGGATCAGCTGATCCCCAGGCAGCGGGAGTATAACACCATCTACACCTGTGATTATCCTCTGGGGCTGGATGGCATCGAGACCTTCCGGGAACAGCAGGAACGGCTGGTTTATGTAGATCTGGAACGGTACTCTACCAGTCTGCACCAGGCACAAGAACGGTGCCGCCAGCGCTTCCGTGAAGACATTCTTTATCGGATGAAGGACGATATCTATAACGCCAAGCGGCAATTCCGGGAACTCAACCACACAATGGAAAACCTGCAGTACGGTGAGGAGGTCTATCAGTTCGTTGTCCAGGCCAGCGCCGATCCCGAACGCCGGGCATTTTATGATGTAATCATGCAGGACAGCAACCGGCGGATCCAGGGGGACGGCAGTATCGAAGATTTTCTGGCCCGCAATGACCCGGCCTACGAAACGCAGGTGGACGAATTGATGGAGCGGATCCTAGCAGAGCTGAAAGCCAATGCCCAGCGCCGCCAAGAGGGAAAGCATCTGGCCACAGAGCTGTCTCGCTATGTGGACTACCGGTACTACCTGGAATATGATATTGAGTGCCGCAACCAGATCACCGGCGGCGTGACCCGCCTCTCTGCGGTCAGTCAGGACAGCAGCGGCGGAGAGAATCAGGCGCCGTTCTATATTGCAATCTGTGCATCCCTGCTGCAGATCTACGACAAATGCGAGAACAGCATTCGCCTGGCACTGCTGGACGAGGCGTTCAGCCGCATGACCAGCGACCGCATCCGCCCCATGATGCAGATGCTGCGCAAAATGCAGCTACAGACGGTACTGATCACCACAGTGGAAAAGGCCTCGGCCATCCAGCCCTACTGTGACACCACCTGTTCCATTATCAAAAGCGGTACGCGCAATGCTGTCCGCCCATTTTATCAGGATGTGAGGGAATGATGGACTACACCCACGAAATTCTCACGGCGATGGTGGATCGCTATGAACGCAGGAAAGGAACTTCTGCCCAGAACGGTAAGCCCCAGCGGGCGGTAACCTTTGATCTCGCAAAGTATTATCCCATATACCGGGACCACCTGAGCGAGGAGGAGCAGGCCATTGACGATGCGGTGACGCGCCTTTCCAGTTGGCAGATGGTTGCCGCCCCCCGCAGTGCCCAGGGATACTACACCAAGATTACTCTGCGGCTGGACCACATTCAGGAAATCTATGAATTTTTAGGGCGGAAACCAGCCCAGGAAACCCGGCAGGAGCAACTGCAGCTTCTATTGGATGCCCAGAGACAAAACCCGGATACTCTCTCCAGCCGCTTCGCCGGAGAGCTGATGGCCGCACTGCAGGCAGGACGTTCACCGGGATACGGCCTTCAGGGGAATGTTGAGAAACTACGGGATGTTCTGCTGGCTCTGGAAAAAATCGGGCAGTTAAACAAAGAGACCTATGTGCGCAACTTTTCCGAGGCCGTATTCCATGACTCCAAGCACTTTCACTCTATTTCCGGGATTATCCGCAGTATTCTCTCCGATTTGACAGACCAGCCGGTAGAAAAGAAGCAGATCCTGGAATATTACAATCTTTTGGAAAATCCAACCTACCTCTATTTGAAAGGAGGCTGGATATTGGAGTTTCCGGACTCATGTATCCGTGTTACTGATCTTCCAGGTGGTATCGGTTTGACCTCTGACGGTTTGAGTGCCATACGGTCTGTCCTTTTGGAGCCCCGGACAGTCATTACCGTAGAAAACCTCACTACCTATCACGACATTCCCTCAGACGATCGAGCCGTTTTATATCTGGGTGGTTTCCCAAATTCCGCACGGGCAAGTTTTCTTCGTATGGTTTACGCTTCCAAACCGGATGCTGTTTATCTGCATTATGGAGATCTGGATCCATACGGTCTTTTGATACTGGAAAACCTGAAACAAAAAACCGGAATTCCATTTGCCGCTTCAGGAATGGATCTTGCTACCCTGCAAGCTTGTTTCCAGGCAGGACATTACCGTCCGCTGACCGCAGAAGATCGGAAAGTCATGCAGTCACCTATGCTCTGTGCCTACCGGGAAATATTTGCCTTCATGCAGGCACATAACTGTAAAGCGGAGCAGGAATCTCTCTCTGCAATGAAATTATAACTGCCGCCCTGGTATCCATAGGTCGGAGGCAACTTGCAAGGCAGACCGTTCTCTCTTGTTGTACGGTTTATTCTGATACTATTATTTTTTTCTAATCGCTTTTAATGAGTTCTAGTCCCAAAGAGGTTTCCGGAATTTTTTATAGGCGTTTATATTGCTTTATAGTCATTTCCGCTTCAAATCAGTTACTTTCCATCGCTCTTGTTTCCGCTGTTTCCGTGTATTCCAGCTCTGTCTGTGGTCTTACATGTGGTCAGCGGAAAAGTTTCGGCCAGAATCCATGACCCACGGTGATACTCTAGGCGGTACAGTTTACCTCAAAGTTTGAAAAAATGGTACCTCTGTCTTGAAAAACATACAAGAGATCTGGACGCACATAAAGTTCCACCCGAAGAGACAAATTACAGCGTCATTGCCAAGGGGCCAAGGTGACCCGGCATACGGTATCCAAACCCTATGAGATGATTCAAAAGATGCCGGGAATCCAGGAAACCGCTTTCCCTTACTTTGCTGAATTGCCAGGCAGAACCGCGTATGATATGATGGCAACAGAAAGCGAGGAGGTGCTGTCATGCCCGTATGGATGTCACTCAAATGCCCTTTGCAAAGCTCTATCCTCTGCTGGTGGCAAAAGCGGAGCGGAAAGGCCGCACGCGAGAAGAGGTGGACCAGGTCACAACCTGGCTCACCGGCTACACCGCCGGAGACATCGCCCGTCTGGAACAGTCCACGGTCAGTTACGGTGACTTCTTTCTGAACGCTCCGGTTCTAAAACCCAATCGCACAATTCAACATCCGGTCAATGGTGGAGGTGCTCCTCTCCGTTTTTCCGGTGACCGTCTTGATGCCGTGAGATTCCAGATACTTTTTATCTTCCGGACGCCGTTTCCCTGGATGTAGAGGTCAAAAATCTTTCGGATGATCTCGGCCTCCTCCAGTACGATCTGCAGCACTCCATTCGGCCCCTTAGTATAGCTCAGAAACTGTATGTAATTCAAAATGGTTTTCCCGCTCCGCATGCGATTCTGAATGCCAAACTTAATGTTCTCGCTGCGAGTTTGGCTCTCCACTTGTGCAGAGGCAGCATACAGATCGATCACGCTGTCTGGCGGCTTCATGGTAAAGATACCTCCTAACTCAATGTAAATTCCTACGTTCATTTATTTCAGCTTTCTGATTGTGCTAATAGCTTCCCGGGCATCTCTTCCAAAGCGGCTGAGCGATTTGACAAGGATCAAATGGATCTTCCCTCTCCGGCAGCCTCTCAGGATCTTCCGATAGCCTGAGCGGTTTTTCGTGTGCAATCTCGACGCTTGGTCCGCGCAAACAGCCACGAATCGCCACAAGGGATTACTCTGAATGAAAGCTGTATAATACGCGATCTGGTTTTCCAGGCTTGAATTTTGTTCCTCCTGATTCGTGCTGGTACGGCAATAGGTTGCCCCCCGCAACTGCTGATTCCAAATAGGGTGGTCCTCCTGCGTCTGCGGGATCTCAATCACATGTTGAAACATAAGAACCCCTCCATGATACATACTGTCGATCAGTTTATCATGGAGGGGTAGAAAATGAAAAAGCTACATTTCAGTTCAAGGAACTAAAATATAGCTTTTAACATGTATTGTGCGACTATTATAGATGTCGCTTGAGAGCCTTTATTCATTAGATCTAAAAAAATAGATCTAAAAAGTATAATGGTAGCATTAGTTATTATTTATTTCATAGAGTTCTATCTCTTGTTCCTTTACATATACCCCAATATACTGAAGCCAGTTGGATGAGCTACCTCCGATGACCAACAAAATTGGTTCTGGACATCCTAGGTCTTCGTCTTTAGATAAATTGACCATTGTTTTCAAATCTAGTGCAGATGGCTTAGGAGAAGCATTGGGATGATAATGCCACTCCCCTAAATAATATTGCTGCTTTTGCCACGCTCTTTTTAGCTTCGTAATAATGCCCCGCGTACTCCGTACGAATGAACACAAAGTTTGCTTGGATTCTGCTGGAGCTCCTGTTATAGTGGTTATTTCTGCCCATTTCAAATCATCAGAGTATCTGCCGATGAGGATTCCGCCTGTCTCATAAGGATATGAATTCATACATAAACTATGAATATACTCTAGCTCCTGATCCGGCAACTTAACACCATAGCTTCCATTAAAGCTCTCGTAATATTTAAAGGTCTCAATTTTCTCGATATTCATATTGTTTCTCAATCAATCGCAGGCCATTAAAAAGTCCATCTTCAGTCTGTGTTTCATAGATTAATGAGATCCCTTTTTCTGTTGAATTTTGTACAAAAGCTTCTAATGCCTTGACTGTGGTACAAGCGGCAAACCACATATCATCTGCCCTGGCAGGAAATAATGGATGCCAGCAGCCAATGCCATCCCGAGGAAGCGCATCTAGATTAAAATCATTGGAATCTTTTTGAAAATATGGTTCGACTAAATTAAGAAAATTTTCAAAGTGAGGCAGTTTTGTCCTTTGAATATTAATATACAGTCGTTTTGCACCAAGTCCAACAGAACTTGAGCAGAATACAATTTTTCGCTTCCACTCTGTTGCAGATAATAACGCCAATACTTGATCCTCGCCAGTGGAATCAATGATAATATCAAAACTGCTCAAGTCTGGTACTAATGCCCCAGTTTCATCTATATCTAAATACCTTTCTGCATAAGTAGTGTGAATGTTAGGGTCAATATTCGTTAACCTTTTAGCTACAAGTTTACTTTTGGACTGATAAAGATCTGTCATACATAAAGTATGACGGCAAAGATTTCCCATTTCTAAAGCATTTCCATCGATACAGGTGAGTTGTGTTACCCCAGCACGAGTCAACAGTTCTGCAATAGAAGCGCCCAAGCTACCGAGCCCAATCATAACTATACGCTGATTCGCAAGCCTATTTGCAAGCTTTCCACGCCCCTTAATCGTGCGTGCGCTCCAGTTTTCGCTGCGAATCCATGATAGTTCCATACTATCCAGGAATATCTTTGCTTTGTCATTCATCCACCAGCCCGCTTCACTCGGGCGGTAGCCTTTTCTTGCTCCGTAAGTCTGAGGAATGCTAAGTCGCTTGCCAGAATGAAAAACTCTATTTGTATATTTTCCGCAGGATAGAGCAGGAAGCTCTATAGCCTGCCAAGTCATCTCGTGGGAATCTTCACCGATATGTGCTGGGATTGGAAAACCAACCAAAAGCAGATGCCGCCTCCCATCTCTGGCTTTGGGGGCAAATGATTTCAAAATGGCCAGCAAATCAATGCCCTGATTAGTGCATATCTGCTTCAACTGACATAGGTTAGTGGGAACTTGCCAGTTATTAATAACTGGTACTTCTTTTAATCTGATCCAAAGTGCATTTTCATAGTTTTTTTCCCTTATTGCCGTTCCCCAAACCGGTTGATAGATTACCTTCTGAGAATCAATGGAGCGAAAGCTCCGAATCATTGCTATGGATTGCTCTGATGAAAGTTGCCTACGAACGATTCTTGCAATTCCACAACGCTCATCCGTACTTTCCCAGATCATCATGGAAACACAATCCTCTTGAAAAGCAAAGACTGTCTGTATATGAGAGACTGGAAAATCTGGTAACTCAAAGGCATCCCCATTTTTTATTAATCTCTCTTCTGCAGCCGCACGGAGCCACAAAACAGCTCTTTGCATATTCCAAAAGAGCCGTTCATCAACTGTGAACGGCTCTTTTTCAGGAACGCGGATGCCAAGAGTCTGATCAATAAGATCAACACAGAGTTTTCCTTTACGCCACAAATGGTTTTCTTCCTCAAAAGCATTGATCGATTGATGTGGAAATGTATTTGTTATACTATTTTTGCAGCTCGGATATATAGCAATAGTTCCAAAGGGATAAACAGTTTCCGCAGTAACAAACCATTCTGTTACTCTGGGAATATCTTTGCCATCATGGTCCAAACAAACCCTAATGTGAAGATAAAAACGTTTTGTAACTACATCCCAAGTCCAATCTTTCAGCAAAATTATTTCTGGTATTTCTTCAATCCGGCGCCGCCCGCGTCGCAAATTCTCAGTTGGATTCTGACTCATCCAAACCTCCCAACAGGAACGCCCTTACTTTCCTGTACTCTCGGAGTAAATCCTCCGTTTTTTCTATAATAGGATGGAAATTCATCGCAATCTTTGAAGAAAGATTTCCAAAGGTTAACACTCTCTTCTATATCAGCGCTATCATAAGCTGCTCTAGCAAGTCTTGCACCGCCGCAAACCGCCTTATAGAAAGTGTCATAATCCTCATCTGAGAGCATCTCAAATACGTCATGCTCAGGAACCCCCCGGTCTGGGAGGAATGGCTTTTTAGGATAACATTCCGCAATGCACTCCAAGGTTCCGACGATGCCCTCTGCAACACTTGTGATTCCATCTGGACAACACTCTCCCACAAAATGTTCCAACGGATAGCTTTTCGGATGCTTGAGGCTAGGTAGTTCCAATCGTCGCCACCATTTGATCGCTTTAACTACATTTACATAATTACCTTTGCAAATTTGATTTTTTCTCTTGGTCCAACGGATCTGCTCTAAAGGATGCGTTCGATACCATTGATTTTCGACATTATCTGGAATCAGTAAAGGCTCCGCCCTCCATTGTTGGCCAGTAGAATCACTTTCGAAAAATCTTTCCAGTGAATCTAAGCGGTAATTTTCCAAAAGTGACTGCTGATAGCCCGAGAGATCATCGACTGTGAATGCGGATGAAAGGCCAGCACATTCAATGGCCCTTTTCACCTCTTCGCTGGGAGCTGCGGTAATTACTAGATCCATATCTACTTCGGGCAAAGAAATACCGATCGAACGCTTTTGCTGTTCGTAGTTCTGATAGTACTTCTTTACAAAGGGTGTAATTATGGCAAATGCTTCTTGGGCAGAAACGGTATCATGATCAATATTAGTAACTACAATTACATCTACATCCACCTTTTTTCCTGGTGCTGGTTTAATACAAGTTGACCTAGCATAGCTACCCTGTAAAAAACTTTCAACGAGTAAATCTTTTGTAAGGTCATCAGATTTGAGTTGTTCTCGAAGCTCGGTGTGTGCGGAGATCAACGCTTTTTTCAAACTGTCAGGTAGCCGAATATTAGTCAAGAAATCCTGAAAATAAGTTTGTATTGCGCTCATTCAAGTCCTCCTTTCCCGTCAAACTGAATGGACGGTATGTAAGAGCAGTTGCCTCGTTGTTCAAAATCATATTCGTACAGAATACACTTTCCAAATGGACGGGATACTTGCCCAAGATGAAACATAAACGCATTAGGCGCGGCAGCAAAAATATGGAGATATGCTCGCCTTTCAACGGTGCTTCGTCCTGCCAATGCGGCATAAACTTCCATTGCCAGTTTTGAGGAGTGGGTGCCATTTTGAATAGAAAAGCCAGTGCTACCTGTGTCCTCTGGTGAGAAATTAATAATCCGTCCAACGTGAACCCCCTGTTCTTTCAGGTATCGCTCCACATCAGAGCAAATATTGTGCCTCACGTTGAGGATAAGCGCGGTGTCAAATGTATCTTCATCTCTTGCTATATGTTCTACCTTCCAATTCTGATATTGGGTTCGATCGCATTTGTCAAATTCCCATATTTCTGGTCCCAAAATTGTTTTTTGAACAGGACAAATATCCACACCGGATTTAGTATCAAAAACACGACCTGCAGCAAAAGCGATGGAACCATGGGCTTCCAGCATAATTTGGTAAGCTTGCTGCACCTCTGTATTTTCTCTCAAAAAATCTTGAACAGGCTTACCGATATCAACCGTCCAGTCAAAATCCGGTTTCAAAAATCTACCTTCAAATTTGTCTTGTAAATCTAACAGAATTGACGTCTCTTGGGTAAGTCTTTCAGAACCTCTTGAAAAACACAAAATTCCAATTGCTTTTCGTACCTTGGTGTACTTCTTGATAATTAATTCGATTCGCTTGTTCAACTCCAGGCTGAAAATTGTTCGATCGGTATAGCCATCTTTTGTTGATTGAAGAAGTTCCTCCTCAACCATTGCGTCCACAAGTAAAGATACTTGGGGATGCTCCAAGGAATGTCCACTATCATATGCATATTTCCAAAGAGCCTCTCGAACAAGGCTCTTCAAACTATCTGGATCGAATGGCAACACTTTAAAATCCACATTAATATCTTTTAGTAATTGAGTTTCAAATTTTTCTAACTGTTTTTTACCTGTTGCATCCAACTTACCCGTTTGAAACTTGGTAATAGCGTTCATAAAATCCACAGCTGATACCGCACAATTTCCGATTAAAACCAAGCAATACCGCTGGCAGGGATAATCAGTGATGATATCTTTTAACCACTTAGAAATATCGCCCTTTGAAAAAGAGTTGACCGTCGATTTAACTTGGATCGCATCTGTAATTGTATCTGCGCTCTTTAAAGCAATATCTACCTTGTCACCTTCTGTTGGAAATTCAATGTAAATCCTATCCCAATCATTTCGCCTTAATGCTTCTAGAACAGCAACAATCCCTTGATATAGATAACCTCTGCCGCCTTCTTTTCCGCCCATAATACGCCTTTCTATTTATTGAAAGAGTACAACCAACTGATTACAATATATTGTACGAAGAGGTGGTAATAAAGTCAACATATCAAGGAATTATTTACCAATTATTAATAGTTTAAATAGAATGTGCTATACAACACATCATTCAATTATCAACTGCATGACTTTTACTTAATGTAAAAAATTACATTAGCCCGGGCGGTTTTGGGTGTGCTGTCCCGATGCCTGGCCGGCGTAAACAGCTGCAAACCGCCACTTGGGATTACTCTGAATGAAAGCTGTATAATACGCGATCTGGTTTTCCAGGCTTGAA
>OMGU01000241.1_pt1 | contig 64310 bp, 71 predicted proteins | sample 1646121 | NCBI WGS metagenome assembly OMGU01 (sample SAMN05578581, study PRJEB25193) | human gut metagenome | biome: Human Microbiome; feature: human-associated habitat; material: feces | host: Homo sapiens | place: USA:Birmingham
AACCGCTGGGTGCGAGACCCGCATGCCCAGTGGTGTGAGAGGGGTAGGTGAAAGCCTCCCCTACTCGATTTATTTGCGGTTCTCACGGAGGAGGTCGGCATGGCTTGTATTCTTTTTCCTTCACCAATCTTCGGACCGATTCATTCCAGACGCTTAGGTACTTCTTTAGGGATCAATCTTTTGCCGGCTGAAGCCAAAGTCTGCTCTTTTGACTGCGTGTACTGCGAATGCGGCTTTAATAAAGACCACGACGCCAAACGCAAGCTCCCTACGCGGGAAGAAGTTCGAACAGCTCTGGAAAAGAAACTTATTTATCTGCAGAAAACAGGCGTCGTTCCCGATGTCTTTACTTTTGCCGGTAACGGAGAACCGACGTCTCACCCTGATTTTGACCTCATCATTGATGACACGATTGAGCTTAGAGATCGCTATTTTCCCAACGCAAAAATCAGCGTCTTAAGCAACTCTACCTTCCTTGCGCGCGAGAAGGTTGTTAAAGCTTTGGCAAAAGTGGACAACCCGATTATGAAGCTCGATACCGTAAACGCGGACTACATCAAGCGCATTGATCGTCCGAACGCCAAGTACGATGTAAAAGGTGTCATCGAGAAACTCAAAAACATGACGGTTCGTCCGATTATTCAGACGATGTTCATGAAAGGTGAGTTTGAAGGACAGTCCGTGGATAACACGACAGACGAGTTTGTAGATCCGTGGATTGATGTGCTGGAAGAAATCAAGCCTCGGGAAGTCATGATTTACACCCTTGACCGCGACACACCGGCGGCCGGTTTAAAAAAGGCAGATAAAGAGTCACTTTGTAAAATCCGCGACAAACTTGAAAGAAGAGGTTACCGCGTCATGGTAAGCGTCTAAGGATAAACACTAAACTTTGAGATTTATCTCATTTTTGTCATAAAGCTGTCATATTGAATTACTAAATTGGAAGGTGATTTCATAACAACCTTTGAGGACTAAATGCCTGAATCTCTTCCAATGAAAACTCGTCTTTTATTAGCCGGGGCTTCTCTTCAGTTGATCTCCCTTGCTAAGAAGTCTGAGAAAAAAGAGAAGAAGCAAAAAGTCGTTGCTGTTTCCGCAGGAATGACCCTGTCTAAGGCTACCGCCTAATCTATTCGATAGGACAAATAATTTCGTCGGCCGATTGCCGACATCGATGCACAGCCGCAGAGATTTAGCATACCTGCGGCTTTTGCTTTTTCGGGCGCCTCTAAAAATTCTTTCCTCTGATAGTCCTCGGTCTGCGCTCGCGGCATTGGCTAAGAAGTCGGAAAATCGCGATAATTGAGGACTGAAAACTTCGGCTATCTGAGGAAAGCGATGAATATTTTGATTTCAAACGATGACGGTTATTTAGCGCCCGGTATTCAGGAACTCGCCCGTCGTATCCGCCGATTCGGCAATGTCACAGTGGTTGCACCCGAACAAAACCACAGCGGGGCCAGTAACTCCTTAACGCTTAACCGTCCGCTTTCCGTTCGTCAGGTTCAGGAAAATGTTTTCTTTGTGAACGGTACGCCTTCGGATTGTGTCCATATTGCTTTAACCGGCTTGCTGCCTCAAAAACCGGATATCGTTTTAAGCGGCATCAACTGCGGCCAGAACATGGGTGACGACGTGCTTTATTCAGGAACCGTCGCTGCCGCTATGGAAGGATTCTTGTTCGGTTGCCCGTCCTTTGCTTTTTCTCAGGTGCATTCGGGCTGGTCTTGTTTGGATTCCGCCGCGGAGGTGGCCGAGTACATTGTGGACAACTTTATTAAAAGTCCGCTTCCTGCGCCGTTCCTTTTGAATGTCAATATCCCCAACACAACGATTGACCAGCTCTCTGGGTTAGTCGTGACACGTCTCGGTCGTCGTCACGCCGCCCAATCCGTGATTGAGCAGGTTAATCCGCGAGGCGAGACGATTTATTGGCTTGGCGCCGCCGGTGACGCGCGTGACAGCACTCAGGGAACCGATTTCTGGGCAACATCGCACAATTACGTCAGCGTTACGCCGCTTCAAGTGGATATGACGAATTACGGGATGCTGGATACCGTTCGGACGTGGTGTAACAGCTTTCAGTCCTGAGAATAATTCGATTTGTTCTGACGATTAGGACGGTTTTTACTTAAAATCTGTTCGGTAGAGAAATAAAAGAGGCTCATGGAGGAGTTATGAATTGCAGTAAGTATCTTTGGCCGATGGTGTTTGCTTCGGTGATAGCCGGCTGTTCGTTTACCGGAGGCAATGCCCCGATAACGGACGGTTCAGCGACGGCATCCGTCTATACCGTTAAGCCCGGAGACACGCTGTATGCGATTTCCTCCCGCTACGGCCTCGATCCCGCCGTGGTTGCGCGCGAAAACCACTTGACGAATCCGTCCCACCTATTGGTCGGTCAGAAACTTCGCTTGTCCGTATCGTCTTCAACGGACGCCAATATCCGCAGAGTTGAAGCCAACACCAAGACACAGACGAGTTCGAGCAGTTCTGCTAAGCCCTCGACCTCTTCAAGCGCTGCTCCTGCCGCATCTGCAAGTACTACCCAGACCGCTTCTTCAAGTAGCTCTGTCGGCAGCGCAAACGGCACCTACGGCTGGCCGGCTTCAGGAAAGATTATTCAGAATTTCGGCGGCTTGAATAAAGGTATCGATATCGCTGGATCCGAAGGCGAAAAGGTTCACGCTGCTGTGAACGGTACGGTGCTTTTTGACGGTCAGGTCCAGGGTTACGGTAAGGTCGTGATGATTCGCGATAAAGACGGCTGTGTTTCTGTCTATGGCCGGGTGAAATCGATCTCGGTAAAACAGGGCGATCAAGTTCGTAAGGGCCAGGCGATTGCCGTGATGGGAACAACGGATGTTTCTCCCCGTGTCCATTTTGAAATACGTAAAAACGGCAAACCGATCGATCCTCTTACAATGCTCCAAAAGCGCTAAGTTAGTAGTTAGGAAAATTCATGGCACGAGCTAAAAAAGAACGGGCAAAGTATGTCGCCGTTATTGAGTCTCTGGATCAGGAAGGCCGCGGTGTCGCACGCCGTGACGGTAAAGTCGTTTTCATCGAGGGGGCGCTCCCCGGCGAGAAAGTCGAATACGAGGTCTACCGCAGCAAACCTTCTTTTGAATTAGGACTGACAACCGAAATTTATAAGGAATCCCCGCTTCGCGTTTTGCCGAAGTGCCCTCACTTCGGCGTCAAGGACGGCAGCTGCGGAGGCTGCGCCATGCAACATCTCGAGGCCCATGCTCAGGTGGCCATGAAGCAAAAGGTTTTGATGGACGCCTTGTGGCATATCGGCAGAGTCCGCCCTGAACAGGTTCTGGCACCGATCTACGGCTCTGCATGGAGATACCGTCATCGTGCCCGTCTGTCTGTGCGTGAAGTCGCGAAAAAAGGAACCGTGCTCGTGGGCTTCCATGAAAAGCGTTCCAGTTTTATCGCAGACATGAAGAGCTGCGAAATTCTTCCCAAGCGTGTCAGCGATCTTTTGGTTCCCCTGCGCGAACTCATTAACTCTTTATCGCTTCGCAAGAAGCTTCCTCAGATTGAATTGGCCGTGACAGATGAAGCGCTGGCTTTAGTGCTTCGTGTCTTGGAAAAACTGACGGCTGATGATGAAGCAAAACTCAGACAGTTCCAAAAAGACTACGGCGTCGATTTTTGGTATCAGCCGAAAGGCCCGGATTCCATTTATCCGATGGACCCTGAAAATGCGACTCGACTGAAACTGCACCATCGAGAAACCGGTGTGGAAGTCGTCTTCAGACCGACAGACTTCACTCAGGTAAATCATCGCTTAAATGAAGTGATGGTCACCAGAGCGCTTCGTCTGCTGCATCTTGAACCCTCGTCCAAAGTCATTGATTTCTTCTGCGGTCTCGGCAACTTTACGCTGCCGCTGGCGACAAGATCAGCAAAAGTTCTCGGTATCGAGGGAAGCACCGAACTGGTTGATCGTGCCCGTGCAGGTGCAAAAGACAATAATCTCGCAGACAAGACTGAATTTGAGGCTCGTAACCTGTTTGACTGGACGCTGGACGATTGGGATGCCGTCTGGAACAAGCTTGGCGGCGTGGATCGTGTTCTGATCGATCCGCCTCGTGAAGGCGCTATGGCGCTTTGCCGCTCGCTCGCGGACACGGATAAGCGTCCCGCTCGTTTGGTTTATGTTTCCTGCAATCCGGCAACGCTGGCCCGCGATGCTGCGCTGCTCGTAAGGGAAGGCGGCTGGAAACTGCTGTCTGCCGGCGTGATGAATATGTTCCCGCATACGGCGCACGTTGAAAGCATTGCCGTTTTTGAACCGGGTCCTAAGCCGGAAAAAATCGACGAAATCGATGAAATCGAAATCGGCGGAATGACTGAAGAGGCTGAGCAGGAAGCTCGATCCGAGGAACCGAAGATTTAACGGAAATGACGTCTTTGGTTTTTCAGATCGTAATTCTGTTTGTAAAAATTTTGGCGGAGCTGCTGGTCATCATTCTAGTGCCGGCCTTCGCCCTAAAATTTTTCAAGAAGGACTTAAGTTTCGGTCTGGCATTTTCTGCCTCTATTTTGATGATCCTTTTGCCCGTGCTCACGTACGTGAATAACGCCGAGCTCAACAACACGATGCTGCCTTTTGCATCCTGGGGGGTGGGTTCGGTACTGACGCTTTCTTGGATGAGCTGGGGACTGTCGACCGGGGCCATCATTTCTTTTTTGTATGCGGCTTACCTTATCGTGGAAAGCCGCGCCCGCGGGACGATAAATTTAGTCCTGCTCTTCACGGGTCTCGGCTACCTCTTAAATCTGGTGTCTCAGGCAGCTGCGCCGTATCTGCTGTTCGGATCTTTCGGAGTAAATCTTGCCAAAGAAGACCTACCGTTCTTATGCCTGTCGCTGGTACTTGCCTTAGGCGTGGGTATTTACGTAAAGTATTCTGAGGCCGCTGGAAAAACATTCAGCAACGAATAAACAAATAAAAACTAAGGAGAAAGAGAGTGGAAGAAAGCGGAGTATTTGAGTACTGGTTTGCTTTTTTGTTTGCATTGGGCTTTTGTGTCTGGTTTCCGACCTATGTCGTCAAAACCAAAGGGCAGGGCATCTCGACGTGGGGGCTGGCGCTTTGTATTGTCTTCCTGTTTATTGGACTGCCGCTCCTTTCAATTAGTCTGATTCGCGATGTTCTTCCTTCTCTGTGGCTGAGCTTTACCAGCGCCAATTACGAGTCTCCGAGCATATCGCTGCTTTACGGAACCATTCATAAGATGGCCACGCTGGACCAGCTGTATGTGGCGCTCGCCATGATTTGTATTTTGGTTGCCATCGGTCAAAGCATTTTTGCTTCTTGGCTGCTTTACATCCGTCACAACCGCGAAAGCCTGGTTCGGGCACTGAGAATCATGTGGTCCTCGGCTTTCTTTATTGTGTTGGCAGCCGGCATTCTGCCGCTCATTATCTTGGGCTCTCACGGATTTACGGTGGCGATTCCTGCCGGATATACGATGGGTGCTTATATTGCAGTGCTCATGGTGATCACTGCTTACCTGAGAATGAGTCCGCAGGTAGCGGATAATTATCCCATTAGTCACCAGCCGAAGAAAGATCGGGAAAAGAAATAGGAGTGAACGCATGGAATTTCTTATGGCTGTCCGCACACTGATTGCAACAACTGTGATGCTGTTTTGCTCATTATGGCTGGCGCGGCAGTTAAAGATCCATCGTCCGAGACTTCCGGTTTCTGCTGTGCTGATTTTGTCTTTAATCATGCTGTTTGAACCGGGCATGCTGGCTTTCTTGGTTTGGGTAGTGCACGATATCGCTTCGGTAAACGGAGGACTGATGATCCACGCCTACACATTTGTCAAAGCTTCTGTCGCGATCTATCTGCTTTTTATCCTTCCCTCGATTTGGTTTGCCAGAAGCTTCTATGTCGAAAGCAAACTCGTGACCCTCAAAGCACTTCGCTTCGCGATCATTCTTCCGGTCGCATTTACCGCCGTAGTTTTTATTGAAGTTCCGAAAATGATCTGGCAGGATCGCGCCACAGAACTTGTTTCTTCCGGTTTGGAGACGTTCATCGTGGTAGCTGTGATTAACTTGATCCTGCTCGGCCTGACCTACCGTTTCAAACCTTCGAATACGCCTGCACCTTGACCGGTTGCAGGAAACCTTGCACAGCGGAAAACTAAGTAATCAGGCGTTTCAGCCTCTCGTAAAACCTTAGTCCTTAATCCCTGCATGATAAAATCAACCGATTGTCTTTTAGACAAAAAGAAGTGCGGAATCCTCTGCATTTCTATTTTTTACTTTTTTCGTTTTTAAGAGATTGAAATGGCTATTGAACGCACACTTTCGATTATTAAACCCGATGCAGTTGCCAAAAACGTTATCGGTCAGATTTACTCCCGCTTTGAATCTAACAACCTCAAGATTGTTGCTTCCAAAATGAAGTGGCTTTCCCGCCAGGAAGCCGAAGCTTTCTACGCTGTTCACCGTGAACGCCCCTTCTTCAAAGATCTGGTTGACTTCATGGTTTCCGGTCCCGTTCAGATTCAGGTTCTCGAAGGTGAAAATGCCATCATGAAGAATCGTGAACTCATGGGCGCTACCGACCCGAAGAAGGCTGCCAAGGGCACCATCAGAGCCGACTTCGCTCAGTCTATCGACGCTAACGCTGTTCACGGCTCCGACAGCCCTGAAACAGCTGCCGTTGAAATCGCTTTCTTCTTCCCGCAGATGGACATCTACGCCGGCCGTTAATCGACCGCGCATGTAGTTTAGTTAGCGATGTAAAGAATATCCCCGCGCAAGCGGGGATAACACCCGATCATGACAGAAGAAAAGTTGCCTCAGAAAGTGAACCTCCTTGGATTTGATGCCGAGGGGCTGAAGAAGTTTTGTGAAGATCTCGGAGAGAAGCCTTTCCGTGCGAAACAGCTTGAGCGTTGGATTCATCGCCGCGGAGCACGCGATTTTTCTGAAATGACGGATCTCGCCAAGTCCTTCCGAGCCAAACTCGAGAAGGTTGCTGAGATTCGGGGTCCCGAAATCATTCGGGATAAAACAGCTGCTGACGGAACTCGTAAATGGCTGCTTGACGTCGGCAGCGGTAACGCCGTTGAGATGGTTTATATTCCTCAGGACGGCCGCGGCACGCTTTGTGTCTCTTCTCAGGCCGGCTGCGCAATGAACTGTCTGTTTTGTTCGACGGGTAAGCAGGGCTTTAACCGTAATTTGAAAGCATCGGAAATTATTGGTCAGCTTTGGCATGCCGAACACACTTTAAGAAAAGATCTCGGTATCACCGATGAAAACGAAAGAGTAATTTCCAATGTTGTCATGATGGGCATGGGTGAGCCGCTCCAGAATTTGGACGCTGTCATCCCGTCCCTGAAACTGATGCTCGACGATAACGCCTACGGCTTATCCCGCCGCCGCGTTACCGTCTCCACTTCCGGCCTGGTCAGGCAGATGGATAAGCTTGCCGAACAGTGTCCGGTCGCATTGGCAGTAAGTCTCCATGCTCCGAACAATGAGCTTAGAGACAAGATCATGCCGGTCAACCGCAAGCATCCGCTCGAGCAGCTGCTCGCGGCCTGCAAGCGTTATTTGGAACACGCCCCGAGAGATTTCATCACCTTTGAATATATTCTCATCGGCGGCGTGAATGATTCACTCGCACAGGCCAAAGAACTGATTACTTTGGTTCAGGACATTCCCTGCAAGTTCAACTTGATCCCCTTTAATCCCTTCCCGGGATCCGGTCTTGAGCGCAGTAAGCCCGAAGAGGTTAAAGCTTTTGCCGACCGACTGAACGGCGCAGGTATTGTCACTACTGTGAGAAAGGTCCGCGGTGACGATATCGATGCGGCCTGCGGTCAGTTGGCCGGGGAAATTAAAGACCGTACTAAGCTCGCAGAAAAGAGAGCAAATCGCGAGATAATCATCAAAGAGATTAAGAGCCCGGCAAAGGCAACAGGAGGCGAGAAAAATGTCTGAGAACAATATCAACTTGGAAGCCAAAGACCAGCCGTCTGAAGCAACGACGTACGGCGGCTTGTTGCGTATTGCTCGTGAAAATAAAGAATTGAGTATTGATCAGGTATCTTCTCAACTAAGAATTTCACCGGATCAGATCGAAGGATTGGAGTCGGACAACTATAAAGTTTTTCCGACCCCTGTTTACGCTCGCGCCCACCTGCGCAGCTATGCCCGTTTGTTAGGCGTCGATGAAGCCAAGATCATTTCGCTCTTTAATGCGGCATTGGCTCCGGACGATAAAGATCCGCGTACGTTCATCCGCCGCACGACTCAGGAGCTCGCTCCTTATCACGATGCTCAGCCGAAAAACTTTGTCGGTAAGTTTATTGCCGGACTGCTTTTCTTAGCAGTTGTAATCGCATTGGGTTGGATCGGCTACAACTACTACATGAGTCAAAAAACCGAAAAAGCTGCCGAAGTTCCTCAGGCAGAGGCTACACAGCCGGCTGAGGCAGCCGCTCCGGCTTCTGAACTTGCAAAGACTCCTGAAGCCGTTCCTGTTTTGGTTTCCAACACAACGGTTGAACCCGCTCCTCAGCCCGCTGCCGCTGCTTCGGCTCCGGCCGCAGCAGAAGCTCAGACACAGGCTGATCGGGATGCCGCATTAAAAGAAAAACTGCAAAAAGAAGCTGAGGCAGCAGCCGCAGCGAAAGTTGCTGAAGAAAAGCGCTTAGCAGAAGAGGCCAAGAAGGCAGCTGCCGCTGCAGCGCCGGCAGCTGCTGCTCCGTCTAAACTGCTGACGCTGACTCATAACGAAGCTGAAGGCCGCTGGGATCTCGTGGTTCCGAAATCCGCCAACGGAACGTACAAAGTGACGATCGGTGCCGAAGGCGGGGAATGCTGGTTCGGTGTTTACCAGGACAAGAAGCTCGTTCACAATGCTCAGTTAAAGAGCGGTGAAACTCGGGATTATGAAGTTCCGTATCCTTTCAAAGTCTCCGTCGGCAACCGTGCTAAGGGCTTTGTGAAAGTTGACGGCGCACCTGTTGATCTGAATATCAATAATCGCGCGACTTCCACCGTGTTTACTTTGGTTCAAAAATAACGAATGTCCTCTTCACAAAAAGAACCGATGATTGTCCGCTGGAAGGACAATATCGTTGAGATCGGCGCCGGCCGCCCCGTAGTGATCCAGTCCATGACGAACACGGATACGGCCGATGTCGAATCCTCGACTAAACAAGTTTTAGAGCTCGCTCAGGCAGGAAGCGAGCTTGTTCGTCTTACGGTCAACACTCCGGCAGCTGCAAAAGCGATCGCTGAAATTCGCAGGAGGCTGGATGAAGCAGGCTGCTTTGTTCCGCTGGTAGGCGACTTTCATTACAACGGCCACAAACTGCTGAACGAATATCCCGAATGCGCCGAGGCGTTTTCTAAGTATCGAATCAATCCCGGCAACGTCGGAAAAGGCGACAAGCAGGAAGAAAATTTCCGCACAATGATTGAGCTCGCGAAGAAGTATGACAAGCCCGTTCGAATCGGCGTCAACTGGGGCTCGCTCGACCAAGATCTTTTGGCCCGCATGATGTCGGAAAATCAAAAGCTCGAGAATCCGCTCGACGCAAAAGAAGTACTTCGTGAGGCCTTAGTAAGAAGCGCGGTTGAAAATGCGGATCGAGCTGTTGAGCTCGGTATGAAGCCCTCTCAGGTAGCTATTTCCGCGAAAGTGAGCGGCGTCAAGGATTTGATCGCCGTTTACCGTGAGCTCGAGGCTCGCTGTGCTTATCCTCTGCATCTCGGTTTGACCGAGGCCGGAATGGGACTTAAAGGTACGGTTTCTACGACCGCTGCACTCTCCGTGCTCCTGCTGGAAAATATCGGAGATACGATCCGTGTTTCGCTGACACCGGAACCGGGCCAGTCTCGTACAGCGGAAGTCGAACTTGCGTGCGAGATCCTGCAGGCTCTCGGGATGAGGAACTTCACGCCTCAGGTTGTTTCCTGCCCGGGCTGCGGACGCACGACCAGCTGCCTCTTCCAGGAGCTGGCAAAGGAAACTCAGGATTTTATTAAGTTGAGAATGCCGGATTGGCGCAAGCATAATCCGGGTGTTGAAAACATGAATGTGGCGGTGATGGGCTGTGTCGTGAACGGTCCCGGAGAGAGCCGTCATGCAAACATCGGTATTTCTCTGCCGGGCTCAGGCGAGGCGCCGGTTTCTCCCGTCTTTATCGACGGTAAGAAATGGGGGTCTTTGAAAGGGCCGAAGATGAGCGAAGAATTCCATTCGCTCATCGAAGAGTACGTTCAGAAAAATTACCAAAATGCTAAGGAACAATAATGGCGATTGAAAAGATTCAGGCAATTCGCGGCATGAGCGACATGCTGCCGGAAGATGCCCCTCTTTGGCACTTCTTTGAAAAAGAAGCTTCCTCTCTGGCGAAACTTTACGGTTATCAGCACATTCGTACTCCGATCGTCGAACAGACTCGTCTGTTTAAACGCGGTATCGGCGAAGTGACTGATATCGTTGAAAAGGAAATGTATTCCTTCGTCGATTCCTTAAACGGCGACGAGCTTTCTCTGCGTCCGGAAAACACGGCCTCTGTCGTACGTGCCTGTATTGAACACAATCTTCTTTATGAAGGACCGAAGCGTCTTTGGTACATGGGCCCGATGTTCCGTCACGAACGCCCCCAGAGAGGACGTTATCGTCAGTTCCATCAGTTCGGCATGGAAGCCATGGGTTTCAAAGGCCCGGATACGGATGCCGAACAGCTGCTGATGCTTAACCGCCTCTGGAAGCGCCTCGGAATTGCTCCGGTTCGCCTTGAACTCAACTGCTTAGGCCAGCTTGAAGACCGCAAAGCCTATAGAGAAGTATTGATCCAATACTTCGAGGCTCACAAAGATATTCTGGACGAAGACGCTTCTCGTCGTCTTTATTCCAACCCGCTGCGCATTCTCGACACCAAGAACCCCGACATGCAGGACTTGGTCAATAATGCGCCGAAGCTCTATGACTCCTTAGGCGAAGAATCTAAACAGTTCCTTGCAGACCTGGAAGCAATTTTGAAAGCCGAAGGTATCGACTATGTTGTCAATCCGAGACTGGTCCGCGGTTTGGACTATTACAACCTCACGGTCTTTGAATGGGTGACCGATAAACTCGGTGCTCAGGGCACAATCTGCGGGGGCGGCCGCTACGACCCGCTCATCGGAATGCTGGGCGGACGCGATGCTCCGGCCTGCGGTTTTGCCATGGGCATTGAACGCGTGCTTGAACTCATGAAGGAATGCGGCGTTAAGCCCGAATCCAGAGAATGCGACGTTTACGTCGTTTGGGACAAGGCGCTTTACCTTAACGCACTGTCTGCAGCTGAAAGACTCAGAGATGCTGATATCGCGACGATCATCCACAGCGGCAGCATGAAGTTCGGCAACCAGATGAAGCGCGCCGATGCTTCAGGAGCTCTTTATGCATTGGTGATCGGAGCCGACGAAGCGGCGGCCGGAAAGGTCGGCCTCAAAGCACTTCGTGAAAACCTTGAAGGTTACGGTGAACAGAAGACGCTTACGATCGACGAAGCGGTCTCGTTACTCGGCCAGCACGTTTAAAAAGAAGAGGGAACCGGCGTCCCCTTACGTTTACTTCTTTTTTTAGAAATTGAATTTAGAACCTTTAAATAGACCGGGAGATACATTACATGGCCTATGACTTAGAAGAACAAGAGTCCCTTGCCGAGATTAAGGCTTGGTGGGAGAAATGGGGTAACTTAATTTTGACCGTCGTGACGGTCGCCTGCTTATGCGCCGCCGGTTTTCAGGGCTGGCGCTGGTATCAGATGAAAGAATCGACGGATGCCGGTGTTCTGTACGCACAGATGATTCAGGCAAGCAATATGAAGGATGAGGCTCGCGTTCAGGCAATCGCCGGCCGTCTGCACGAAAGCTATGCTTCGACGACGTACGCCGGAATGGGGGCTCTGCTTGCTGCGCATAATGCGGAAACCGCCGGTAAGTATGCCGAAGCAGAAAAAGCACTCAAGTGGATCGTTGATTCCGACAAGTATCCCGAACTCAAGCCGCTCGCTTCTGTCCGTCTGGCTGGTGTTTATCTTGATGAAGGCAAATATGATCAGGGCCTGACTGTTCTCAATGCAGTTAAAGACGCTAAAGGCGAAGAAGTTCCTGTTTATGACCGTATGGGCGACCTCTATCTCGCCAAAGGCGATGTTGCCGCTGCTCGTAAAAGCTGGGAAGACGCCTTGCGTCATGCGCCTATGACCAATCCGCTGGTCGGCGTCATCGAAATCAAATTAAATTCTTTACCCAAGGAATAATTCATGAGTACAAAACTCAAGATTGCGGCCGCAGTCGCTGCAGCAGTTCTGCTTTCGGCTTGTTCCAGTCCTAAACATGAACCCATGCCGCTGGTGAAATTTACACCGAGCATGGAAGTCACCGAGGTTTGGTCCAAAGGACTTTCCTCTGCCGAAGGCTTCTTAGTTCCCGCGGTATATGACGATATGGTGTTTGCAGCCGGCGGAAAGACGCTGACTCGTTTAAATGCCAGGACTGGTGAAACCGAATGGTCCGTTTCTTTTAACAGCCCGATTACCGGGGGTGTCGGCTCTGACGGCTACGTTACAGCTGTCGGTCTTTGGGACGGCAATCTGGAAGTTGTGGATGCCGAAGGCAAGGTCAGCTGGGAAAAGAAACTGACAACGGAGCTGGCTTCTCCTCCCGTGGTTTCTCACGGCCTAGTGATCGCCCGCACGATGGATACCCGAGTCTCTGCTTTTGAAGCTTCCTCCGGCGAACTGCAGTGGACTTATCAGAGAAGTCAGCCCGCTTTGACGGTCCGTTTACCCACAAGAATGCTGGCTCATGATAACTTTTTGTTAGTCGGACAGCCGAACGGCCATATCGTGATTTTGGATATTGCCTCCGGAAAACCGATGTTTGAATTCCAAGTCGCCCAAGCGAAAGGCGTGACCGAAGTCGAACGTTTGGTTGACGTTGTCGGGGCGCCGGCCTTCAGCGACAACTTAGTTTGCGCCGCCGCCTTCCAGGGCGCTGTAACTTGTGTGGACAGCACCAACGGACAGACGAGATGGACGCAAAAGATTGATGCCGTCGCAGGTCCTGCCATTGACGAAGACAACGTTTATGCCGTCAGCGTCAACGGAGAAGTCCAGGCCTTCTACCGCGAAAGCGGAGAACAGCGCTGGTCCAATAAGACCATGCTCTACCGCGGACTTTCCGCGCCGGTCGTATTCCCGGGCGCCGTGGCTGTCGGTGATGAAGACGGTTATGTTCATTTCCTTTCGCCGAGAACCGGTGAAGAAATGGCGCGTGTTCGTTTGAGCGGTCCGATCGTAACGCAGGCACAGCCTTTTAGTGCAGGCGCTATTTTCCAAACCAGTAAAGGCGACGTTGCTTATTTGTCGAATAGATAAGAATTATGGTTACAGTCATTGCGCTTGTTGGTCGTCCGAATGTCGGAAAGTCGACCTTGTTTAATCGCCTGACGCGTTCGAGAGACGCTTTAGTGGCAGACTTCCCGGGTCTGACCCGAGATCGTCATTACGGCGACGGTCGTATCGGCGATAAACCTTACTTAGTCATCGATACGGGCGGTTTTGAACCGATCCGCACCGAAGGCATCGTCAAAGAGATGACCGGACAGGCGCAGTTGGCGATTACCGAATCTGACGTCGTCTTGTTCTTAGTGGACGGACGCGCCGGCTTAACGCCGCAGGATCAGCGAATTGCCCAGAATTTGCGCGAGTCCGGTAAGAAGACCTATCTCGTCGTCAATAAGGCCGAAGGTTTAACGGAAACGGCTAAGGCCGAGTTCTATGAACTGGCCTTGGGCGAGCCTTACACCATCTCCGCCGCCCACGGCGAAGGGGTCAAAGCCTTGATGGACCTTGTTTTGGAACCTTTCCCGACCGAAAAGGAAATCGATGAGGAAGAGGATTTCAAACATAAGATTAAAGTTGCCATTGCGGGCCGTCCGAACGCAGGCAAGAGCACGCTGATCAATGCTCTGATCGGTGAAGATCGTCTGATTGCTTTTGACATGCCCGGAACCACTCGCGATGCGATCGAGGTCGAGTTCCAATATAAAGATCGTGATTACACCCTGATCGATACCGCCGGCCTTCGCCGTAAAGGCAAAGTGTTTGAGGCAATCGAAAAGTTCTCTGTGATTAAAACGCTTCAGGCAATCGAAAGCTCCAACGTGGTTGTGCTTCTTCTCGATGCGCACGCCGGTATTGCCGAACAGGATGCCAACATTGCGGGCTACATTCTCGAAAGCGGTCGTGCCTTGGTGGTCGGTGTCAACAAGTGGGACAGCTTGGACGATTACGAAAGACGCCGCGTGAAGGAAGAACTTGAACGCAAGCTGCACTTCCTGCGCTGGGCCAAGATTGTTTATATCTCCGCGTTGGAAAAACGCGGTCTGCATCACCTGCTCAACGCAGTCAACGATGCCCATGCCGCTGCGTTTATGAAGCTCTCTACACCGAAGCTGACACGTGCTTTGATCGAAGCCACGACTCGTCAGCTGCCGCCGAGAGCCGGCGGAGGACGTCCGAAGATGAGATATGCACACCAGGGCGGTCAGAATCCTCCCGTTATCGTGGTTCACGGAAACGCGCTTCAGGATGTTCCGGAAAGCTACCGTCGATATCTGGAAGGCTGGTTCAGAGATAAATTCAAACTCGAGGGCACACCGCTCCGAATCGAATTTAGAACGAACAAGAATCCCTACGCCCAAAAGGCCTAATCGAAGAATTCCCGCCGAGTGCGGGGATTTTTATAAGGAGCCGCGATTGAAGGACGCTGCCCGTTCTGTGCCTCAAATAAGCATTAACAATGATCTTTCCTGACGGCATTTACAGCTAAAATAGTTACTGTAGTAAGAGAATCTGCTGCGGAAACACAGCTCCACAAGGGGGTTGTCGCCCAACAAGAGTCCTTCGATCATAGAAGTGCAGAAGAATTAAATGTGCGCCCAAAATGATTAATACAAAGAACAATTTCGGTGTGCCGCAGCTAGAATTTATTCAGATTTATGAGCGGAAATTTCCGTTTGGAGAAAAACAATGACAAAAGGGCAATTGTTACAAGACCCATTCTTAAACAGTCTTCGTAAGGGACGTATCCCTGTTTCCATCTATTTGGTGAACGGTATCAAACTGCAGGGACAGATCGAATCTTTCGACCAGTATGTCGTTCTGCTTCGCAACACCGTAACTCAGATGGTTTATAAACACGCTATTAGCACTGTTGTTCCGGCTCGCGCCGTACCGCTGGGCAATGAACAGCAGGGAACTGAAGAAGCAGAAACCGTATAGTGGATTATCAATATCAAAAGGGAGACGAGACACCCGGAAAGGTGTGGCTCGTCTCTGTCATTGTGGGCCGCGAAATTCATCGAGACGCGGCACTTGAATTATCAGAATTAGCGACATCCTGCGGCTTCCAAGTTGCAGGTCTGACTGAAGCAAAACGCGATCGTCCGGACCCTAAAACTTTCCTCGGAAGCGGCAAAATCGAAGAAATTAAAAGTGAAGCGCTTGCTAACGGGGCAAAGGCGCTGATTTTTGATGTCGCTTTATCTCCCGCGCAGCAGCGCAACATCGAAAAAGCCGTCGGAATTGAAGTCCTTGATCGGACCAATCTGATTCTGGAAATTTTCCGCCAAAGGGCAAAGACCAGAGAAGGCCGCCTGCAGGTCGAACTTGCTCGACTGACTCACTTGTCGACACGTTTGGTCAGAGGCTGGACGCACTTGGAACGCCAGAGAGGCGGTTTGTCCAAGACCGGCGGTCCTGGTGAAAAGCAGATCGAACTTGACCGTCGAATGATCGCGACGCGCGTCAAAGCGTTAAGAGAACAGCTTAAGAAACTTGAGCGCCAACGCAATACTCAGCGCAAATCTCGTCAAAGAGGCGAGGTGCTGACTGTCGCACTGGTCGGCTATACCAATGCTGGTAAGTCAACGCTCTTTAATCGTCTGACTCGAGGCGGTGTTTACGCGGCCGACCAGTTGTTTGCAACGTTGGATACGACCGCCCGCAGATGCTTTGTCGGCGGAGATGTGGAAGTCGTCTTAAGTGACACCGTGGGCTTTATCCGCGGATTGCCGCACCAGCTGATCGAGGCTTTTAAATCGACACTGGACGAAGCGGCCCAGGCAGACCTTCTGCTCCATGTCGTCGACTCCTCGACGCCGGCCAGAGAAGAACAGATGACGGAAGTCAATAAAGTCTTAGAAGAAATCGGCGCTAAAGATATTCCGCAGCTGCTGGTTTTCAATAAGATCGACCTGGAAGGCAGGAGTCCGTTTATCACTTGTGCCGAGGACGGAACGCCGAAAGCTGTCGGTATCAGCGCCGCAAACGGTGAGGGCATCGATCTTCTCAAAGACGCCATTCGTCAAATAGCAGAAAAAGAGCCGGAAGAGCCCCAAGAGGCTCCCGATAATGAGGACTGGCTCGCTGAATTTGAGCGGTAATTCCTTCGGGGCCTTCTTTGAAAAAGATCGGCCGCGATTAGCTCTTTGTTAAATGTAATAAGTCTTTAATCTTAAAAATATTATTATTTTTCAAGTGCTAAAATTCTCTGCTCTCTTGTCTAACTCACTCGGACAAGTTCCCTATGTCCTGTGATTTTTAAGGAAATATTCGACAATGTCGCTTAATGACCCCCGTTGGGGCCGAAAAGGCTCGGAGGATGATTCCTCCCAGAAAGAAAACGAAATCAAAGAGCCTCCCAAAGAGACTGATGAAGAACCGAGAAAAGCTGAACCGAGCAAAAACGAAATGCCCGGACGCTTTGCTCAGAACAACAATGACGGAGATTTAGAAGAGCTTTGGAAACAGTTCAACGATCGTCTGAACTCGATGTTGGGCACCAAAGGCAATCAAAATCGCAATGCTCAGAAAGAAGAGCCGTCAGCTTCTTCTCAGACACAAAATCAGAAAAACGAAGACTACGACTTCGACGAACCCCCGTTGCGCAAAGACCACGAATTCAAAAATCAGCAGAATTCGTTCGGCAATGGCGGCGGCAATGGAAACGGCGGCGGAAACTCTTTCCCGCAGTTTAAAGTTCCGTCTTCATTCTCCGGCGGAATGGCTGTTTCCGCCATTGTTATCGCTTTGGCCGCTTGGCTCGCTTCCGGTTTCTACATTGTTCCGGAAGGTCAGAACGGCGTCGTGACGACTTTCGGCCGCTACACCGAAAGTACCAACGCCGGTTTCCGCTGGCACCTGCCTTATCCGATTCAGGACGTTGCTTTGGTCGACGTTTCTTCCGTCCGTAAGGCTGAAATCGGTTTGAGAGGCGGTACACAGCGTCTTAAAGAAGCGCTCATGCTGACCGACGACGAGAACATTGTTGACGTGATGTTCAATGTTCAGTATCGAATTAAGCAGGGCAACGGCGCTGAAGAGTTCTTGTTCCGCACCCGCGATCCGATGGGTGCAGTTGTTCAGACTGCCGAGTCCGCCATGCGCGAAGTGGTCGGCCGCAAGAAGATGGACAGCGTTTTGTTCGAGTCCAAGCAGGAAATTGCAGAAGAAGTTAAAAAGCTGATGCAGGAAATGCTGGACCGCTACCACTCAGGTATTCAGGTTCTGTCCGTCGCCATTCAGAATGCTCAGCCGCCTGAACAAGTTCAGGCCGCTTTCAATGATGCCGTTAAGGCCGGTCAGGACCGAGAACGCCAGATTAATGAAGGAGAGGCTTACGCCAACGATGTTGTGCCTAAGGCCCGCGGTCTGGCAGAACGACTTCGTCAGGAGGCTGAAGCTTACAAGTCTCGTGTTGTCTCTCAAGCCGAAGGTGACGCAAACCGCTTCAATCAGGTCTACGCACAGTATGAGAAAGCTCCGAAGGTGACCCGCGACCGTATGTACGTGGACACCATGCAGCAGATCTTCAACAACACGACCAAGGTAATGGTTGACAATAAGTCTTCCAATAACCTGTTGTACCTGCCGTTGGATCAGTTGGCTAAACGAGCTGCTCCGGCACCGGCGCCTGCAGCTGCGGCCGCACCTGTGCAGCCGAACGTTCCTGCTTCATCTGCCCAGCAGACGCATAATCTGCCCGGCGGAGATCAGCCGCCTTTAACACCGGACGCGAGTCAGCCTACTTCCCGTCTTTTATCCCGCACTTTGAGATAAGGACAGAAAGATGAAAAAATTACTTTCCTTAGTTATTGTTATTCTTTTTGGCGCCTTGCTCGCGAGAACCTGCCTTTACACGGTCAACGAGCGTGAGTACGCCTTAGTCTTCATGCTCGGTGAATTAAAGAGCGTTGTTTCTACACCGGGTCTGCATGTCAAACTGCCGTCACCGCTTCAGAATGTTGTCTATTTGGACAAACGTATTCTCACAATCGACACGCCCGCAGCGGACTTGGTTCAAACCAGCGAGAAGAAGAACCTGATGATTGATTCCTATGTCAAGTGGCGTATCAATGATCCGCGCCGCTACTGGGTTTCCTTCCAGGGCAGCGAGCGCGCTGCGGACGACCGTATGTCTGCGCTGCTTCGTGACGTGCTCAACCAGGTTGTAAACCGCCGCACGGTAAACGACATCACGTCCAGCGACAGAGCACGCGCAATGGCAGAAATCTCTGAAGCGCTCCAGAAGCGCGTTTCCGACTTAGGTATTGAAGTTGTTGACGTCCGACTCAAGCGAGTTGATTTCACACCGGAAATTTCTGAGTCTGTCTATCGCCGCATGGAAGCCGAACGTAAGCGCGTTGCCAGCGAAGAACGCTCCAAGGGTGCTGCTGAAGCCGAAAAGATCAAGGCTGACGCCGATCGTCAAAGAACCGTTGTTTTGGCCGAAGCTTATCGTGACGCTCAGAACATTAAAGGTTCCGGCGACGCTCAAGCTAACGAACTTTACGCCAAAGCATTTAGCAAAGATCCGGAGTTTGCGAAGTTCTACCGTTCACTGGATGCTTATCGCCAGTCCTTCAATAAACCTCAGGACATGATGGTGGTGGATCCGAGCAGCGAATTCTTCGACTATCTCAAGAATTCCCGCGGTGAAGCTCAAGCCAATAAACAACCATAAATTTTTTGTGATCTAAATCATGAAGGCCTTCTTGTACGTACTGGGTTTCTGCTTTGTACTTGAAGGCCTTTTACCTATGTTGGCTCCTGATTTATGGAAGCGCGCCGTGAGATTTATCTCACGATTTCCTAGCGAGAAAATCCGTTATATCGGGTTAGAAAGTGTAGTCTTAGGGCTGGTGCTCGTTTGGGCCGGTTCATTGCTTTTTTAGAAAGGATCTTTATGTCAGTATGGCTGCTACCTGAAAATATCGCGGATATGCTTCCACGAGAGGCGAGGGCCATAGAGCATCTTAGAAGTTCTTTCCTAAAACTGGTGACAAGCCACGGTTTTGAAGTCGTCCGTCCTCCTCTGGTGGAGTACGTTGACTCTCTTCTGACAGGAACGGGCGGAGATCTGGATCTCAGAACTTTTAAAATCGTCGACCAGGTAACTGGAAAGACGATGGGCATCCGCGCCGATATGACGCCGCAGGTTGCTCGAATCGATGCTCACATTCTCAATCGTTCGGGTGTATCCCGCCTCTGCTATGTTGGAAGCGTTCTCCATGCACGTCCTCTGCATCCTCTTGCTTCGCGCCAGCCGTACTTGGCCGGTGTTGAAATGTTCGGCTCTTCCAGTGTGGAAAGCGAACGTGAAGTGATCTGTTTGGGAATTGAGTCTCTGCGTCAATTCGGTCTTGAAAATATTTTCTTAGATTTAGGCCACACCGGTGTGGTCAAGGCAATTCTGGACAGTGATCCTGTAAGTGAAGTTGTTCAGGACCAAATTCTCTTTGCTTTGAGTCATAAGGACCGCTCTGCACTTGAGGAGCTCAGAGGTGTTCTTAAAGAGAAAACCGTTGATGATTTAATTCGCCTGACGATGCTCTTCGGTTCGGAAGACGTTCTCAATCAAGTTATCGAAGAATTTTCCGATTATCCGGAAATTCCGGAAATTCTGGAAATTCTGGAAAGCGTCCGCAGACTCGGTCGTGAATCCGGCGCAGATATCGTCAGCTATGATTTCGCTGACGTTGCCGGTTACAACTATCACACCGGCGTGACTTTCAGCGTCAATATTCCCGGCCGTTATCAGCCGATTCTGCGCGGCGGTCGTTACGATGATATCGGTGAGCGTTTCGGACGCAAACGTCCCGCGGTCGGTTTTACGTTATACCTGCGCGAGATTATCGCCGTGATGGACACAAAGCGTCCTTATGCGATCTTGGCGCCCAACAGGCTGGACGATGCCGCCCTGCAGTCCCGCATTCGTGAACTTCGCGAAAACGGCGACATCGTGATTGAAAAACTGCCTGAAGACAATGTTGCTTCGCTGGAAGAATCTTTCCGCTTGGATGAAGAATTAGTTTGTATCAATGGTGTTTGGACGGTAGCGGCCCGTACGTCGAACCGTTAATTTTTTAAGAGGATGAAATGAGTAAAAATGTAGTCGTTGTCGGCGCTCAGTGGGGCGACGAAGGCAAAGGCAAGATCGTTGACTGGCTCACCGAAAGTGTACAAGGCGTTGTCCGTTTCAACGGCGGCCACAATGCAGGCCACACACTCGTGATCAACGGCCAGAAAACGGTTCTTCGTTTGATCCCCTCCGGTGTTATGCATCCTCACGTCAAGTGCTACATCGGTAACGGTGCAGTTGTTAGCCCCGAAGCAATGCTGAAGGAAATCGACGACCTGAAGGCTCACGGAATGGATGCCGAAGATCGTATTTTTGTCTCCGGTCAGTGTCCGCTGGTTCTCCCGTACCACATCGCGCTCGACCACGCTCGTGAAAACGCCTTAGGCGATAAGAAAATCGGTACGACCGGCCGTGGCATCGGGCCGGCCTACGAAGACAAGATCGCTCGCCGCGCTGTCCATGTCAGAGACTTGGCAGAACCGAAAGTCTTTGCAGAAAAAGTTCGTGAAAACTGCAAGCTCATCAACTTCCTGCTGGCGAACTATTACAACAGCGAACCTGTCGACGTCGAAAAGATGATCGAAGATACGCTGGCAATGGCTCCGAGAATTGTTCCGAAGATTCGCGACATTTCTCACATTCTCAACACTAAGATGAAGGAAGGCGAACAGTTCCTGTACGAAGGAGCTCAGGGAACCATGCTCGACATCGACCACGGAACTTATCCGTTCGTCACTTCCAGCAACACCGTTGCAGGCTTTGCCAGCCCCGGATCCGGTGTCGGCCCTCAGAAACTCAATTACATCCTTGGTATCACGAAGGCTTACTGCACACGCGTCGGTTCAGGTCCTTTCCCGACCGAACTCTTTGATGAAGTCGGCAAGACCATTGCTAAGAAAGGAAATGAATTCGGTGCAGTGACCGGTCGTCCCCGCCGCTGCGGCTGGTTCGACGGTGCTGCTCTTCGCCGCGCTGTTGAATGGAACGGCTTAAGCGGTCTGGCTGTGATGAAGCTCGACGTTTTGGATGGCTTTGAAACCGTTCGTTTGGGCGTCGGCTACGAATACAAGGGCGAAAGGATCGACATCATGCCTGTCGGCGCTGAAGAAGTTGCTCAGTGCAAAGTCATTTACGAAGACTTCCCCGGCTGGAAAGAACCGACTTTTGGTATTACAAAGTGGGAAGATTTGCCCGTTAACGCTCAGAAGTATTTAACTCGTCTGTCCGAAGTTGCCGGCTGCCCGATCGCAGTTGTTTCTACCGGCCCGGATCGTGCTCAGACAATTTTGCTTCATAACCCGTTTGAATAATTAGGAATAGGAATGAAAGATCTTCACGTTTCTTGGGAAGAATATCGCCGCCTTATTGAGACTCTGGCTTTTAATGTCTATGACAGCGGCTGGAAGTTTGATTCTTTGCTTTGCTTAGCTCGAGGCGGCCTTCGCCCCGGAGACATCCTCTCTAGAATTTTCGATATGCCGCTGAACATTTTGTCGACCAGCTCCTATAGAGAAGCTGCCGGCACGATTCAGGGAAGTTTGGACATCGGTAAGTACATTGCTTCCAGCCGTCCTGACTCTCTCAAAGGAAGAGTGCTATTGGTCGACGACTTGGTCGATTCCGGACTGACTTTGAAGAAGGTTGTTGAGCACCTTCAGAACAACTATCCGGGCGTGACCGAAGTTCGCACTGCTGTTTTGTGGTGGAAAGGCTGCTCTCAGGTTGAACCTGACTACTATGTCGAATATCTCGGAGATAATCCTTGGATTCACCAGCCGTTCGAAGAGTACGACACAATGCGCCTCGGACAGCTGGTAGCCAAAGTAGAGGGAAAAAGAAAACCCGAATAATGATGGTGTGACAGGGCCTTGAAAACCGTTTGCCTTGAGGATAAATAATTTTGCGGCTTACTGTGCCCGGGTGGCGAAATTGGTAGACGCACTCTTCGCGGGCGTGCTGGTTCGAATCCATTCCCGGGCACCAGATTTATTCCTGAGACCTCGCAGATTCGCGAGGTTTTCTTTTTGCCCTTCGCATTCTCCGGGACCGATAAATTGAAATCGAGGCTCATTTGAAATAATTTATTACAAATAGAGTCTATATAGGTGTTTGCAAAAATCGAATCTTATAGGTAAAATTTCACTTCTCTGTTGCCCGGGTGGCGAAATTGGTAGACGCACTAGCTTCAGGTGCTAGCGCCTTCACGGGCGTGCTGGTTCGAGTCCAGTCCCGGGCACCAGACATACTTGTCATATCCCGTCAAGCCTCGGTTTTGCGGGATTTTTTGTTGTCCGTTTTGGCATATCTCGTTATATTCGGGTTTAGATAACGGAAATTTAACGGAAACGCTAACGGAAATTTTCGAGGCGGATATGACGGCAATCAGAAAAACGTCTTGCGGCACGTACGAGGTTTACGGCTACCGACTGCAAGCAGACGGAAACAAACAGCGATTCTCAAAAACATTTAAAACTCGAGCTGAGGCAAAACGCTTTGCGGCTGAGTTGGACATCAGCGCAGAAGAACGCTCTTCATCAATTACTCTGGCCGCGCTGATTGATGAATACATTAACGAGGTTACAGCTAAGAAACGCTCCAGACGCACCGAAGAAATCCGACTGAGACGCCTCCAGAGAGACAAGCTGGCGGCTAAAACTCTATCAACTTTCACAAAACGGACGATAGAGAACTATATTGAACGCCGCCTCAATGAGCGGGCATTACACCGAGACACCAATATTCTGCCGTCAACGGTTAATAGAGAACTGACAATTCTCTCCGACGTTTTTCAATACGCCATTAAAAACGAACTCACGGACGTGAATCCATGCAGAGGTGTAGAAAAACCTCGGGAGCCTGAGCACCGTGAGCGGGTTGCTTCAGACGAGGATATACAGAAACTCCTCCAAGCTAGCGGCTGGGATGGCCACACCGTGCCTAAAAATAAAATGCAGTTGGCCGTGGCTGCTTTCCTTTTCAGTTGTCAAACGGGAATGCGCGCCGGGGAACTTTTAAAGATTGAATATTCTTGGATTGATGACAATGTGCTTCATGTACCGGCAGAGGCTACAAAAACATTGTCAAGAAGAGACGTGGCGTTATCTGAACGAGCTCGGGAGATTCTTAACTTAGTTATGGATCTCGAGTATGAACCACGTATTTTTGGCGGACTTAACGATCACAACAGAGACACGTTATTCCGAAAGGTGAGGGATAGGGCCGGTCTTGGTCCTGAGTACGATTCACAAAACCGACTGATAAAAGAGGGTCTGAATTTTCATGACGGCCGCGCAACTTTTGCGACTTGGGCCGCCAGCCCTGATCCAGAAACAGGGGCGCCCCGCTTAGATGTCCTGGCGCTTGCAAGACAAACGGGGCACAAAGATTTAAAGATGCTCCAGAGATACTACAGAGCGAGCGCAGAAGAAATTGCTAAGCGGCTGAAATAGCGAGCTTGGCACGGGCGTGTCTTTTGCTTTCCATATAGTCATCAATGTCTTTTGTGTACCAACGATCACGCCCATTCTCGGAGAATGCATCGGGCTTAGGAAACTTCGGATCCTTCATTATTTCACGGGCGGCAGAAGAACCAGGAGCAAAACCGATCCTAACCTCTACTTCTGGTCGAGAGAGTGTGAGCTTTGTTGTTTTCTGAATCAGCTTTTCAGCGATCTGACTTGAGACTTTATCTGCCACCATGCTCGACAATTTGTCATAGTCAATGTCTGTCATTTTGTACCTCCTGCTTCAATCCGTCCGACCTCTCGATGCAGCTTATCCATGCAGATCTTGTCAAACTCCTTTTTGTCTTCCGAAGTGATTAGCATCTGAAACTGCTCAAGCATGATGTGGACATCAGCGCATTCTTCAAGAACATGGTGCCAATGCTCCGGGGACGGTTTATCAAAGTAGGCGTCAAACGCTTCCTGCAATTCATCGACTTCTTCCGGCAATTTTTCGTATACCTGATGGTCATAGCCGTAGTGGTCCATGATTGCAATCAGGCACGAGTAAAACTCGACTGCGTTACTCAGATTCATTCTCTGCCTCCTCGGTATCCAGCTTCATGAACTGATTAAAGATGTTTTGTTTGAGCGCTTTTGCCGGAGCAACGTCTGAGTTGTCACGAACATTCAGAGCTTGAGCCTTGCTCAAAAATAAATTGAGGAGGCGCATGACCAGCATGGCCTCCTCGCGGGTGAGTTCAATTTTGTTCACAATGACTTCTCCATAATTCTCAATGCGCTTGTGTTTGGCACCCTCTATTGAGAGTGCCGTTTGGATTAAAAGGTATTAACGGCCGGAGTAGATAGGCAGTTCTCCGGACAAAAGTTCTTCCAGCTTCTGGACGTTGGCTTCTATCGTCTTGGCAAATACTCTCTGCAGTTGCTGCAGTTCGTACCACAGACGAAGTTCTCCGGAGCTTCGGTCAATCCTGTAACGGAGCTTGGCCCGAATGGTGTAGGCCGGACCATCTTCAAATACCGGAATGCCGATCAGGAATTCAGCAGGGACGCTCACATGTCCCTCTGAAACTGCTCCGGAAGGACTTTTTTCCGTATAGACGAAAGAAGCCATTCCGTTTGCCAAAGAGACCTTGGAGCCGAACGTTACGTTGCGGACATCATTTAGATTTGTGACGGCCTCCAGCACTTCCGCAGCGCTAGGTGCTCGCTTTCCATCTCCCACAATGTCTGCGATGTGCTCGTCCAGGAACTCAGCAAATTCAATCTGTGACATCCGCTTCTTGTTATTGGAATTCCAATCTCCCCATTCAATGCTTTTTTCAGGTTCATATTTGGCAACCTGATCCCGCCAGTTCGGCTGATCGCGTTTGATGTCATTAAATACAGCGCTGGCGTTGAATATCAGAGACTTAATGGACCTGGTCACATAAAGATTTGTTGACGAAGTCTTGTAGTCCTTGACATATTGGCAGAACGATTCAATGTCATTGAAGAAGAGGCAAAAGTTTTTAATCCTGGTAGGAGTTTGCAAGAGATCTTCTCTACCGGTCACTTCCCAAGAATGTCTGCCTATGGGTTTTGCCACCATAGGCACGCCTTCAACCTCAAAAACAAACGGCGCCTTCAAATCTGACGGCGCCTGGGTGCATTGAGCAAGTTCTTCTGTTGTGAACTCTTTCACTTCTTTCTTTTCATCCATAGGTTCCTCCCTTAGTTAGTTGGATGATGAATTACGCCGTCGTCATCAATGTCAATCGGCGCTCTGTCGGTTTTCCCGATCTCCGGGAATAGTTCTCCCTGACGATCGAGGTTGGAAACAAGTTCCATTTTTGAATTAACAAACAGGACCGATTGACCGGCTTCTTGCGGGATCTTTGTTGTGATCTTGTCGGTGACGATCACAGCTTCAACCATTCCGCCGTTTTTGGTGTTCGGCTTGACGGTCAACTCGATAACGAGTTTTGCTGGCTTTCCTGTTTCGTAGACTGATTTAACGACCTGCTGCATGGCTTCAGTCGCCTCCATTGAGGCCGCACCTCTTCGCAGCGTCGCAAACGTGGTTTCAAAGGGTTTGCTCATTTATTTGCTCCATTAAAAAAGCCCTCCGAAGAGGGCGTCTTGTTAATATTCTGGTTCGTCATACATGCACTGCATGAGTTGTTCGTGCGGAGATACGGTGATCAATTCTTCTATGTTGTATTTATTTAGAAGATCAAGGACTTTTTGTTTGTGCTCGGGGAGGATTTCCCAGAAGTCTGTTAGTCCGTCTTTGAAGAAAACAACGTCTGAATAGACCTCAGCATCTGCATCATTACATTCTTCAATCCGATCAAAAAGACTTCCAGCACGGATCAGCTTGAATCCCCAAACGCCTAGGCCCGGTGTCTTAGGATAAGAACATTCAAGCACTGTACCGTCAGATAAAAATAGCGGCTTACCTTGAACCATATAGGCTCCAATTTCGTCGTCGATATCGCCTCTAAACTCAATCAAATCATCTGATTGCCCGTAGATTTTTGTTGTCATGTTTTCTCCAATAAAAAACCGCTCGAAAGCGGTTTTAGTTATCAATTTTTTCCCATCGCATCAATTCAGGATCGGGAAAGGGAGCCTCAAAATCAAACAACTCACAGCCGTGACCGCCAAAAACAAAATCACCGTTCACATAAGTGAGGATTTCATAGAACTGCTCACCAGTTTCGGGATCGTTTAAAAGAACGATTATTTGATCCAGTTCATCAAACTGGTGATTTCTAGGATCGTCAGTGTTTTCAAGTTCAAGTTTCATTTTCTGGCCTCCGGTTGATATGGGGCGGGGAGGGCCCTAAAAGCAATCACATCAGAATGTGCGGTTTCCCATTTTCCTAGATTGTTGAAATAGTTCTGTTGCACGTAATCCGCATCCTCGTCTTTAAAGGTCACGAGGTACTCTCCGCACTCCGGAGGATTAACCTCCGGGAACGGGTTCCAGGCGTCTGGGTTGTATTCATTAATTTCAGCGATTTCTCCTTTAGAAATCGTAGTAGAACTATGATCTAAATCGAAACAAATGTATGACGTTGTATTCGTCATTTGCCTGTTTACTTCATCTTCTACGAATTCCTCTCCGTAAATAACATTTAACGCTTGTTCAAGCGATTTATCTTTGAATCGATATTGGTACTTCATGCTTTTTCTCCATCGGAAAGTAAGGCTCAGGCAAGTTACAAAAAGCGACTACATCGTTTTTAAACATCCACTGACCGTACTCAAATCTGGCGAAATCAAGAAAACTAATCGTTGTGCCCGTGTCTGTTTTCATTTGCCGCGTTACTAAGTAGGCTCCGTCTCCTGGCGGCCTTTTCTCTGGGAAAGGTTTCCAAACGTCCAGCATGTTTCTAGGAACTTCTTCAAAATAACTTTTGTCTATCCGAAAGTTGTAAGCATCATCCTCAAATGAGAAAAATATGTAGGTGGAAGAATCTGCCATCTCATTTCTGCATACCTCGTTAATGCCGTCATCTGAGATGAACTGATTCATCTTGCGTTTTAACTCAGGGTCTTTGATCTTCCACATCGTTTTCCTCCTACACACAGCCGCCGCAGCACCCGTGCGGTACATTCTCGTTAATCATTTTGAGGAGCTCGGTTTTGTGTTCCAGTAGCTCTGGATGCTCTTTTAATAGAGGCCCGGAGAGATCGTCCCATGGACCCTCTTCAACATGCTCACTCCAGTGATCATCAAACCAAACATCACCGCCAGAGATCATGTCTACATAGCCTGCATATTGTTTGCCGTCTGCCTTAAATGTCAGCTTCCCCGCACACAGGTTTGGAAAGCAGCCGCTGTAATCGATGAATTCGAACTGCATATTGGCCTCAAAAGAGAAACCCCGCTTTCACGGGGCTCCTGGTTATTTGTTAGTTGACACTATTCTTTATCCCAATCGCTAAGAGCTTCAGCTAAAGATCTTATGAGTTTTAAAGCCTGCTCTTTCGACAAGATGATGTTATGTGCTAATGCACAAGAATCAGCTCCACGCATTAGCAAATATTTTGGTTTTCCAGGAATAAAACTTAAAGATGTAATCACGACCGGATCAAGCGTTTTTAACCTTTCATCTTCTTGTTTTAGAGCAAGCGCGGTGACAGCTGGGTTCAAAAGTTCTGGGCTTGTTTTTCCCATTTTTTATTACTCCCGCTTGTAGGCACTAAACTTCAAAATATCGTCATCAGGCGGTTCAATTTCAAGTTCTCTGAAAGCCAATACAACAGCGCCACTATATTGATCCCAACTTCTGAAATCGGTATTGAAGTAAGAAACACGAATCTGGTGCTCAAATCTTCCGTTTAAGTAAACTAAATAGTTACCTGGGCGAGGAGGCCTTAAAGCTGGAAACGGATTCCATCCATCTGGGTTGTACTCAGGAACGTTTTCAAAAAGATCTTTAACGATGCTTATTGAAAATTTTTGATCATCATCAGAAGCAAGAATGTAATTTGATCCATCAGTCATTTGATCTTGGCAACGCTTTGCAATGCTTTCATCCGATAGCAGTTGCATGATCTTTTCTTTTAAAGTAGGGTCTTTGATCTTCCACATTTATTTCTCCAAAAGAAAAACCCCGCTCTCGCAGGGCTTATTAGTTATTGCTGAACATCCGAGGATTTCTCGGTAGTTGGTTGTTCCTGAGTAACCTCGCCATCTTCGATGTCTTTGAAGTCTTCGACCGAGACAGCATTGATGTCAATGACATCTTCAGGCTTAACTTCCTCTCCGGCTTCTCGTTTCGCGTCAACATTAGCCACCTGCAGAGCCTCAATTGAAACAGGCAAATATTTGAACAACCTGCGGATGACAGTTTTCAGGGCCATCTGTTCAAAATACGAGTTCCAGATGTTCTTTGACTTGGCCTTTGCCTTAACCGCTTCAACCTCGGCACGAGACATGACCTCGAACTGGTATCCGCCACCGCGCAGATTTGCGACCGCGTAGACAAAGGTGATCGGTTTTTTAACTCGATCGGCTTCACAACTCGGCACGTGATGAATGTCCGGATGTAGGCCAAGCTGATAATTAAAATCGTCACCTTCGTGGACCGCGAACGCAGAGAGAGACAAAACTTGTCCGGAACGACGGGCCAAATCAATCATGCCGCGGTAACCAAGAATTAACTGGCACTGGTTACCGTAGGGAACAAGGTACGCTTGGCCGAGAGCAGAACCGGGTTCAAGGCCGAGTTGAGCAGACTGCATCACGGCACCCAAAAACGAGGCCGGGGTTGTATTGAGCAGAGCCGGCGTCTTCCTGACTTCGGTCGCGGCAATTCTTGCCATGCGATCAGCGCTCAGATGTTTCGGAACCGCTAGCGCTAATTGTTTTTTGAACTGGTCGGACAAGACCTGCTGCACGATGATCGGCGCTTTCGTTTTTGGTTTGGCGACTGGTGCAGAGGGAGCGCCGACAGCGGCGGCGAGTTGGTCGGATGTGGACATAATTTAATTCCTATGAAAAAGCCCCTCGCACTGGAGGGGCTGGGTTGATTAAGAGTTACGGGAAATAACTCAGAGGTACGCTCAGGGCAAAAAGAAAGCCACCGTGCGGGTGGCAGACGGATGATGTCTCTCTTCCGTCAGAGGCCATATGTGCAAAATTTGCACATACCACTTCTTGTATGAGCTCTCCTGAAGCTGACTTGGCAAAAAGGACAAAAATAAAGCCCGCTTGTGCAGGCTTGGAGGGAATTTGGCTCGGTTGATCTGGCTCAACCGAGAAAGCCTTTTCTTGTTGCACCGTACTGTAGTGCTCGAAGCGAATATTACACAAAACCGCTCTTTTTATCAGTAGAAACCCTGCCCATTTTGTGTAGCCATCAACCTAAAAGGTTACGCGCACACACGCATGACGCGAGTGGAGCTCTCTTTTAGATAGTCAAAGTAATCATTCAGGTGTTCCTGTTTGAAAGAGTCTGAGTCGAAGCGCTTGGATGTCTGGGTCTTGTACGTCAAAACCTTCTTGCCGTCCAAAGTCAGAATTTCGTTGTCTTTCATGTCGATGGCGATCTTGGCTTTAACCGCGTCTTGTTGCTTCTTGAGCTCTTTAATTTCGCCATTAAGACGAGCATATTCGCCGTAGTTAATAGCCAGATCACCTTGAGCTTCGATAGCTTTACCATTTGATCTCCCGTAGAGCTTTAGAACGTCCTCAATGTTTATCGGTTCAGGAGGCGTTTTAGTTAGAACATGGTTGTTCCAGAATGCAGAGCATTTTTCTTTGATGACTTGAAACACATCCGGACGAGCGTCTACCCAGTACATCCGGAAGTCCGATCCTCCAATCAGAACCGCGAGATACATTCCTTTGAGCTTAAGAATGCCGCAGTACCACTGAATTTGAGTTTCGTAGTAAAGCGGGATCACGTGCTCGGTTCTGAGGTTGTTCTGTCTGATCTCAAGCTCCTGGCTCGGGCCCCACAGGTCAGCAGTAAAAGCGTTCGCTGTTTTTGCCTCAAATGCGATGTCAGTGTTAATAGGTCGCTCAACGCCCGTGATATTTGCGTAGCGCTCAATTTCCTCGACATCAAGCAACGGCCTGACTTTTTTGGCGATCTCCCGATTGATAATCGCTCGGTCAATGTTTGCAATCATCCAATCACATCCTGGATCAACGAACTGGTGAGTGACTTTTTGAACCTTCATGCCAGTTCGTTGTTGGAATTCACGGGCTACCGTATCCTCAAGTACCGTTCCCCAATAGGCCGGTTCGGACATCCCCTTGTCTTCAGAAAGCCCGAGCTTATCGTTCCAAACGTCCAGCGGCGTCTTCCATGGGTTCAACCCAAGAACCGCTGCAACGTCCGAACCGCCGATGCCTGTACGCCGTCCCTCTAACCAGGCGGCTCTTTGTTCGTTAGTCATTTTCTACTCCAATAAATAAGGCAGAGAAGGGACCCTGTTGTGGAGGCAACTTTCTCTGCCTTTTAGGTTTTACTTTTTTCGCGTAGTAATACTCTTTGCACTTCTTTTTAATTTCTTGTTGATGCTTGAGGTAGTAGAGGCGCCTTCTCTCTCTTAGTGAGTTTTAATGCCATTCGTTTTCCTCCAGATATTCGTCGAATATCGGTTCAATCTCAGGATGTCTTTCATCCTCACCGTTTTCAGCAAGCTCGTTGATGTGCTCGTCGCAGTACTCTGGGATGTAATCCTCAAAAAATCTTTCAAGGAGCCGTTCATATTCAGCTTGGTGCTTTTCTTCGTGCCAGCTCATTTGCCAGAGATCTCCTGGCCCGGGGCATGTTCTCGGAGTTACATGCATAGCAGCCACCGTTGAAAGGCATCGGCGCCGAGGACTAAGGTCAACGTGCCGAAAAACAGGGCGAAGGCGATCAGAGCGCAGAGGAAACATGCGAGATCGTCCTCTAACAGATCATCAAATTTTTTATTCATGACAACCTCGAGATTGGGGTGAACCTGCGATCAGTAATCTATATATGCGATCTCAAACCAGGACCTTTGCCCAATTACTGATTATTCCCGCTTGAAGTACCTCTCAATCGACAAACGAGGGGACGGAGTCCGGGCAAAAATTTCCCTTTCGCAGGTTCAAAACTGTAAAAAACCGCCAGCTCAAGAAGGAAAACTGGCGGGGCAGAGGAGAGAAACTTAATTCTTAACATCTGGGTAGATGTCTTTATCTATCGCTTCTATCCCAAGACCACAGATGAAATCCGCTGCATATTCCTTGAAGAGCGCCTTAGTTTCCCGTTGGGCCTCTGCAGTCTGGACAACGTGACCAAGATCAAGCGTGATCTCGGATTTGCCATTGAGCAGGGCAGAAACCACAGCACGCTCGGCATAAGCAAGAGCATCAGTTAAGTAAAGGGCCGACCCGCGCTCTTTCAGAAGATCGTCAACGACACAATTAAAGAGCTGCTTTTGCTCGTCCGGTAACAAGATCATTTTTCTCTCCTATAAAAATATGTAAAAAAGACCACATTCAAAAGCTCCCCTGAACGCAAAAAATTGGAACTAAAAAATTGGTAAAAGCCTGGGGAGCTTATGAAGATGGTCTGAACTATCAAGTTTTCCTTAATAGTTGAGGGCAATAAAAAAGCCCGTCGAAGCGAGCTTTTGAGTTATTCGAAAATTTCTATCAGCTGGTTAGCCTTTGTGTGCAAAGTAGAGAATTGATCCAGCCATTACGCAGAACACAACCAAGGCCAGAATCATTGTTGCAATCCAAACGTTCATTTGCTACCAAGATGCTGAAGCACCAAAATCCCTGCAACACATGCAAGGCCGCCTAGAAAATAAAGAATCCAAGCAGTTGTCATTATTCATCCTCCTTCGTAAGAACAATAGATAGCGCAATGAAAATTAAGCCACCTAATAGTCCGGCCGTGTTGCTTTGGAATAGCCCAAGTGCCACACCTGCCACACCAAGCTTTTCGAGCGCATCGGTCAAGCGCTTGATCTTGTTTCTGTACCTATTGATCTTTACAAGCATCTAAATTTCCTTTTCTGCATTTTAGTCGAATTTAGTTGGATTTAGTTTATCGGTACCGCATTCGGGGAGTGCGGAATGTCCGTCTTTCCGGACTGTCACCTCCGCGAGATAATTAATTTGCAAACTTTCAACTATCTCAATGGAGGAAAAATGCATGTCATCAATAATTACATTGTCTTAGTCTCAGCAATAAAGGAGATGAGATTCGTGACCTTTAACTACGATGGTCTGGATAGAGTCGTTGAATGCGCGACACTCGGCTACACCACCGCAGGAATGCCTGCCGTTCGTGGGTACCAAACAGCAGGAGATACGCATTCAGGAACAGTGCCTTGCTGGAGGCTTTTTCGGATCGACAAAATCCAAGGACTAGTCTTAACCGAAGAGCATTTTTACAGCGAGCCACCTTTTTATAAAAAATCTGACCCAGCATTCTCACGTATTGATGCCGAGCTCTAGCTTCTGCTCCACAGTCACACGGGCCGGCGGGAAAGGCCGGCTCATTGTTGACGGCGCAGTCGCTGTCGTGAACAAGTTTCAGATTATGCTGCATTTTCGGGGTTCCTGAGATAACCAATGTCCGAATTCTTGAAGGAAAGTATGTACCTCCTCAGACCGCTCCACAAGATAAAACTCTGGGAAGATTCGTATCACCTGTTTGGGTGAGCCCATAGCAACTTCCTGAGAGTTTTCTAGGCACCAGACTGCGTACTCAAGAGCTTTCAGACCTTCGTAGAACTCGCGTGCGGCTGTCTCGCCCTGAGGAGGAGCTGCATTGCTGAGCGCCTTATATGTTTGCGAAAGGATGGAGATTTCTTTGTTCATCGCGCTGTCTCCTAAAAAAACAGAAGCGTCCTCCGAGTTAAAGACTGGTCGTAACGAGGAAGGCGCTTTTGTTTGTGAACTGTCTTCGCTGAACGGTCTCTACTACGAGGGAACTTACTTTGTCAGCGCTCTTATTACTTCTCTGAGCCTGTACAGGGAGCTGCTCTTACACACACGCACTTGGAAACTAGTTCTAGCCACGTGGCCAATTACGGCGGACTTTAACCTGTGTCGGTTCGACATTCTCTCTACCGCATCCTTCCTTTCGTCCGGATTACTTAGGCGCAATTCACTTGCCGCCTGGTCGCTCCCTGGCTTTTCGGTTTACTCAGCTTTAGGAGCTTTTCCTTCCTGACAATCTTCAGAAGGACTTTTAAAGAACGATTGATTGATGTAAAAAATAATAGTGAAACACTATCGTAATGTCAATAGTGAATCGCAATATATTTTTTAGTATTTCACTACGGAAGACGATAGTGTGTTATTTAGGCAACAAAAAAGCCGCCCGAAGGCGGCTGCTTAATTCTGTTTTGGTTTATTTGAGATTTTCCAGAGGCGGGTTAAATCTAAACCACATATCTAAAGGTTTAAATTCTCCAGCCTCAATCTTTTGAACGTACTCTTGATAATAAGCATCCAGACGGCTTTCTGGTGCAGTAAAAATCTCAGTTAGCCATTCGTTTGCATAATCTTTAATAGCGGCATAGGAAAATAACGCACGCCGATATTGTTCAGAAGGATCCTCTGGCTTTCCATTGCAGGTAAGAACTATTATTTTTTCCAGGTACGAATCCACATATCCCGCTGGAGGAAGTTGTGACAGCACAGAAAAAAGTGTGAGGATAAACCTGTCTGTAACCTTTTCTCCAAACTTAAGATTGTTCAGTAGTTCAAAACGCAAACAGATATTGAAAATGTTCCAATATGGCTTGAGCTGTTCTTTATTTCCATTGCTGTAGAAAAGGCCCAGGAGTTCTACAAGTTCTTTTTTGGCTTTTATCTCACAGTTGACAACGGCTTGAGAGGCTATTTCCCCTATTACGAAGGCATAAATATACGAAAGGTACAGTTCGCTTTGTTTCTTTGAAAAATAGCTGAAAAACCCTCGATTTCTCTGGATCCAGGCGTAAAGAGTTTTATTCCTTTCCTGCTTAGGATCACAACAGGCGAGTGTTGCACGTGCTGCGACTGTGCCTCCATAAGCGAAGAGCGATTGTATTCTCTTATGTAATCGTGCCGTTTCGTAATATTCTTTATCGCTGTAATAAGTCTCAGTCATAGCTGATCCTTTAGTCATATCTTTTCAGATTCAATGAATTGACCATACGGCCAAATACAATCACTCGGCTTTCGACCTCAGCAAGCCGAATTTCAAACGGGTCATACAGGCGATTGTCGGAAATAAAACGGAGACTTCCTGGCACGCGCTGTACACGTTTTAAATAAAGATCATTATCAATCAGCACGCAGAAAACGCCGTCACGCTTAGTGATCTCAGTGTCAAACCTATCAATTACAACTAGGTCCCCATTCTTCAGAGTGGGCTCCATGGAATCTCCGGCTGCAGTGATGATTTCATATCCATTCTCACGGATCTGATTGATGTTTTCTTTAAACCAAACACGTGAGACGCCCATGAGGTCTACATAGGCCTCATCCTCATAATTTTGTACTCCCGCTGCACCGCAGCAGGCAGAAACATTCAGGCGCCGCAAATAGATCAAATCATCTTCTTCCGGGAACGCCTCATTACTATGGTCTGCATCCATCCAACCGTACCCTAAGGACAACTGATCTTCCAAAGACCTAGCAATTTTGTCTCCCATGTTTTTTGGATTACCAGTCTTTGTATCCTTAGCTTGATTCAATATTTGACCAAGGGTTGCATCAGATTTTTTGCGTCCTAGCTTCTCGTTGAGCTTAACTAAGCTGCCTTCACGCTCAACCAAAAGGCGTAGGTTCTCACGCCTGTTCTGTTTTACATCACGCATGATTCTCTCCTTAGCTTGATAGTGAAATATTAATCTTCACTATTATCAATCATTAGTGTTACACTATCTATTATTTATTAACGTTTCACTATTGCTATGAACGCACTTGATAGTTTTTTACGACAACAGAAAAGAGGTGCTGCCGCTGACTTGGCGCGTCGTATCAACGTTCCTGCTGTGCTTATTTCTCAGTGGCGTCATTCTGTTCAGCGTGTTCCGGAAGACAAGTGTTTGATGATCGAAAGCGCAACAGAAGGAAGAGTCAGGTGTGAAGACCTTCGACCGGACATTCCTTGGTTTGTTATTCGAGGCAAAAAATGAGCTTTTCTGCAATTCGCTGGGCACTCGCACAGGATTCTCTTGATGACCCAAGAGAAGTCCTGCTTCTGGTCGTGCTCGCGGATTACTACAACGACAAAACGTGTCAGTGCAATCCATCCAGAGATACTCTTAAGAAGCGAGCCAGGATCGGAAACAACAACACGCTCACTGCGAAACTTTCTACCTTGCAGAAAAAAGGGCTCATTACTGTTTATTCGCAAAATGGCAAGAGCAACTGTTATCGCCTAAAACTTGAAAGTACGCTCGAAACAGAACCACCACCTAGTTCAGAACTGAACCAGGTTCAAAACTGCACCAGGTTCAGAACTGAACCACCACCTAGTTCAGAACTGAACCACCTACCTAGTTCAGCAGTGAACCACGAACCTATTAATGAACCTATAAAGGAACCTATTAATAACTCTAAAGAGAGAGCACCTGATTTTTCGTTAACGGCTCCAGAGAAGACAACTATTTCCAAAAAGGAAACAGTTGCTAAAAAAGAAAGGAAACCTCGAAGCCCTTATCCGTTCTCTGAGAATGATCCCATTCCTGAAGAGTTTTTAAAAATCGCTCAGTCATACAACATCCAGGATCCTCAGAAACTTTTCAAAAACATGATCCTTTGGTGTAAGGCCAACGATAAGCCCTACAAAAACTGGAAGGCTGGTTACACGAGATGGTGCATCAAGGAAGTTGAATTCAAGAAAGCAAAAGAACAAAAGACAACCTCCAAGCCTTTTGCTTACGAACCGTCTGGCGGATTCACGGATGAGTTCTACATGAAGGGATGCAAATTTGATAAGAACGGGAATTTAATACTATGAACAATACGAAAGAACCTAGAACCCAAGGCGTTATCAATTCGATCTTGGGCGTGATGACCAAGCGGCAGAGAATCGTTAAATGTCCAGAACACGGTTATTACTTGGCTGATGAAATTTGGGTCGGAGAAGAGGTCAAGTCTCAAAGCCGTTGCCCACAGTGTGTAGAAAAATACCGTGAAGAATGGAAGGCCAAGGAGGAAGCATTCCGAAAGCAGCAGGAAGAGGACGAGATTAAACGCAGAATTGAGGCGGCCAGAATCTCTTACGACTATCGAACCAAGGATTTTTCCACCTTCAATCCTGCAAACGAAACTCAGCAAAAGGCGCTTGCACTTGCTAAACGTTTCGTGAAAGGTTTTGAAAAGGCGTGGCAGGGCGGATATGGCCTAATCTTTCTGGGCGCGTGCGGGACAGGAAAAACGCATCTTGCCTGCTCCATCATGATTGAGCTGATCCGCAAGCACAAAGGATTTTTTCCGAAGTACTACCGAGCGGCAGAGATTTTCTCAGGCGTAAGGGATACGTACCGCAACGGCTCAAGCTCGTCTGAAGAAGAAGCGATTAATTTCTTCTCATACATTCCGCTCCTAGTGATTGATGAAATCGGTGTTCAAAAAGGCTCGGACGCTGAACGCCGGATTTTGTTCTCAATTCTTGAGAACCGAATGACCGACAAATATCCCACGATCCTAATCAGCAACTTAAACGCAGAAACCCTATCTGATCTCATTGGAGAGCGCCTTTACGACCGTATCAAAGCAAAGTGTGTGCCGGCTCTTTTCATGGGCGAATCAATGCGTAAACAGGCTACTGCTGATCTTTTCGATTGAGGTGCGTCATGTCGGATTCTGCATGGACGCTTTTGATGATTGTGCTGGCGCCGGTGGTGTTCGGCGTTCTGCTGATTCTCGGAATGCTGGTGAGGATTGTTTTTCTGATTAGCCAGGAGACCAAATTAACCGATCGGTTGAAAAGGAGTTAGAGCATGGACGCTATCCCATATTTTTGTTTGTACCTGAGCTCTTGTTGTTTTGTCGGTTGTTATTTGACAGGTAACGATATGCACTTCGATTTTGCCAATTTCCTCGCTCTTGTTGGTTGTTCCGGAGGAGCTCTTAGTCTCCTTGACTTTGCATGGTTCGCTTACTACGGATCGAATATTGACTACAGCCTGCCGTTTTTGGCGATGGTTGTAGCAGTCTGTTTCGTTTGCGCTTTCCGGATAAAGGAGCCGGCATTCAGTGCTATCCGATCTCGTTTTCTCGATGCTCATCGTTCAAGCAGGCAGGAGGCGATCAAATTCAACGCAGGAGAGCATTTTTCTCGCAATTCGATAGATACCGCGTCCACGCTGAGTTAATCGCTCAGAGACGCTAGACGGCTGTTTAAACAACATTCAACCAATGGAGAAAAGAATGGGAAAAGCACAGAGAACTAAAGGCGCCGCAGGGGAGCGCGAAATCTGCGACCTGATTTACCAGAATCTCGGCATTCAGGTTCACCGCAACCTCTCCCAAACGAGGGACGGAGGAGCGGATATCAAGCTCAATCCTTACTCGATTGAAGTCAAAAGACGGGCCGCAATAGGGAACGTGTACGACTGGATGGAGCAGGCCGAGCATGGTTGTAATCCAGGCGAGCGGCCCATTGTTGTTTGTCGAGCGGACCGTAAAGAGTGGCTGGCCATCCTACCCGTAGAGGAATTATTCAGACTGATCCGGGAAGAAGTAAGTGCAACTGGAGGAAAGTGATGAATGACGAAAAAACAGATTCAGGGAGAGCTGTTCGACGATATCACTCTCTGCTGCCAAAAGAAGCCCAAGAACTCCTCATCGAATCTGTCAGAACTCGACAGGGAGAAACAGCTGTACAACGAGATCTGCGAATATCGAGAACGATTGACCGAGTTAAGGGACAACATCCGGAGTTTTTCAGATCTCGGCCTTGATCCGTCAACGGTATTTCTCTCGGATTGTTCAATCCGCGTCGGAGTATCCAGCCCGAAAGCGAAGTATTCAGATCAGGACTTGATCCACTGCTTTGATCTTCGCCTTGCGGGCCTTTCTTTGCGCGAGATTTCCAAAAAAATGGATATTCCAATACGGACATTACGAGATATTTTCTCAGGTCGCAGACGTGCAGTTATGCCAACCAAGTTCAAATGAAGCAGTGCGCATCAATAACCAAAATAACTCAATACTAAAAACAGAATAGGGGGTTTGTATGGCTAAAACAGATTCAATTATTGACGGCCTGACGCAGAAGCAAGCCCTGTTTGTATCCGAATATCTGAAGAACGGAGGCAATGCAACTCAGGCCTATAAGAGCGCAGGTTACAAGACAAAGGATGACGATTCAGCTGCAGTACAAGCAAGCAGGTTGTTAAGAAATGATAAGGTTTCCCGCGCGATAGCGGAGCGCCAAAAACAGCGGAATGATCGGCTCCAGCTTGAGGAAGACTTCGAGCTAAAACAGGCATTGAAGATTCTCAAAATGTGCTCTGAACCCAAGCAGGTTTACACGTTTGACGGCGACAAAATGAGAGACGCTGACGGGAACTATGTGTTTACGTTCGACAGTAAGGGAGCGAATCAAGCGCTCACGATTATTTGCAGACTGAGAGGCAAGTTCATTGAGCGCAAGCAGATAGATGTGAATGTGGCTGATCGTTCAACCTGGCTCAATGAGGTGCTGAAAGATGTCAAAGATGAATGAAGAGGCCGCGAATTTTGAAATGGGCCTGAGGCGCCTGGCGATAGCTTGCACGAATGATCCGCTCCTTTTCGTCCAAAAGTGTTTTAGATGGGGACACGGGGAGCTAGCAAATTATGAAGGCCCGGACGTGTGGCAGCAGAAAATCTTGTGTGACATCCGCGACCGGCTGAAGAACGGTGAGACACGGCACAAGGCAATTCAAATCGCTGTAGCCAGCGGGCACGGTATTGGCAAAACTGCTTTTGTAGCCTGGATCATGTTGTGGTCAATCTGCACATACCCGGATATGAAGGGCGTGGTCACAGCAGAAACCAAGAACCAGCTCATTACAAAAACCTGGAGTGAGTTGCACAAATGGCACCACCTATGCCTGTTTAGAGACTGGTTTGAGGTGGCGGCTGAATCCATTTTCTCAACCCAGCCAGGACACAAATACACCTGGAGAATTGATGCAATCCCGTGGAATGAAAACAACACCGATGCATTCCAAGGCCTCCATAATCAGGGCAAGCGGATCCTTGTTTTATTCGATGAAGCATCAGTTATCGCTCAAAAGATTTACGAGGTGACCAAGGGCGCATTAACCGACAAGGACACGCAGATTATCTGGTGCATTTTCGGGAACCCGACACGCCCAGACGGCCCATTCTTTGACGCTTTCCACAAGAGCCGCCACCGCTGGATCACGTACAACATTGACAGCCGCACGGTGAAAATCACGAACAAGGAGCAGTTGCAAGAGTACGTTGAGGACTATGGAGAGGACAGCGACTTTGTGAAGGTGCGCGTTCGAGGCGTATTCCCCAGCGCATCAGCTAAGCAATTCATTAACCGTGAGGACGTTGACGCGGCTATGAATCGTGATGTGGGCCAGGTCAACTACTCAAGAACCGTTGCAATCCTGGGCGTGGACGTGGCGCGGGAAGGCGATGACCGATCGGCTATTGCTACTAAGATCGGTAGAGACTGCACAATGCCGCTCAAAGTATTCAGAGGTTTAGACGGCCCTCAGCTCGGAATGCAGGTGCTCATGTACGCGAACGAACTCAAGGCCAAGGGTATTCCTCGTGTGTACATCAATCTGGACTACACCGGTGTAGGGGCCAGCCCTTACGACTGGTTAAAAGACAAGGTGCAGCACCTCAACAAGGTCATCAGTGCCAGCCAGAGCACGAACCCACAGAGGTGGGCAAATAAGCGTGCAGAGATGTGGGACAAGATGAAAGACTTCATTAAAGACGATGGAGTGATCCCCCAATCCGAGGAGCTGGCCGAGGACTTGTGCATACCTGAGAAACTCATTGACCAGAAGGGACGGCTACTTCTGGAATCCAAGGACAGCATGAAACGCCGAGGCATGAACTCTCCAGATACCGCAGATGCCCTGGCATTGTGTTTCGCTATCCCCATTCAAGAGTACATAGAGGACGATAACTGGCGGCATCAGCGGGTGAACCGCCACAAGGGCATACGCGATCCATACGCATAGAAGGTGTGCGCATCAGTCTCGTGACAGGCTCGACAATCGGGACATGATGAAGATCGAAACCTGTACGCTCTCAGACTTATTCAATGACCCTCGGTATGAAGAGGTGTGCCAGCACTACCGCCAAGAGGCAGGACACCTTGACCTCAAGGGCATTGTGGACAAGGATAAATACTCATTCCTTGCTCAGAACGGCCTACTTCTTTGCGCCCGTGCAGTGAGTGAGGGTCAGCTAGTCGGCCTCATGGCCATAGTCATGTGCCCCTCACTTCACAACTCTAAAGACGTGGCCAACGTGGACACGCTTTACCTTGAGCCAGAGCACCGAGGCCACGGCCTCCAATTCCTGAGACACGCAATAAAAATGGCTCGGGCGTTTGGCGCCTCAGGTATTCGATTTTCTGCACCCGCTGGATCCAGAACAGAGCAACTCTTTGACAGGTTATTCCAGCGCTCGGATGTCACCTATTACAAGTCTTTGGAGGATTAATCATGGGTATGGAAATGCTGGGCATGGGCCTTTTAATGGCCGGATCTGCGGCCTTGTCTTCTCACACACAGAGCCGAGCCGCACGCCGAACGGCATCAGCTCAGAAGGACGCGACCGAAGAGGCCAAACGCAACGCTGAGAAACAAGCTGAACAACAGCGTGAGCAAATGCGTATGCAGAACCAGAAGACTGCTGATCTATCCAAGATCCTCGGCGACAACACCAACGACCTGTTATCAGGTGGTCAAACAATGCTGACTGGCGCCGGCGGTGTGGATCAAAACGACATGACGCTGGGCAAAAAATCTGCATTAGGGTGATGACATGAAAGAAGTTCGGCAGGAAGTTTTAAACCGCTGGAGAAGCCTTGTCAAAGAGCGCGATCCTTATCTCCACCAATGGATAGAAATCTCTAAATTCCTGCGGCCTGCTAACGGTAAGTTCCTCAATCCGACAACGCAGAATGAAGCAAAGACCCGCTGGAATAACATCTATGACAACACCGCGCTCAGGGCCTCGGATATTTTGGCCAAGGGCCTAATGAGCGGCATGACCGATCCTTCTCAGCAGTGGTTTTTCCTCACGACTGGAAGCCCTGACTTAGACGAATCCGTCCAGGTTAGGCGCTGGCTCTCGGATGTCTCGCAGATCCTCTACATGACATACGCCAAGACCAATCTCTATCAGGCCCTGCATCATGCGTGGCTTGAGGCTGGTTTATTTGGCATTCTGGCCATCATCATTGAAGAGGATGAGGAGAAAGGGTTTAACTGTATTCCCCTGACTGCTGGCGAATACTGCATATCGTGCGATAGCAAGGGAACTCCGGATACTATCTACCGCGAGTTTTCGTTATCGCTGAGGCAGATCGTTCAGAAGTTTGGTGAAGACGCTTTGCCAAACTCTCTCTACCAAACCTATCAAGGCGGCCAGAAGGACAAGCTCTATACGATCATCCACGCTATCGAGCCCAGAGAAAAACGCGATACGCGCTCAAAGTCCAATAAGGACATGCCGTGGCGATCCGTCTATCTGCTGAAGGATGCAGGAGACGATCAGAAGCCGATTCTCCGAGAATCGGGATACCGAATGTTTCCTGCCGTGGTCGGACGCTGGGGAGCGATCAGCACGGAAACCTACAGTTGTGAATCTCCTGGCATGGTCGTTCTGGGGGATGTGAAACAGCTCCAGCACGAGCAGAAACAAAAAGGGAATGCCATTGATTACATGGTGAATCCGCCTATTGGGCTACCGTCCGAAGCCAAGGATTCAGACATAGACATGGATCCGGGCGGCCAATCCTTCATTAACGGAGCTACTGGCAGGAAGCCTGCTGAGCAGTTGTGGAATGTGGCCATCAACCTCAATGACCTGAGGCAGGACACTCTGGAGGTACAAAACAGAATCCGAGCCGGATTCAATGTGGACATGTTCCTCATGCTCAGTAACCAGTCTGCCCTCAATCAGATGACGGCCACAGCGGTTGCAGAACTGCATGAAGAGAAACTGCTGATGCTCGGGCCCGTTCTCTCAAGATTCAATAACGAGGTTTTGCGCCCGCTCATTGACCGCACGTTTGACATCCTGAACGAAGAAGGATTGATCCCGCCTGCTCCCGAAGAGATTCAGGGCACGGATTTAAATGTCGAGTACACATCAATCCTGAGCCGTAGCCAGAAAGAGGTGCAATCCCGTACTGACCAACAGGCCATTCAGGAGGCGCTCCAAATTGCTCAGTATCAGCCCGACTTCTTAGACAACTTCGATCTGGATAAGTACGCCCAGATTGTTTCCGACAAGCGCGGTGTATCGCCTGAAATTCTTCGTTCTTCGGACGAGGTGGCAGCTATCAGACAGCAGAGAGCACAGCAGCAACAGCAAGCACAGCAGCAACAGCAGATGGCCCAGAGCGCTGACATGCTATCCAAGCTCGGGAAAGTACCAGCGGGCCCGGAAACACTGGCTGGCCAAGCTGTCCAAGGTATGCAAGACATGGCGGCCGAGGGAATGCAATAGGGTGTGCGCATCGAGAAATCACGAGGATTGACAATGAGCAAAGTTACTAGAGACCCGTTCGACAACTCCCAGCGAGAAAAGGACGAAGAAAAGAATCTCGAGGCATTCCGAAAGGAAGCTGACTTTCAAGAGGCTCTGATCAATGTCCTGAACACAAGAGACGGAATGACAGTGCTGAAACGAATTTTTGATGACAGCGGTTTCTTCTCCTCGGCATTCGATACGAATGCTTTGAACATGGCTCGCAAGGAAGGGAAGCGGGAATTTGCACAACAGGTTTTTAACAACGTTCTCAAGTACGCCCCTGAAAAGATCGGCGAATTGAGACCTAAGGAAACGAAATGAGCGAAGGTACAGCAGCCGAAAATCAGACAAGCGAGGCTACAACCAACGGCACGCCTAATCCTGATTCTCAGGGTCAGCAGGGAGAATCCACGCTGATTGATGAAATCTCCAAGGCAACTCCTCCTCAAGAGGGACAGCAGTCTCAGCCTGAAGAGAAGACCGAAGAGGCCAAAGAAGAGAAAAAGGAAGAGAAGGCGGACGAGACTGGCGGAGCTCCGGAGAAGTATGAGGATTTCAAAGCGCCTGAAGGTACAACCTTAGACGCAGAAGTCATCAAGACTTTTTCGGAAGTCGCTAAGTCTCTGAATCTGCCTCAAGCCAAGGCCCAGGAAGTCATTGACAAGCTGGCGCCGAAGTTGGCAGAGCGACAGATTGAAGTGCTGAAACAGACCAATGCGACATGGAAAGATAAATCGCTCCATGACGCAGTGATCGGCGGCGACAACTGGAAGAACACAGTCTTTTCAGCTCAGCGAGCCTTGAGAGAGTTTCAGACACCCGAAGGAGAGTTTACTGATCCGGACGTTTACGAACTGGCGACCTTTGCCGGGAATCATCCGGGTCTGATCAAAATCCTCAAACATTTTGGCGACAGCATGCGAGAGGACAAGACAGTTAGAGGCACCTCTAACAGAACTCTCACTCCAGACGATATTTACGGTAAATAAAGGAGTAAAAAAATGGCAGACGCATTCACTGGGATGACCCCTGTTACGCTTGCTGAATGGCAGGCTCTCGTACCCGAAGGCAACACTCAGATCAACATGATGATTCAGACCATTCGGGATTATCAGCCGTTCTTCGATCGTGCCACTATGGTGCGTGGTAATGACGGCCAGGGCAAGAAGGGCCTAATCGGAGAAAAGTATCCTGAAGGTCAGCTTGTCGGAATCAACGAAGGCTGGAGCGCTTCCAACGCGGCTGGCCGTGCTGTTCGTTATCCGTCCTGCGTGGCTCGTGACCGCTCGGTTATCGCCAAGCTCATGCTTGAAAAAATGCCGGATAAAGAACGCAACGCATTCCGCATGCGAACCGATCAGATGTTCATCCGCGGCTTAACCCGTGGCATGGTTAAACGAGTATTCCAGGGCAACCCTGCAACAGACCCGCGTGATTGCATGGGTTTGGCAAATATCGTTCTTCCTGATCGTGACAATGGCGTTTGGAAGGATTCCATCATTGACGGTGGCGGCACTGGTACAAATCTGACATCCATTTATTTCGTCAATTGGGATCCGGAGGAGATGACGTGTTTCTTCCCGCAGTATGGCGGAGCCGCCGGAGTATCCATGGAAGCGATCAAGGAGCCCGTCTATGTTCCTGACGCAAAAGGCAAAATGTATCCCGCATATGTCACTGAATTCGGATATGACCTCGGCGTTTTCGCCGGTAATCCTGAAAAGATTGTGCGTATTGCTAACGTTGATCCGACCAAGTTCACGACTGACAAGGGCGCAACAGACCTTCTCAAGAAGTTTATTGAGGCACGTCACCGCTTGAAGACCTCCGACTTCTCCAATGTCGGTATTTACTGTACTGATCAGGTGGGCTTGATCTATGACCTCCAGTTGCTTGAAAAGACCAAGTACACACTTGAGTACAAGACTTTTGGTCAGCGTGAATCAATGCTCTCCTTTGGCGGTATCCCGATCTATCAGTACGGCACCGACGTTTTGCCGTCCACTGAATCCAAGATCACGATTTCTTAAGGAGTAGAAAATGATCATTGATCAAAAGATGATGTTTTGTGAAAAGGCAGAGGCCAAAACCGCGATCACGTCTAATGTGCTCGATTTTGTCGCGGATCAGACCTCTCCTTACTTGAATGCTCATGGAATGGTGCTCTGCATTTTGACGCCGACAGCAATTGCCGGCACGTCCATCACGTTCAAACTGCAGGAATCCGCAGACAAGTCTACCTACACGGATGTCATGACCACAAAGGCCCTTACGGCCACAGACCTGAAACAGCCCTTGCTTATTTCACTGCCGCCGATTCATAAGCGTTATCTGAAGTTGGTTTCCACACCGACATCTTTGACCGCTGGCACGATCACTGCCTTTATCGGCAATGACGTTCAGCTGGGTTCCCCGCTCCGCACGCAGGGAGTTGAATTCTCTGCCGAAGCAGCGGCAAGTTCTAGTTAGTTAATTCTCTAGTTGCACGAGGAGGAGGGAGGCTTGAAAACCTCCCTTTTTTAATATGAATGAAGTGTCAATTTGCAATGCCGCTCTGAGCTACTTAGGGCAAAAGGGTACGATCACACAAATCAAACCACCTGAAGGAAATCCGAACGCCGAGGCTTGTGCTGAATACTATCCTCAGGCGCTCCGTTACTTACTGGAGGCGCACAACTGGGCTTTTGCTATCAGGCGCGTGAGACTGCCTGAATACAAAAAATATGACGCCGACTTGTATCAGTGGGCGCACGGCTACCAAGTTCCCTCAGATTATTTGCGCACCGTTAAGGTCTATGAGAAAAGCTCACAGGTGGACGAGGCCGGAATTGATTTTGAAATTGAGACAATCTCAGAAACAGGCTCATTTATTCTCTTGACTGATTCTCCCGCTCCCATGCTCCGATATGTGGCCAGCGTCCAGAACGTGTCAATCATGCCGCAGTATTTCATTCAGGCCCTTGTTCTCCAGCTTGCTAGTTATCTGGCAGGCCCACTGATGAAAACTTCTATGGCGCAGCAGATGATCCAAATGGCCGCTCAAGCACTGGAGACTGCGAAGTTTCAGGATTCTCGAAACTCTATCAGGGTCAAGCACGAGTATTTGGCGCCCCACCTGGTTGCACGGAGTATCTAAATGTCACTGAAAATCTATAAACAGAGTATCGGAGGAGGTGAGATTTCTCCTTCGATGTACTCCAGGATCACGGATCCTTCATATTCTGCAGGGCTGGCCAAGTGCCGAAACATGATCGTTGAGCCTCAAGGCCCTGTAGTGAGGAGGCCCGGATTCTCAATGGTGCGTGAGACCAAATATCCGGACAGAAAATGCCGCCTGATCCCGTTCACATTCTCAGCAACTCAGACGATGATCTTAGAGTTTGGGCATCATTACGTGAGATTTCACACGAACGGCTCAACCTTAATGAACGGCAATGTCCCGTATGAAGTTGCCACGGATTATGACGAATCCGAACTCTTTGATATTGACTATGCTCAGAGCGTTGACATCATCACGTTGGTGCACTGCTCCCATCCTCCGAGAGAGTTGAGACGATATGGCGCCCTTGACTGGCGACTTGTGGACATCACTTTCAATACTTCGCTTACTCCGCCTACAGGTGTTACGGCCACACAGCACATCTTGCAGTCTGCGACATACAAAGACGGATACGTGAGAAAGTACGTAGTGACCTCTTGCAACTTGGACAACTCGGAAGAATCCAAGGCCAGCCAAGCGGCCTCAGTGACGTGCAATCCTTACGGTGATGGAGCCTATAACACGATCACTTGGAATACTGTTGCAGGCGCCGACCATTACCGCGTGTACAGAGATAAGGGCGGTATCTATGGCTACATAGGCGAGACCCGCACGAACAGCATTGATGATGACAATATCGCGCCTGACAGCTCTATCACGCCGCCAATTTATGACGATGTTTTCCTCACCAGTGGAGGTATCAGTGCTGCCACCGTGGTGGCTCAAGGTACGGGCTACACGGGACTGAACGGAGAGCTTTTAAGCGTTTCGCTCCTAGAGAGTGAAACATGGGTGCTCAAAGGCGAAGGATATGACCTAGGAGGGAAATTCAAAGACGCTCCTATGCTGGCGGCCTACTATGACAGCAAATGGAATTTAATGAGTTCAGGCGACAAGTACGGCTATCCCGTGGGCTGGATTCCGTCGAATTTCATGGATTACTTCACCTTCTCCATTACTGTTCACGATGCTGAAGGCTCCGGAGTTGGAGCCGTGGTAAGTCCTGTTAAGGCGACAATGGCCGACTGGTTTGACATTACGCCGCCTGACTATTACAAACCGAATCCTCGTGTTATCGGTATTAGACCGTTAAAAGGCCTGACGATTACTCAGGCTGGAAGCGGATATAAACGTCCCGTTATTACGATCAGCATTACAGGCTGGCCGACGTGGAGCGATGCTTATGACAAGATCACGGGTGTGTTTGAGTTTTATCGCTACTCAGGCTCATTCCAGGCCTCGGCAACGTCCGCAGGATTCATGCAGTCTTCGATTAACGTCACGGACGCAACGGGAAGCGGAGCCGTTCTGGAGCCTGTATTCAGTCAGGGCAAACTTACGAATGTCCTAATCAAGAACGCAGGAGCGGGCTATTCCAACCCGACAGCGACACTTATTTCAAACTATGGCTCAGGCGCTCAAATCTCCCTGACTGTTGCGAATGCTGGAGACTACCCAGGATGTGTCTCTTACTTTGAGCAGAGAAGGTGGTTCGCTGGCAGTCGCATGAGACCGCAATATATTTGGGCCACTAAGACGGGTACAGAAACGGATATGGGCTACTCCCTCCCGTCCCAGAGCACGGACCGAATCAAGGTGAGGGTAGCGAGCCAGGATTCAAACCGTATCCGCCATATCGTGCCACTTTCCCAACTACTGATGCTCACGGCCAGCGGGGAATGGAGAGTTAGCCCTGTAAACTCTGACGCCATCACGCCTGAATCTATGAGCGTAAGACCGCAGTCTTATGTGGGATCCAGTCAGACAAAACCGGTCCTTATCAACAACACGATGATTTTTGCCTCGGCCCGAGGCGGCCACTTGCGAGAACTTGGTTACAGCTATCAGGCTGGCGGCTACATTACGTCGGACGTGTGTCTCAGAGCCGCTCACCTCTTCGATCATCACGAAGTCGTTGATATTGCATACGCCAAGGCTCCTTATTCCATTTTCTGGTGTGTGAACGACATAGGCAAACTAATCTCCTTTACCTATGTTCCAGAACAGCAGGTGGGCGCATTCGCTCAGCACGAGACCCAGGGAGACTTTGAATCCTGCGCAGTGGTGCCAGAATCCAATGAGGACATTCTTTATGTCGTGACCAAGCGCAAGATCGGAGAGAACACCGTAAGGTTTGTTGAGCGCATGAATGAGTACATCATTGACAAGGATGAAGATTATCTCTTCATGGATTGTGCAGGCACCTACTCAGGCCCAGCTAAGACCGAAATATCTGGCATTAGCTGGCTGAATGGAATGAAGGTTTCCATCCTGGCTGACGGGTATTGTGTGCCGGATCAAGTAGTGCAGAACGGCAAGATCACGCTGAGAAGAGCGGCGTCCAAGGTTCATGTTGGTTTGTCTTATAACTCCGACATTCAGACCTTACCTCTTGCATTACAGCTCCAGGATCTGAGTTTCGGCAGTAACCACAGAAAGAACATCAGCGGCGTGGCAGTGAGAATGATTGATTCAGCGGCAATACTTGCAGGTTCGAGTTTTGACACTCTCTATCAGCAGCCGACCCGAGGACGAGAAACTCCCGGGAAGCCCCCGAAGAAACACAACGGAGAATTTGAAGTGAACATATCCCCATCATGGACGGATGACGGACAAGTGTGCATCCGCCAGAACGCTCCTCTCCCGCTAAAGATATCCAGCATTACAGTGACCTGCGACGTGGTGTAGTGCGCATCACGGTTTACGAATCCTCCAATATCTACCCTGAGTTGGAGGATTTTTTTATGGCTGGATTATCTATTGGCACTTGGGGCCTAGTCGGTATGGGCGTCTCGACACTTTTCAATGCGTTTGGTGCTAAGAGTGTCACTAAGTACAACAACGCTATTGCTCAGGCTCAGGCCGATATCGCAAAAATTAACGCTGACACGATGAATCTGCATTATCAGCAGAGACTTTTCGCCGCGGAAGGTGAGTATCAGCGAGAGACAATGCAAGCCGCTCAAATGAAGGCGCGGCAGAAAGTCTCATTAGCCGCTAATGGCGTGGCAATCGGGGTCGGATCAGCTGCGGAACAATTGGCCAGCACGGACATTGTGAAAAAGATCAACCTTAACAGGCTTGAATCTAACGTCAAGTCTGAGGCTTGGGGCTACCGTGCAAAAGAGACTGACTACCGTAACCAAGCGCTCATGAGCCTAGCCAATAAGAAGAGCGTCTCCCGAGCATTCACCGATTCCCTGCTTATCGGAGCTGGGAATATGGGCATGGCTTTTGCCTATGGAAAACTGATGGATATGGCCGCTAAAACAGAAACCGCCGAGCCATCAAAACCCGATGAACCAATCAAAGTTGACGCTGTATCGGGCGCCGACCCGGGAATCCGGGTGGACGCTATTTCAAGCGCACAGCCCAACATGAACAGGATTGACGCCATATCAGGAGCGCAACCCAATCTCCTTTTAGGCCAGACAGTCAAAACCACACAGCTTTATCCGACAACTAAAAACATCTTCTCTCTGAACTACAGAGGATAAAAAATGCCTATCGTCCCTAAGTATGAAAACAACGTCCCAGGTATTGTAGAGAGCGGCCGCGGTTTCGGCGCTCCCGTTGATAACGTCCGTCCGAGTTTCGACTATGAAAACGTTATGAATCGGGCGCTCCAGCCCTGGAGCCAGCTTGCTGACAGCACGATCAAGATTGAGGCGTATCACCGTGACACCGTTGTGAAGGCCCAGGCTGATGAACAGCTTGACGCTTACAACAAAGAGGTGCAGACAACGCTGTACGACCCAGAGAAAGGCTATTTTGCACAGCGCGGTAAGAATGCCGTGACAGGCTGGGATCAGGCTCAGAGCGACCTTCAGTCTATTTATGACAAACATTTAGGACAGATTGACGATCCTGATGTGAGAGAGGCTTTTAAGTCCAACGCATTACAGCGCCTAAATTCCGTCCGACAGAAGACGGTCGTCTATCGCAATGAGCAGAACATTAGGTGGCGCGCACAGACATCTAAAGACCACGCTGACAACCTGGTAGAGGAGTTTGCCTTAGGCGGATTTACACCTGATGGTCAGAGAACAATGGCCAGCCTGATGAATGAAATCGAGTATCAGGGCAGGATGCAAGGCTGGGATGAAGAGACACTCAAGCGACAGAAGAACGCGTATCAGTCCCTGGCCTATGCAGGAGCTTATGGGAACGTAATGCTCACAGATCCAGAAGGAGCTATGCGCCACTTCCAAACAACTGGCCAAAAGATCATGACGCCTGATGTGAGCCAGCGTGTACTAATGGAACTTTACAAATCTAGCAAGCCGATTATGACCTCCAAGCTGATGGCTATGGGCGGGATAACTGCGCTTTCGCTGACAAGCGGAGCCGTGGCGAGACAGCATGAAGACCTTAATCAAAATGAACGGGTTAGGAATCAATGGCAAGCACAACAGGGGTTAGGAATACCGCCAAAGGTTTCTGAGAAGGTTTTAAATACTTCTGGCTATAAGGGTTGCAACCCTCTTAACGTAAAAGTATTTGGAAATAACTGGAACGGCCTTGTTGGACAAGATGAGCGGGGGCATGGAATTTTTTCTCGTCCAGAGGAAGGCATTAGGGCCGGAGTAAAAGTGCTTCAGTCATATTCCAATAAATATGGGATTAACACGATTGAGGGCATTATCTCTCGGTTTGCCGCAGCTGACCCCGCAACACTGAGAGCATATGTTGACAACGTTAGCCATGCTTCAGGCTTTGCTCCGGACGAACAGCTAGACGTTAAGAATCCCGAAGTTCTCAGAAAGATTATTCCTCCGATGATTAGGCAGGAAATAGGAGACATCCCGTACTCGGACGAAACAATCAGCACAGGAATAAACAGAGGCCTAGGCATTGAAACAGAAGGGACACAGACCAACCTCTTAGAACAAGAGGAAACTCGCTTACCGAGATTAACATCGGCAGACCTTGCTCTTAATCCGGATGTAAAAACGGGATATACCGTCTTTGACAACTTACCCAGAGCCTTGAAGTTCGACTTATTGAAATCAGTTAAACAGAGCTCCGATCAAAACATAGCTGCGCTAAAAGGGCAACTGTCGCTAGCAATTAAAAACGGGCTTTCTCAGGCCCGCACCACAGGAGATATTGGAGCTATTCCGACCGAAACGGACTTTATACAGGTGTACGGTCAACTAGAAGGAACTGAGAAATTCAGGGCGGTTCAGCAAGAAGCCCAGCTCAATGCGAACCTATACATGGCGCCTGGAATGTCGGTCGCTGAAATGGAATCCATGTATAGGCAACTCACGCCTGAGAGAGGTGATCCGCAGTATGCAGAAAGAATGAAACAGAGAGATTTATGGCAGAAGGCCATGATCCAAACTCAGAAACAACGCTCCGAGGATCCGGTTCAGTTTGCCTTCTCTGGAATGCCTGACTTGGGACTTCAGCCGATCACAGATTGGACAAACCAAGATGGGGCACTTCTGCAAATTCAGAAACGAATCGACAGCATAGATCAGGTGTCCGAGCGTTTCGGGACGCCCAAGACCCTATTTAGCAAATCTGAAATCTCTGGATTTTTGAACTTTATGCAGGGCATGGACGTTGAGCATCAGGCAGATTTTCTGAATCGAATGGCAGACAGGATGTCGGATCCGACTGAAATTTCTTCGGAGCCTCTCAGGATTTTCTCTGAGCAAATCGGCAATAAGAATCAGACGCTTGCAATTGCTCTTGGCGTAGCTTCCACTCCTAACGGTAAGGAGACGAACGGCGCGCTCAGGCAAATCAAAGGAGACTTCATTAAGAAGAACAAGCTAAATGATGCTTGGAAACAAGAGACTGAAATGAGGAAGCTTCTCTCAGGTGTTTTGGCCGTCCCGGACGGAAGCCAAGCTTATGAAGCAATGCTCAGTGCCGCTATGAATGAGTATTGTTTTGCAAGTCAGACCGGTTCACCGAAGATTCAAGATGCAGTGGCAAATGTTTTCGGTCATGTGTATGAGCACAACGGAAAGAAAGTTTTTCTGCCTACACAGATTGACAAGGCTCAAAAGAATACATGGACATTTAAAAGGAGCGGAAGTTTTGAAGACTTACTGAGTGACGCGGGAAAAGACTTGGCCAAGTCGAAAAAATCATATTTCTATGCAGGCCAGAAGCTCAGCCCGCAACAACTCCAAAACATAATCTCTAGCGCCCCCTTGCAGTCGATTGATGACGGGGTATACCAAGTTGTCAACGGCCTTAATTACGTACGAGACGAAAAGGGTCAGCCGCTCGTTATCGACCTCAATACCTATATTTCTCGGAGAAGTAAATGAATTGGTTAAATGCATTCGGAGAAACGGTTCAAACTAGGCCTGAGGCCTTAAATGGTTTTGGTGTTGCGAAGGATACCGAGCTTACTAAACCCAGCGCATTCCAAGGCACCGGAGAGGCGCTAGAAAAAACTCTCCCGTTCCAGTTCTATCAATCGGTCTCGGGATTTAACGAGTTATTAGCCGACCGTGTCGAGGTTAACTATGACCTGGATAACAACGAGGATGCGTTTTCTGATTTCCAGCCGACACAGGATCAGAAGGAACAAGTCGCTAACAAACTGAGACAGGATGCAAAGTTTGCACGCTTGAAGGCTCAGAATGATTACACACCCAATCCTGAGACCACGGGCCAGGCAGCAATGATGATCCACGGCTTAACGGGCTCTCTGGCCAAGGCAATCGGTTACACCGTATTGACAGGGGGAAGCGGAATTTTAGCCGCGCCTTTGTTTGGTGCTGACCTCGGACTTTACGAAGCTGGGAAACTCCGAGATAAAGGGGTGGACGAATCCACGGCCAGAAAAGCAGGCGCAATCACGGGCGCAGTAAACGCTGTGGGAATGGCCCTTCCGGGAGCGGTCGGAACCTGCTATTTGAAATCCATGGCCTTCGGTGGGTTGGTCAATCCAGCGACTGACGTGAGTGAGCAGGCGGCAATTAAATTCGTCTTGGAAAACGCCAACTACTCAAAACAGGCCCAGGAGTATGACCCATTCGATCCTGTGAATCTCGGGGTATCGGCTGGTATGGGTATTGCCTTCGGGGCTTTAGGTGCTCGGGCTAACCGTGCTCAAGCTCGATATCTCGAGGCAGAATCAAAATCCGCAGAACAGACAGTGCCTGGACCTCAAGATCAAGCCGCTCCGAATACAAACATGAATAAGAGCGTGCTCGATTCCATTCAGAACCGCGACCGTACATCTAAAGAATCTCGTTTGCAGATGGAAAAAATCGCGGCGGCACCGAATTTTAACCTCTTGAGAGAGAGCCGCTCTCTCGACCAAGGCGCGCCGATTATTGCCTATGTACCCGATGACATGAACGTACTTTGGGGAAAGAGTGTTGAGGTGTCTGCCGACCCAAACTCTAAACCGATGACTATGCGATATGCAGTTGTGGACGCCGATGACGTGCTCACTTCTAATGCCGTGGACGGCTCCAGCAATCCAAAGTTTACAGATCCGACTGTAGCAGGTGCACGAGCAATCGCAGGTAATGGCCGCATAGCTGGGTTACAAGGTGCATACAGGCAGGTTAAGGCCACGGACTATCGAGCCGACTTGACGAAAGACGCCAAAGAATTCGGAATTTCCAAGCGTCAGATTAAGAAGATGAAGAGCCCGATCCTAGTGCGCATCATGGATGACGCCGACGTGGTGGAGGGAATTGGAGAGGCCTTAAACAGAACTGGAACGCTCAAACTTAATCCGGCAGAACAAGCCGCCCAGGACGCAAGAAACGTCCGACTTGAAGAAGTTGAATTTACCAAAGATGGTGGAATCACTCGTAAGTCTATGGATGAATTTGTCCGCCGTACTCCGGATAAAGAAGGGTTGATAGATTCAAACGGCAATGCTCTGTATGACAATATCGCACGCAGAATGCGTCCAGCTATTTTTGCGGCAGCATTCTCCGATACTCGGATCATTAATCGATTCATTGCTGATAGCCCTGAAGACCGCAAAATCATGAACGTCTTGCAGTCAGTGGCCACCGAAGTAGTGAGACTGAAAAAGATTAAAGGGGAACTGGACTTTTCACCAGACCTCCTGGAGGCCGTGGCGGATGTGTTTGAGACACGCCGAGAAGCCAAAAAGATCAACGGCAAGGGCCGCGAATCTGAGCTCACCGGCTCGCTCATGGAGGAATCAGCTACACCTGCACAACGTTACTTTAGGGACATTCTTCTGTCCTCTAATCCTGAACGGCTTCAAGATGTTTTGGCCAGATTTAGAGAAGTAGCCGAGCAAGAAAGCGGAGGAGAAGGTTTTTGGGGCTCTGTTACTAAAGATCAAGTTTTTGATACGGTCAAATCCGAATTTGACCAGCAAGAGGCCGCAGTTAATTCCATCCAGCCAAGTCATGTGGACGCCGCAATGGAGATGCAGCATGCAAATGTTATCCAGAACGACCAGCCTGTGGGTAAACGCGGCGACGTAAACAAGTCTATCGCAGACGAGAAGAAAGCGGCCGAGCAGATCGACAACGGAGAGCGTGTTGAAGTTTCAGGCGAAGGAGTTGATCCTGAGGTCATGGATCAGCAGGTCAGCGATTTCATAACCCGTTTTGTGAAAGAACTTGTAGGCGCTGGCGCAGAACAAAAGGTCGCGGAGATGGGCGCCAAAGTCCATGACGCATTCTTTGAAACTTTGGGAATCCGCCTAGGCAAGAGCAGGAAAGAGCTTGAGCAGGAATATGAGGTAAGAGTTCAGAGAGCGGAATCCGCAGAAGGATTCTCTCAGGAACCAATAAGTGCAGCAGAAAAATTAAGAAAAGATGCTGAGGATTGGGGGCGTTTTGTTGACGACCTAAAGCTTAAGCCTACTCAAAACGTGGTAATGCTCAAGCAAACCCCGCTTGTGATGAAATTGATTGGGGCAAAGTTCTTAACGCTTCGGGCTACCCCTCACATGTTTGATGGTGCCCTGCCAGGAGAAAAAAAATCTAGTCCTTCTCACCATATTCATCCCGAGATTTCGAAACGAGTTTTGAAGCAAATTCCAGAAGCGCTGACAGATCCGATTGCAATTTTCAGAGATGATCGGAGAGAAAATACCTATCTCTTCATGCTTGACCTAAAGGCCGAAAATAATCAAAACGTTGTTGTCGCGGTTAAATTTAATGGCCCTGGAAGGCATGCTGAAATCAATTTGGCAAAAACCTCTTGGGGCCCTGAAAATACGCTGTACTTTCCGTTGCAGGAGCAAAACAACGCTTTGGTTTACGCCAATAGCCAAAAAATAAGTCGTTGGAACAAGAGCTCCGGCATCTATAGCCTTCGGGGTTCCAACGACTCAGGTGTTAGTGTAAAGACCGAGGCCGACCTAGTCAAGCTTCGGGAACTGTTCCCTGGGTACTATCAAACAAGTATCCAAGATCCCCTGATAACGGTTCACAATATCAGCGAAGAGAATCTCAACAAGTCTTTAGACTTGGGAGGTTTTGCCGTACCGTCCTTAGGTATTACCAAACAGAGAACACCATATGCTGACTTCGGCGAAATCTCTCTTATTGGTACTCGAGACATGGTTGACCCAAGCAGAGGGACACCCGTCTTCTCTCAGGACGCCTACACGGCTAGATTTCCTCAGCCTGATTGGTCTAAAAGCCTCAACACTGAAAAGGCAAAACCCCTAGTTAAGGAAATCATGGAGGCTAAAAAAGAGGTCAACGAGAACGGCCCAAGCGGTTATTACTACCTTCAATATGAGGGAGACAGGGATAAAGCTATCAAGGACCTTTTGACCCATGCTTCAGGTATGTACCTTTTCATAAAGCATAAAGGTATTCCGTTCACGCCTATCAAACAACAGGCTAAAAAGCCTAGTTTTGCCGCGGGCATTGTCTCCGACTTTGTTGATAACAACGGATTAGATGTGAGCACCGTTGAAGAAGGCAGTGCGGCTCATAAGAAGATTTCTGATGGAGTTGTTGAGGCCCTTCGAGAAAAGCTCAATGAACCGACAGGATTAAAAGGCCTGAGAATGCGTGCATACGGAGACAACATTGACGCATACGAGAAAACAGGCTTTATCCCCTTCAAACTCATTGAAGAAGTCAAGAAGTACGAAGTAGAACGGAAAAAAGCCGAGGGAGGGGATGCCCCAGTTTCCAGCGGCGCAACTCAGCTAGAGCTTGAAAAACTTATAGCTCCGATGAGGGACGAATTTGAAAAATTTATCTCTGATAAAGTCAATTCCGTTTATAGCGCACCTCTTATCAAGGATGGGAACTCATACAGGCCGATTACGCTACAAAATGTGGTTGAGGCTATGAAATCCTCCGCCGTCTCCAACAAAGAATCAACTCTTTTCTTTGGACCTGGAAAGGTTCGGGCGGCCGCTGCTCGGCGGTTTGATTCTATAGAGGACATTCAAGGAAACCGAGACCTCATTGCTGATTCTCAGACAGTAAACGGCATTAATGCCGCAGCAAATGACAAGATGTCAGATTTCAGAGATCTTGCGGCTAGAGAAAATCGAGGTGATGAGTTTTCAACCCCTGATAGAGCAATGGAGGCACTGGCTAAAGTTGCAGGTCAAAAGAGCAAACCTACTCCTGCCAGAATGAAATCCGCATTGAAGAAGTACGGCTTTGAACCGAGTGATGAAACGGTCAAATTAGGTGTGGAGATTCTCAATGATATTAAGAAGGCAATGACTGATTACTTCGAGGCGAAACCGCAGAGAGCAGTCGGAGCCGACGAGTTTAGAGGCGCAGTTGTCCCAGAAGGCACGAGCGAAGCAACAATCAGACGCCTGGAGCAAGCGGGCATAACAGTTGCCAAATATGATGCTGAGGTGGAGGGAGCCAGGGCAAAGGTTATCCAAGAACTCACCAACCGACTGAATGAGAAATCTGGAGACATACTCTTCCAGAACGAAAACGCACCGCGAGGAATTTACACGCCTGGAGAGCGCGTGATTACGCTCATGCAGTCTGCAAATGAGAGCACATTCATTCACGAGAGCGGGCATTATTTCCTTGACGTGCTCACAGATGTGGCAATGAAGGATGATGCACCCGCTCAGGTCAAAGCGGACGTCCAAACTCTTATGGACTGGTTTGGCGTAAAGGACTTGGACGAATGGAGAAACCTATCCATTGACGAACAGAGAGCGGCTCATGAACAGTTTGCAAGAGGTTTTGAGCAATACCTGAGAGAAGGCGAGGCACCGAGCACAGCCCTTGAGAAAGTCTTCAAGGCCTTTAAGGACTGGCTGACAAAGATCTACAAATCTTCCGAAGAATTGCAGGTTGAAATCTCTCCAAAGGTGCGAGCCGTCTATGATCGACTTCTTGCCACCGATGAACAAATCCGAGCCAAACGGGAAGCCGAAACTCCGGCGCTTGACTTTGGCATGAAGCCGGGAGAGCCCACAAATCCGGCTGTAAAAACATTGCAGCAGACCGCAGAACAGGTGATTGACGCCGCTCCTATCCCTGAAGAAGGCAAAACTCAGATCAGGGAGGCGCTCGGGATCAATCAGCCTGAACAGCAAACAGGCGAAAACCATCCTCATTATGGGATACCGGATGAGGAAAAGTTCATGGATCAGAACTTGGAAACTTCAGCAATAGACGATCCCAACGCCTTCATAGTTCTGGACGATGGACGAGAGGTCTCAATGAGCGATTACATGAGAGAAGTAGAGGCCGAGCAGAAGCAGGAATTGGATCGAGCAAACAGTGTTTCCGAAGCCTCGCAGTGCATGTATAGAAACGGTGCTTTTGACGATGTTTTTTAGGAATTGAAAATGGTCAGTAAATTAAAACCCGAATGTGAACAGAAAGTTTCTGCGGTGCTTGGTCGCCCACTTACCAACGCAGAAAGTCAGGACATCGTCGCCAGCGTTAAAAGCTATTACCTCAGAAATAGACAGAGCCATCCTGGAATGTCTCGGGAACAGGTCGTAACTGAAGCCGCAAAGCAATACGCAAAGCAGATCGAAAACGAGGCCAAGCGTAAAGCGCTTAATGCGAAGAGACAGGCATTTGCTATTTACAAGAATCGCCAGACCTATAAAACAATGAGGCAGGAGGGAGATAGCGCAAACCAGGCCGCTAGGGGCATTCTCAACCGTGTAGATAAATATAAGGTGGGTGTTGAGCAGGAGGCAAAATCTCGACTGGTGGACTTTTTGGAGAAGACCTCGCCAACTTTCTTAGGATTGTGTGAGAACAAAGAACTCATTAGAGACCTCGTTAAGGAGATAGCCGGAATAGATACCAAAAATCCTGTTGCAAAGTCTGCCGCCAAGGCGTGGATTGAAACAGTGGAAGCCCTGCGACAAAGATTCAATGCAGCAGGAGGCGAAATTGGAAAACTTGAGGATTGGCTATTCCCGCAAACTCACGACCGTTACAAGATAACCAACGCGGCACGACGGTTAGCTGGAGGAGAGTGGAAGCAAGCTGGATTAGCCATCAAGGACACCGTGAGCTTTAAAAAATACAATCCAAATCAGAATCGAGACGCCTGGATAAATTTTGTCTGGGACAAGCTCGACCGCTCCAAGTACCTAGACGATGATCTAAAGCCGCTTTCAGATGACACAATGCGAGACCTTCTCTCTGATGTCTTTGAAACGATCAGGACGAACGGAGCAAGCAAAGAAAATCTCAATAAGGTTAAGGCAATGCGAGGAACGAGCAAGGCCGATACTCGACAGGCACACAGAACGTTGATGTTTAAAGATGCTCAAGCGCGTCTGGATTACAACGAAGTCTTTGGTTCCAATCCTTCAGTTTTAGGGACGATGATGGAGCATATCGGGGGAATGAGCCGCGATATTGCATTGATGGAAATGCTCGGACCGAATCCCACGAAGACTTTCAATACTCTCAAACGAATGGCGCAGATCGACAATGATCAAGGAACTTCCACGACAGGAAAGATTACGTCAACAGACAACTCATTGCTTGACGCAATGTGGAGAAACCTCACGGGCGCTGCTAATGTCGTAGAAAGCGGAATGATCGCCTCTATTGGCCAGGGAGCGAGGAACTTACAGGTGGCTGGGAAGCTCGGTTCTGCTTTTATCTCTTCGTTTACGGATATAGCGACCTATTTTCATACCGCTCATGTTAATAAAATGCCGACCATGAGAACCGCGATGCTTTTGGTCAAGTCACTCAACCCTGCTGACAAATCTGATAAGCGGTTTGCGGCGCGTGCCGGCATCATCGGAGATGAACTCAACTCTGCTGCATCCCGCTTTGTAGAGGGAAATCTTGGTAATGGGGTTACGGGTAAACTCGCAGACCTCACAATGAGATTATCACTTCTATCTCAATGGACTGACGCAGTGAGACGTGCTCAATCTCTCAACACAATGGCCACTTTTGCCGAGGCGACCAAACACAACTGGAATGATATTGACGGCTGGCTGAGATACCGATTAGAGCAATTCGGCGTAACTGAGGAAGTTTGGAAAGCGCTCCAGAAGTGCAAGCCTGAAGAACTCAACGGCTCCCAATTCCTCACGATCAACTCCATTAAGAACGCGGCCAACAAGAATGGAGATATTGGCGGACTTAGGGCAGATAAGCTGATGTCAACCTACCTTAGCTTTGTTATGGATGATTCTTTTATGGCGTCCTTGCAACCGGATCTAATGACGCGATCTATTACGAATTGGGGCAAGTCTCGTGGCACGGTGGCAGGTGAGTTTGTCCGCAGTATTTTCCTCTTCAAATCCTTCCCGATTGCTATGTTCACACGCCACCTCAAGAGGTCTAGAGATCTTTACCGCTACAAACAGCAAACAAAGGGGACAACAGCCGCAGTTTTTAGCAGGCTCGGTTACTACTCGACGTTGATTGCCTCAACAACATTAGTAGCCTGGGTCGCTAATATGTTTAAGGACATTATTAACGGTAGTGACGTTAAAGATCCTCTGACTTTTGATGCTGTTTTTAAGCGAGCTTTGACATCCGGGGGTGGTATGGGTTTTATTGGCGATATCCTCGTGTCCGGAATGGACGATTACAAATACGGACACCCCGCACTCATGAATATGGCTGGCCCGGTTCTCTCTACCGCAATGGACGCCTATACGATTTTTGACAAGTTCAAGGACAACAAAGATATTGGCGCTAACACAATCAGAATTATCAAGGGGAACCTGCCTGTAGTGAATCTCTGGTACACGAAACAGCTCTTGAATCATGCTGTATTCAATCAGATTCAAGAGATGATGAACCCTGGATACCATCGCAGAATCGAGCAGAAGAACCGCAAAAATCAAGGCGTGGGCTATTGGTGGCAGCCTACTGACATGCTTCCGTACAGAATGCCAGAGTTCGGTACTGATCCCAGCCGCTAGAGGTGTGCGCATCAACAATCTGGCAGACGTGAAAATGTCTCTAAACAAAGAGGTGTTTTCATGCTGCCAGATGTACCGCGACGGGTAGGCCCGGTAACAGGTTTAGGTATCTCCCGGGTTGATTTTGACTTCAAAATTTTTGCATCATCCAATGTGCTCGTAATACGTACGAGCGATGATGGTGTGGATAAAACCCTCAAGGAGGGCGAGGACTACACCGTAACCTGGGACGAAGACCAAACCGCGAATATCGGCGGCTACATTACTCTGGACGAGTTTCTCACGGACGGGGAATCGGTCACGTTATTGTCCAATGTCGCATACACCCAGGAGCTTGATCTTCACGCGGAAGGGGATTTCAATCCGAACGACATCAACGTCAACTTTGACCGCACTGAAGCGCAGATCCAGCAGTTAAAAGAGAAGTTGAGCCGCGCCGCAGTTGCTCCGGCATCCTCAGGCGTGGAAGGTGAAGAGTACGGTGAAATCCTCTTAGAAAACTCTACCAAGTCTGGAGAATACGCCGCACAAGCTCAGGCCGCTGCAGAGAAGGCACAAGCCGCTGCTGACATTGCCACATCTGCTCAGGAAAACCTCGATGCTTCCACGGATATCGCAGAGAACGCCGCAAAGGTAGCAAGCAATTCAGCAACCGCCGCCGCTCAATTCAAACTCGATTCTGAGGCCGCGGCTGCTACAGCAACGGAAGCAGCAGAGATTGCAAAACAGGCGGCATTTTCTTATCGCTATTGTGCGACCGCTACAGCAGGCGGCACGGTCAACACGTCAGCAATCGTGCCAGCCACGCTGATTAAAGTTGGCGACCACGTGATGAACGCTGACGGACAGATCTTTAGGGTCTTGAATGTTGGCTCCAGCACGTGCGAACTCTCTGGAATCATCACAACGATTAGCGGCCCCCAGGGTTTGAAAGGTGATTCAGGCAGTATCGGGCCTCAAGGCAGTAGCGGCGCAACTTTTACGCCAGCGGTTAGCACTGAAGGTGAGATTTCCTGGACGAACAACAAGGGCCTTACAAACCCAGCACCCGTAAATATTCGCGGCCCGAAAGGCGAAAGGGGTGAAAGGGGTTTGCAAGGCAGTCCGGGACCGGTCGGAAGTGCGGGGCCCCAAGGACCAATGGGCAGTAGCCCGTGGGCCACGGCGTTCGGCCAATTCCGCATTGACGGAGCAGATTTAAAACTTGATTACGTCGGCCTGGACACTTCAGCAGATTTCTCAATCAATACGAACGGTGAATTAACAGTTACGGTGACAGAATGACTACTTTAAATTTAGGCCGAGTTCGGCCAGTCTGGAAAGGTGACTGGGTTTCCACGGCCACCTATCTTGCCTTTGATTTTGTCCGCTACACGGACGGGAATGTTTACTTAGCCGTCCAAGACGTGCCAGCCAACTATATTCCGAGCTCCCAGACAAGTTACTGGGTTTTGTTCGGCGCGAAAGGCGGAAAAGGCGATACAGGTAGCGCGGGCAGTGTGGGCGCCACGGGAAGTCAAGGGCCCCGAGGTGTGACGTTTACACCCGCCGTTAGCGCAGATGGTGACTTGTCTTGGACTAATGACGGAAGCCTTAGCAACCCAGGCACAGTTAATATCCGCGGCCCCCGCGGTTTGCAAGGTGTAGCGGGCAGTCAAGGGCCTGCGGGGCCCACGGGGCCAGCGGGAACAACGAACTACAACGATCTTACAAACAAACCTGTTTCGGACACGTCGTTAAAACTTGCTGGCGGGTTTGCTGATGCAAAGGCGACTGGTGAGGCTTTAGATAAACGTGTTGGAGTAGCCAGTCAATCCTTCTCTGACAATGAGAAAGAAATCGCACGTGCAAATATCGGATGGGCCTCGGGCTTTGCCGCTTCGATTTCTGCATGGGTCACAGCCTCATTTGCCGCAGCAGTGGACGCCTATCTCATCCCGATTCTCAAACAACTCTGTTTGGAAAACGGCGCCACTCAGGCAGAGATCGACGCGCTCGAAAACGAATCTGATTCATAAGGAGCAGTATGACTACATTATCTGAAATCAAGGCTGAGTACCTAACCAAGGCGTTATCCAAACCCGTCGCTAAGTATGGCGTGAAGATGGGCAACGGCAGAATCACGTCCTTGTCGGACGTTCAAGGGTTCCATGTCGAGCCGTGCTCTGTGGAGCTTATCGCACTGGTTGACAAGAAGTATCTGAAAGGTGACAAGGTTCAAGAGGAAATTCTAATAGAGCCGTTAAACAGGCCCGAGGGTTTCCAGTACGGACTTGACCTGTACACATTCACAACGCCCGATCTGAAAGCCGACAACCTCAAGGTCGAAGTTTTAGAGCGCCCTTTGATCGGTAAAGCCAAAGTCAAGTTCAAATCCGGTCAGCAGTTTGCGGTCAAATCTCAGTTGATTACGGACGAGCTTTATCAGAGCTCTGATGGGAAATATTACACACAGGCAGACCTTCCGGAAAACTCTGATGACTTCTGCAAAGAGCGTTATGCCAACGAGATAAAAGCGGAAAGAAACGCCCGTATCTCAGACACAGATGACTATGTGAAACTGCCTGACATCACCGTTGCACGGTCAGCAGGAGCCAAACGTTCAGCTTTGGAAGACGCTGACAGAACGGCCCTTGAGACCTATCGCCAAGCCTTGAGAGATTTAACAGAGGCGCAGGGTTTCCCGTTCGTCCAGTGGCCTGAGTTTCCCGCGGCTTTGGCTTACGAGCTACAGCAGAAAGTCAACGCAAGACAAAACATGAGAGGAGGTTTCTAAATGAGCCTTATTAAAAAACTTATTCAACGGCTACTCGATAGCCGAACGACGCCTGATGAGGCGGCTAATTGCGCAATGCCTGAAGGTAGTAAGCAGGACATTACGCCCAGCATTATGTCCGAATCTATAGCTTGGCAGCGTATGCACAACGGGGTCGCTGTTGATAACGGATACATACAAGCGGAGGGCCGAGGTGCTACTGCCGGGAAATCTCAGCTTATGATCGGTCAAGACCCCAATGACTTCAGATCATTTTCCAACACATTCGAGGCGACGGGCTTAAATGTTTGTTTCGCTCCCGTTAAAAAAGGACAAGTTTATTATGTTTACGGCTCCAACTTAACTGATCTTGCAATCTATTTCTTTAAGAGTGTAGGCAACAGTGCAATTGTCGGGGGGGGGGATATAATCATTTTGTTCGGAGGGCTCTGTCATGCTTAAGAGCCTTATCCAATTATTTGCCGAGAAGTTTCTGCAAAGCAAGAAGTCATGGGTTTCAGAACAATCAGCTCCTATCACCCACCAGGGCATTAATATCCCTTGCACAAGCACCACGGATTTCTTTAGTTACATCGCTCCGTGCAACGGCTGGGCAACTTCTCGATGCAACTCAAATACAGTCTCAGCTCTTGAAATCCAAGTCGAGAACGGGCAGATGGCACTTGCTTCCATTCTTAACGGAAACACCGCGGGAGCTGGGATCTGTTGTTACGTTAAAAAAGGGACACAGATTAAGTTCTTGTGCCGTGGCGGAAGTACAACCGATTATTCTCTTTGGTTCTACAAAGCAAGTTCAGACTTTTAAT
>OMGU01000247.1_pt1 | contig 63898 bp, 49 predicted proteins | sample 1646121 | NCBI WGS metagenome assembly OMGU01 (sample SAMN05578581, study PRJEB25193) | human gut metagenome | biome: Human Microbiome; feature: human-associated habitat; material: feces | host: Homo sapiens | place: USA:Birmingham
AGTAGATCATCGGCTTGTCGTAGACCGGCAGCAGCTGCTTGCTGGTGACGGTGGTCAGCGGGTACAGGCGGGTGCCGGACCCGCCGGCGAGGATGATACCCTTCATGCTCTACCTCTCAACCACTCAAGCCTACGCTCGAAGTTCAGCGAAACGGTCCATTTCCATTTCTTTCTTAAAGTCCTTCAGGAAAGAAACGAAGTCATATTCAGGCTCATACCCAAGTAATTCTCGGCAGTTTTCGATATCCATGATGTAAGACGGACCGTCCGGCATTTCGGGGCGATACACAATCGGGGAGGAGGCTCCTTCGGGGTTAAAAACTTCCGCTATGCCCCTAATCCACTCCTCATTCGTAATGCCGACACCCGTTCCCACATTGAAAAATCCCCCGTCAACATCGTCTGCCTCAACGGCTTTACGAAGAAGTTGGCAGAAATCTTTGACATTAACGACGTCTTTCGCGCGCGAAGGGTCGCCCCAAATCTCCAACTCGGCCGCAGCCATAGCCTTATCCATGAGAAGCCGATAACCAAGGGTGCGGCGCACGCCGTCAACGTTATATGTTTTATCCGGCGTGTATGCATACACGGTGGGCAACCTGAATACGAAGCCCTTGACACCGTATTCAGCGTGATAGTGCCTGATCAAGTCCACTGCGAAGCATTTGGAAAGAGCATAGACCGTATGGTCGCCGGTCATAATAATACTGCGGTCGGCATAGGGATGGATGATTGGATTGTCAGGGGTAACCGACCCCAGAACATCTGAAATGGTCTGTGCATACAATATACGATCGGCATTAACGTTTCGACAGTACTCCAAAACATTCAAGGCGCCGCGGCTGTTCACATCGAGATAACGCGATGGTTCATACCCACTCATATACGCAGGCAAAATGCCGGCCAACAAGACCACGGCAAAGACGTCATTTTTTGGAAGCGCCTCGAGTGTAGACGGGTCGGATATATCAACGCTCACGTAATCGATTCCATACCTCTCGAAGAAATCGGTTGACCTGCGGCCGGCGGCGACCACTTCATACTCCCCGCGATTCAGGCTGCTGCAGAAATCATCAACAAGATATGCACCCGTGTTACCCGTTGCCCCGATAACCACCACTTTCTTCATGCTTTATCCCACCTTCACGCGCATATATTGATCGGCATTCGAACGGAACTCTTCCAACTCTTCACGATTGTCAAAACGTAGAAATACTGAGCCGAAAGCATGGTTCGCGGCAGTGAACGCGTTAACAGGCGCGCCCGGTTCAACCCAAAGCTGCTCCTCAATCACATGAGTCTCTTTAAACCCGGGAGCGTAATCAACGCCAGTAAAAATGCCATCATGATCGGAATGCAGCATCTCCTGATACCACCAACCGTCGTATTCAGGCATGGACACCTCGTCCACCGGCTCCCCAAGCGCAGCTTGGACGGCACAGCGAATCAGATTTGTTTTCCCTCCTGTTGCACGGCACAACATCTCACAAAGTCGATTTCCACCGCCTCTGGGAGTCATCTCCATGATGTAGGGCTTGCCGTCTGTTGCCACACGGGTCTCGATATTAAATACGCCGCTGCGAAGCCCAAGCAAGTCGCACACTCTCTGAAGTTCAGAGCGCAGCTCGTCTTGCGCCCAAGACGGCATAGATGCAGGCATCATGTATGCAGCTGGAGTGTAGGGATTTGGAACAGAAGGGTCAAACAACTGGGACGTAAAGGAGACGCATACCATCTTGCCCTCCAACACGAAACCGTCAGCGTCGGAAGAGTCCCCCATCTTTTCCAAGAACTGCTCAACGATGCACCCACCATCGATTGAGAATTTCAAGGCATAGTCCACTGCCTCACCAAGGGACTCAATGGAATCAACCCTTGTGCAGCCCTTTGAACCGGCGGAATCAGTCGGCTTAACGATTACTGGAAACTCGATCTCGCAAGACGAACCTAGGGCCTCCTCTCTAGATCGAAATGTCATCGACTTTGGACACCTAAAACCGTTGTCCCTCAAAAAGGACCTGAAGCGCCCTTTATCTTGAAGGGTCGCCACCGCCTCATATGACCCCTGAAATGGCAGATTAAGCTTCTCGGCCGCATAAGCAGCTGACACTACGCCGGGATCCGCAGCAAACGACATTACTCCATCCGCATGAACATCCTTGGCGACTCGCAATATCGCTTCACGATCAACGATGCTTGCATTCACGTATTCATCCGCAAACGCGTGCGCATAATTGTCCGGCAGATAGTCACACGTAACAACTCTCGCACCGAGATCATGGGCCGCCTTAATCACAGGGAGTGCGTAGCGAGCGCCACCCAACAGAAGCAATGTCTTCATTTAGTTCTCCTTATGACATCTTTTTACAATTTCACATATGCGATCAACATCATCCAAAGAAAGATCAGCATACATCGGCAGGGTAAGAACCCTATCCGAGACCCACTTTGCAACCGGAACTCTCTCACTGGAATATATCGATCGATAGCATGCAAAATCGGGGATCAGCGGATAGAAGTACTTGCGGGCGCCAATACCTTCATCTGCCAGTGCATCAAAAACCTCATCGCGAGTAGACCCAAAGACCGCTTCATCAAAAACAACAGGCATATATGCATGATTTGATTTGACGCCCTTCTGCGGATCGACAAATTTCAAGCCAGGCACGTCACAAAGATTGCCGCGGTATCTGTCTTCGGCCATCGCCCGCTTTTCAATCTCATCATCAACATGCCTCAGATTGCATACTCCCATCGCGGCACAGAATTCATTCATCTTTGCATTGCCGCCAACGTATTCAACGTCCTCAGGACCCGTTATTCCAAAATTCTTCCACTGATTCAGCAGGGGATAGAGAGTCGGGTCCCGAAAACACACGGCACCGCCCTCGATAGTGTTAAACACCTTGGTCGCATGAAAGCTAAACATCGATGCATCACCAAACGATGCAACGGATTGATTCCCTCTTCGAACACCGAAAGCATGAGCCGCGTCGTAGACAACCTTAAGCCCGTTCTCGTCTGCAATCTCCTGAATCGCATCCACATCGCAGAGATTGCCGTAAACATGCACGGGGACAATAGCGGAGGTACGCGGAGTCACCAGGCTCTTGATGCTAGCGGGATCTATTGTGTAGTCATCAGGTTTAACATCAGCGAAAACAGGGACAAGCCCGACGCGAGCAATGGCGTGAACCGTTGAAGCAAACGTAAAAGGAGTGGTTATTACCTCGGACCCCTTCGGAAGGCCCATGGCCTCGAGCGCACATTCTAAGGCAAGGTGTCCGTTGCAAAAGAGCGCTACATTATCGATTCCAAGATAATCAATCAACCCGTTTTCGAGCTTTTTATGTTCTGCGCCCATATTGGTCAACCAATGGCTTTCCCAGAGCGGGGCTATCTCTTCAAAGTACTCCGCCATCTGCGGCATCGAAGACTGCGTGACCAGAATTTTATCGTTCATTTCTCCCTCATTCGTCTCAAAACCAACGACGTCTTACCAGCTTCAACCCTACAATTTGATAACTGCGTTCTGCCTCATTCGATTCCGTGCCAGCTGAACCCCATTGAATATATTTCACGATAGAAACGGAAGGCGTCCCATCTTCACCCTACCTGTCTCTCCCACAGCCTCGTCACCAAGCCAGGAGCGATATGCAGCAGTATAAGTAAGAGGCAATATCTGGAACCTCGTCTAGAAGCTGCAGCCCAAGCACGATCAAAAGGAAGCAACCTCTTTGACCCCTGCGCGTACATCAGGCTCAAAACTTTATCATCGCGGAAGCTTCGTACGACATCCGCGAATTTATCATCGGTGTATCTATTGAAGTGGTCATACAGCTTCACATATTTCTCAATGGATGCTATTCTCGCGCTTCTATCAACATTCCACGATGCCATTGCCGAACCCTGTGCATTCACCCTATAGACAGCAGTGCAGTCTTCGAGATATATAGAGGTTCCGCTACTAGCCAGGTATAATTGATGAGCTCGATCGCCGGAAAACGCACCGCTCGGACACTTCGGCTCCTTAAGCCACGTCCGCCTGTCAGCGAAGAAGGTTGCGGTTGGGATAAACTCCAAACTCATCATGTCTTCGGGATCAAGTAGTGGGCCTCGGGATAGAATTGATTCGTCCCGCTTATTCCTTGGCATCATCTTGCCAATCAGCTCTCCGGAACCCGCATCCATTAACAGCGCATTCGTTATGCAAAAATTACACTCACTGCATTTTGACATGGCATCAAATTGCTTCTGGAGCTTACATGGGTCCACCCAATAGTCATCACCTTCGCATAAAGCGATATATCGAGCGGCGCTCCTCTCAAGATATTCGTTGTACCAGTGAAAATTACCCAAGCTGTACTGGTTTTGCTCCTCATAAACACCTTTAATTATTTCCGGATATTTTGACTCAAAATCCCTGATAATCTGAGGAGTGGCGTCCGTTGACGCATCATCATGCACGAGAACTTGAAACGGGAAATCAGTCTTCTGAGATATAAACCCTCTCAAAGCGTCCCCGATGTACTTTTCTTGATTGTATGTGCTGCATATAATCAAGACATCAGCGACACTATGCTCCATCTCTTCCAAAGAGTACCCGCGTTTCATGAAATCACCTAATCAAATATGCTTACGTACGGAAATACAAGGCTAAAATTCCGATATAGATATAAAACGACAAACAGGACAACGAGCATAGAAATATATGCAGCAATCACCGCTCTCCCCCCTTTGCTCCTAGATGCGTCGCCTTCGATGAGCCTCCCCGCATCTATGATCAGAAATGGGGTACAGTACGCCGCAACCCGTGAAAAGATGGCCATGGCGGGCGACACCGCCGTCGCCATCACGCCAAGGCACAACATCAGAGTTGTTGGCGAGGAAATTCTGGCAGCAATTTGCCGATTTGCAATTGGCTTAACCATATATGCCGCAGCAATAGTCATCGAACACAGCAGGAAGTCCGAAAAATCGAAGTCACCTGACAGATAGATTCCCCTTAAATATTCATTGCTCGCATATGTTGCAATTTGCTCAGAAACCAGGGATCCCATTTTTACTATGACCGCACCAAGCCATGGGGATAACCCGAAAATGGCAACAAACAATATGATTAGAGAACGGTAGGTCATCCCAGCTCTCGACAACAGCGGCACCAACAAAACAATCAGGGAATACATGTGAAATGTAGCTGCCAGCATCGTAATGGCGGCAAAACTCTTCTTATCGCCATCCTCCAAGCTGAGCACAGCATTAAGTAAGAGCGCAATTGCGACAGATTGACGCACCCCGTTCATCGAGAAAAAGAAGAATCCGCTAAGGATAAACAGGGAGACACCAGTCGAGCAGCGCAGACCGGACCTAAATATTGCTATGTATACGCCCGCAACGATTACCGCAGAACAGATACCCAATATAAAATGATAGTCGAAGCTCAGCACTGATCCCATTTTCATTAGAAGAGTGAATCCGATTTCGAATCTGCTCTCTCCTGTTTTCAAATAGCGTTCGTACTCCCCGACATATATGTCGGTGTAATCTGCACCCACGCCCTCTCTAAGTGCTTGGACCAGAAACAGCACGATTCCACTTAGTCCAACAAAACACGCAGCAAGCTTTTTATTACCTCTCTCACGCAGCATATCGGCGATTAACGCAAATACAAAAGCCAAGGCAAAGGATACGAGATACACCATTACAAGTTGTCCTATCGACCCGTCAATTTACTGTACATCTTCCACGCTAATCGATAGGCATCAAGACCAAGGGTTAACACCGATAGTGCCACCTTATCAAGCCGTGGCACCCGATCATTCCCAATCAAGTCGCCTTTCAGCCTCTCCACCGTATCCAAAGCATCACATTCCAATGAAATGGTTCTTTCATCGCGGGGATATTGCGTCCTCAGCACACTCAAGGAGTGGTAAACGCAATATCTACTTGCAGCTCGGCTAAGGTCATCATCGGCAAGTTCGTCAATCATTTCCTTCGCACTGCACGCGAGCTCATACCTATCAAATACTCGAGCATCAACATTGTGCGTTATTGAATCACCATTCATGTAGTATGAATACAACTGCTCATCCGTTACGGCAACTTTCCTCGCCCTCAATAACGTCTCACAGCTATACTTGACATCTTCGTAAAGGCGCCCCTCGGGGAACCGCACTTCTTCAAGCATTCTCGCCTTATACAGCTTGGCACACGCCGAAATTCCGACTTTTTCACCGTATAAAAGGGAGAGCAATGCTTCCTTACTCTCAAGACACCAAGTCGATCCATCTTTTTCGTTCAAATTAGGCTCAGAATGGTCCTTCACAATCTTCATCTGTGAGCAAACCATGTCAGCAGACGTGCGCTCCTGAATGTTGACCATTTTCTCAAGATAGTCCTCAGAGATGCTGTCATCAGAGTCAACATATGTAATAAAGTCGCCTCTCGCAGCAGATGTACCCGCATTCCTAGCAGAAGAAAGCCCTCCGTTTGGTTTGTGAATAACCCTGAATCTACTGTCGGCCCGCGCGACCTCATCACAAATCCCTGGTGACCCGTCCACAGAGCCGTCATCAACCAGGATGCACTCAAAATCAGTGTATGTTTGACTCTTAACTGACGTTACGCATCTTGGTAAAACATCTTCCTTGTTGTATATGGGAACGATGATGGAAATCACTTTGCACCCAATCTTCTACCGACCTTGTTCCCCAATAGCCGCGCCAGGCAATCAAAGGTGAACGCCAATATTTCAACGACGTTTCTCTCGTCCCACAACCCTCTCACCACAAATTCAACGAGCTTCTTGCCCTCGCTGCTTTCCGAGGAAACTCCCAACTCATTATCGTGTCGAGAAAGAAACATACCTATTTCTTTATTTCGCTGGAATTGTCGATTGATTGATAGGTTATGTGAATGATAAACACACGCATCCGCAACGTAGCAGACACTCATATCCGCTTTCAGGCAGCGGGCGGCGGCGAGCATATCTTCATTAGTGGAGCATGGGGTGGGAACCCCTCCTATTAAGCTGAGGGATGAGCGGCGGTACATGCAGCAAACATCAGACGAGAAAAAAGCTTTAATTCCAAGCCTCTTAATGTCTTTCTCGGATCGTTTATTGGATTCGTCTGGGTAGTTGAATTCCCTAACCAATCTCTCAAAGGGTCGCGCATCCTCTTTCGGAAGTTGACGCGCAGACACAATGGCAACATCCCCGTCCTCAAAAGGACGCAGCAGCTTCTCAAGCAGGAATTCATCAACTGGAACGGCATCCTGCGTCATAAAAAGTACGAAATCGCCCACCGACTCATTAAATCCCAGGTTTCTGGTTCCACCGTGATCAAAATCTTTTCTCTGGATTTCAATCACGCGAACGAGGGGGTGCGCTTTCGCAATCTCAACCGTATGGTCGTCAGAAGAAGAATCGATAACGATTATCTCTCGCGGAGCAAAAGTCTGCGCCTCCAAAAGAGCTAACAAGTCTTCAATTTCCGGCTCGGCATTAAGAGTCGGAATTACCACGGAAACGGAATCACTCATTTTCACTGGCCGCTTCCCATCGCTTTGAAGGTCCTGACAAAAATGCGCAAGTCAAGCGCGAAGCTCGCATGCCTCACGTAGAACAGCTCCAGCATCTGCCTATCGCCATTTTCCCAGGTAGCGTTATTTCGCTCCGTCACCTGCCACCATCCAGTGATGCCGGGTTTCACCGACAAAAACTCATCACGTGCGTTACCGAACTCATACGTTTCCTCGATCGTTACCGGCCTAGGTCCGATTACGGACAAATCACCGGTCAAAACATTGAGAAACTGAGGTAGCTCGTCAAGACTGGTATTGCGCAAGAGCCTACCGATGCGCGTGATGCGCGGGTCGTCGTCGACCTTCTGCTCGCGCTCCCACTGCTCCAGCTGCTCGGGAGTCATGTAGCGCTCGGGATTTGTGTGCGCATCCGTCACCATGGTGCGGATCTTCCAAATGCGAATCTTCTTGCCATTCAAGCCGATGCGCTCCTGGCGGAAGAACGGAGCACCCGGGGAATCGAGCACCACAAACAAGCACAGAACCGCGACGGGCAGGGCGAGAACCGCGCAGACCACAGCACTGAACACAATGTCGAACAAGCGCTTTACAAAACGATATCCCGCGCCGCCGGGTTTGGGCGCGGGGACCGTATCGTCCGGCGGCGGGACGCAGAAATCTCCCCGCTTTGCCACGCGGGAGCGAGTGGCTTGTTCTTCACTCATGCCCTCACCCCTCGCTAGATCTCTCGATTCGGCCACTGACCCTTCCCCCTTTGATCAATTCAAGCCCTATTTCTTGGATACAATCTCCAGCCCGACTCGAATCGCTTTATGTCGTCCAAACATGTCCATATCCACCCATGCCAGGCGCTTGTGCCGGTCTATCCGCGTAATCCGTGCCTCGTGACCCTTGAGCGGCCCACGAATCACCATCACGCGATCTCCCTCGATGACGCCCTCGCTCATCTCCATCACATGGGTGTCCACGTTTGTGATGGAGTTAATCCAGGCGACCTCATCGGCGGTAAGGGGCAAACACGTATCGCCTGCAGATGTGAGCATGCGGGTAAATGCGGGCACGCGCCCGAGGGCCTCGCGGACTTGTTCCGGTGTGCCCGTCTGCACAAACACGTAACCCGGAAATAGCTTTTCCAAAGTGCGGCGCCACTGGCCAGACTTTCGATGCGTGACCTCACGCTTGGGGACAAAGCAGTCCTCAACCGCCCCCTGCGCGAGCTTGGCTATCAGCGCCGCGGCCCTGTCCTCCTGGCCACCGATCACCTGAACCACAAAAATACCCATTTCATCAACACCATTTCCGTATGACTACGCCCGCGCCCGTGAAACCACAAGCTTGAGCTGCTATACTGCAGCGATACATATTCAAACCCCCAACCACTCGCAGCAACGCGCACTCAGCGACGATTACCGGCAATCGGAATATGTGTGGAAAATAGTGTAACTCATAGGGCAGTATTTCTCTTTCCCTCATTCGAGAGGGATATATGTAACCGTGCGTCTACACATATCGTGCGAAAGCGCAGCTACATGAGCGAGTACAATGTCTGACACCTATATATCAGTGTGGAGGACTTATGCCTGTTGACAACAACATGCCTCACGGCAACCACTTTGCCTCGAATGGACCGCGTCCGGGCAGCGCGGGATCAAGCGCTAACGGCAATCGCCATACGCCCGCTCCGGATACCACCGAGGCTTTTATGATGGCGAGCCGTAGCGGTAGGACCGCCAAACCGGCTCCGGCGCAACCCGTAGCCAACCCCGGCGCGGAGGCGAGCATGTGCGGGCAGGATGCCTATCAGCAGGGCAATTTGTACCAGCAGCAAGGCCGCACATACACGAGCGCGGGACGTGGCGGCTCCGCGTACGGCACGGCGCAGGCAAGCTCGACCGGAAGCGCCTACTCCGCCGATGGCGGCTCCAATCCCAAAAAGGGCAAGGGCAAGATCATCGGCCTGGTCGTGGGCCTCGTCGTCCTCGCCATCGTGGCGTTTGGCGGCACCACGGGCTTTTTCCTGTACAAGGACGCAAAGAATCTTCAGGCGCAGGCGGGCACGCTCATGTCTGAGGTCTCGTCCATGAAGGACTACCTCAAGAACGGCGAGGGCGAGCAGCTCAACGCCACCGCCGGTACCGTTGCCGAACAGATTGCCTCCATGCGCGACACGGTGAATGGCCCCACATGGACCATCGCGAGCTTTATCCCCGTGTACGGCGACGACATCAAGCTCGTGCGCGGGATGATGGAGCAGGCCGATATCTTGGCTCAAGATGCCATGCTGCCGGCATGCGCCCAGCTCGAAGACTTCAAGCTTGGCAATCTGCTCACCGATGGCGCCGTGAACATCGATATGCTCAAGGGGCTCATTACCACCATCCAGGACGTGGAGCCCGTGGTGGTCTCCAGCATCGACGCCATCGATGCCCTCCCCGAGCCGCATATTGGCAAGATCAAGAGCCTCATGGACAAGGTCACCGGCCCCATGGCTTCCGCCAAGACGGTCCTCTCCAACATCAACGAGATCGCACCCGTCCTCCCTCAGATGCTAGGCGACGGCGGCTCGCGCACGTACCTCCTCATGGCGCAGCAAAATGCCGAGTTGCGCGCCACGGGCGGTCTGCCCGGGTCCATCGGCCCGCTCATTGTTGAAAACGGCAAGATTACTGTCGGCGAGTTTGTTGCGGGCAGCACCAACTTCTCCACCGAGGCCAACATGCACGGTGATGTCACCGCTGAGGAGAACGCCCTGTTCTCCGACCGCATGGCGACCCGCATCACTGACACCAACTTCAACCCTGATTTCCCTCGCGTCGCACACTTTGCCAAGGGCTTGTACGAGGCAGGTACCGGTCAAAAGGTCGACGGCGTGATTGCCATCGACCCGGTGTTCCTGCAGTACTTGCTCGCGCTCTCCGGCAGTGTGGACGTTGCGGGCATCAACGTGAATGGCGACAACGCCGCAGCGCTCATGCTGCACGACGCCTACAACATGCTCAGCGTCGAGCAGACCGACCAGTTCTTCTCCGGCGTGGCGGGGCTGGCGTTCAAGCAGATCATGGGTAACCTGGGTGAAGTCGGGTTCTCCAACCTCTTCAAGACGCTCGGCCGTGGCATTGCCGAGCACCGTTTCCTCGCATGGATGGAAAACCCCGAGGAGGAGGAGCTCATGACCCTCATGGGGTGCTCCGGCGCCCTCAAGAGCGACCCTGCCGAGCCCGAGCTGGGCGTGTACTTTGCCGACGAGACCTGGTCCAAGATCAGCTGGTACTTCTCCAGCAACACACACGTGGACGAGGGTGTTAAGGACAGCGACGGCACCACCTCCTACCGCGTGACCACCACCATGACAAACAACCTCACGCTGGACGAGGCCGCCAAGCAAGTCGACTACATCACGGGTTACCACCCCAACAAGAAGAACCGTGCGGGCATGTTCATGCACGTGTACCTGGTGGCGCCCGCAGGCGGCACCATCTCGAACATCACCACCGAGGGCGGCGATTTCTCTCCCCAACCTTTCACCGAGATGCCGTACAACCAGTGGACCTTCTTCACCGCAAGCCCAGTTCTGGCGGGCGGTGAGACCATCACGATTTCCTACGACGTGACCGTCTCCGCCGAAGCCGAGCAGCCTCTTATGGTTCGCACCACGCCCACGGCGCAGGTTGTTGCCGGTTGGGGAGCCAATGAGGCAGACCCCCAGCCCGAGGCGGCGGAGTAGCACCGTGATTCGCGTTGATATCGAAAGCATCGTCATGGCCGCCGGGCCCGTGCCCTCCGTTGTTGTGCTGCGAGAGCGCAAGGGCGGAGCTGGGTCGGGCGCACCGCTGCGCGCACTGTCCATCCAGACGGGAGCGTACGAGGCGGCCGCCATTGGCGGCGGCATGGACTCCGACAAGGCCGCGCCGAGGCCCATCGCGCACGACGTGATGCTGCGCACGGTACAGGAGCTGGGCGCAAAAATCGAGCGCGTTGAGATCAACCGCTGGGAGGCGCCCGTCTTCTATGCCGATGTGGTGTTGGACCGCGGGGGCGGCGGAGGCTGCCGCGGCGAGGGCGGTACGGATGGTGAGGGCCGCGATGTCGATGGCGATGCTGCCGAGAGCCGCGCTCGCGAGATCAAGATCGACGCGCGCCCGAGCGATGCACTCGCCCTGGCAGCGCGCTCCAACGCCCCCATCTACGTTGAGGACGAGGTCATGAACCGTGCGGGGAGCATCTCGCTCCAATCCGACACTGACCCGGACTCCGCAAAAGAGGAGCTCGAGCGCTTCGACGAGTTCGTTCAGGGCCTATCCCCCGACGACTTCTAAGTCTCACTTGGGGACAGGTACAAATTGAGACGTTTTACCGGGGCTGGGTTGCCAGCCCCGGTTTTTCTTTTGTGCGATGGCGGTGACCGAGCCTACTTGCGAAAGAGGTTTCTAACCGCGTAGATACATCCCGTCAGATAATGGCCATTCAGCATTGAGACAAAACCCTTCACCGACTCCAGGGGAACGCCGCTCGTGGTGAGGGAGCGCAGCGGCATGTCGGCCGCCATCTCCTGCATCATCGCCTTTTGATCGCGGCTCATCTTGCTCGCCGGCTCGGCCATGACCCAATCGATGATGCGATACAAGCGACGGCCGAGCCAGCAGGCACCCATGTCGCTCACGGTCGATTCGATGGTGAACGGCGTGACGGGTGGACGCTCGGGGAGCGGGCGGGCATACAGCTCCGCGAACGTCCGAGCGGACACCGGCTGTGCGAAGCAGCCTGGGGTTGGATGACGATATATCTCGGGGACCTGCGGGCTCGCCGCGGAAGCCCGATCCAACACGAACTGCTCCTCAGCGATGTTGCGGCGATCTCGCGCTTGCTCCGGATTGAATGCGGACCGTTTATCGCCGATGGCAATGGACGCCGTCAGGCGAACATCGCGACTCGATGACGCCACGCGAATCTCGTACTCACCCGAATAGACGCGCCAACAATGAAGGCTCGCGTCCCATTTCCGAAAGGCGGTCCCGTCCAGACATAGCATGATCCGGCGCTCGCGTCCGGGCTCCAACTCGATCTTGGAGAATCCCGCGAGCCACTGCACCGGACATGGCTGCGGAACGACCCCCGCAGCGGGGGCGATATACACCTGGGCAACTTCGGCACCGATGCGGGAACCGATGTTTCGCAACGTGAATGAAACCTCTATTTCGAGAGGGCAATCACTCGGCTGGCTGCAGGAATCAACCCGGCGAGGTGGTGCTCCGCTCCCCGGTGTTCCACGGGAAACACCGCCGCCGGCCGGAGGCTCGGCATCCCCGACGGGGTTTCCTACGCATGTCTTCACCCCAAGCCCCTCATACGCGAACTCGGTATACGACTCGCCATGACCGAACGGGAACGCCGGCTCAACGTCCACCGCATCGTAATAGCGATATCCCACGAACGGGCCCTCGCGATAGAAGACCTCGTTGTCCATATCGGGATACGTCGTGCCGAGCGCGGTCTGAGCCGAATCGACGGGCCAGGTCTCCGCAAGCTTGCCACTGGGGTTCACGTCGCCCACCAGCACGTCGACGGCAGCGCCGCCTCCCTGGCATCCGGATAGGTACATGAGCAGAATCGCGGCGGGGCTATCACGCCACGGCATTTCCATGGGCGCGCCGCCCTGCAGGACCACCACCGTGCGCGGGTTTGCAGCGCACATGCGGTCGATGAGCTCACGCATGCCGCGCGGCATGACCATGAGCTTGCGGTCGAACCCCTCGGATTCGTATCGCGCGGGAAGCCCGGCAACCACCACCGCCACATCCGAACGAGCGGCAAGCGTCTCCGCCTCGAGCAGCTGTCTTTCATCCGCATCACCCGTCGTGGGATCGCAGCCGTCGGCATACTCGGCAGCCACGCCGCGCTGCTCGAGGCGATACCAGATGTTGTCGATGATCTTTGGGTTGATGCGCGACGAACCCGAACCCTGATATCGCGGCATGCGGGCGAACGCGCCAATCACCGCGACCTTTGCATCCGGGTTCAGCGGCAGCACGCCATCGTTCTTGAGGAGGACAGCGCTTTGGGCAGCCGCCTCGCGAGCCAAATCCGCGTGCGCACGGTAGAATTCCTCGTCCGTGAGAGAGAGGGCGGGGGCGCCGCCGATTGAGCCCTCGGCCTGGCAGGCCTTCACCCTGCGGGCGAGCCGCTCGATATGCGACGCGGCCTCGTTTACGCAGTCCTCCTCCAGCTCCCCTGAGCGAACAGCTTCAACAAGGGCGCGAGCATGATCGCGCCGCGGGCCGGGCATGCACAAATCGAGTCCAGCGCGAACCGACGCCACGCTCGAACTCATGGCGCCCCAGTCGCTGACAACCGCGCCGTCAAAACCCCACTCGCCACGCAGGACCTCGCGCAGCAGCCATTCGTGCTCGGAGCAGTAGACGCCGTTCAACTTGTTGTACGCCGTCATCACACTCCACGGGCGGGCGTGGCGCACCACATGCTCAAACGGCGCGAGATACAGCTCGCGCAGCGTCCGCTCATCGACTACGGAGTCGGACACCATACGTGCATGCTCCTGGCTGTTGGCGGCAAAGTGCTTGAGGCATGCGCCAACGCCGCGACTCTGGATACCTCGCACCATTGCCGCGCCGAGCTCGCCCGAAACAACCGGGTCCTCGCTGAAATACTCGAAGTTGCGACCGCACAGCGGGTGGCGCTTAATGTTCACACCCGGACCGAGAACCACGTCAACGCCCTGCCGACGCGCCTCCTCGCCAATCGCGGCGCCAACACGCTCGACCAGCTCTGGATCGAACGAACAGGCAAGCGCAGAAGCCGTGGGAAAACACGTCGCCGGGCGGCTTTCCGCAATGCCCATGCAATCCTGGGCGCTCTCTTGCTTGCGCAGTCCGTGAGGTCCGTCGGAGAGAAATAGGCTCGGGATGCCGGCGCCTGGAGCGTCGTACGTTTTCCAGTGCGACTCGCCGGCAAGCAGCTGAGCCCGCTCCTCAAGCGAAAGGCGGCTCACGCGCAAGGCGCCCGCGGGCCGCTGATCAGCCAAGTTATCCCGTTGCTCGTCCTGCGTCATCGCGCCATCTCCCAAAACTGCTGGCCGCGATATGCAGCCTGGTCCCAGCCTTATACCCGTATGAGGGCCGGAAGGCCCACAGCGCCACGCCGAAGGCAAAAGGCGGCCCCGACCATTTGGTCGAAGCCGCCTTGTCAACGAATATGCTCCCGCGAAAAACCCTACTCCTCGAACAGGTCCTCCAGAGCCCCGTCAGCGGAATCGATATCCGCGTGGTCCTCATCACCAGGGACCTGCGAGGCAACGCCATCCGGCAGGTCAGTCGGCTCCCCGCCCTCGGCCTCAACGGACTCCTCGCCCTCGGCAGAACCCCCATCCTTCTTCTTGGCCGCGGTCATGCGAGCCACGGCGGTGACACGGTCGCCCTCATCCACGCTCATCATCTTCACGCCCTGGGTGGCGCGGCCGGTCTGGGAGATCTCGGCGGTCTTCACGCGGAGGACGGTTGCGCCCTCGGTGATGATGAGCAGCTCGTGCTGAGGGCCCACGACCTTCATGGCGGCCAGCGCGCCCTTGCGATCGGTCATCTGGATCGTGTACACGCCCTGACCGCCGCGATTCTGCTCGGGGTAGTCGGCAACCGGGGTGCGCTTGCCGTAACCGCGCTCGGTGATCACAAAGAGCTCGCCGCTACCGTTGGTGATCTCCATGCCCAGGACCTCGGCGTCGGCCTTCATACCAATACCGCGGACGCCGCTCGTATCGCGACCGGTGGCGCGCACCTGGTCCTCACTAAACATGATGGCCTTACCGGCGGTAGTGGCCATGATGATCTTGTCGCCCGGCTTTACGCGGCGCACGCCGAGCAGGCGGTCGCCGTCCTTGATGTTGATGGCGATGATGCCATCGCGGCGGGAGCGGTCGTAGGCGGCCATGGCCGTCTTCTTCACCATGCCGTGCGCGGTGGCGAACATGAGGTACTCGTCCTCGGGGAACTCACGGCAGGAAATCACGGACGCGATCTTCTCGCCGTCCTCGAACGGCAGCAGGTTCACGATCGCGGTGCCACGGGCCTGGCGCGTGCCCTCGGGCAGCTCATGCACCTTGAGGCGGTAGACCTTGCCCTTGGTGGAGAAGAACAGCACGTACTCATGGGTGCTGGCGATGAACATCTCGTCGATGACGTCGTCTTCCTTGAGGTTGACGCCGGAGACGCCCTTGCCGCCGCGCTTCTGGGCGCGATACGACTCGACCGGGATGCGCTTGACGTAGCCGGTGTGGGTGATGGTGACGACCATATCCTCGTCGGCAATGAGGTCCTCGACGTTGAGGTCCTTCTCGGCGCCGGTGATCTGGGTACGGCGCTTGTCGCCGAACTTGCGGGCGATCTCGCGCATCTCCTCCTTGATCACGCCGAGGATCTTCTCCTCGTGCGCAAGCAGGTCCTCGTAGTACGCGATCGCGCGGCGCAGGCCCTCGAGCTCCTCCTCGATCTTGTCGCGCTCCAGGCCGGTGAGGCGGCGGAGCTTCATCTCGAGGATGGCCGTGGTCTGCTCGGGGGAAAAGCCAAAGCGCTCGATGAGGCGGCTGCTGGCCTCGGCGTCCGTTTGCGAGGAGCGGATGATGGAGATGACCTCGTCGATATGGTCGAGGGCCATGAGGTAACCCTCGAGGATGTGCGCGCGGGCCTGGGCCTTCTTGAGGTCGAAGCGGGTGCGGCGGGTCACCACGTCGACCTGGTGATCGATGTAGTGCTGCAGCATCTCGCGCAGCGACAGGCGCTTGGGAATGCCGTTGACCAGCGCAAGGTTGTTCGCGCCGAAGGTGGTCTGCAGCGAGGTGTACTTATACAGGTTGTTGAGCACGACCTGCGGGATGACGCCCTTCTTGAGCTCGATGACGAGGCGCAGGCCCTTCTGGGTGGACTCGTCGCGCATGTCAGAGATGCCCTCGATGCGCTTCTCGTTCACGAGGCTCGCGATCTTCTCCTGCAGGGTGCCCTTGTTCACCATGTACGGGATCTCGGTGAACACCAGGCGGCTGCGGCCCGTCTTGGTGGACTCGACATGCGCCTTGGCGCGCACGGTGATGGAACCGCGGCCGGTCTCGTAGGACTGGCGGATGCCGTCGGTACCCATGATGAGGGCGCCCGTGGGGAAGTCGGGGCCGGGCATGATCTGCATGAGCTCGTCGACCGTCGCGTCGGGGTGGTCGATGAGATAGCAGGTGGCCTCGACGGCCTCGCCCATGTTGTGCGGGGCGATGTTGGTGGCCATGCCGACCGCGATGCCCTGGGAGCCGTTCACTAGCAGGTTGGGGAAGCGGGCGGGCAGCGCCGTGGGCTCGGCAAGGGACTCGTCGTAGTTGGGCTGCCAGTCGACCGTGTCCTTCTGCAGGTCGCGCAGGAGCTCCATGGCGGGCTTGGCCAGGCGGGACTCGGTGTAACGCATAGCGGCCGCGCCGTCGCCGTCGATGTTGCCAAAGTTGCCGTGGCCGTCGATGAGCGGGGTGCGCATGGAGAACCACTGGGCGAGGCGGACCATGGTGTCATAGACCGCGGAGTCGCCGTGCGGGTGGTACTTACCGATAACTTCGCCGACCGTCCAGGCGGACTTCTTGTGCGGGCGGTTGGGGAAGATGCCGCTCTCGTTCATCGCGTACAGAATGCGGCGGTGAACCGGCTTGAGGCCGTCACGCACATCCGGCAGGGCACGGGCAGTGATGACCGACATCGAGTACTCGATGAAGGACTGCTTCATCTCACGGCCGAACTCGCTGATCTGCAGCGAGCCGCCGTTCACATCCGTGCCGGCGTCCTCGCCGCGGTCGTTGGCGCCAAAGCTCTCCTCGAGCTCCTCGTCATCATCCTCGTCCTCGTCGGACTCGGCGTCCGGATCGTACGCAGAGGCGTCGTCCTCGTTGGCGCGGGCGAGCAGACGCTTGAGGTCCTCGGGCATACCCTCGGACGCGGCCCCCTGCTCGAGCTCGTCGTTGTTCATATCGTCAGCCACGGGTTCTCCTTATCGGTCGTGGTCGCAGATGTGTAATTGGGGACGGCTAGGCGTCCAGGAAGCGGGCGTCGCGCGCGTGTTTCTCGATGTACTCGCGGCGGTATCCGACCTCAGAACCCATGAGCTCGCGGACGGCGCGATCGGCCACGATGGCGTCCTCGATGGTCACGCGCTGCAGGATGCGGGTCTTGGGGTCCATGGTGGTGCTGGCCAACTGCTTGGGGTCCATCTCGCCCAGACCCTTGTAGCGCTGGACGGTGTAGCCCTTACGCTTCTTGGTGACCTTGCCGTTGGACTGCTCGTCCTCGGACTCGTCGGGGTTGAGGCCAAGCGCGGCGATGGAGTCGCGCAGGATCTCGTCCTCGGCCTGACGGCCGTTGGGATAGACGTAGTGGATCTTGTTGCGGACCTTGATGCCAAAGATCGGCGGGCAGGCCACGTACACGTAGCCGGCGTCGATGAGCGGGCGCATGTACTTGTAGAAGAAGGTCAGCAGCAGGATACGGATGTGGGCGCCATCGACGTCGGCGTCCGTCATGATGATGATCTTGTGGTAACGGGCCTTGGTGATGTCGAAATCGCCACCGTCGCCGTTGCCGGTCGTCACGCCGCAGCCGATGGCGGTGATGAGCGACTGGATTGTCTCTGAGGAGAAGGCGCGGTGATCGCCCACGCGCTCGACGTTCAGGATCTTGCCGCGCAGGGGCAGGATCGCTTGGATGTCTCGGCGACGGCCGTCCTTGGCCGAACCGCCTGCCGAGTCGCCCTCTACGATGAAGAGCTCGGTCAACTCAGCATTGCGCTCCGAGCAGTCGGCGAGTTTGCCGGGCAGGCTCGCGGTCTCCAGCAGCGACTTGCGGCGGGTCGCCTCACGCGCCTTGCGGGCAGCGTTGCGGGCCTTGCTCGCCTGCTGGGCTTTCTTGATGATCTCGCGTGCCTGCTTGGGGTGCTCCTCGAGATAGTCGGCCAGGCCCTCGGAGACGATCTTGCGGGTGAGCGTGCGCATGAAGGAGCTGCCGAGCTTGGCCTTGGTCTGTCCCTCGAACTGCGGGTCGGCGAGCTTGACGGAGACGACAGCGGTGAGGCCCTCGCGGATATCGTCACCCGTGAGGTTGCCCTCTTTCTCCTTGATGATGCCGTTCTTGCGGGCGTACTCGTTGATCACGCTGGTGAGGGCGCCGCGGAAGCCCTCCATGTGCATGCCGCCCTCGATGGTGCGGATGTCGTTGGCAAAGGAGACCACGCTCTCGGAGTAGGAGGTGTTCCATTGGATGGCCACCTCGACCTCGCCGGTCTTCTCTATCGGGGCGCCCTCCTCGGACGCGCCGGCCAGGTAGATGGGATCCTTGAGGCCATCGGGCACAGTCTTGCCCTCGTTCAGGAACTTGACGAAGTCGATGATGCCGCCGGCGTAGCAGAACTCCTCGACCTGAGGCTCCACCGAACGCTCGTCGCGCAGGACGATCTTGAGGTTCTTGTTGAGGAACGCCGTCTGCTGCAGACGGTCGTGCAGGATGTCGAAGTCGTAGACGGTGGTCTCGAAGATCTCGTCGTCCGGCCAGAAGGTGACGGTGGTGCCGGTCGTACTGGAGGTGCCGATCTCGCGCATCTTCTGAGTGGTCTTGCCGCGGGAGAACTCCATCTCATAGACCTTGCCATCGCGGCGGACCCGGACGTTCATCTTCTTGGAGAGCGCGTTGACGACGGAGACGCCCACGCCGTGCAAGCCGCCGGAGACCTTGTAGGCCGAGTTGTCGAACTTGCCGCCGGCGTGGAGGATCGTCATGACGACCTCGAGCGTGGGGATCTTCTTGACCGGGTGCATATCGACCGGGATGCCGCGGCCGTTGTCCACGACGGTGATCGAGTTGTCGGGATGGACCGTGACCTCGATGCTGGAGCAGAAGCCGGCCATGGCCTCGTCGACGGAGTTGTCGACAATCTCCCACACAAGGTGGTGCAAGCCGGTCGAGCTCGTGGAACCGATATACATACCAGGGCGGACGCGAACGGCCTCGAGGCCCTCGAGGACCTTGATCTCGCTTCCGCCGTATTCGTTCTCATTCGCCACGTGGTTCTCCCTTTTTAGCGTGAAGTATGGCTAACCTTTACAGTTTATCGCATGAAACGAAGGTAAAACGCGCGATGGTCGAGGTCCCGAATACCTCTACAAGCCCCTGAGAGGCCGTTTGCGGGGACTTTGGCTCGGATGTGTAATCGGGGACGGTGCCGCTATTCCCGAGGACCCTTGACGAAGCCGGGGCGGGTGGTCTTGACCACGATGTTGCCCACGGCGCCGCCACACGCATCCATGCGGGCGCGGATGATCTCGCGCATCATGGTGAGCTCCTGGGTCCAGGAGGCGCCATCCGTGTAAACGATGAGCTCATCGCGTTCGGCGACGTAGTGCAGGCCCGTGACGTGCTTGCCCTCGCGCGTGCCGGCGCACACCTTGTTCCACGCTTGGAAGATGACATGGCGGCGCTCGGCACGGCGGAACTGCGCCTGTCGCTCGGGGGTGGCACCGTCAAACAGGCGCATTTTCTCGGAGTTGATGAATTCGCCCAGGCCGGCCGTGGCCTTGAGGCGACCCTTCTTGGTCACTTTGCCCATGTCATTTCCCCTTCTCCTCCACGTGCGAATGTGTAATTTGCGCCCGTCCCCAATTACACACCGCCGATGCGGATCACGCGGGCGCGGGCGAGCATGTCGTCGGCGAAATAGCCGAGGTTCGTGGTGGTGATCACCGTCTGAATCTCGTCGGCAATGAAGCCCACGATGGCGTCGCGGCGGGCGGCGTCGAGCTCGCTCATCACGTCGTCGAGCAACAGGAGCGGATACCGCCCCAGGATATCGCGCGTCACCTGGACTTCGGCGATCTTCCACGCGAGCACGATCGAGCGCTGCTGTCCCTGACTCCCAAAGTCACGGGCTGAGCGGCCGTCGATGGTGAACAGTACTTCGTCGCGATGCGGTCCCACGAGCGTGCAGCCGCGGCGGAGCTCGTCCTCACGGCGCTGAGCGAGCGCGTCCAAGAACTGAGCTGCGATCGCCTCGCGGCCGCCGGCCAGCTCCCCAAAGCTCGGCACATAGCGGACGTCGGGCTCCTCGTGCGGAGCAATGGCGCGGTAGACCTCGATGAAATGTTCGCGGATGCGCTCGAGCAGGGCCGTGCGATGCAGCAGCAGCTGGGCGCCGGTTGTGGCGAGCGACTCGTCCCACACCTCGAGCAAACCGGGGGCGTAGCCGTCGCGAAGCAGGTTGTTGCGTTGCTCGACCGTGCGCTCGTAAGCGGCCAGCAGCTTGGCGTAGTTCTCGTTCAGCTGTGCGCCAAAGGAGTCGAGCGCCTCGCGGCGGCGTGATGCGGACCGCTTGACCATGTCGAGATGATCGGGGCAGAACAGCACGCTCGGCAGCACACCGCGGATACCCGCGGCGCGGGTCTTCTTCCCGTTGCGCGTAAACGAGCGTTTGCCCTCGGAAAAGTCGAGCCCCATCTCGATGAGGCGCCCCTCCCCCTCGAGCATCAGGCGGATACGGCCCGAGCCCTCGCCATCGCGCAGCAGCTCGGAGGCCGTGGGCCTCCTGAACGAGGCTCCCGCCGTGAGCAACTGCAGCGCCTCGACGAGGTTGGTCTTCCCCACGGCGTTGCGGCCCACGAGCACCGTGATGCCCGGGTCCAGCTCGATCCTGCGGTCATCGAAGCTGCGGTAATGGAGAACGGAAAGCTCCGTCGCGGCGATGGACATGGGCGGTGGGGACTAGATGCGGACCGGCATGACCAGGTAGAGGTAGTTGATCTTGTCGTAGGACTTGAACACGCCCGCCTGGTTGTAGCTCTGCAGCTCGAGCGTAATCTCCTTCTCGCGGGAGAGCACGTTCAGGCAGCCGAAGATGTAGTGGTAATTGAACGCGATGACGCCGCTGGCGCCCTCGGCCTCGACCTCGACCGTGGCCGTTGCTGCATCCTGGTCGTTGGAGATGGCGGAGAGCATCATCTGGCCGGTCTCGACGGAGATGTCGAACTTAACGGCAGAGTTGGCCTGAGCGACCGTGGAGACGCGCTTGAGCGCGGAGGTCAGGGCGGCGACGTCGATCTTGACCGTGGTGGCACAGGACGCGGGCAGGAGCGCCTTGTAGTTGGGGTACACGCCCTCGATGCGGCGGGCGACGTAGGTGGTGTTGCCCGCCACGAACACGACCTGCGTATCCGTGGAGCCAATCAAGATGGAGCCCTGGCCACCGGTGATGGCGAGCGCGTCGTTGAAGGCGTCGGCGGGCACGTTCAGCTCAAAGCTGCCTTCCAGCGAGGAGGTCTCGACCTGAGTGTCGCACACGGCCAGACGGTAGGAGTCTGTGGCAACGAGGCGGATCGTGTTGTTCTCGACGGTCATGTACACGCCGTTGAGGACCGGGCGGTTCTTGTCCGTCGAGGTGACGCGCCAGACGCGGCCGACCATCTCGGTCAGGATGTTGGCGGGCAGCTCGACCGAGCGCTCGAGGGCGAACGTGGGGAACTCGGGGAAGTCGCCGGCATCGAGCGTGTTCAGACGGAAAGTGGAGCGCTCACAGGTGATATCCACCTGGCGCTCGGCCAGCTCAAAGGACACCGGCGCATCCGGCAGGGTCTTGACGATGTTGGAAAGCATCTTGCAGGGAATGACGACCTGCCCCTCCTCGTCCACGCGAGCCGCGATGCGATGGCGGATCGAGATGGTGTAGTTGGACGTCTGGAACTCAAGGACCCCGTCGGCGGCGCGCACGAGCACGCCGGAGAGGATGGGGAGCGTAGATGAGGGAGCGATGCCCTTCATCACGACGGCGATGGCATCGGAAAGGGCCGACTGGCTGACCGTGAACTTCATCTCTTTATTATTCCTCTCTTAAATATATATAGGTAATAACAGTAATAACGCAGTGGATGGTGTGGACTACTCTCGTTTGCCCAGGTGTTGGGCCGTTTTTCTTTCAACAATCCATTGTAGACAACGCGCTTGTTTTCCCCCGCGAGATATCCACCTATTTTCCCTCCACCGGTTTACGAGTTTTCCACCCAGGTTTTCCACAGGCTTCACCCATGTTTTCACGACGTGTTCTCACGACTTTAAAAGGATGGTGTTCTTGAGGTTCTGGATGTCCTCTACGATGCGGCGGTCTTCGCGCATCTTGTTCTCAACCACCTTGAGGGAGTTGAGGACCGTGGAGTGGTCTCGCCCGCCGAATTCGGCGCCGATGGCCGGGGTGGTCATCTCGCAGAGGTTGTTGGCGAGGTAGACCGCCACGTGTCGCGCAAAGGCGATGTTGGCCGTGCGGCGCTTGCCCACGAGCTCCTCATGGCTCACATGGTAGAACTCCTCCACCACGCGCTGAACCGTGTCGACGTGGATGATCTTGTGCGCGGTGTTGAAGTAGATCTTGGCCACGCGGTCGATGTCCTCGGCGGTGAGCTCGGCACCGGCGGCCTCGCGCTCCGAGGAGAGGTTGGCGCAACGCTCGCAGAAGCTCTCCAGCGAGCGGATGTTGTTGCCCGAGATCTCGGCCATGTGGCGCAGGTGCTCGTCGGTGAGCTTGCCCTCGGAGGAAGGCAGGGCCTGGAGCAGCGATGTGTCCACGTTCATGGAGGTGAGGTCCTCGTCCTGCTGGATGATGCTCTCGTAGTAGCGCTTGAGGATGACGTACTTCATCTCAAAGCCCGGCTCGGACACCAGACAGAGCATACCGCTGCTGAAGCGGCTGGTGAGACGCTCGTCCATGGCGAGGTCCTTGGGCGCGCGGTCGGATGCCAGGGCGATTTTCTTGCCTTCGCGGATGAAGCTGTCCACGAGCTGGAAGAAGAACTCGACGGACGCCTGCTTGCCCACGATGTTTTGGACGTCGTCGATGATGAGGATGTCCGCATCGCGGTATTCGCGCATGATGAGGTTGCCGGGGCCGCGCTGGGCGCCGAGTTCGTTCATGTAATCGTCGAGGTAGGCCTGAGAATTCGCGTATTTCACGCGGATGTAGGGCTTTTCTTTGGCCAGGTAGTTGCGGATGGCGAAGAGCAGGTGCGTCTTGCCTAGGCCCGAGTTGCCGTAGATGAACAGGCTCGGGCACTGCTGCGGCTCCTCGGCGTAGGCGGCGAAACGCATGGCGCTGTTGAAGGCGTGGCGGTTCTCGTCACCCGCGACAAAGCTCGCGAACGTGTACTTGGCGTTGATGTCCAAGGCCGCGGCGTCGGGTTCTGGGGCCGTGGCGGGCGCCGCCGCCACGGGGGCATGGGTCGCATCGGGCTGTTGCGGCGCGGTGACGTTTTGGCGCTTGCCGGTGGGGTCCTGGCTGCGCATCTCGTCCATCATCTTGCGGAACGCTTCGGGCGAGACGGTGTTGCGCACCGTGACGCCGGACTTGGAGGTGGGCTCGGACTTGGCGGCGGCGACCGTGGGCTCGCTGGCTGTGACGGGTTCCGCCGGCGCAATCGGGCTTGCGGGGGCCTCGGCAAAGCTCGTCGGCACCTCGGAGGCTCTCTGCGGCAGGCCATCGCCTGCCGGCGCCAGAGACGCGGCCGCCGCCGTCACCGGCACCGTCGGTGTGGCCGCCGCCGTGGGCGTCTGCGTCTCACTCGGCGCTCCGCCCTCGGCTACCACCACGTTGAGGACCATGGGCATGAACGAGATCTCCTCGAGATAGTGCTCGATGAGCTCGCGCTGTTTGACGAGGTAGTTATAGGCAAATCGGCTGGGGACCTGGATGGTCAGGGATTCGTCGTCAAATCCCGTTGCCCCGCACTGCTCGAGCATGTTGATAAGGCGCGTCTCGCGGCCATCGCGGCGGCAAAACGCTATGACGTCGTCCAGGAGGATGCGCGCTTCGTTATCCATGTCTCACGATTCCTTCTCGTGTCGCGGTTGCTCGCGGTTGAATCCTGCGGTGTGCATTGGGCGCTACTGCGCCCCCGTGCTCTGCTCGACCCAGGCCTTACCCATGTCGGTGAGCACATACTTCTGACGGGGCTTATGCACGAGGCCCGTGCTCGCCAACGCATCGAGCTCGCGTGACCATGTGGCGTCCGAGCGCCCGAGCGCGCGCGTGAGGTCGGTTGGTCCGCCCTTGCCGTTCTGGTAGATGAACAGCAGTGCCGCCGCGCCGCGCTCGCTTACGTATGGACCCTGCTGCGCGGGTGCGGCTGCAATCTGCGTGTATCCCTGGCCTGCCGCGCCTGCCTGCGGGTACCCGGGCTGGGGGTAACCCTGGTGTTGTTGAAAACCTTGCATCGGATATCCCTGCTGGTATCCGGGGTAGTAGGCGGGTTGCTGCGGGAATGCGCCTGGCACCCCGGGCATCTGGCCGTAGCCTGGCATAGCCCCGGGATAACCAGGTGCTGCCTGGGTTTGTGGGGGATACGGGGCCTGGGTCTCGACGGGCTGGTTCTCGGATGCGGAGGCCTGCGGATTTTGCATCATCGTGCCCGGGAATTGCGCACCGGACACCACTCCTGCCGGAACCTGAGTTCCGGGAAAACCGCCGGGTTGGGCCTGGCCTGCGCCCTGCATCTGGCCGGCCATTATGCCGTAAGGCATCTGCCCTGGGTACGCTCCGGCTCCGTAGGGTTGTTGCGGATATCCGGTTTGAGCCGGATAGGTTCCAGCCTGATACGCCCCCGCGCCCCAGGGATCCGTTGGGCTTTGCATGGGCGTCGCCGTGGGTTCCGCCTCGTGCGCGCAGCCGCTGCGTACGGCCGCTCCACGTGAAACAGCGTGCTCGAGTTCGGCTGCGCGTTTGGGGTCGACGCTTACGGTCACGACTGTCCCGGCGCCCAGGTTGTCCTCCACGGCTATCGCGCCGCCGGCGTTTTCAACATACTGCTGGACCATGGGCAGGCCCGCGCCCGTGCCTCGGATATAGCGCTTCTTCTCTCGGTCGGCGCTTGTGACGCCGAACTCGAATGCGCGCTCTTTATCTCCGATGCCCGGTCCCTGATCGGCAAAGCGGATGGTGTTGCCGTTATCCAGGATGGAGATGACGGGTTCTGAGAACTGTGCGTGGATGAAGTTCTCCACGAGCTCTCGAATAATCATGAGTGAAAGTTTTCCACCCTGCTCTTTCATGGTGCGGTAAACCGTGTTGGTAACGTCTTCGAGGTAGGTTCTCACGTCGCTTTGCTCGACCACGATTACGCGCGGGGTGGACAACATGTCGTCGTACACGGATATGCGGATGGTGTAAGAGACCTGCTTGGGCGCGTTTTCCACCGCATCGCCCGCAGTCGCGGCCGCGGATCCCCCAACGAGGTGCGTGTTGTCGGGGGCGGGGTCCCCAGAATCCACAAAGGGATAGAAATCTTCTGACATGCTGCATTCTTTCCACGATTGTCGTGAGCCTAGGATACCAGCTCACACCCCGTGTATTCAAAACTTTCAACAAGTTTTCCTTCTGTGTTGAAAAGTGTTGGAAATCTCGGAAAAGTTATCAACAGACCCAGAACAACCTGTGGAAAAGTCGATGAAAAAGTCTGAAAGAACAGGCGAATGGTGAGAGGCGCTGTGAAAAGCACGCCAGGCTCCTCAGTAAACTATGCGCATTTCATGGTTCTGAGATTGACATTCGCGCACCGTATTCCCTACAATCTCCTAGCTCACGCGTATTTTTTCGAGTAGTCGAGTAGTCAAAACGCACCAGGAGGATGTTTACCATGAAGCGTACCTACCAGCCGAACAAGCGCAAGCGCGCCAAGACCCACGGTTTCCGCGCCCGTATGGCCACCAAGGCCGGCCGCGCTGTGCTCGCACGTCGTCGTGCCAAGGGCCGCAAGCGTCTCACGGTGAGCGACAACTAAGCTCTCATGCAGACCATCAAGTCCCATCAGGACTTCGAGCGGGTGTTCACTCAGGGGAAGCGCTTAAATCATCCTCTGATTCGCATGGTTATATGTGATTGTGTCAGCGAAGGCGATCCGGCTAGGGTCGCCTTCGCTGCTGCCAAACGGCTGGGAAATGCCGTTGTGCGCAATCGGAGCAAGCGCGTGCTGCGTGAGGCGGCGCGCGCCTGCTGCTTACCGGTCGAGGGTCGCGAGATCATCTTGTTCGCTACCCCGCGTACGCGCACGGCGTCTCCCGAGGATATGCAAGCTGCATTACAGTCGCTGCTCCGCCGCGCGCACGTGAGCACGTCCGGGCTTAAGGATGGTTGTGAAGGGCGTGTTTAAGCGCGCCGTCATCGCCGCCATCCACTGGTACCAGCGGTGCGTTTCGCCCCTTTTGCCCGATGCGTGTATATACATACCCACCTGTTCACAGTATGCTGTTGAGGCAATACAGGCATATGGCGTGGTCAAAGGCTGCTGGCTCGGGCTGCGGCGCATTTTGCGCTGCGTTCCCACTCATGCTGGCGGCTATGATCCCGTGCCATAACTATCAAATTCTTAAGGTAAGGATTATTCGTATGTGGGACTGGATTGTTCAGATTCTCTTCCAGGCGCTCGAGCTCATTCAGCGCTTCGCGGGCGACTGGGGCCTGTCGATCATCATCCTGGTGGTGATCATTCGCCTGCTGCTGACCCCGATGATGCTCAAGTCCATCAAGTCGACCGCCCGCATGCAGGTCCTACAGCCCAAGCTTCTCGAGATTCAGGAGCGTTACGCTGCCGATCCGCAGCGTCAGGCTGAGGAGTTGCAGAAGTTCTACTCTGAGAACAAGTTCAACCCCTTTGGCGGCTGCCTGCCCCTGTTGATCCAGATGCCCATCCTGGTCGCGCTGTTCAACCTTTTGCGCGACCTTGGTCACTATTTCCCGGATGCGGCTGAGAAGGGCTTCTCCTTCTTCAACATCCTGCCGAACCTCGTCACTTCGCCTGCCCAGGCCTTTGCCGACGGTTTCGGTGCTGCGCTGCCGTACCTCATCGCGCTGATTCTGTTCGGCGTCCTGACCTTCATTCCCCAGATGTACATGACCCGCAACCAGACGGGCGCTCAGGTGCAGAGCACCAAGATGATGATGGTTGTCATGACTGTCATGATGCTCGTCATGGGTTGGGGTATGCCCGCCGGCGTTCTGCTGTACTACGACGTTTCTTCCGCCTGGCAGGTCGTTCAGCAGATCTTTGTGACCCAGAAGGTCATCGACAAGGCCAAGGCTGAGGAAGAGGCCCGCATGGTCAACGCCCCGATCGAGGTTGACGTTGTCCGTCACGAGCACAAGAAGCGCCCGCACAAGAAGCGCTAGTCACACACCTGGTATATATACCAATTAGGTACCTAACGATGGAGTTGGACATGTCTGAAGAGCTTATTGAAGAGATTCCGGCTGAGGAGTCCGTAGAGGAGATCGCCGGGGAGTATCCCGAGATCGCTCGTCGCTATAAGGCTGGCGAGGAGCTGACTGACGAGGAGCTCGACACTATTGCCGACGCGGCCATCTCCATTGTGCGCGACCTGCTTGGATTCTTCGATGCCGCCAACTCTCCCATCGATGAGTATGAGGGCGACGAGGGCGAGCTGATTCTGGACATCACCGCTCCCGACTTGGCTGTTCTTATTGGTCGCCATGGCCGTACGCTCGAGTCCCTTCAGACGATCGTCTCTCTCCTGGTGAGTCGTAAGCTTGGTTTCCGTTATCCGGTTTCCATTGATGTCGAGGGTTACAAGAGCCGCCGTCATGACAAGGTTGTTAGCATGGCACACTCTGCAGCTTCCCGCGCCGTTGCGCAGGGCCGCACCGTGAACCTTCCGCCTATGTCTGCATATGAGCGTCGTCTGGTTCACATCGCTCTGCGTGACGATGACCGCATCGACACGCACTCTGAGGGCACTGACCCTGAGCGTCGCGTTGTGATTACCGTTCGCTAAGGTGCTTATATACACCTGACAGCAAGGGGCGCTTATGCGCCCCTTTTTTGACTCGACTTCACGTTCCGTGGTTTTCAGTCATTGATTGGATTGATACATATGGCTAATGAAACATCCCGAACCATTACTCTGCGCCCGTTCGACGAGTCTGTCGATGAGATCGCCGCTCTTGTCACTGAGGTTGTCGACCTTGCCTCTGAGCTCGACATCGAACTTGATGTTGAGTCTGCTGAGCGCTGTGTGCAGCACCTTCTTTATGTGAACCAGGTTAACCAGGTCATGAACCTCACTCGCATCAAGGATATTCATGACGCCCTGGTTCTGCATATTGTCGATTCTCTTGCACTGTATCGTGACCTTCCTATTGAACCTGAGCATTTCCTTGATATGGGCACCGGCGCCGGATTCCCCGGCATCCCCTTTGCTGTTTATACTGGATGTTCTGGTGTTCTGCTTGACTCTGTTGGCAAGAAGATCGATGCCGTGAATGCCTTTATTGACGCTTTGGGTATAGAAGATGTTGAAGGCATTCATGATCGCTGTGAATCGTATGCGATGAAGATGCACGGTCGGTTCGACACTGTGTTTGCCCGCGCTGTTGGCCAGATGTCAATGATCATTGAGTATGGCACGCCGTTCCTCGAGGATGATGGTTATCTGGTCGTTGCAAAGGCTAATCCTGATGTCTCTGAGTTGAACCTTGCCGAGAAGACTGCTGCCATTTGCGGTTTGGAGCTTATTGGCTGTGATGAATTCGACTTGCCTCGCGGACTTGGCCATCGCTCCGTTTTCCTCTATCAGAAGGTTTCTGATCCTCAGATAAAGTTGCCTCGTGCAGTTGGTCTCGCTAAGAAGCAGCCCTTGGCCTCCTAGAGCGCTATTAATTCTGTTGACGTTGTTCCACGACCGGGCGTTTCACGTGAAACGCCCGGTCGTTTTTTTGTGCTGACGGTGCTATTTCAAACAAACCATCAGTTATTGAATTGCAAGCTGATAGACGGGCACTGCATGCACTTGTAATTGGATTCTTGTTTTGACTTATGGTATGTGGTCGTATGCAAGAGCGGCTGTGCTCCATGCAATGAGTAACTCTATATGATGATTAAACGACTGTTGTTCTGTAGGGTAACACGCGTTAAGTTTTCAATTGAGCAGTTCACTTTTCATCATGATATGGGATGCCTGGGATAATTCTGTTCTTGAGAGCATCTATGCATATTGGAGCAATGAGGATACCGATCATTCTCGATGACTGGCGAAAGCGAGCATTTGAGATGGATGGGATGAATTGTGCCAATATCGGGCTTCGACTCAGTGATATGGGACGTCAGAGTGTTAAAGATGCAAATCAAATTGTATTGTCCGCACAACATGCTAGATTGGCGATCTCTGTAAGGTCAGTTGAGCTAAGAAAGATTTGTTCTCATCGTTCAAAGTAGAGCTTGAATACTGGTTTCACGTGAAACATAATGGAATACAACCTTAGGTTTCACGTGAAACTTCACCTACAAGAGACCTGAAATGCAGAACAAATAGAAGATAACAGGAGGTAATGTGGGATTTCGCGACGTAAAGCGCTCGAAAAGTGCGAAACCTCTTCATACCATTGCAATCATCAACCAGAAGGGCGGCGTGGGTAAGTCGACCACGACTGTGAATCTGGCAGCTGCACTTGGTAAGCAAGGCCGTAAGGTTCTGATTGTTGACTTTGACCCGCAGGGAAACAGTACGAGCGGTATCGGCGTTGATAAAGAGGGATTGTCTCAATGCATATATGATGCATTGCTTCATGATGTTCCTGCTGAGAACTTGATTCACGATACTGTGAGTGAGCGTGTCTTTATTATTCCTGCCACCATCCAGCTTGCAGGTGCTGAAATTGAACTTGTTTCTGCAATGGCGCGCGAGACGCGATTGAAAGATCTCCTCGAACCGGTTAAAGACGAGTTTGATTTCATCTTTATTGACTGTCCGCCGTCACTTGGCCTTCTTACCATCAATGCACTTGCTGCAGCAGATAGCGTTTTGATCCCCATTCAATGCGAGTACTATGCGCTTGAAGGTGTTACCAAGTTGCTTGAGTCCATGCGCATGGTTAAGGGTCGCATTAATAAGGATCTGGATACGTATGGCGTCTTGATGACGATGTATGATTCGCGCACGTCGCTCTCAAACCAGGTTGTTGAGGAAGTTCAGAACTACTTTGGCGACATGGCGTTTAAGACCTGTATCCCTCGCTCCGTGAAGGTCTCTGAAGCTCCTTCGTACGGAATGCCCGTGATTGAGTATGCGCCTTCAAACAAGGGGGCTCGTGCGTATATGGATCTGGCAAAGGAAGTGATTCGTCGTGCCTAGCCCCAAGAAGAAGCCGGCTCTTGGCCGTGGTCTTGGTTCCTTGATGGGTGAAGCTCAGTCTGAGACTGGTTATACAGCCACTGAGACCCAGATGTCGATAGAGGAGATTTTTCCGAACCCCAATCAGCCGCGTACACACTTCAATGAGTCGGAGCTGGTAGAGCTGAGCGAGTCCATTCGTGAAAACGGTGTTCTCCAGCCCCTGCTTGTTCGCAAAAATGGAAGCAAGTACGAGATTATCGCCGGTGAGCGACGGTATCAGGCGTCCAAGATTGCTGGACTTGATAAAGTCCCGGTTATTGTTAAGGACGTTGATGATCAGAAAATGCTCGAGATTGCTCTCATTGAAAATCTTCAGCGTTCCGATCTGAATCCAATTGAAGAGGCCAAAGGCTATCGTCAGCTTATCAAGGCCAGTGGGATGACGCAGGAGGCGTTGTCGAAGGCAGTGTCCAAGTCGCGATCTGCCATCACGAACTCACTGAGGCTTCTCGATCTGCCAGAGGCTGTTCAGCAGATGATGTATGAGGGAAAGTTGACCGCTGGGCATGCTCGCGCGATTCTTGCCGTGCCATTTGAAGATGCTCGCATCAAGTTGGCTGAGAAGGTCGTAGCGGAGGGTTTGTCGGTTCGAGCGACTGAGAATCTTGCTCCACTGTTTTCTGTCGGAGATACGCCTCGGGCACCTCGTCCGGTTACTCCGCAATCGTACAAGAAGGCTGCACGTGTCTTGCGTCAGGTGTTTAACACGAACGTGAAGGTTCGTGCGACTCGCGGCAAGAACAAGATTGAAATCGAGTTTAAGGACGAGGACGATCTGCAGCGTATTCTCGCCTCTATGGTTGAATCTGAGTAAGGCTAGGCGATTGTTGTGGAACGCTCTCACCAGGCCCTGATCTTTGTGACCTCAATAGTTGCCGGTTTGGGAATCGGGTTGTATCTCGTGAATAAAACTGAGCTGGGATCAGTTATTAAGGGGAAACTTGAGCAGCTCAATCCGATTTCTCATGATGCGATGCAGACGATGAGTGAAGAGGTTGCAATGAGAACAGCTCAAGCAACTCATAATCCGAAGATCAATCAGGCTTGGGTCGAACGACAGTGGGAGGATCTAGGATACTAAGGTACCTAAATAAGATTCCATGCCATTGTTTGAGCCCAGGGAAATGATCAGACTTCACATGCGGTTATCGTCATGAAAAAAGACCACCCAAAACATGGGTGGTCTTTTTCGTATCTGAATGACCAGAGAGAGTGGAAGGCGAGTCACACGGTTTCACATGAAACGGTCCGATTGATGCTGCTCTTCCCTATCGAGCGCGGAAGCGGCGCTGCTTGAGCTGGCCGCATGCCGCATCGATGTCGCCGCCACGGGAGTTGCGGATGGTGGTCTCGACGCCGTGCATGGTCAGACGACGCTGCAGCGCCTCGACCTTCTCGATCGGCGACGGGCGGAACGGGCTGTCGGGAATGTCGTTCAGCTGGATGAGATTCACATGGCAAAGCGTGCCGGCGCAGAAGTCGACAAGGGCCTGCATCTCAGGGTTGGTGTCGTTGATGCCGTCGATCATGGCGAATTCGTAAGTCGGGCGGCGCCCAGTCTTCTCGACGTACTCCTGGATGGCCTCATGCAGGCGCAGAAGGGTGAACTTTTTAACGCCGGGCATAAGTTGATTGCGCGTGGTCTGAATCGCAGAGTGAAGCGAAATGGCAAGCGTAAATTGCTCAGGCAGTTCCGCAAAGCGGCGTATGCCAGGGATGACGCCGCAGGTAGAGACCGTGAGGTGACGTGCGCCGATCGCGAGTCCCTCGGGGTCGTTCAGCATGCGAAGTGCCTCAACGGTGTTGTCGAAATTTGCAAAGGGCTCACCCTGGCCCATGAAGACGACGCTTGTAACACGCTCGCCGAAGTCACGAGAAACGTGGAGGACCTGGTCGACCATCTCTTGCGCGGTGAGCGAGCGGGAAAGACCCGCAAGACCCGTGGCGCAGAAGGCGCAGCCCATGGCGCATCCAGCCTGCGAGGAGATGCAGACAGCAAGCTTGTTGCGATTGGGCATGCCGACCGTCTCAACAGAGACACCGTCGGAGAATTCGAGCAGGTACTTGCGGGAACCATCCTTGGAGACCTGCTTCACAAGCTCGGTAGGGACTTTGAAAGCAAAGGTTTCGGTGAGAGACTGGCGCAGGCCGGCAGGCAGGTTGGTCATCTCGTCAAACGAACAGACGTTCTTCTCGTGAACCCACTCGTAAAGCTGCTTGGCGCGAAACGCGGGCTGCCCGAGCTCCTTCATGAGCTCCTTGAGGTCATCAAGGTCGAATTGACGAATATCGCGAGAACGATTGGTGCGTTCCATTTGTCGCCTTTCGGGTGATGGGGTGATCGGCCCCCAGGTGCATAGTTACCCTATACAATAGGGTATTGTCGTGCGCTTCATGGCGAAGCGCACGGTTATTGCGTGAAATAGACACCTCGCGTTGCAGGTCGCGTGGGGAAAATGGTGAAAGGCGGCGACATGGCTGGCAAAGAGCGTCATGAGATGAAGGTGGCGGTTCTGGCGGGCGGCATCTCGGATGAGCGGGAGATCTCGCTTGCGTCGGGCAAGAACGCCGCCGCTGCCCTCACCGAGGCTGGCTACGGCACGGTTGAAATGGTCGACCCCGGCGAGCAGGGCTTCCTCTCTCGTTTGGAAAGCGGCAATTACGACGTTGCTTTTATCGCCTTGCACGGCTTTGGCGGCGAGGACGGCATGACCCAGCACATCCTGGAGTTCCTCGGCATCCCCTACACCGGGTCAAACTCCCTGGCGAGCGGTATCGCAATGGACAAAGACCTTTCTAAGCTGCTGTATCGTCGTGCGGGTCTGCCCGTTGCACCGAGTGTCACCTTCACTCGCGCTGATATGCCGTCGATTGACAAGATTGTCGAGATCGTGGGCCCCCAGAGCTTCGTCAAGCCGGTTGTGAACGGCTCCAGCTATGGCATCTCTCTGGTGAAGGATCCCTCGGAACTCACGGCCGCCATTGAGCTTGCTTTTGAGCATGGTGACAAAGTCATGGTTGAGCATCGTGTCTTTGGTGTTGAGTGCTCCGTTGCCGCTTTGGGCGATGGCGAGACCCTACGTGCGCTTCCCGTGGTGGAAATCATGATGCCGCAGCAGTCGGAGTTTTACGACCTCGAGGTTAAGTACGCCGACCCCAACGACATCCATCGTATTCCGGCTCAGTTGCCCGAAGATGTGTACGCCCAGGTCCAGGACATTGCCTGCCGTGCACACGAGGCGCTCGGCCTGTTCGGCATCTCTCGCACCGACGTCATCGTGACAGAGGATGGCCCGATCATTCTCGAGACGAACAACATCCCCGGCATGACATCCGAGTCCCTCGTTCCCGACGAGGCTCGTCACGCCGGCATCGCCTTCAGCGATCTGTGCGCCGAGCTGGTCGAGCTGGCCCTCGAGCGAGCCGCTCGATGAGCGTCGCCGCGGCGGCTACGCCGCTCGAGATGGCTGCCGCGGTATTGCCCGGCACGCCGGCGGCGATTGTGGAGCGTTATGCGACACTCGCCCAGCGCGCTGAAACTCGTTCGTTCGGCCTGATAGAGGACGACGTCATCGTGCTCGATACGGAGACCACGGGATTGTCGCACCGCGATAGCGAGTTGATTGAAATCGCGGCCGCCCGTTTGCGCGGCCGCGAGATTGTGGATCGCTTCGACACCTTTGTGAAACCGAGCGGGCTGATACCCGAGGAAATCACCAAGCTGACGAGCATCACGAATGCCGATGTGGCGCATGCGCCCTCGGCAGTTGACGCTGTGGCGTCCCTGGCGGAGTTCGTTGGCGGGTGTCCCGTGGTTGCGCACAACGCGGCATTCGACCGCGGGTTCATCGAGCAGGTTCCAGGTGGAGCCGATGTTTCCGATATCTGGATCGACTCGCTCGCGCTCTCCCGCATCGCACTGCCGCGCCTGGCATCGCATAAGCTCGCCGTCATGGCTGAGCTCTTTGGCTGCGAGAGCGTGTCGCATCGCGCAAATGCCGATGTTGAGGCACTGTGCGGCGTGTGGCGCATTCTGCTGTGCGGCCTGGCCGACCTTCCCGCCGGCCTCATGCGCCGCTTGGCGGACATGCATCCGGACGTTCCGTGGTCGTACCGTCCGATTTTCAGCTTCTTGGCCGCTGAGGAACCCGATGCGGTGTTTTCCCTTGTCGATTCTCGATACGAGCTTCTCAAGGGTTACGAGGAGGCGGAGATCGGCTCCGCGGCCCGCGTGGATGCGGACGAGCTCGTTGGAGTTTCGGTTCCCTCGCGCGAGGAGATCGAGGAGTGCTTTGCGCCTGGCGGCCTGGTCAACAGGATGTATCCCGGATACGAGCCGCGCTCAGAGCAGGTGCAGATGGCCGTCGAAGTGCGCGATGCGCTCGCCACCTCCACGCACCGCGTGATCGAGGCCGGTACCGGCGTTGGCAAGTCGATCGCCTACCTCGTGCCCATGGCGGAGCTCGCCCGAAGAAATAAGGTGACCGTCGGTATTGCGACGAAGTCGAACAACCTCGCCGACCAGCTGATCTACCACGAGCTCCCGCGTTTGGCTCGTGAGATGGACGGCGGTCTCACCTATTGCGCCCTCAAGGGCTACGACCACTATCCCTGCCTGCGCAAGCTCGACCGCCTTGCCCGCGCCCAGGAAATCAAGACCAACCGCGACCCGGCGGACACCCTGACCGCCATCGCCGTTCTGTATGCGTTTGCCTGCCAGTCTCCCACGGGGGACCTGGATGGGCTGGGTATTCGCTGGCGGAGCGTGAACAAGGCCGACCTCACCACGTCTTCCCGTGAGTGCGCGCGCCGCCTGTGCCCGTTCTACCCGGATAAATGCATGGTTCACGGCTCGCGCCGTCGTGCGGCCCGCGTCGATGTGGTTGTGACGAATCACTCCCTGCTCTTCCGCAACGTTGCCGCTGAGGGCAAGATCTTGCCTCCCATTCGTCACTGGGTGGTTGATGAGGCACATTCCATCGAGTCGGAAGCGCGTCGTCAATGGGCCATCAAAGTGTCCGCCGACGAGAGCCGTGCGGTGTTTGAGCGCCTGGGAGGCGATCGCGCCGGGGCACTTGGCAAGATCGCCCGCGACCTGGCGCTGAGCGACGCAGCAACGCTGTTTATGGGCCTTACGGTGAAGGCGTCCTCTAGTACGCAGCGCGCCTCTCTTGCCATGGCCGAGCTGTTCGACGCGGTGCGCGAGCTCGCCCGCGCCGCTCGATCCGAGGGCGGCTACGACAACGCGAACATGTGGATTGGCAATGACTTGCGCGATTCCATGGTGTGGACTGGGTTTGAGGAGGTGGGTCGCACCGCGCTCGACGCTCTGGACGAGGCGACCAAGAACCTGGCATCGCTCGTGGAGACCGTGGCTGAGGAGAAGCCCGACCTAGTGACCGATGTCGCGGACGGGCAGCGTCGCATGCGCGAGCTTCGCGATGGCCTTAGGCTCATCCTCGATGGGGCGGACGACCGCTACGTATATTCTTGCCAGGTTAATCGTCGCCTCAAAGCGGGCGGCGAATGTCTGACCGCCGAGCGACTTGATGTGGGCGAGGCTCTTGCGGAGGAGTGGTTGCCGGAGGTTCACACCGCGATTTTTGCCTCCGCGACCATGACGGTTTCGGACAGCTTCGATCATTTCCAGCACGCCGTGGGTCTGGACCGTATCTCGTCGTCGAGCTCTCGTTCCGTCCATCTCGATTCGAGTTATGACTTCGAGCGCAACATGGCGGTTGTGGTGGCATCGGATATGCCCGACCCGCGCAGCCGCGATGCGTACCTCTCGGCGCTCGAAACCTTGCTCGTCGATGTTCACATCGCCATGGGCGGTAGCACGCTCACGCTGTTCACCAACCGACGCGACATGGAGGAACTGTACGACCGCGTAGAGCCCCGGCTCGCGCAGCGTGGTCTCGCGCTCGACTGCCAGCGCCGCACGACCTCCGCAAAGATTCTGCGCGACCGCTTCCTCTCGAATGAGAAGAGCTCGCTGTTTGCGTTGAAGGCGTTTTGGGAGGGGTTTGATGCGGCTGGCGACACGTTGCGCTGCGTTGTTATCCCCAAGCTTCCGTTCGCCAGCCCGAGTGACCCGCTCTCATGCGAGCGCGGTGCCCGCGAGGATCGCGCCTGGGCGCGTTACTCATTGCCGGAGGCGGTACTCGAGGTGAAGCAGGCTGCCGGCCGTCTTATTCGCACGTCGACAGACGCCGGCGTGCTGGTGCTGGCCGATTCGCGTCTGGTGAGCAAGGGGTACGGAAAGAAGTTCCTGAATTCCCTGCCCGCCCCGCATCAGCGGATCGAGGTGCGTCAGGTCGGCAGGTATCTGGAGATGTGGCGCGAGAGCCATGAGCGTCGCTAAAGAGCGCGGCGCATTGGGAATTGCGTAATAAATGGGGCGCCCATGAGCGCCCCATTTACTTATAGCAGTGATTTCGCCCACGTTCTGAAGTCGTTTTTCAGGCTCTTGGGCTCTTCGATGACGATGGCTCCGGCTGCGGCCGCGATTTGTGAGAAAAGCCACGGCGCGGACGTGTAGCTGATGTGGACCAGCACGCTGCCGTCCTCTTGCTCGTCCGCGGTATCTCGGTGGATGCCCTCCCAATCATGAGATGCGAGCTCGTCGCTGTTCACGAAGCGCAAGGTCGCATCTGCACCATGGGCGCGCAGGCTCTCTGCGGCAGAATACGGGGAGAAATCGTGGCGCTCAACGGAATCGTCGGTGATCTCGGCATTTGCGATGCGATCGAGGCGGTAGCTGCGTTGGGCGTCCTTCTCAACGTTCCAGGCCACGAGATACGCGGCGTCACCGGAAACCTCGATGAACTTGGGGTCGACCAGGCGCGTGCTCGGGCTACACTCGTCGCCGGCGCGGTAGGAGATGGCGAGACGCGCTCCGATGGCGATGGCCTCGGATATTACAGGGTAGAAACCGCCGAGCAGCCGATCGCCACCCATGGTTTTATCGACCGTGGTCTCGTTGTCCGCTTCGGGGCCGGCGCACAATGCCGCCTCGACGCGCCCGCGCACGTCGTCACCGATGTTGCAGGTCGTGAGCACGCGACGCAGGGCCAGCGACTCTGCCGGAGTGAGCCGCACGGGGTCCAGGCGGCCTGCGTCGCCCGAGAGGGTTATCGCTCCATCTTGGTAGTCGAGGGCTATGTGCGATCCGCTGCGTTCATCGGCAACTCCTTGCAGCAGTTCGACAACCTCATTTGTCTGCTCGAGGGAAATGGATGCGTCGCGCGCGAATGACGCCGCGTCGACGCTGGCGCTTGAGGCGGTCGTCAGGCGCTCCATGAGGTTGAGCGCGGTCTGCAGCAGGTCTTCGGATGAGAGGGCGCGCTTGTTGACGCTACTCATGTGCGCTCACCGCCTTTTCGATGTGGTCGCGAACCAGCCCGGCGAGCTCGCTGGGGGCCTGCGCCCGCATGCCCAGGTTGGCGTGCTCGAGGGTGAAGGATGCCGCGGCGTCGAGGTCTCGCACCGCGATATCCCAGGTCCATGCGTCGTCGCTTTGTGCCAGTGCGCCCCTACCCTGGGTGATGAGCGCGAGTTCCTCAGCCGCGATTCCCGCGGGAAACGTGAAGGTGCACGGCCTCGCGGCCGCCCGGGAGAAGTCGAACGGCAGGAATTGGTGACCTGTGACATCGAATTCGGCGGGGATTACATAGGAAGGGCGCGTGTCGGGGGCGTGCTTCGCGGAGAGGATGCGGTCGGTGCGGAAGGTGCGCAGGTCTTCGGCATCGTGGTCGAATCCGACAAGGTAGGAATGCGTTCCATGCGTGAACATGCCGTAGGTATCCACCATGCGTTTCTTCTCGATGCCGCGAGCGTCGCGATAGATGAACTCGACGGGCTTGAGCCGGTCGAACGCGTTCCAGATGGATTTCAAGTCAGCCCTGCCTTCATTTGCCCGCTCGGGTGACGACGGGTCTCTGCCGGCGAGTTCGCACAGCTTGGTGCGCGCCGTCTGCAGCGGCCATAGGGTCGGGTCGTCCGCATGGAGCTCGAAGACCTGGTCGATGGCGCAGACGATCTCCTCGGCGTCATAAGGCGAGAGAACTCCTTGGGCGGCATGTGTTCGCTCGCGATCGATCGCCCAAGCGCTTTCCTCGTTTACCGCGATGCCGCCCGCAGACTGTGCCAGGACCTCACGGATGTGAACCCCGTGCTCGGCGAGGGTCTCTCGGTCGCGTCTAAGCGCCTTGCAGCGGCTGTCGCGTGTCGCCGATTTTTTGCCAAGGTATCCGATTTCGGGGTCATCGACGATCTCGCTCGTCGTGAGTGGGCGTGGGGAGACGTGCAGGGAGAATAGGAGGTTGAGCATCCTGCGTGCGCCCTCGACCCTCCTGGTTGGTTTTGGCATGTCAGGATGTGTTTCGCTTGTGTGCGCGGTTGTGCTGTGCACGGCGGTACTTCCCTTTCAGCTTGATACTGCTTTGGGCACAATTATGTATCCACCCACCCATTTTAGTGCAAGACAAATGGCCGGAAGCTGGTGTGGAGGGTCCGCGACGCACCTGTTTGAGAGGCCTTGCCAAGTCAAAATTCGGCAGGTAGGGCGCAAGTAAGGGTATACTGGCGACTATACATGCGCGTTGTCCTTGCAGCGCGTTTGCACGCATACGAGTTCGATGTGGAGTCCACATGGCGAATACGAAGAAATACCTGAGCCATCTGCTTCAGAACACCGGTATCACCCCTGCTTGCAGCGAGGAAGAGCGCGCCGCCGCGGATGTGATCGCGAAGATCTTTTCCGACCATGGCTTCGCGCCCGAGGTGCAGGAGTTCAGCGCGAGCGGTTCGGCGAAGGTCGTCCAGGCCGGCCTCGGCATCGCGGTGTTCGTCGGCTCCGTGCTCGCCGGCATCGGCGGGCCTGCCGGCATTGTGGGCCTGCTGATCGCTGTCGCCGCAGCGGTTCTCTTCGTCCTCGAGCGCTCCGGTCGCCCTGTTCTTTCCAACCTCGGTTCCGGCGGTCTGAGCCAGAACGTCATCGCCTACCACAAGGCCACGGGCCCGCTCGCATCTCCCCGCAACCGCCCGGTGGTCGTTGTGGCGCACTACGACTCTCCGCGCGCCGACCTGCTGAGCTCCGAGCCCTTCGCCGCGTACCGTCCGCTCATCGTGAAGCTCCTTCCCGCTTGCATGGTCGCTCCCGCTATCTTTGCCATCGTGCGCGTGCTTCCGCTGCCCGATCCGGCAAAGGTCGTCCTGTGGGTGCTCGCTATCGTGGCTGCCCTGATTCCGCTTGCGAACGGCATCGCCATCATCGCCAATCGCTTCTTCCTGCCCTACACCACGGGCGCCGTGTGCAACAAGTCCTCCGTCGCGGCCATGCTCGGCGTCATGGACGCCGTCGCCCCGTACGAGATGGGCGAGGAGTTCCCTTCCGATCAGCCGGCCGACGAGTATTTTGCCGAGCAGCAGCGCATCCTCGAAGAGGCCATCGCCGCTGCAGAGGCCGCTGCCGCCGCCCAGGCCTCCTATCCGCATGAGATGGAGGAGGGTGCAGAGGATGAGCTGGCCGTCGAAGGCGTGGAGGGCGAGCAGCCCGAGCAGTCCGAAGGTGAGGACACAGCTGAGGCGGTCGATTTCGGCTCTACGTCCACAATGAGCGCCGCCGAGCTCGAGGCCGGGATGACGGCTGTCAACCTGACCGAGGCCGATCCCGCCGACGAAGATGCGGATGTCGAGGGGGTTGTCGTCGAGGAGGAACCCGTCGAGCAGGGGACGGCGGTCTTCGAGATCGTCGAATCCGATCACACCGCCGTTGTGAATGCCGAAAGCGCCGAGGAGGCTCGTGTCGACGAGCCCGCCGCCGAGCAGGTCGTGGCAAATGAGCTTCCCGAAGATGAGATGGGCCAGGTCGAGCTCGACTTGGACGTCGCTGCTGAGGATGAGCCGCCGTTCCGCGTGAACTCCGAGGGCAACATCCGTTTCGGTGCCGATGTCATTCGCGCCCTGGGAATGATGCCCGAGTCCTGCTCCTTCGTGTATGAGAGCGATGCCCCAGCTGCCTCCGTTGTGGTGCCGGCTCCTGAATTCGTCGAGCGCGAGCCCATCGAGGCTGAAGAGTCCGCGCCTGTCGCAATTGAGGAAGTCGCGGAAGAGCGCATCGATGACGCCGAGGAGGCGTTTGTCGAGGAAGACGTTCTCGAGTCCGTCGATGAGGTTGAGGACGATGCCGCTTTCGTCGAGGCGTTCGCGCCCGTCGAGGAGGATGACTATATCCTCGAGGCCGAGTATGAGGTCATCGAGGAGGAGCCCCTCGCGGAGAATGCGGCGGCTGAGTCCGAACCTGAGGCTGAGGTTGACCAGTCCGAGGTCGAGCAGCCTGAGACTGGGGACGATGGCTCCCAGAATGACTCCTTCGACTCCGGTGCCGACATGGAGGATGTTACTAATCCCGATGTCGCTTCCGCTTCCGATGACGACGTTCCTGCAATCGAAGACACCTTTGTCGCCCCCTCCCCGAACGGATCGGTCGAGGAGGCTTCCGCCGACGGTGCGACGCAGATGTTCACCATGCCCGCGGAGGAGAGCTCGGTCGATCTTTCCGGTACCGTGGCCATGCCCGCGCAGCCGGTCGAAACGGTCGACTCGCTTATGGCCGAGGTCAGCCGTGCCGTCCCCGCCCGTCCCCAGCGTGTGATCAACGTCCCCAGCACCGCATCGGCGCCCAAGCCCCGCACGCCCGAGACCGCCAATCGTGCATCCCTGTTCGATCTTCCCGATCCGTCGGCGACCCCGGTGGATCCTTTCGCCGCTCCCATGGCCGCGCCCGCTCCCGCCGCTCCTTCTGTGACGGCCCCCGTTCTCGACGAGCAGGCCGCTGAGGCCCGCAGCGCTTTCACGGTCATCAGCTCCCCCGCTCCGTTTGAGCAAGGCTACGCTCCCGAGGGTGCATTCGAGACCATCAGCGCTCCGGCACCCGAGCCTGAGAAGCCGCGTCGAGGTCTGTCCCGTCTTTTCGGTCGCAAAAAGAAGGACGAGGACAGCATGAGTGACTGGCTCGGCGTTGACGATTCCTTCGACGCCAAGCGTAGCGGTCACGATATCGGCTCTTGGGACAACTTTGACGACGATGACTGGAAGGGCGGTGCCGCCCCGTTCGGCGATGCGTCTGAGGAGGAGCTGCGCGAGGCCATTGCGGACATGGGTGACGACGAGCTGCTCGGTCACGACATCTGGTTCGTCGCGACCGGCGCTTCCGAAAACGGGAACGCTGGTATGCAGGCCTTCCTTGATGCCCATCGCGATAAGCTTCGCGGCGTGTTTCTCATCAACCTCGAGAGCGTCGGTGCCGGTCAGGTCGCGATGCTCTCCACCGAGGGCGAGGAGCGAGTTCTCAAGGGAGATAAGCGCATCACTAAGCTCGTCCAGCGTGTGAGCTCCGATTTCCATCACGAGTACCCCACGGTTGATATGCCGTATGTCACCACCGATGCTCAGGTTGCAATGAACATGAGTCTCCGCTCGCTGACCATCGGCGGTGTGGAGGGTACCGGCTTCGCCCTTGCTCGCACCGAGGAGGATCAGCCCTATAACGTCGACCTTGAGAACGTCGCCGTCGTGTCTGACGTGGTGACCGAAGTCATCCGTCGTTCGTAACGGTTTATGCCTGAGGGGGACGTGTGATTCAGTTCATCAAGGAACATTGGGTCCAATATCTCATAGGGGCCACCGTTGCCGTTCTGCTCGGTCTGGGTCTCTCGTTCTTTTTGGGCGGCATATGGTCGACGCCCGAGAGCATCCGTGCCGAACGTGTCGAAGCTGAACAGCAGAAGGGCGAAGAGCTGGACGAAATCGATTTCGAAACGCGAGCCGCCTCGAGGGACTGACATCGAATCATCGAAGGGCGAACCCCGGGGAAACCCCGGGGTTCGTTGCATCGGGGGGCCGTTCGCAATACCTTATCGAGTGGCAAACACAATAAGGGTCCGTCGCCGCCCGCCGCGCCGTGCCTCCGCACATGTCACAAGAGTGAGAGCCCGCCGAGCTTCCAGAGCGATGTCGGACGCGTTTCCTGTATGCGCGGCGGAGCGGGCCAGCAACTCGGTCAACCAGTCTCGCAGCTCCGAAGGCGAATCGAATTCGAACCGTTGTATGAGGGCGTCGTCTTTGTCGACAACAAGCGAGAGAACCGGTTCGAATACCTCGCTTCCCGCGCGGCTATTCCAGGTTGCGTTTCCGATTGCATCGAAGGTGGATTGCTCATGAGTTCCTGCGAGCTCGGTGAACATGTGGCGCGATCGGCCAAGTCTGTGCCCGAACACGAGCAGGTGCGCCCCTCGTTCCTCGCATCTCACGTCAAGGTAGGGGCAGCCGAGTTCGCTGCGCTTCCCCCATGCGTCGTGATCGAGATACCAATCGCGCGCCTTGTTCTTTGACGGCAGGGCAACGGGCAAGTCGATGCTTGTGCCCGAAACCGTGATCCAACCCACGATTTCGGAGTTGATTTGAGCAAGGGACCTCCAATCCAGCTCGGCGCATCCTCTCTCCTTAGACTTTGGCTGAAATCGAATTCTTTCACACAGGTCTCTCGTCTTCCGTTCAGCGGATGTGAGTGATTCGGCTGCAGAGAGTCCCGCGCCCGCAATCGCGCTTAGGACGCAAGCCAGCAGAACTCGCCGTTCGACCGCTTCGCCAGCGCTTTCGTTGCCATGTGTATCCTGCGGCGACGATGCTTGCGATGGAGAGGCCAACTGCAGTTCTGAGCAAAGGGGCGGCTCCTGTCTGATCGAGGCTGATGATTGGATGTGCCTGCGCCTTTGCCGCCTCTTGATGGACGGCGTCGCTGTCGTGCGCTTCAAGGCCTTCACCACCTCCATTGCGGTAGAGCGAAACATGAGCGCGGTTGTCTATCGAACTGCCGCCGGTGTACGCGGGCAGCGCGCGCATATGGATCAGCGTTGGCGCATATGCGTCTGTCGACTTCCCGTCTGCATCCTGCTTTTTCCCATGTGTTGGGGGAACGGGGTTCCAATCGTCATGCGGATGTTTGATGTCCGCGCCATCCCATTGGCTCGGTCTCGACGTAAAGCCCTTGTTCACGCACCCGTACTCGAGACGGATGTCGGTGATGGCCTCGCCCGATTCAAAGGGCAGATCGGAGACGGACAAGAAGGTGCTCTCAGTGGCCGAGACCCCCTCCTTCCACAGTCTCCAGCCCCCATAGTCCTTCACTCGACCATCCGCGCCGACGATGTTCGCAACTGCCGCGTCGTCAAGCCAAGGGTTCACGTGCCCATCTGTAAGCGTTGCATTGGCGTTCTTTTCCTCCGCGTCGTCTTCTCGGTTGAGGTTCGTGCGATACCAAACGTTCAACTTCCCGTCATAATCGCCGTGCGACCGCCCGGTCGTGATGCCCGTCAGCTCAGCCATGCCGTTCTCGGCCGCATCGAGATTGTCTTCAACGGTGAACTCATCCACCCAGCTTGAGCTGTCATTTCGATAGTCGAGGGCGTACGAGAACGAACCGTCTTCGCTTTCCCGCGCCTTCGCTCGATTGAGGCCATCTCCATTCGCTTCTGCGTCCGGAGCAGCGGGTTTCGCAATCTCCTGACGTTTATCGATTTTGCCCGACACGCTAATCGGACTGTCGTGGAGTGAGACCATCTGGACGTCCGTCGTTGGTTTCACGTTGAACGTGAGCGCTGCGGCCGGTTCGTGTGTGTGGGGAGATCTGAGTTCTGTCAGCGTGTAGGATCCCGGTTCGAGCCGTTCGATACGATGGGCCTCCGTTGTGCTCGTCCAACTTTCGATAACGTTGCCCTCTCCGTCCGTGAGTTCGAGCAGTGCGCCCGCAAGCGGCTCCTCGGTTTCAGATGCCCGCTTCGTGATTTCGACTTTGGTGTAGTCGTTGGCAATGTCGATGCGCTGAGATGCGACTCCCTCCTCGTTCGGCATGATTTGGGTTTCGTATGTGTGAACCTCTCTGTTGGCAACGTATCCGGCGGGCGCATGCATTTCCTGAACGCACCAGGTCAACGCCTCCTCTTCGGCCTCGCGGGTGCTCGGTCCAGCCATATGCCGGGGCTGATCTTGCTGCTCTTCGAGCGCAATCAGGTTGAAGAGCGCGTCGAGTTCATGGGGCAGCATCGGAAGGTGCGTTAGGGCAATGTCTCCATGTTCGTCCGTCACCGTTGAAATGCCCGCACGGGAAAACGCCGCATCCAGATATTTCTTGGCATATGGTACGAGTGTGTGATCCGTGCGATAGAGCTGGGACTCACGCCATTGCACATGAGTCGGTTCGCCAAAAGCAATCTCCACATCCGTTTTTGCGCTCAGCTTCTCATCGCTGGTCGATGTTGTGCTTAGCCGATACGACCCCGGTTTAACGTCTCTGATGATGGCCAGATCGCCATTCAGGTCAAAGTCGTCGGTCTCATATGATTCGAGTTCGATATCTCTCGTTTCGACGGAAACCCGGCCCCTCATGCCGAATATGCCCGGAGTGTAGGCGATGAGGTGTGACGTGCCCGCTTCGATGCGGAGTTCCTTTTCGTAGTCGGCGTGTACGGCCGTCCCGTCTGCATCAAGCAGATCGATCCGATACGTGCCGGGCGCCAGCATATCGTCCGTATCGCCGAGCGTTACGCGCTCGGCGCCACGCGTCGCATCGGACTCAGAGGTCCCAACCTCCTTTTCTCCGCTGTCGGAAATTCGGGTGAGATGTAAGGAGTAGCCGACGGGGACCGACGCCCTGGCAAGTGCGTAGTCGACCTTTTGGTCAAGTCGGATCTCGACGTTCTCCCAGTCGCGAGCGCCGATGCAGTTCGTGATCAGCAGCGACCCCAGATTCCCGTCGCTGGCCATCCGCTCGGGCTCAACCTGCTGTTTGAATTCGAGTTGTCGAGGCCAGACATCGAACGATGCTCCGGCCAAGGGCGCTCCCGTCGACGCATCGGTCTTATGTATGACGGTTTCGGTGGGGGCATTCTTATGCGTCACTTCGATGTCGACCACGGGTGTTTCCGCGTTGACCCAGCTCAGGGTGAAGGGTATGGGGGTGGGGTCGAGAATGTGTCCCGGCGCCGCTTCGACCTCGACGAACGCATATCGAGCGTTCCCGCTGCCGAGCGGCAACCCATCGATACAGGCCACACCGCTTTCGTCGGTGGGGTCGAGCTCGACCGTCGCACCCTTGGGCATATCGACGGAGCCACTCGGGTTCACGATGTCTTCCATGGCTACCACGATAAAGCGTGCGCCTTCGATTGCGTTTCCCTCCTCGCACCATGGGCAGGCGTCATCGGCGCAGCGCTTAACGATTGACGCCGATCCCGTCGCTCGTTCGTCTGAAATGCGCACGACGGTCAGCGGTTGCGTTTCGGCGTCGTCGGCAATGTCGAATTCGATTTCGTCCCCGTTGATCAGATAGGGTTTCACGGCTTTCGTTTCCCGGATGTAATAGGTTCCCGGTTCGAGCGGCTCGGGCAACGTAACACATCCCGTGGCGTCGGTGGTGAAAGTGTCCATCACCGCATGATTGGGATGCCAAACCTCCTGGGATATCGGTTTCTTGTGCTTGTCGAGCACCTGAAACGCGAACCCTTCGAGTGGGATGGGCTGACCGCTGGCGGCGTCGCATTTCACGATTTGCACCCGCGATCCGACAAAGTCATTGTCGACGATGTAGTGCAACGTGCTTCCGTCTACCATCTGGTCGGTCCCAATGACCCAATCGGGGCATGGTTGATAGCCCGCGGGCGTGCTGTCGGGGTCCTCGTGGACGGTATATCCTTTTCGGTCGTAGGGGATGGCGCCCTTGATGCCGTCGATGCGCGATCCCTCACCGAACCACCTGCCCGTGCTCGACGCTCTTCCGCGGTCGTCGGTCGTGATGGAGCCGACGGTTTTGCCGGTCGAGTTTGAGATGATGTCAAAGCGTACTTTGGCACCCGGCTTTTGCAATCCGGAGCCCTCGCTGCCATTTTCGAGGTATTTCACCACCTCGATATCGAATGCCCAGGGCACTTCGCCGTAACCTTCTTTGGGTGAGAGTTCGAACACGCCCGATGTCCCAAGCTGGCCGCCGTTCACCTCGTAGGTATGCACGGTCGGATCGAGCCGATAGCCTTCGGGTGCTTTTGTCTCGACCACGGAGATACGGCCCAGAGGGATGTTCGTCGCCGTGGCGACGCCGCGTTCATCCGTTGTCATATGCGTTTTCCATCCCTGGGTCGACAGGGAGGTCACTTCGTATTGGGCGCCCTTTAGGGAGAGGCCCCTCTGTGCTCCGCCGCCGGTGGCGGCATCTTGTTTGCGAACGGTGAGGGAGACGGTCCCCGGCGCGTCCTCGAATACAATCGCGGTGCCCTTGGGGTCCACATGGAACGGGATACGGCCCTGATGCAGCTTGTAGCCCTGGGGTGCCTTGGTTTCCACGGCGTAATAGTTCTTGTTAGGGGCGAGCTTGCAGCGGGCCTTGCCGCCGGCATCCATGGTGATGGAGGTGACCTTGCGTTCATCCGCGGCGTCGTATAAGTCGAAGGAGGCCCCGCCCAGCGTGTATGCCGAGTTGCCGTCAGTCAGGTTTGCCGCCTTGGAGCGCTTGGTGAACTCGACGTCCACATCGAGCACGAGCTTCCATTCTCTGGTGCAGCAGCGCTGGTAAGGATAGGTGCTTGGCACGGTGCCCGGTGCACCCGCTGCTGCGTTTTGGCTTTTGATCAATACAAAGTACGTGCCGTTTGGGTTTCGCTTTGCCTCAAAAGGATATGAGCCGTCGCAGGGACCCGGGTACAGGCTGTGATTCGGCACCCCGATGACCACTTCGTAACAGAGTGCGGGGTACGTCGCGCCGTCCGGCATGGTGACCTTTCCGCTGAATTTGCCCCCCACAACGGCGTTGCCCGACATCACGCAGGTGCCCGTGATCGTCCCGTCGGGATGCACCTCAACCGTATTGCCGTTGGGGAATGTATGCGTGTATCCATCTGCGGCGAACGCGTTGCGCGACCAGGGTCCCACGAGACCTGAGAGCGCGCAAAATGCTGCAGATATGAGGATGAATATGAGAATGGTGCGAGCCCTAGCGTTGAGTGTCGCGCCCGGCAGGGGATAAGTCCGTCGTCGCCCGCGCGCCCGCCGCGCCGCGGCTCCTTCGGTTGCCGTACGTCCCTTTTTGGCGTTTCCACCTCCGATCAGCCCGCGTGTCGGTTTCTTCCTCTTGTCGATCATCGTGCCCTCCCGTGGTCTCGTGGTTGAACGCGGGCGGCTGTGTTTGTGGTGCATTGCCCGTGGGGCGATGCTACGATGCGAAATCCCGAGAGCATCTCGATTCGTCTGTCGTCGCTTTGGTAAGAAGCTGAGAAAAACTGACCATTCGTGCCGTCCCCCAGCTCAAGACGACGCCATGTGGTGAGCAGTTCACAGGGCCTTCGTTTTTGCCTGTTTTCATTCAAAGAAAGAGCGCAAAGACGTCGGTTGCCTGTGCGGGAGTGCGCGTGGTAGGATTAACCGCACGCGGGTATCGCCAAGTGGTAAGGCATCAGCTTCCCAAGCTGACATTCGCGGGTTCGAGTCCCGTTACCCGCTCCATCGAAGCCATAAGAGCCCGGTACCGTGGAGGTGTCGGGCTCTTTTCATGAAAGGAGCCCTCGTCATGATCGATCGCTACGCCCGTCCTGAGATGGCCCACATCTTCTCGCTCGAGAACAAGTACGCCGTTTGGCAGGAGATTGAGGTGCTCGCCTGTGAGGCCCAGGCCGAACTCGGCCAGTGCGGCATCACCAAAGAGGATGCTGCCTGGATTCGTGGACACGCCGGGTTCGATAGGGCCGAGGTCGACGCTATCGAGGCGGTCACTCATCATGACGTCATCGCCTTCCTCACCAACATGGGCGAGCACATCGACGCCGAGGTTCCGCAGGGCGAGCCCAAGCCCAGCCGCTGGGTCCACTACGGTATGACCAGCTCCGACCTGGGTGACACCGCCCTGTGCTACCAGCTCGTCCAGGCGACCGACATCATCATCGAGGATGTGCGCAAGCTCGGAGAGATCTGCCGCCGCCGCGCGTTCGAGGAGCGCAACACCCTGTGCGTGGGCCGTACCCACGGCATCCACGCCGAGCCCATGACCTTCGGTATGAAGTTCGGCAGCTGGGCCTGGGAGCTTAAGCGTGACCTCGACCGCCTGGTGGACGCCCGCAAGAACGTCGCCTTTGGAGCCATCTCCGGAGCGGTTGGCACCTACAGCTCCATCGACCCGTTCGTCGAGGAGTATGTCTGCGAGCATCTCGGTCTGGCACACGACCCTCTGTCCACCCAGGTTATCTCTCGCGATCACCATGCGTACCTGGCCGGCGTGCTCGCCACTACCGCTGCGACTTGCGACCGTATCGCTACCGAGATCCGCAGCCTCCAGAAGACCGACACCCTCGAGGTGGAGGAGCCGTTCCGCAAGGGCCAGAAGGGCAGCTCGGCTATGCCGCACAAGCGCAATCCCATTACGCTTGAGAAGGTCTGTGGCCTCTCCCGCGTCGTGAAGGCCAACGCCCAGGTCGCGTTCGATAACGTCGCGCTGTGGCATGAGCGCGACATCTCGCACAGTTCCGCCGAGCGTGTTGCCCAGGCGGACAGCTTCATGGCGCTCGACCACATGCTTACCTGCCTCATCCGCATCGTGGACGGTCTCATCCTGTATCCCGCCCGCATGAAGGCCAATCTCGATCTCACGCGCGGCCTGATCTATTCCTCCAAGGTGCTGCTCGCCCTGGTCGATACGGGCATTTCGCGCGAGGATGCGTACAAGATCGTGCAGCGCAACTCTATGGCCGTGTGGGATGACGTTCACGCCGCCGTGGATGGCCTGGATCTGCGCGCTCGCCTGGAGGCCGATCCCGAGTGCACCGTGACGCCCGAGACGCTCGACGAGATCTTCGACCCGTGGGACTTCCTCACTCGCCGCGACGTCCTGTTCGATCGTCTTGAGCAGCTGAGCTTCTAAGAGATAGAAAAAGAAGGAGTCGAGCCTGAGGTTTTCGAGAATGACACGGGTGATAACGTTCGTGCTCCTCGCCGGTGCGCTGTGCGCTCCGTCTGTGCTCCCCTCGTCGGCTTATGCCGATGGCGGGCAGGCTGGGCCCGGTGCTGATCCCCAGGCACTCGAAGATACGCATTTCTTCCCCGATTTTGAACTCGGACCCATCATGGTTTCGGGCTGGAATTTCAAAACGCTGCAGGAGGCCGTCGACGCCATTGGCAGCGATTCTGAGGTTAAGGGCCGGACCGCGGTACTGATAGACAATGTCGAGGAGTCGATCACGGTTCCAGCGGGTAAGGAGCTGTCGATCGATTTGTATGCTCATAGGCTGAGCGGTACGGCGGGTAAGCCGGCGATTACCGTCAAGTCGGGCGCCAAGCTCACCATTGAGGGTTCGGTGGCCGATTCGGCCGTGCTTTTTGCCCCGACCCCCGGCACTCCTGCACTCGTGATCGAACCCGGAGCGTCTGTCGTGATGGAGAGTGGGTCGGTGAAAGGCGCGGAAGGCGTTACGACCCCCGTCATCCAAAACGGAGGAACGTTCGTCGCGCATGACGGGGTCAGGGTCGAGGGCGAGGTTCTCGGCGGTATGGACGTGCACAAGCATGCGCTTTCCTTTGTGCCCGAGGTGCCGGCGACCTGTATGGTGGACGGGCGTCCCGAGTACTGGCATTGCGACGGATGCGGGTTGTCTTTTGCCGATCCCGAGGGCCGCAACATGATCAGGCCGAGCGAGCAGGTGATTTTGCATCCTGGGCACCTGGTCAAGCATGTGTCCGCGGTGGAGCCGACGGCCCAGGCAGAGGGAAATACCGAGTACTGGGAGTGCGACCGCTGTGGCCTCGTGTTTGCCGATGCCGGCCTCGTGCAGGTGATTGAGAAGACCGACACGGTGCTGCCGAAGCTTGAGGCGCCTGCGCCGGCCGTCCCGATGCAGCCGACGTCTCCCACTGCCCAGCAGGTTGTCCTTGCGCCGTTGAACCTTCTGCCGAAGACGGGTGACGACTCTGCTATTCCGGTCGTGATCATGGGCGTGATCGGAGGTGTCGCCGTCGCCGCCGGCATCGTGGTTAAGATGCGGGGAAAGTCGAAATAAATCTTCAAGAGGCCATGCTCTTCGTTAATCGGATATGGGTCCAGGCGTGATGCCGAGGGTGGTTGTACCGCTCTCGGCATCATCTGTATCAAGCAGTTAAAGGCCTGGTAGCACACCGTTCAGGTGACAAAACACGACGATTGGCGATAGGTCGTTCAGGGGTTGGATTTCCTTTGTTTGCAACGGTGTATTTTGTTTCTGAGCGGCCAGAAGGCCGAGCAAGCGAGCGGAAGGACCGAACGATGAGAAAATGGAGTAAGGCCCCACGCATCCTATCGCTTCTCGCGGTGATGATCGCCGCAGCCGTAGGATTTGCGCCTGCCGCGCATGCGGCTGAGGGCGACGTCATGATTGGCGACAGCGCGTACGCCTCGGTGCCCGAAGCGGTGAAGGCGATCGTCGACAAGAAGGAGCCACAGGGCAGTACTATCAAGCTGACGAAGGATCTGACCGGACCGGGCGTTCAAGTTGCCGGGGGTCAGGAGTTCACCTTCGACCTTGACGGGCACACGTACACGGTGACCGATCCCATGGTCGGTTCGACGGGTACCGAGACCAACGCATTCCAACTGCTCATGGGTAGCAATTTGACGTTCCAAAACGGTGTCATCACCACCGAAAGTGCGAGCGGAAAGATTCTTATTCAGAACTACAGCAATCTCAAGCTGGAAGGCGTCACACTCAAGGGCGGTCCGAGCACCGAGTACACGCTGTCCAATAACAATGGCAACGTGACTATCGGCGCCCGTACCAACATTTACGCCGGCGGGGCCGGCCCCAAGGCGGCGTTCGATGTTTGTCGCTTCGCAGGTTACGAGTCTGTTGTCGTGACGGTCGAGAAGGGAGCGGGCGAGATCGCCGGCGTTATCGAGACGAGCGTCTTCGGCGCCGCGACTGGCAAGGGTCCGTTCGGTCTGAATATCAATGGCGGAAACCTTTCCAACGCCAAGCTTGTTTGCATTGATGAATCCGCAGAGGCCATCAAGGTCGTTAAGGACCCGTCCGTCGCGCTGGCTGCGCCCGATGGCCATGAGTGGGTGGACGGCACGCTCGTCAAGCCGAGTGAGAAGGCCGTTGCAGCCGTGGTTAAGCCCAGTGGTGACGTTGCGACCTTTGCGAAGCTCGCAGACGCCCTGGCCGCGGCCGACGGCGCGACCGTTCAGCTTCTGACCGACGTGACCGAATCTGTTGTCATTCCCGCGGACAAGACCATCACCCTTGACCTCGCCGGCCATACGCTGTCCGGGGGAACCGCGAAGGGCAAGGCTGCCATTACTAATAATGGGGCCCTTACGATTAAGGACAGCTCCGAGGATGGGTCCGGCCGAATCATTCGTGAAGATAACGGTCAGCCTAGCTACTATGTCATCGACAATCAGGGGACGATGACGGTCGAGTCGGGAACCGTGTACAACAATTCTGGCGATTATAAATCAGGCCCTCGCTTGTCAGGAACGGTGGCGTCAAGAACGAGGCGGTTCTCAACATCAAGGGCGGCACGTTCGAGCAGGAAAAGTTCATTGTCATCAAGAATGACGACTACGGCATTCTGAATATGACGGGTGGTGTCATCAAGACGGGCGCCTCCAAGCAAATCGATGGCAAGGAGTACACCTCCTCTGGTGTTCAGAACTGGGGTCAGGCTGTCCTGTCCGGCGGTCGCATCGATGGTGCGATTTGGACGAGCGCTTGGAGCAATGATCTAGATGCGCCCAAAACCGTAATCACCGGCGATGTTTCCGTAAAGGGAGATGTCATTCTCGAACGCCATGACAAAGGTGTTAGTAAGATTCCCGAGATGTCAATCAAGGGCGGGCAATTCGAGGTTCGCGAGTGGAAAGTTGACAACAGCGGTGTGCTCCTCAAAATCTCCGGTGGTACGTACAAAGGTGCCATTCCCAACGAGGATTACATCGTCCCCGGTTTCGGCCTGAGCAAGAACCCCGATGGCAGCTTTGGTGTGCACAAGCACGTGCTCGTCGAGGTTGCTGAAGTTCCCGCTACCTGCGACAAGGACGGTGCGAAAGCGCACTGGAAGTGCAAGGACTGCGGTGATCTGTACCTGGATGAGGGTATGAAGACTCCGGTCACCGACCCCAACACGCTTGTCATTGCCAAGCTCGGCCACAAGGCAATCCATGTTCCGGCAAAGCCTGCGACCGTTGAGGCCGAGGGCGTCGTCGAGCACTGGTACTGCGTAGTGTGCAACACCTATTTCGCTGATGCCAAGCTCTCTAAAACGATGACCAAGGCGGAGACTATTCTGGCTAAGCTCCCCAAGGAGTTTACGGTGACCTTTGAATCCGGCGCCGGCAAGCCTGTTGCCGTTGTCGTCAAGGACGGGGCTCTGCTTGAGGAGCCTGCCGCCCCCACCCTCAAGGGTTGGAAGTTCCTGGGTTGGTTCAAGGTGAAGAACGCTGACGGTACTGTTGCCGAGAAGTGGGACTTCGCGAAGGATGCCGTCACGGCCGACACCACGCTGTATGGCGGTTGGGTGAAGGACGAGCCGGCTAAGCCGGCCGCCAAGCCCACGAACAAGCTCCCCAAGACCGGCGATGCGTCCATGCTGCCGATGATGGCCGTCGGCATCTCCGGCGTCGCTGCCCTGGCCGCTGCGTCCAAGCGTCGCAAGCACTAGTATTCGGCGCGCATAGCTGAACGGCTGAGGGTCGTCGTCTTCGGACGGCGACCCGTTTTCTTTGCCGGCTAGCGTCGATGGCGGCGGGTCTCCCGCTGGCGATCGCGCTTGTGCTGACGCTCGATTTTGCGCAGGCGGGCCTGCTCAGCAGCCTGGCTTGTCTTGGTGCTCACATGTTGAGCCGCCTTGCGCACGGGGCGAACCACCGGGCGGGCGACCTTTTTGACCGGTTCGGGCAGCTTGTGCAGATCGACCTCGGTGGGGCTCATGATGTTGTAGCGGATGGACCACCAACGGACGGCCATGGTGACGGCGACGCCTATCACGGCCGCGGCGATGTTCCAAATATCGAGGCATTGCACGAGAACGATGTAGGTGAGTGCGCCTGCGATCGCCGCAATCGCGTACAGGTTACTGCGTTGGAAGATATAGGGCACGCGGGCGAGGCAGACGTCGCGCAGCAGACCGCCGCCGACGGCGGTGAAAAAGCCCATCATGACGCAGGTGATGGCGGGATAGCCGTAGAGCATCGTCTTATCTGCGCCCATGACGGCGAACAGACCGACGGAGAAGATGTCGAGTATCGCCACGAGGCGGTCGGGTTTTTCGACCATAACGGGAAATGTGAACACCGCCGCGGCCGTTGCGACGGCGACGGGCAGGGCAAGCGGCTGTCGGAGGATGTAGACATTGCCCTCCTGCAAGATCACGTCACGGATGAGACCGCCGCCGAGCGAGACGAGCACCGCCAGGCCGATGGCGCCGACGAGGTCGAGCTTGTTTTCGCGAGCCGTGAGTGCGCCCGTCGCCGCCGCAACGACGACGGCGAGCAGTTCGAACGCGAGTGGAATCGCGACGCTTTCGGATGCAATGACGGAAGCCGAGACGGCGCTTTGCGTGACTGCGAGTACGGCCGGAAACACGGTGCCTCCCTGGGAAAATGAACTGGCTCAACCATCTTAGCGGAGGCAGTTGTGGAGGGAGCGGAGCAATTTTGCCCCCTTTTCCAAGAATTACTGTTGCATCCCACCTAACTTACGGTACAATAGCCCCTGCATTCACGGAGAGTTGTCCGAGTGGCCGAAGGAGCACGATTGGAAATCGTGTAGGCGCCAAAAGCGTCTCCAGGGTTCAAATCCCTGACTCTCCGCCAGAACTTTCAGCGGCACGCATCCAATTGGATCGCGTGCCGTTTTCACATCCTACGGAGGAGTGGCAGAGTGGTTGAATGCGGCGGTCTCGAAAACCGTTTACGGGTACTCCCCGTACGAGGGTTCGAATCCCTCCTCCTCCGCCATCATGCATCGCGTTAACGAGCCCGATTGGCTCGTTTTTTTGTATGTCGACCATGGGTCACGCCCAACGGGAGTTGTGGCGCCGGCGGGTGTTTTATCAGGGTGCGCATTTCGCCTTGTGACCCAGGCCCTGTCTGCGCGGGGAACAGTACTCTTAGGGGGTTCTTGCGAGCGGCTTAAGCTGTGCTTAATGATGGGTGTTGCAAGTGAAACTACCGCGTTCATCGGGATACACTTCAGTCATGCAAATGGCGAAGACTGAGGAATTGAGGCACGCATGCAAACTGGTGAAGTTGGTTTCATGTCGTCGTGGCGGATGCTCACGCGCGACAAGGGATGGGTGAAACCGCTGCTCGTCCTGACATTGGTCAGCTGGATTCCGATATTGGGTCAGATCGCCGTGCTCGGCTATGGCCTCGAGTGGGCGCGGCTCACTGCCTGGGGCGTGGAATCTGCCCCCAAGCAGCGCGGCGTTGACTACGGCAAGGTTATCTCCACGGGTGCCCGCGCCTTCCTCATCACGATTTCCCTGGCCTTTGTCTGCGGCCTGGTCCTGCAGATTCTGTTTCCCGGTTCGCTTGCGGCGCTGATGGCGATGACCACGGGCGGCAGCGGTCTCGCGAACTCGGTCATCCTGGCTTCCGGGGCGACGTTCTTCCTGCTCGACCTCGTTATCATGGTGTTCGCCGGTACGTTTTTGCAGGCGGCGGCGCTGCGCGGAACACTGTACGACAGCTTTTCCGCCGGATGGCGTCTCGACCGACTGTTCCGGATGGTCGTCCGTGACTTCGGAGGCTTTTGCAAGGTCTTGCTGGTGACACTCATCGGGGCCGTGGCGTCTTCGGCCTACGCGTTCGTTGTGGCGATGGTGGCCATGCTCGTGCTGATGGGCGGCCTGCTGAGCGCCACCGCCGTGATTGGGCTTTCGGATGGCTATATGACCGGCTGGCACTTCCTGGCCGACCAGCTCCTGCGCATGGGCGCCGGCCCGGTTTTGCTCTTCGTGCTGCTTTTGATGGCCCTGCTGTTCGTGGGCAATGTGATCTCGACGGCGATGAACCTGGTGAGTGTGAATGCGATGGGACAGTGGTTCGCGCGCTTTGACGTGAACCGCTGGGGTGTCTCGTCTGCCCCCCTGCCCGACGATGTTCCCCACCACAGCGCTCGCGCGGCTTGCGCCTCCGCACCGGTGGATCCTATGGCTTCGCCGGCTGGAGAGCCCGATTCTGTAGCCTCTGTCCCCGTCGATGTCGCCCAGCCCGTCGAGCCCGTCGACTCGGCTACTTCTTCCGACCCCGTCGAGCCGATCGAGCCCACCGATTCCGTCGAGGCCGAGGCGAAGACTTCCGCAACGGCTCAAGTTGAGACTGTTGAGGAGACCCAGGTCGACGCCACTGCGGATGTTGAGAAGAAACCCATTCCGCTCGGACCGATCAGCACCGATGATGCTCCCGGCGATGAGGACGGCGGTCCCATCGCGGAATAGGATCGGGATAGCTTTCGTTTGCCATAGTGCCCCAGTTGCGTTTCTTGTTTGTGGGAAACGCGGCTGGGGCACATTTTGATTTTCGGCCGCGTTGTGCGCATGCTGCGTCTTTCAGATGGGGGAGGACGAAGGCCGGGTATCGGAAAAGACGCAGTGCGATGGAGAGCAGATTTGTGTCTGGGCGGCGTGTCATGCTTATCACGTGGCGGATCGCATGCTTGGGTATCTGGCAGAAGTGCTCGAAAATGTGGAGGTCATGGGGTGCGGCAGCGGACACCTTGCAAGATGTGCGGACTCGGCTATAGTTAGCACGTCTTTTCCTGCTTCGGGCGCACCTTCACGACCCGAAGCCGTTTGTCCAGAGGAGGTGACCACATGAAGGCTTATGAACTGCTGTTCTTCGTTGACCCCAACCTCGATCCCGAGACTCGTCTCGCCGTGATGAAGCGCATCGACAACACGATCGCCGAGGGCAATGGTAAGGTCGACAACGTCGACGAGTGGGGCAAGCGCAAGCTCGCTTACGAGATCGACAAGCTCACCGAAGGTGACTACACCCTCATCAACTTCCATGCAGACCCGGCTTCCATCGCGGAGCTCGATCGCGTGCTTCGTATTACCGACGCCGTGATCCGCCACATGATCGTCCGTCGCGACGACCAGGAGTAGGTCATTTGTATGGATGCGGCCCATTAACGCCGCGTGAGAGGTAGTGAACACGTATGAGCATCAATCGAGTCAACATTTCCGGTAATCTCACCCGCGATCCCGAGCTGCGCGCCACTGCGAGCGGCACCCAGGTCCTGAGCTTCGGCGTGGCGGTCAACGACCGTCGTCGCAATCCTCAGACGGGCGAGTGGGAGGACTACCCGAACTTCGTGGACTGCACGATGTTCGGCACCCGTGCGGAGGCCGTGAGCCGCTATCTCTCGAAGGGGTCGAAGGTCGCTATCGAGGGCAAGCTCCGTTACAGCTCCTGGGAGCGTGACGGCCAGCGCCGCAGCAAGCTCGAGGTCATCGTCGATGAGATCGAGTTCATGTCCCGCGGCCAGCAGGGTGAGGCAGGCGGCTACGCCCCCGCCCCGTCTTACGGCCAGCAGGGCGGCTACACCCCCGCGCCCGCTCCGCAGCAGGCTCCGGCGCCCATGGCGGCTCCGGTTCCCCCTGCGGTCGACGTCTACGATGAGGACATCCCGTTCTAAGGGATGTGTAATTGACGGTGAGAGTCCGCTCGAACCGTCGTCACGAAAGGTATTGAGACATGGCTAATGATTATTCTGCCCGTCAGCCGCGTCGCAAGTACTGCCAGTTCTGCAAGGAGAACACTGAGTTCATCGACTACAAGGATACTCAGCTCCTTCGCAAGTACATGACCGATCGCGGTAAGATCAAGCCGCGCCGCGTCACTGGCGCCTGCACGCAGCATCAGCACGACATCGCGAACGCTATCAAGCGTGCCCGCGAGATGGCTCTTCTGCCGTACGCCGTGCCCGTGGTGTCCACCCGCGGTCCTCGCGAGAAGAAGTAGGGAGGGTACCCATGAAAGTTGTTCTGCTTGGTGAGATCAAGGGCAAGGGCGGCGAGGGTGACGTCATCGACGTCGCTCAGGGTTACGCCGAGAACTACCTGATTCCGCAGAAGCTCGCCGTTGCTGCTACCAAGGGCAACCTGAAGCAGCTCGAGGAGCGTCGCAACAACATCGAGAAGCGTGAGGCTGTCCGCCTGGCCGACGCCAACGCTCTCAAGGCTAAGCTCGACGGCCAGAAGGTCGCCGTCGACGCCAAGGTCGGCGAGGAGGGCGTCCTCTTCGGCTCCGTCACTGCCGCCATGATCGTCGACGCGATCAAGGCCGAGCTCGACGTTGAGATCGACCGCAAGCGCGTTGAGCTTGGCAAGCCGATCAAGGTCGCCGGTTCCCACGAGGTGGAGATCTCCATCTACCGTGAGATCAAGGCTTCCATCGTCGTCCTGGTGGGCGTCGAGGAGCAGGCCGAGGAGACCGTCGAGGCTGAGGAGGTCGCCGCTGAGGAGACCGCCGAGGTCGAGACCGAGGCTGCTGCCGAGTAGCTTACTCGCTTCGAGTTACGCGACTCATGAGCCCCGTGCCATTAGGCGCGGGGCTTTTTTGTGGGAAAGTTCGGCGATGGGGCTGGGTGCATGTTGGTAAATTCCGAGAAATCCACAGGTCGCGGCTGTGGTGGTGACTGAAGTGCCAGGTAAATGGGCTTTTCCAGATTGAGAAACGGGTTCCTTTTGCCCTAGGGCATGTTCACCCATGACATGACATTCGATCTCTATATAGGCATCTACCTGCGAAAATGCTAAACATGCAGGTAAACACTGTATTAAGAGAAAGTAAGCGCTGGACGTTCGCTGCAAACCCGCAGGTCATGCCCATTTCTGTGGATAACTTCAATCTCACGAGTCATCCACATTGTTGAAAACGTTGATAACCGTATTGTCCCCAGCTCAAGGCGGTGAGTTATCAACAGCTGGAACGGGTCGGGCCTCTCGTCGATAAAACGGTCTACCTGGGGTCGTGACGCTGGGAACTCGGTCTCAGATGCCCTACCATTGTGTGTCCCAGGACCCGGTGAACGCGCCATGCAGCGCGCGTGTGCCATGAGGCTAGGAAAGGAGTGCGATGAGCGGAGCTGACGATTTTGGGTGGGAGCCCTCTGCCTCGATTGACCGCGGTGCCCTGAAGGGGCTGCCCAACAACATCGATGCCGAGGCAAAGGTTCTGTCTGCCATGCTGCTCTCGGGCGAGGTTGTCGAGGAGGCCCTCGTCGAGCTCATGCCCGATGACTTCTATCGCCCGTCACACAAGACGATTTTCGTCGCCATGAGCGCGATGTACGAAAGCTCGATTCCGATCGACTCCATCTCCCTCATCGACTATCTGAACTCCATCGACAAGCTCGAGGCCGTGGGCGGGGAGGCGTATGTCCTCGAGCTCATGGGGAATACGCTCGCGCTCGCCAACTGGCAGCATCATGCTGGCATCGTCCGTCGTGACGCCATGCTGCGCGAGATCATCGGGGCGACCAATCAGATCAGCGCTTTGGCCTACGACGCCCCGATTGACACGAAAGAGGTCATCGAGCGCGCCGAGTCCATGCTGCTTTCCGTCACGGCGCGAGAGGTGAAGAGCTCTTATCGCGAACTTGGCGACTTTATGGCCGAGGCGTATCAGGAGGCTGAGGAGGTTGCGCGGGCTGGCGGCGACGTCCATGGTGCGCCCACGGGCTATCCGACGCTCGACCGCATGCTCATGGGTCTGCGCGAGGGCCAGCTTGTCGTTATCGGCGCTCGTCCTGCCGTTGGTAAGACCTCGTTCGCTTTGAACCTGGCTCTTAACGCCGCCGCGGACGGGTACACGGTGGGCTTCTTCTCCCTGGAGATGTCCGGCAAGGAAATCGCGCAGCGCTTCATCTGCGCCCAGGCCATGGTGAACATGTCCAACTTCCGCACGGGCCGCATCTCGCCCGAGGAGTGGGCCAACATCAACGAGGCCATCAACGAGCTGGGGCGTCTGGATATCTTGATCGACGACACCCCGGGCACGACGGTCACCGAGATCCGCGCCAAGGCGCGCCGCATGCTCCACAACAAGGAGAAGGCCGTCATCATTCTCGACTACCTGCAGCTCGTGAACCCGCCTGCGGGCAAGAACTACAACGGCAACCGCGCCGTCGAGGTTTCCGAGATGAGCCGTGGCCTCAAGATCATGGCCAAGGAGCTCGGCGTGCCGGTCATCATGCTCTCCCAGTTGAACCGTTCGCTCGAGGGCCGTACCGGCAAGCGCCCGCAGATGAGCGACCTGCGTGAATCGGGCTCCATCGAGCAGGACGCCGACATCATCATGCTGCTCGACCGTTCGAGCACCGAGTCGGAGGCCGAGCGCGATGACCGACCGGACTTTGGCATCACGCGCGTGATCCTCGCCAAGAACCGTTCGGGCCCGGTTGGTGACGTGGACCTGATGTTCCTGCCCGCCTCGACCAAGTTCTATGAGATTGACGAACACGCGGTTGAGTAATGCGAGGTAGGCGCTTCGCGCCTATAATGTGAGGGCTGGGCCGTTTGACCCCGCGGTCGGACGCTCGTCCGATATGTTCGAAGACCTGTCCGGGTCGATGTACCCGGGCGATTGAATTGAGGAGTGGCCATGCCGTCAACAGTGTTGGTGGGTACCCAGTGGGGCGACGAGGGCAAGGGCAAGATCTGCGACCTGATCGCACCCGAGTTTGACTGCGTCGTCCGCTACCAGGGCGGTAACAACGCCGGGCATACCATCGTGGTGGGCGATAAGAAGTACGGCCTGCACCAGGTTCCCTCGGGCATCATGTACCCCGACTGCGTGTCGGTGATCGGCAACGGCTGCGTGGTCAATCCCGCCGTCCTGCTTGAGGAGATCGACATGTTCGAGGGCGACGGCATCTCCACCGCCAACCTCAAGGTCTCCGGCAACGCTCATGTGATCATGCCCTACCACGTCGATCTCGACGGCGCGTACGAGGAGCTGCTCGGCAAGAACAACATCGGCACCACTAAGCGCGGCATCGGCCCTTGCTACCAGGACAAGATGGCCCGTATCGGTATCCGCATGCAGGACCTCATGGATGAGGCGACCTTCCGCGAGAAGCTCGAGATCGCCCTCGCCCGTGTGAACCCGCAGCTCGAGCGCATCTTCGATATGCCCGCTTACACCGTGGACCAGATCTGCGAGACCTATCTGCCCATGGCCGAGCGTCTGCGCCCCTATATCTGCGAGACGGGCCTTTTGCTCAACAACCTCGTGGAGGAGGGCAAGGAGATCCTGTTCGAGGGCGCCCAGGCGACGCTGCTCGACATCGACCATGGCACCTATCCGTTCGTGACCTCTTCCAACTGCACCGCCGGCGGCGCCGTGACCGGTTCTGGTGTGGGTATGAAGAACATCGACCGCGTGCTGGGCATCATGAAGGCCTACATCACGCGTGTGGGCTCCGGCCCCATGCCGACCGAGCTCGACTATGAGACGAGCGATGAGGGCCGCACCCTCACCGAGGTCGGCCACGAGTACGGCGTGACCACCGGTCGCCGTCGTCGTTGCGGTTGGTTCGACGGCGTGATCGCCCGCTACGCCACCCGCGTGAACGGCCTGACCGACATCGCGCTCACCAAGCTCGACGTGCTTTCCGAGTTCGACACCATCAAGGTGTGCGTTGCCTACGACTGCGATGGCGTGCGCTACACCAGCGTGCCCGAGCACACCGCGGCGTTCGCCCGTGCGGTTCCCGTGTACGAGGAGCTGCCCGGCTGGAAGTGCGACATTACTGGGTGCCGCACGTTCGAGGAGCTGCCCCAGGCCGCCCAGGACTACGTGACCTACGTGGAAAACCTGGCGGGCTGCAAGGTGAGCTTCGTGGCCGTGGGCCCCGACCGCGAGCAGACGATCGTTCGCGACTGGAATAAGTAATTCAGCCAAGTCAGCGCGCCGTCCGGTTGGGCGGCGCCTTGCTCTAGAGGAGGACGCATGAGCGCACCCGAGAACACCATCGACATCCTGCTGCTGGGCAGCGGCGGTCGCGAGCACGCCTTGGCTGCCAAGCTCGCCGAGTCCCCGCGCTGCGGCACGCTCTACATCGCCCCGGGCAACGGCGGCACGCTTGAGTTGGGCGAGAACGTCGCCCTCGACGCCGAGGATCCGTCTGCGGTTGCAGATTTTGCCCGTGAGACCGGCTGCGGCCTGGTCGTGATCGGCCCCGAGGCCCCGCTCGTGAAGGGTGTGGCCGACGCCGTGCGCGAGGCCGGTATCCCGTGCTTCGGCCCGGGTGCCGCGGGCGCGCAGCTCGAGGGTTCCAAGCGTTTCTCCAAGGAACTCATGGCCCGTGCCGGCATTCCCACCGCAGCCTACGGTTCCTTCACCGACGAGGAGTCCGCCCTCGCTTACGTTCGCGAGCAGGGTGCCCCTGTGGTTGTGAAAGCCGATGGCCTGGCCGCCGGCAAGGGCGTTGTGGTGGCCCTTACTCTCGACGAGGCCCTGCAGGCCGTGCACGAGTGCTTTGACGGTGCGTTTGGCGCCGCGGGCAGTACCGTGGTGATCGAGGAGATGCTGACCGGTCCCGAGTGCACGCTGCTCGCCTTCACGGACGGCAAGACCGTCCGCCCCATGGCGACCTCACAGGACCACAAGCGCGCCCTTGAGGGCGACCTCGGTCCCAACACGGGTGGCATGGGCGTGTACAGCCCCGTGCCGATTGTCACGGACGAGGAGCACGCAGAGATGTGCCGCATCCTGGACGAGACCATCGCCGCCGCCAATCGCGAAGGCATCGATTTCCGCGGCTGCCTGTATGGCGGCTTCATGCTCACGCCTGAGGGTCCCAAGGTCATCGAGTACAACGCCCGCTTTGGCGACCCCGAGACCGAGGTGCTGATGCCTCGCCTGAAGAGCGACCTGGTCGAGGTTATGCTCGCCTGCGCCGAGCAGCGCCTGGACGAGGTCGAGCTCGAGTGGTGCGACGAGTGGGCCGTGTCCGTGGTCCTCACGAGCGCCGGTTACCCGGGTTCGTATGAGAAGGGCAAGGTCATCACCGGTATCGAGGATGCTGCGGCCATGGAGAACGTGACCGTGTACCACGCCGGCACCGCCGTGAACGAGGAGGGCGAGCTCGTCACCTCCGGCGGCCGCGTGCTCGACGTGACCGCGCTCGGCGAGACCTTCGAGGCCGCCCGCGACCTGGCATACGCCGCGTGCGAGAAGATCGCCTTTGAGGGCAAGACCCTTCGCCGCGATATCGGCCTGCGCGCCCTTCGCGGCCGCGACGCTTGGGACGCGTAAAACGCGGTTGCTCCGCGCCCGCGCAAAGGTTTCACGCGCCGACGCCGGGGACTGTGCGAATGCTGGTTTAGAGGGTAGGAATGTCGAAAAACGCTTGGATTTTCCGGTGGGTTTTTGACATTCCTACCCCATATTTCAACGCGCATGTATGCGCGGGCAGGGAGAGAGCCATGGATAACGAGGAATTCGAGGCCGAGGTCATCGAGAACGAGCGACCCGCAGGGGAGGCCGAGGTCATTGAGGGGGAGCAGCCGGTCGAGGAGGCCGAGCAGGCCCTCGTCTTGGGTGACGACGATCCGCGCGACGCCGGGCTTCACGAGCGCATCATCTCGGAAGAGCAGGCATGGCACGGCAAGTTCCTCGATGTGCGCAGCGCGCAGGTCGAGCTGCCGAACGGCCGCGTGACTGGCCGCGACCTGGTGCGCCACCCCGGCGCTGCCGCCGTGGTTGCGCTGACGGAGACGGGCAAGATTGTACTCGTGCGTCAGTACCGCACCGCGATCGACCGCGTGACCGTGGAGATTCCCGCGGGCAAGCTCGATCCGGGCGAGGATCCGCTCGATTGCGCCAAGCGCGAGCTGCTCGAAGAGACCGGGTTCTCCGCCGGCCGCATCCAGTACCTCACCACCATCGCCACGACTCCCGGTTTTTGCGACGAGGTCATCCATATCTACATGGCAACGGGTCTCACCTTCAGCGGCGCGAATCCCGACGACGATGAGTTTGAGATCGGAAGAGCGTCGTGTAGGGAAAGAGTGTAGATCTCGGTGGTCGC
>OMGU01000253.1_pt1 | contig 62813 bp, 48 predicted proteins | sample 1646121 | NCBI WGS metagenome assembly OMGU01 (sample SAMN05578581, study PRJEB25193) | human gut metagenome | biome: Human Microbiome; feature: human-associated habitat; material: feces | host: Homo sapiens | place: USA:Birmingham
AGTTCAGACGTGTGCTCTTCCGATCTTCCATTGTCGTCTGTTGGGATAGAATGGAATCACCATTCCGGAAACTGCCGACAATGGAGGGACGAATGATGAAGAAGCTGTTTTCTTTGACGCTGGCTATGGTGACGGCTCTGGGGCTGATGCTGCCGGCGTCCGCCGCAGAGGAGACCACAGACGAGGCCCTGGCCAGGGTGACCCAGGCCGTAAAGGCGGCCCTGGATCTGGACACGGATGCCTATGACGAATTTCAGGGCAGCTGGTATGAGGACGGTCTGACCGGTGCCTGGGATCTGTACTGGTCGACCGAGTTGGAGGAGGAACTGTCCATTTCCGCTCTGGATGACGGGACCGTAATCAGCTACGATCTGGGTCTGCCGTACACCGCCTCCAACAGCGGGGATTTCCCGGTCTTTCCCCAGGGGGATGAGGCCGCGGCCGCCCGAGCCGCCGGGGACTTTTTGGACAAGGTCCTGCGGGAGGGGGAGAGCGTGAAGCTGGAAGAGCCCCGCGGCATGGATATTCTGGGCGGGGACAGCTACCGCTACTCCGGAGTGATCCTGCTGAACGGCCTGCCCTCGCCGCTGACCTATTCCATCACTGTGGATGCGGCGGACAACCGGGTCCGGTCTTTCCACCGGACCACGGCGGAGGACACCTTCCTGGGAGACGTCCCCTCTGCCGCCGCTGCGGTGCGCCGCGACCGGGCTGCCAAACTCCTGACGGACACCCTGGAGCTGAAGCTGGAATACGTGCGGGAGGCGGGCGGCACGTCGGCCGTGCTCCGGTATCTGCCGGTGGATACGGACACCTTTTATGTAGACGCCGCCACAGGAGCGCTTTTGAATCTGACGGAGCTGGAGGACCAGATGGGCGGCTGGGGCGCCGGAGGCAGTGCCGACAACACCGCGGCTGCGGAGAGCGGGGGCAGCGGCCTCAGCCCGGCGGAGCAGGCGGGCATCGCCCAGATGGAGGGCGTCCGGGCCTCCGCGTTCCTGGACCAGAGCCTGCGGGCAGAGCCGGTCTACGGCCTGACGGAGTACGCCCTGTCCTCCGCCGCCTACCGTCTGGCGGAACAGGAGGGGAAGGAGGATCAGGTCCTCTGCGTCCTGTCCTATGTGCGGCCCGGAGAGGAGGACAGCTGTTCCCGCACCATCACAGTGGATGCCCGCACCGGCGCGGTCCAGGAGGTGTTCTCCTACGCACCCGGAATGGAGGATGGGGAGACACCGGCCCTGACCCAGGCGGAGGCGCAGGTCAAAGCGGAGACGTTCCTGTCCGCCCTCTGCGGCGGGCGGTGGAGTGCCCTGACACTCTATGACGGCCGGGACAACACGGAGGACCGGCGTCCGTACTACACCTTCACATACGTCCAGCAGGTAGGCGGCATTCCCTTCCCGGAGAACCGCTATACCGTGGCCATCGACAGCGGAGACGGGTCCGTGTACCGGCTGGATTATCAGTACGATGAGGATGTGACGTTCGCCAGCTCCGCCGGTATCGTGGGTGAGACGGCGGCCCTGGCCGCCTGGGCGGGGACCTATGACACGGTCCTGGCCTACCGTCTGGTGCCCCGCCCTCTGGAGAGCGGTGACGAGACGGAAGCCCGGCTGATGGAGCTGGGGCTTACCCACTTCTACGAGCTGCGGCTGACCTACGCTCTGGAGCGGGAGGAGCGGTATCTGGGCATTGACGCCGCCACCGGCAAACCGGCGGCGCCGGAGTCCGGGGATACCGCCATCACCTATACGGACCTGTCGGGCTCCGGGGTGAAAGCCGATGTGGAGAAGCTGGCCCGCTATGGCGTGGGCTATGACGGGGGCCGCTTCCGGCCGGACAAACAGCTGACCCAGTGGGATCTGGTGGCCCTGTTGGCCAGCCTGGAGGGATACTGTATCGACCCGGAGACAGCGGATGAGAGCACGCGGGACACCGTCTATTCCATGGCCTACCGGATGGGTATTCTGCCCCGGGGAACCCGGGATGAAGGCAGGGCCGTCACCCGCGGGCAGGCAGTGAAATGTCTGCTGGACTGCGCAGGTTATGGCCCAGCCGCCCGGCTTCAGGGCATCTACACCTGCACATACAGCGACGCTGCCGCCATCCCGGAGGCAGACCTGGGCTATGCGGCCATCGCCCAGGCGCTGGGCATGGTCCGGGGAAGCTATCAGGGGGACCGGACAGCCACCCGGGGCGAGCTGGCCGCCATGCTCTGCCGCCTGCTGGAGCGGCAGGGAGCAAACGCGGGCGCCTGAACGGGCCCGCCGGATGATGGAATTTGGGAGGAATTACACATGAAAAACGTATTCGGCTATCCGGAGTTTGACGCGGAGGGCGAGGAAATCCTCTGTACCTACGACAACGCATACAGCGATATGCTGATGGACATCCGGGTCTACCGGATGGAACCCGGCCGGAAGAGAGACTTTTGCCGCCGGGGCGAGGAGACCGCGGTGCTGCTTCTGTCCGGAACCGTGACCTTCGGCTGGGAGGGCCGGACGGAGACGGTCAGCCGCAGAGACGTGTTCACTGACGGCCCCTATGCCCTCCATGCTTGCGCCGGGGAGGAGATCACCGTGGAGGCGCAGACAGACGCGGAGATCCTGGTCCAGTGCACGAAGAATGACACAGCGTTCTCCGGCAGGCTGTACCGGCCGGAGGACGCCCCCTGGGTCTACTCCTGCGTGGGCAAGTTCGGCAATGTGGCCAAGCGCCGGGTAAACACCATCTTTGACAAGGATATCGCCCCCTGGTCCAATATGGTGCTGGGCGAGGTGCTGAACGACCGGGGGAACTGGTCCGGCTATCTGCCCCACCGGCACCCCCAGCCGGAGTGCTATTACTTCAAGTTCGACCGGCCGGAGGGCTTCGGCGCCAGTTTTGTGGGGGACCAGGTATTCAAGAGCGTGGACAACAGCTTCTCCGCCATCCCCGGCGGGTGCCTGCATCCCCAGGCAGTGGCGCCGGGCTTCCAGATGTATACCTGCTGGATGATCCGCCATCTGGACGGCAACCCCTGGCTGCAGACCACCCGCAACGAGGACGAGCGATATCTCTGGCTTCACGATGCGCAGGAGTGACCTGCCCACAGAGAGTTGAACAGCGGAAAAAGGCTCCGGGTTTCTCTGGGAACCCGGAGCCTTTTTATTTGGAAACAGGTCCGGCACAGTGGTCCGGTTCCAGAAGAGGCGCCGCCCCGGGACCTGCCTGGGACAGCCGGAGCCCGGCGCCACGCACATGGTCCCGCAGCACTTGGTCTACAAAGCGGATCAGCTCCTCCGGCGTGCCCTGGATTTCGCCCAGGAGCCAGTCCTCCACAATACTTACCAGCGCGCCCACGTAGAACTGGGTCAGCATGGTGAGCTCCTGCTCCCCGGCCTCATACCCCAGCTCCGCAGCAATCAGACGGATCGTGCTTTGGATAATAGTACGGATATCCGTCTGGAAGAACCGCTTCAGGTGGTCCCGGCCCATGGAGCGAAGGGCGCAGAGGCAGAACGCACGATTCTCCTGCAGGTATTGGAAAAGCTGGAGCAGGCCGTCCTGCCACAGCATGACGCCCTCGTGTTCCCGGAGCAGCGCCACCGCCTCCTCCTCAAAGATCCAGCGCACCGCGTCGTAAACATCGTCAAAATGGTAGTAAAAATGCTGGCGCGCCATGCCGCAGCCCCGCATGATCTCCGCCACGGTGATCCTGTTCAGGGGTTTCTGGGTCATCAGCTCCTTGAGCACAGTGCAGATCTGCCGCTTGGCCGCATTGCTGGCCTCGTATGTCCGTTTTTTCATATCGACCTCCATGGACCGGCAGACTCCAGTCCATTGCAGCCCAGTATAACACATTTTTCAGAGGAGTGCATCTATGCAGAATGGGGGCAAGTGTCAGATTTCTGACATCTGCCCAAGGTCTGCACCTTGCATCTCCGGGCCTGTTTCCAGTATGCTGGAGGAAATGCGGAAAGGAGCGGAGGAAGATGCGGGAAGAGTATCACGTCACGCTGTACAGCCAGATGGGCCCCAGGGAGGGCCGCCTGGTCCTCCAATACGAGGGTTCTGCCGTCACAGGATCCCTGGAACTGATGGGACGCCGCAACCCCGTCCATGGCGTACGGTCGGAGGATGGGCATCTGTGCCTCTCTCATGCTATCCGGACGGCGGTCAGCACCCTTTTCTGCGAGACGGCGCTGGAGCTCCATGGGGAACGCCTTACTGGAGTGATCACGGCGGACGTCTGCCGGATGCGATGGGAGGGGAGCCGGATCTCCCCTGAGCCGTGATGGGACCGGGATTGCCGGAAGGAGCTGAAACTGTGCGCAAAGACACTGAAAAACCATCCTTTTTTGTGCGGCTGGCCACGGTGATCGTGGATAAGCGGAAGCTGATCTTTTTCCTGTACGCGTGTGCGCTGCTGTTCTGCCTGTTCTCCCGGAACTGGGTCAGCGTCTGCAACGACATCACGGAGTACCTGCCGGACTCCACAGAGACCCGCCAGGGGCTGACCCTGATGGAGGAGGAGTTCACCACCTTCGGTACCGCCCGGGTGATGGTGTCCCACGTGACGCGGGGCATCGCGGAGGATCTGGCGGAACAGATCGGGGAGATCGAGGGCGTCTCCTCCGCGTCCCTGGGAGACAGCATCGGCGCAGAGGAGGACGGGGAGGCCGAGACACCGGAGGACATCGCATCGTATTTCAAGGGCGCGGACGCGCTGATCTCCGTGACCTTTGCGGGGGAGGAGGATGACGAATCCGCCCTGGCCGCCATGGAGGCCATCCGGGAGCTGCTGGCCCCCTATGACTTTTATATAGACAGCTCTGTGGGGGACTCCCAGGCGGACTCCCTGGCCGATGAGATGGGGATCATCCTGGCGGTAGCGGCGGTTATCATCGTGCTGGTGCTGCTGCTGACTTCCCGCTCCTATGCGGAGATTCCGGTGCTGCTGCTGACCTTTATCGCGGCGGCCTTGCTGAATCTGGGCACGAACTTCATCTTCGGAGAGATCTCCTTTGTCTCCAACTCTGTGACGGTGGTGCTCCAGCTGGCTCTGGCCATCGACTATGCCATCATCATGCTGCACCGCTTCCTGGAGGAGCGGGAGCACGCCGGAGACCGGGAGGCGTGCATTGCGGCGGTCAGCGCCGCCATTCCCTCCATCTCCGCCAGCAGCCTCACCACCATCTCCGGCCTGGCGGCCATGATGTTCATGCAGTTTCAGATCGGCTTCGACATGGGCATCGTGCTGATCAAGTCCATTCTGTTCAGTATGCTGTCGGTGTTCACCCTGATGCCGGGGCTGCTGATGCTCTTTTCCAAGGCGATGGAGAGGACCCGCCACCGCAGCTTCATCCCCAGGATCGACCGCTGGGGCGGATTTGTCCTGAAGCTGCGCCATGTGGGAGTGCCGCTGTTCATTGTGGCCCTGGTGGGGGGCTTTTTCCTCTCCAACCGGTGCCCCTATGTGTACGGCTATACCCAGATCGAGACTGCGCGGCAGAACGAGTCCCAGGTGGCGGAGCAGCGGGTCAGCGACACCTTCGGCACCCAGAACGTGATCGCTCTGCTGGTGCCCCGGGGAGACTATGACAGTGAGAAAGCCCTGCTGGAACGGCTGGAGGCCTGCGATCAGGTGGACTACGCCATGGGCCTCTCCAATATCGAGGTGATGGACGGACACACCCTCACCGATGCCCTGACGCCCCGGCAGTTTTCCGAAATGACAGACCTGGACTACGAGCTCGTCTGCCTGCTGTACACTGCCTACGCGGCGGAGGAGGAGGCCTACGGCCGGATCGTGGGCGGTCTGGACGACTATGCGGTCCCTCTGATGGATATGTTTTTCTTCGCCTACGACAAGGCGGAGGAGGGCTATGTGGATCTGGACGAGGGGCAGCAGGCGGACCTGGACGATCTCTATGAACAGCTCGACAACGCCCGGGTCCAGATGCTGGGGGAAAACTACACCCGTATGCTCATCAATCTGAACCTGCCGGAGGAGGGGGCGGAGACCTTTGCTTTCCTCCAGACCATCCACCGGGAGGCGGAGCGGTACTACGACGCGGACAGCGTCTATCTGGTGGGGGATTCCACCAGCGACTATGACCTGTCCGTCTCCTTTGCCCGGGATAACATCATGATCAGTGTCCTGTCGGTGGTGTTCGTCATCATCGTGCTGCTGTTCACCTTCCAGTCTGTGGGACTGCCGATCCTGCTGATTTTGGTGATCCAGGGCAGCATCTGGATCAATTTTTCCTTCCCCGGCATGGCCCAGAAGCCCATTTTCTTCCTGAGCTATCTGATCGTGACAGCCATCCAGATGGGCGCCAATATCGACTACGCCATCGTGATCTCCTCCTGGTACAATGAGCTGAAGGCGGAGATGTCCCGACGGGACGCCATCGTCCAGGCGCTGAATCTGTCCTTCCCCACGGTACTGACCTCGGGGAGTATCCTGTCCTCTGCCGGATTCCTCATCGCCCAAATCACCACAGAGCCTGCCATCGTGGGCATCGGCGAGTGCCTGTGCCGGGGGACGCTGATCTCCATGTTCCTGGTCATGTTCATCCTGCCCCAGATCCTGTTCCTGGGCGACGGGATCGTGGAGCGGACCCGGTTCGATCTCAAGGTGCCGGAGGTTGCCAGGAGTGCCCATGGCACCGTCTATGTCAACGGCCGGGTTCGGGGCCGTATTTCCGGCGTAGTGGATGCCCAGATCCAGGGCGTGATTTACGGGGACGTCTCCGGAATGCTGGAGACGGGAGCTTATCAGAAAGAGGAGGAGCCCGCCCATGAGACGGAAGATTCATAAATGCCTGAGCTTCCTTCTGGCGGCGGTGCTGCTGGCGTCCCTGGCGGCGCCTGCTGCCCTGGCCGCCGAAGGCGGGGACACGGTTTTCGTCCGCACGGCGGAGGACCTGGTCCAACTGGCAGAGAACTGCACCCTGGACAGCTGGTCCCAGGGAAGAATTGTCCGCCTGCAGGCGGATATCGACCTGTCCGGCACGGACTTCACCCCCATCCCCACCTTTGGGGGGACCTTTGAGGGGCAGGGCCACACCATTTCCGGTCTGTCCATCACGGGCAGCGGCAATGTCCGGGGACTGTTCCGGTACATACAGCCCTCCGGCGTAGTGCGGGATCTGTCGGTGGAGGGACGGGTCGATCCCTCTGACCGGAAGAATACCCTGGGCGGCATTGCCGGCAGCAACCGGGGCCTTCTTGCCGGCTGCACCTTCCACGGGACGGTGCGGGGAGCGGACAGCATAGGCGGTCTTGTGGGGATCAACGAGAGCTCGGGACAGATCGTCAACTGCACTTTCTCCGGAGCCGTCACGGGAGAGCATTATGCCGGGGGCATCGCCGGGCAGAACTACGGCGCCGTTATCCAGTGCCGGAACAGCGGCAGCATCAACACCACGGAGGTGGATGCGGAGCTGGATCTGGACGCCATCAACCGGGAACAGCTGAACGCGGCGGAAAACGTGCCGGTATGCACCGATATCGGCGGCGTCGCCGGGTATTCCTCTGGTATCATCCAGAGCTGCACCAATTCCGGCAGCGTGGGCTATGACCACGTGGGCTACAACATCGGCGGCATCGTGGGGCGGCAGTCCGGATATCTGGACGGCTGTGCCAACTCCGGCGACATTCTGGGTCGGAAGGACGTGGGCGGCATCGCCGGTCAGTTAGAGCCGGAAGTGCGGCTGCTCTATGACCAGGGGCAGATGGGGGAGCTGCTGGATGCCCTGGACGGTCTGGGGGATCTGCTAGACCAGACGCAGCAGGATCTGCGGGGCACTTCCGACGCTCTGTCAGACCGGATGGACGCCATCTCCGCCCGGACGGACGAGGCCCGGGAGGCAGTGGGCGATCTGGCGGACTCCGCCGCGGACTGGACCAATGAGAATATCGAGGAGCTCAACAGCCTCACGGCCCGGATCTCCTGGCTCATCGACCAGCTGGCGCCGATCCTGGATGACGCCGTCGATGTGATGGACCTGGTGGAGGACCTGGCCGACGAGCTTGGGAATGCGCTGGATGAAGTCGGCGCGGCATCGGGGCTGGGAGATCAGGCGGAACAGGAGCTGCGGGCGGCAGTCCAGTCCCTCCGCCGGGCGGCCTCCAGTGGAAAAGAGGCCGTTGCCCGCCTGCTGTCGGCGCTGGAGCATCTGGGCGCGGCCCTGGGCAGCGCCCTCCAGAGCCAGGAGGCCATGGAAGAGGTTCGGGCTGCCACCGGGGACCTGGCAGCCGCCCTCGGGGACATGTCCGACACGCTGGCAGAGATCGCCCGCATTCTGTGGAACGGCGGCGACGAAGCGGCGCTGGGAGAGGCGGCTCAAGCCCTGGCGGATACACTGGCCAGGGCGGGGGGTGCGCTGGAACAGGCGGCGAACGCCGTCGCGGCCCACATGGACAGCGGCGAGCTGGAAGAGGCCGGGAAGGACGCGGCGGCCGCATGGCAGGCACTGGGAGAGGCGGCTCAGGCCCTGCGGGCCGCCGCCGGACACGCCACCGACGCGGCAGCGCTGCTGGCAAAGCTTCTGGCACAGGGCGGAGACCTGGCGGAAGCGTTTCGGGACCCGGGCAGGACGTTGGAGAAAGTGGCTTCCCGGGCATCCCGCCTCGGCGAGGACCTGGCCGACGTCTTTTGGGAGCTGGCCGAGGAGCCCACCATCACCATCCGTCCCATTGACAGTGCCATTCGGGAGCAGGGGGACGCCCTGGGGGACGTCTTTGCCGGTCTACTGGAGGACGGCGACGCCCTGCGGGAGACCATGTCCGCGGCCACGGATACACTATTGGACGATCTGGAAGCCATCGGAGACCAGTTCCGGGTTATCACGGATCTGCTGCGGGATCTGCTGGAGCAAACTGGAGAGGAATTGTCGGACCGTTTCGAGGACATCTCGGACCAGGAGACCAGTGGACCGGATACCGGATGTGTCGCCAATTCCCGGAACACAGGGACCGTGGAGGGAGACATCAACGTGGCCGGCATCGTAGGGTCCATGGCCATTGAATACGACTTCGACCCCGAGGATGACCTGATCGAAGAGGGAGACCGCTCCCTGGACTTCCGCTATCAGACGAAGGCCGTGGTCCGCGCCTGCATGAACCGGGGCGGCGTCACCGGAAAACGGGACTATGCCGGCGGCGTGGTGGGTCTCATGGACCTGGGGCGGGTGAGCGGCTGCGAGAACTATGGGGACATCGCCAGCACGGACGGCGGTTATGTAGGCGGTATCGCCGGCGCCTCCTGGGGGACCATCCGGGACAGCTGGGTCAAGTGTCATCTCTCCGGCGGCGATTATATCGGCGGCGTGGCCGGACTGGGAGCCACGCTGGAAAACTGCCATACGCTGGTGGAAATCGAAGAGGGCTCCGCCTATCTGGGCGCCGTGGCGGGAGATGTGGACGCCGATGCCGCCGTATCCGATAACACCTTTACCAGTGAACGACTGGGGGCTCTGGATGGGATCAGCTACGCCGGCCATGCTGAACCGGTGGATTTTGACACCCTGTGCACCACGCCCGGCGTACCGGAATCCTTCTCCCGGCTGGAGCTGACCTTTGTGGCGGACGGCGTGGTGGTAGAGGTCGTCCCCTTCCAGTACGGAGAGGGGATTGACGCCCTGCCGGAGATTCCGGCGAAAAAGGGCTGCTCTGCCTCCTGGCCGGATCTGGACTACACCTGCCTCACCGCCAGCCAGACCCTGGAGGCGGAGTATACCCCCTACACCTCCGCCCTGACAGATGGCGGGGAGCTGCCGGAGATCCTGGTGGACGGCAGCTTCAGCAGCCGGGCACAGGTCTCCCACACCACGGAAGAGGTGGCTTGGACAGACGGCGGCGCGGAGTATGCGGGCACCGCCTATACCGTGACGGTGGAGGACCCGGACCTGGAACAGGCGGCCTACACGGTCCACTGCCGCCTGCCGGACCCCGGCAAGCGGTACGACCTCTGGGTGCTGAGTGAGGATGGCTGGACCAAGACGGATGCCCGGTTGGACGGCCAGTATCTGCTGCTGGAGAGCCAGACCGGGACGGTCACCTTCTGCCTGACGGAGCGGGCCGGTCCTCTGGCGGTCGTTATTCTGGCCGTCGGCTTTGCCGGGCTGTTGATCGGCTTTTGCTGGCTCATCCGCTGGCGGCGGAAAGGCACTGCGGCAGGACGCAAACACTGACCTGCGGCCGTGTGCGGAGGAGACAAAGCACGATATGGCACGCTCTCTGCCGGAGAATGGAGATGCGGTCCGTATGCCGCTTTTGGGGTTCCCCGGACCCGGTGCCGGAAAAGGCATGGCAAGCTGCCATGCCTTTTCTGCCGTTCATGCGGCGATTCGCGTTTCGCGGATGGCTGTGCGCCACGCCGCATGGACGGACAACGGCCGGGGATTCTCCTGGCAATCTCTGTCCTGGCGGACTTCCGCCGGAGGAGTTCCGGCAGAATGATGACAGGCGGAACCGGGCTGCCGGAGCGTGCGTTGGCACCGGAGGGAAGCAGGCGGCCCCGTCAGCAGAATCCTCGCCTGGGAATGGCGCGGCATCGCATCCCGGACCGGACAGCCGGGGCGGGACGGCCGCAAGCTGCTTGTGTGCATGATTGAGGCGGTTGAAATCCTGAAAGTTAAGCGGTTATACCGGACATATTGTTGAGAATGGCCCTGTCTTATGGTATGATTTGGTTGATCGCCCACGGACAGGGAGATGCCACGCTTCCTTGGCCTGTCCGGCAGAACGCCTGGGGAATATCCCGGCAGGCCGGGGCAAGAGAAACAAGTATCTATGGTCAATCGGAGAAGGGCCGATCATCCCTGGCCGCCGGGCAGGCTCTGGCCGCTGCAAAACGGCGCTGCCCCGGTCTACCCATCATTTTCAAACACGCGGGAAATCCTGCCCGGGTTGAAAAGAGAGGGTAAAAGCCGCGCCTGTCCGTTTCGGTCCGCAATGAGAAGGGAGTCCTTTGATCCATGTCTGCATTCAGCGAATTTTTCCTCATGAAGCCGGATGACGTCAAGCGCTATGCGGCAGAGGTTCTTCACCGGTTCGACCCGGATGAGGAGACCACCTGTACGGAGATCGGCGACGGCAACATCAACTACGTCTTCCGGGTCCGCTCTCTGCGGGATGGCCGCTCGGTCATCGTCAAGCAGGCGGACAAGCGGCTGCGCTCCTCCGGGCGGCCGCTGGACATCTATCGGAGCAGGATCGAGGCGCAGGCTCTGCAGCTGGAGTCCCGGCTGGCGCCGGATTACATCCCGGAGGTCTACCACTATGACGAGACCATGGCGGCTCTGTCCATGGAGGATATCTCCGCCTATCGGAACCTCCGCAAGGAGCTGCTGGCGGGCAGGATATACGGCCATCTGGCGGAGAACATCTCCACCTTCCTGGCCCAGTCCCTGCTGCCCACCACGGATCTGGTGCTGGACCGCCGGGAGAAAAAGCGCCGGGTGCAGTTCTTCACCAATCCGGAGCTGTGCGACATCACGGAGGATCTGGTCCTGACGGAACCCTACTGGAACTACAAGGGCCGCAACATCGTTACCCCCGGGAACGAGGACTTTGTCAGGACCTTTCTCTATGAAAATGATGCCCTTCACAGGGAGGTGGGCAGGCTCCGAAACGGCTTCATGAACAACGCCCAGGCGCTGCTCCACGGGGATCTCCACACCGGCTCCATCTTTGCCAACGAACAGGGCGTAAAGGTCATTGATCCGGAATTCGCCTTTTACGGTCCCATGGGATATGATATCGGCAACGTCATCGGGAACCTGTTCTTCTCCTGGGCCAACCGCTGTTTTACCGCGCCGCAGGACACGGCGGCTGCCCGGGCGCTGGAGGATACCATCCGCGGCGTGTGCGACCTGACGGCGGAGAAGCTGACCGCCAGGTACGACGAGCTGGTGACCTTCCCCCTGTACCGGGCGGAGGGGTTCTGCCGCGCGTATCTGGACGGCGTCATGGCCGACTCCTACGGCTATGCGGGCACGGAGATCATCCGACGGGTGGTGGGCGACTCCAAGGTCATGGAGGTCACCTCCGTCACAGACCCGGACATCCGGATTCCCATGGAGCGGGCCCTGATTAAAATGGGTATCTTCCTGATCCGGGAGCGGGAGAGCGGCCTGAACGGCTCCGCCGTGACCAGAGCTTTCCGCGGGATACTGGCGTAAAGGAGGCGGCAAGATGGAACGTATGGACCGGGATATGCCGTTCCTGCTGCAATATGAGCATGTGGCGTGGTTTGAGAAGGGAAAAGTCCGCATTCTGGACCGCCGGGTCTATCCCACAGAGGTCCGGTTCGTGGTGTGCACGGACTACCACGAGGTGGTACAGGCCATCGCGGACATGGTGACCCAGAGCGCGGGCCCCTATACCGCCGTGGGCATGGGCATGGCCCTGGCTGCCTGGCAGGTCCGGGACAAGGGCGCACGGGCGCAGGAGGAGTTTCTGCGGCAGGCGGCCTATGACCTGGCACACGCCCGGCCCACCACCGCCAACCGGTACGGCCAGATCACCTGCCGCTGTGCCGATGTGGCGAAGGAGACCCTGGCTGCGGGCCGGGATCCGGTGGAGGCCATCGTGGCATCCACCGTGGAGTCCCTGAACCGCCGGTACAGCACCATGCAGGTGGTGGGGGATTATCTGGCGAATCTGATCCCCAATGGCGGCGCCATCCTGACCCAGTGCTTCGGCGAAACCATCATCGGCACAGTGATCCGGGCCGCCAGGCGGCAGAACAAGACCTTCCGGGCCTACTGCGCGGAGACACGGCCTTATTTACAGGGGGCCCGGCTCACGTCCAGCTGCTTTGCACAGATGGGCATCGATACCACGGTCCTGACAGACAATATGATCGCCTACGCCATGGAGCGGGAGGGCATCGACCTCTTTACCTCAGCGGCGGACTCCATCGCCTGGGACGGCCATATCGCCAACAAGATCGGCACTTTCCAGATCGCCATCCTGGCCAAGTATTTCGGGGTGCCCTACTATGTCACCGGCATCCCGGACCGGGAGAAGCGGACGAAGGACGACATCGTCATCGAGATGCGGGACCCCGCCCAAGTCCTCTCTTATCGGGGGATCCCCAACACGCTCCCCGGGGTGAAGGCCATCTACCCCTCCTTCGACGTAGTGCCGCCGCATCTGATCTCCGGCGTGGTGACGGACAAGGGCGTGTATGTGCCGTATCTGCTGGGAAACTATTTTGACTCTGACGTCAAGCCGTTCTATTGACGGCAAAGGGCCGCCGGGCGGAAGAATTGGAAAACGCAGGGGGACGGTATGCCGGTTGCGGCGCTGGGTCGGATGCCGAAGAGCACCCCCGGCAGGCCGATCCGGCTGTGTGGAAGGAATCTGGGTAGGTCCTCTCCGCCGGGAGAAATGTGCTCTGCTGCATATCAGGCAAGGGACGGAAGCCCCGCCCGCCTTTTCCGGCGTGTCCGCAAAACCGGAATCATACGGGCAGCTATATCAGAAATTAAAAATGAAAATGAAAACAGGAGGCAGCAAATTATGCTGATGCAGGAGGAAAGAGAGCTGGTTGTTGAATACGGCAGGAAAATGAGCACCGACCGTCTGAGCACGGGAACCAGCGGCAATATCAGCGTCTGCAACGCGGAAAAGGGACTGATGGCCATCAGCCCCTCCGGCATGGACTATTTCTCCACCACGCCGGAGGACGTGGTCATCACGGACCTGGAGGCCAACATTGTGGACGGCGTCCGCAAGCCCTCCAGCGAGTGGGCGCTGCACACCGCGTTCTATCGCCACAAGCCCCACGCCAGGGCCGTGGTGCACACCCACTCCATGTACTGCACCACCTTTGCCGTGCTGGGCCAGCCCCTTCGGGCTGTCCACTATGCAATCGGCGACACCGGAGCAGCCACCGTCCCCTGCGCGCCGTACCGCCTCTTCGGCACAGCGGAGCTGGCAGAGGCCGCCATAGAGGCCTGCGGCGGCAGCGACGCCGTTCTGCTGGGCAACCACGGCCTGGTGGCCTGCGGCAGGGACCTCAAAAGTGCTTACGGCCTGGCCTGTAATCTGGAGTACGTCGCGGAGCTGCAGTACCGGACCATGTGCATCGGCACGCCCAATATCCTGACGGATGAGCAGATGGCGGAGGTCATGGAGCGATTCAGGTCCTACGGCCAGCCCGGCAGCGGCAAGGCCGGATATTGAGCGGGGCGGAGGTCCCGCGGAGATCTTCACCAGCCTCCGGATGGCATTGAACACACCGGCATCAAATGCGATCTTGCAGGAGAGCCAGCCCCGCGCTCAGCAGGCGCGGGGCTGGCTTTTTGCCTGCGGCGGGGAAAGCCTCCTGAAGCGCCAAGGCAGACGCCCCTGTGAAGCCGTATCCTGGGAAAAATTTTCCCGGTCTCAAAATGCCGCGATACCTTGCAGCTGCCCATTCGTTACCTGTTGGTGCCTATGCCACAAGATTGTGCGTACTTTACGAAAGCCGCCTGCCGCGCTACCATGGGGGCACAGATCAGAAAACGAAAGGGTGTTCTCCATGAACGAAAAAGCAAAAAAATACGTGGACCTGTTCCGCCGGGTGAAGATCGCAGCCGCCGCCACGGTGGATGCGGAGGGCCATCCCCAGGCCCGGATCATCAACGTGATGCTGGCAGAGGACGATGGGATGTATATTGTCACCTCCAGAGGCAAGCCCTTCTACAAGCAGCTGGTGGAGACGGGAGAGATCGCCCTGGCAGCCATGTGTCCAGACTGCCAGTCCCTGAAATTCACCGGGAAGCTGCGGGTCGTGGACAAAAGCTGGGTGGACAAGGTCTTTGCGCAGAATCCCGGTATGAACGAGGTCTACCCCGGTGAGAGCCGCTATATCCTGGACGCCTTCCACATCTACGCGGGCCATGGCGAGTGGTTCGACCTGCTCCACTATCCCATCAGCCGGGAGACATTTGCCTACGGCGGGGACACGGAGGAGTACAACGGCTTTGTGATCCAGGATGCATGCATCGGCTGCGGCGCCTGTGCCTCAGCCTGTCCCCAGAAGTGCATCACTCCCGGAACGCCCTATGTCATCAACTGGGCGCACTGCCTCCAGTGCGGCCGCTGCGCGGAGGCCTGTCCGGCAGACGCAGTGCGCCGCCTGCACCCGTAAGCGGCTCATGGAACTGCTGCAAGGGATTTTGGGCCTGTACGCCCAGCGGGCAGACTGGTTCGCGGGATTGCTGCAGGCCCACATCGGCCTGGCTCTGACCGCCATCGCCATGTCCGGCATGATCGGTCTTTTGACAGGCATCTGGATCGCGGAGCATCCCCGTATCGCGCCGCCGGTGATGGGCGTCTGCAACGTGCTGTACACCATTCCCGCCATCTCCCTGCTGGGCATCCTGATCCCCTTCAGCGGGATCGGCAACAAGACTGCCGTTATTGCCCTGACGGTTTACGGCATCATGCCCATGGTGCACAACACCTACGTGGGACTCACCACACTGGACCCGGATATTCTGGAGGCAGCCAGGGGCATGGGCAGTACGGGGACACAGGCGCTGTTTCGGGTGAAGCTGCCCATGGCCGCCGGAGTCATCCTGGCGGGCGTGCGGAACATGGTGGTCATGACCATCTCCGTGGCTGGCATTGCCTCCTTTGTGGGGGCCGGTGGCCTGGGCGTGGCCGTCTACCGGGGAATCACCATTTACGATCCGGCCATGACGGCGGCGGGCAGCATCCTGATCGCCCTGCTGGCCATTGTCTGCGATCTGGCGCTGGGCGCGCTGGAGCGCTATTTCAAAAAGAGAGGAAGCTGAACTTATGAACATCCTGAATCGACTGCAGGCGGCCGTCCTAGCCATCCTGATGCTGGGCACCCTGACCGGCTGCGGCGGAGGCGCCGCCTCCGGAGGGGAGACCGGCTCTGGCGACCCTGTCCGGATCGCCACCAAGCCCATGACGGAACAGTACATCCTGGGAGAGATGCTGGGCCTTCTCATTGAGCAGGCCGGCTATGACGTGGAGATCACTAAGGGCGTGGGCGGCGGCACCAGCAACATCCAGCCCGCCATGGAGAGCGGAGAGTTCGACCTCTATCCGGAGTATACCTCCAGCGGTTGGGTACTGGTGCTGGACCACCAGGCCGAGGGTGTGGATGATGCAGAGATGTTCACCCGGCTTCAGCAGGAGTACGAGGAGAAGTTCCACATGACCTGGGTGGGGAAGTACGGCTTCAACAACACCTTCACCGTCGCCGTCCGGGGCGATGTGGCGGAGCAGTACGGCCTGGAGACCACCAGCGACCTGGCCGGGGCGGCCGGTGAGCTGACCTTCGGCGGAAACCCGGACTATCTGGAGCGGGAGGACGGCTTTCCAACCCTGTGCAAGACTTACGGCCTGGACTTCCGGAATGTGGTGGACATCGACATCGGCCTGAAATACCAGGCCCTGGCCGGCGGAGATATCGACGTGACCAACGCCTTCACCACCGACGCCCAACTGGCGAATCCGGACACAGACCTGGTGACGCTGGAGGATGACAAGCATCTGCAGGTGAACTACTTTTGCTCCACGGTGGTCCGCCGGGACGCATTGGAAAAATTCCCCGGTCTGGAGGAGGTGCTGATGCAGATGGACGGTATTCTCTCAGACGGGGAGATGGCCGCGCTCAACTACCAGGTGGAGGTGGAGGGCCGGGACGAGCGGGATGCGGCCAGGGACTTCCTGCTCCAGAAGGGCCTGCTGGAGGCGTGATATGACCCAGCCGATCATTCGCTTTGAAGGCGTCTCCAAGGCCTTCGGCACCCAGACCGTTCTGCGGGACTTCTCTTTGGATGTGGAGCCGGGCGCATTTGTGTCGATCATCGGCCGGTCCGGCTGCGGAAAGACCACCGTGCTGAAGCTGGTAAACGGCCTGCTGTCGCCGGACACGGGCCGAGTCCTGATCCAGGGGCAGGATGTGGCCCGAATCGACCCGGTGGCCCTGCGCCGCCGCATCGGCTACGCCATCCAGAACGTGGGCCTGTTTCCCCACATGACCGTGGAGAAGAACATTGCCTATGTGCCCGCCATCTCCGGCATGGAGGAATGGAAGGGGAAGCAGTGCAGAGAAAAAGTCGCTGCCCTGCTGAAGCAGGTGGGGCTGGACCCGGCGCTGGCGGGGCGGTATCCCCGCGCCCTCTCCGGCGGACAGCGCCAGCGGGTGGGCATCGCCAGGGCGCTGGCCGCCGGTCCGGAGCTTCTGCTGATGGACGAGCCTTTCGGCGCGGTGGACGAGATCACCCGGGGCCAGCTGCAGGATGAGCTCCTGCGCATCCACCGGGAGAGCGGCATCACCGTCCTGTTTGTGACCCACGACATCGCGGAAGCCCTGAAACTGGGGACCCGCACACTGGTGATGGACGCCGGGCAGATCCAGCAGTATGACGCGCCCAGCCGCCTCCTGGCGCACCCGGCCACGTCCTTTGTGGAGCGGCTGGTCCGCCGCAGCCGGGTGTTTCAGACCCGGGCGTAACGTCTCCGGCAGACCGGCCGTCCGCTGGAAATGGACAAAAGAGAAAAGAGGTCCGAAGGACGTACGTCCTTCGGACCTCTTCGCTTATGGGGATCAGCTTGCCAGCATGCTGGGCAGCCAGGTGACCAGCGGCGGGAACACCGCGCAGAGCGCGGTCACGATACAGATGATGATAATGAACGGTATAACGCCCCTGTAGACCTCCTGGATTTTGATGCTCGGAGGCAGGATGCCCTTCACATAGAACAGGGCGAAGCCGAAGGGCGGCGTCATGAAGCAGGTCTGCAGCAACGTGGCGCTGACGGCCACCAGCCACAGCCGGTCGAAGCCGAAGGTATCCATGATCGGCAAGAAGATGGGGAACACGATCATGACGATGCCCAGCCAGTCGATGAACATGCCCAGAAGGAACATGATGACCATCATGATGGCGAAGGCGCCCCACTTGCCGATACCCATGCTCAGGACCCAGTCCGCGATGATCTGGTCACCATCCAGAGACATGAACACGCCGGTAAAGGCAGCTGCGCCGAAGAGGATGATGAACACCATGGCGGTGGTTTTAGCGGTGTCGATCAGAGACTCATAGAGCATCTTCCAGCTGAACTGCTTGTAGAAGATCGCCAGGATCAGGGAGAACAGGGCGCCGATGCCCGCGGCCTCCGTGGGGGTGGCGATGCCGCCGAAGATGGAGCCCAGCACGCCGAAGATCAGAATCAGCGGCGGGATCAGGTTGATCAGGGAGCCGGTGATGCGCTTCTTCAGGGGCATCTCCGCCAGCTCCTCGGGACTCATGGCCGGGCCCCAGTCGGGATGGATGTGGCAGACCACCATCAGGTAGATGATGTATCCCAGGGACAGGCTCAGGCCGGGGACGATGGCGGCGAAGAAGATCTTGCCGACGGAGACCTCTGCGTAAGAGCCCATGGAGACCAGCATGATGGAGGGCGGGATCAGAATGCCCAGGGAGCCGCCGGCGCACACCATGCCGCAGGCCAGGGAGGGCTTGTAGCCGCTGCGCAGCAGCACGGGGAGAGACAGCATGCCCATGGTGACAACGGAGGCGCCCACGATGCCGGTGGTGGCGGCGAATACAGTGGAAACCAGGATCACGGCCAGACCCAGTCCGCCCTTCAGGGGCCCCAGCAGGTAACGGATGGACTCAAACAGGCCGTCCGCCACCTTGGAGTGGGTCAGGAAGTTGGCCATCAGCACGAACATGGGGATGGCCACCATGGAGTAGCTTTGCATCTGGTCGTAGATCTTTGTCATGGCGATGGTGACGCCGGGGGTACCCCAGGCCAGCCAGCCGACGATGACGCCGGCGCCGCCCAGCACGAAGGCCAGCTCCTGGCCCAGGACAAGGCCCACGACCATCAGGCCGAACAGGCCGAGGATCAGCGCCACGCCAAGCGTGCCGGCGGGGATCTCAGCGGCTGCGACCAGCCCCTGCAGTTGTTCCAAAATCGCAGTCATCCCTGCGCCTCCTTTCCGTTCGCGGAAGCCGTGACGAGTCCCTCCACATGCTTGAGGATCTCAGAGACGGCCTGGATGGCGAGCAGCACCAGCCCCACGAACAGGCAGAGCTTCACCGGCCAGGTGGGCGCGGCCCACACGGAGTAGGTCTGCTCACCGGTGGTATACGCGTTCAGGAAGAAGGTCCAGCTGGCGGGAACGAGACCCATCAGGAAGGGGACCAGGAAGATCGCGTATGTGACGATATGCAGGATGTGCTGGACCCGGACAGGGAACATGGCGTAGACCACGTCCACCGCCACGAAGGCCTTTTTCTGAAGGCCGTACGCGCTGATCAGAATGATATAGCAGGCGAACAGCATCACGATCAGGTCCTGAGTCCAGATCTGCGGCCGGTTGAAAATACGGCGCAGGATGACCTCGCACATGATGACGGCAAGGATTGCCAGCGACAGGACGGAGAAGATCCGGCCCAGGAAGTCGTTGAACTTGTCGATGCCATTGTAGATTGCTTTGATGGCTTTCATCAGAAATTCACACCTCTTTCATAAACTCTCTCATCAGTTGTTGAAGAGGCGTTCATTCGCCGCGGTTGAAGCCGAAGCCGTAGTCGCCGGTCCAGTCGCGGTAGTTGTTGGCAGTCTCACGGTAGGTCTGCATGGACTCATAGACCATCTTGAAGTTGGGGTTGATCTCGCACTCCTCCTTATAGGTCTCGATGCAGGTTTCGCGGATAAGCTGCATGTCCTCGTCGGACAGGCTGGTGACCGTGACGCCCTGATCCTCGATCATCTGATTGGTGACGGTCATATCATTGTAGATGTAACGGGAGAGCTGCTCACCGCAGCAGAGGCGGGCGGCGCTCTCAAAGGCCACCTGATAGGCCTCAGGCAGGCTTTCCCAGGCCTGTTTGTTCACCATGACGCCGTTGACACCGGCGGACTGATACCAGGCGGGGGCGCACCAGTAGGGGGCGACCTCCTGCAGCTTCAGGGAGTCGTCGGCCTTGGGGCCGGAGAACTCGCCGCCGTCGATCACGCCGCGCTGCAGGGACTCATACAGCTCGGAGGCGGCCACGGTGGTGATGTTGATACCCAGCTTCTGCGCTGCCTTGCCGGCCATGACGCCGCCCAGGCGGATCTTCATGTGCTGCATATCCTCGATGGAGGTGATGGGGGACACGGAGCGGATGCCGGACTCGGAGGGGTTGGTAACCAGCGGGAAGTACTCCATGTTGTACTGGCCGTACATCTCCTTATAGCAGTCCATTCCGCCGGCCTCATAGATCCAGGTGTAGTAGTCCAGGGCGGTGAAGTCGTCCATGATAGTGGACAGCAGCTCAAAGGCCGTGTCCTTGCCGGACCAGTAGCCGCCCCAGTCGCCGCCGCACTCCACGGTGCCCTGGCTGACAAAGTCGAACAGCTGGCTGGCGGAGCACAGTTCGCCCTCGGAGTAATTGGTAATGATGAACCGGCCGTCGGTCAGCTGGCTCACCAGCTCCGCGAAGCGCTGGTCCACGGTGAAGTGGACGTTACCAGCGCCCCAAACGGAACCCATCTTCCAGGTCACGACAGGCAGGCTGCTGTCGCCGCCGGCAGCGGTGGCGTTCAGATTCGCGGTGTCCATGATGCCGCTGTCGGCAGATGCGCAGCCGGACAGCAGCACGGCGGGCAGCAGCAGCGCCATGGTCAGGAACAGTGCAAAAAATCTCTTTTTCATTTCGCTTTCTCCTTGGTCTTTCCTAATTTCACACAGGTGCAGGGGGAAGTCACTCAGTTCCGGGGATCGCCTTCTTTCCGTTGGCCGCAGGGCCGTATTCAAGAAGCTCCCGCTGTTCCGCCGGGGAGCGCGGGAGAACATCTTCCACAAGCTGGGCCGCCCATATTCTGGCGGCGGACATCAAAAGAGCCCGCTCTTTTCTGAGAGTCGGCTCTGCTTGACCGGAGGCTCCTCGCCGCGCTTGCGCAGCTGCCCGCGCAGGCGGCTCAGAGACACTGGGGACATACATAAAAAGGATGCGATGTGCTTGATGCTGACCACGTCCGCCAGCTCGGGATAGCGGCGGAGAAACCACTGGTACCGCTCCATGGCGGAGCTGATGCCGAGAAGGAGCTTCAGCTCCCGTTCCAGCTTCAGTTTCTCCAGCAGGTAAGAACTATACAGCTGCTGCAGCTCTGCGGACTGCTGGAACTGCTCCGCAAGGAGCTGGGTGGGGATGGACAAGAGCACACAGTCCGTCACCGCCTCAAAGTTGATCGGGAAGGAAGCTGTCAAGATGCTGAGACTCAGCACGGCCTCTCCAGGCCGGTAGAGGAAGCAATCCGTGATATCCCGCCCTTTTTCATCCGTCAGGTAACCCCGAATGACTCCGCTGACCAGAAACGGGATCCAGTCAGAGCAGGCGTCCGGCTTGGCGACAAGCTGCCTCTTTTTGCAGGAAAAAAGCCTTGAGGCATCTGCGAGACTGGCGGCCAGATCTGTATCCTCAAGGTGGAGGATCTCCTCCAAACAATCCTGAATATGCATCGCATCTTCCTTTCTTTCGCCGCAATTATACAAAATTGCAGGGAAGATTGCATTAACACAGGTTAATTTTTCTGTCCTCAAACAGAAAAAAGTTAACATTTTGTAAAAAAATTTTTTAAATGCAAGAAACGGACGACACACAAAAGGCTATCCTGGGAATCACCTGGGTGGAGAGCGGAATTTCTGTTGAAAATCTATTGACATCGTGTCAGAATACGGCTATAATGCAGATACTGACACTATGTCAATAAGGAGACCTGCAATATGAGAGCGAATGTCTATTTCACAAGGGAGATCACGCCTGAAAAAGTAGTGGAGCTGTATCGTGCCCTGGGCGTGGAGCTGCCCGGCAAGGTGGCCGTGAAGGTCCACTCCGGGGAGAAGGGCAACCAGAATTTCCTGCGTCCGGAATTCTGGTGTCCCATGGTAGAGGAGGTCCACGGCACCATCGTGGAGTGCAATACCGCCTATGGTGATGCGGCCGGCGGTGTCCGGGATCATACGGAGTCCCACCGGAAGCTGCTGCAGGAGCATGGCTGGACCAAGTACTTCGACGTGGACCTGATAGACGCCGAGGGCCCCGACGTGGTGTGGCCCATCCCCAATGGCAAGGTCCTGAAGGAGAACCACGTGGGCAAACACATCCTGCATTATGACTCCATGCTGGTGCTGGCCCACTTCAAGGGCCACCCCATGGGCGGCTACGGCGGCGCCCTGAAGCAACTGGCCATCGGCTGCGCCTCCCGGGCGGGGAAGGCGCTGATCCACTCCGCCGGGAAAACCGATGACCGCTTCAAGACCTGGGAGCAGCACGCCAGCTCCGTGGTCTTTCCAGAGGCCATGGCGGATGCTGCCTCCAGCGTGATAGAGCACTTTCGGGGCAAGATTGCCTTCATCAATGTGATGAAGAACCTGTCCGTGGACTGCGACTGCTGCGCCGTGGCCGAGGATCCCTGCATGAAGGACATCGGCATCCTGGCCTCTCTGGACCCAGTGGCCATCGACCAGGCCTGTATCGACCTGGTAATGCAATCCGATGATCCGGGCAGGGAACACTTCATGGAGCGGGTGAACAGCCGCAACGGCATCCACACCATCGAGGCCGCAGCGGAATTGGGCTTCGGCTCCCGGGCGTATGATCTGACCGAACTGTAAGCATTGAAAGGAGCAACCTGCAATGAGCAAGATATTGATCGCCTATTTTTCCGCCAGCGGCGTCACGGCCCGCACGGCGAAGGAGATGGCAAAGGCCGCTGGAGCGGATCTGTATGAGATTTGTCCGGCAGAGCCCTATACCGCTGCGGACCTGAACTGGATGGACCAGAAGAGCCGCAGCACGCTGGAGATGAACGATCCAGCCTGCCGCCCCGCCATCGCGGCACCGGCGGCGGATCTGGACCAGTACGACACCGTGTTCGTCGGCTTCCCCATCTGGTGGTATGTGGAGCCCCGTATCGTGGACACGTTCCTGGAGAGATCTGATTTTTCCGGCAAGACGGTGATTCCCTTCGCCACCTCCGGCGGCAGCGGGATCGAGAAGGCGGAGCGGAGCCTGAAGTCCCACTGTCCCCAGGCCAACTGGAAGAAGGGCAAGCTGCTCAACCACATGGATGCGGCCGCCTGGACCAAAAGCGTACTGAATTCGGGGTGCTGAAGCGCCGGGGCCGCAGGACACCGGCCTTGAGCAGGCGTTCCCAATACCCGGCACATCCGGCTGGGTGAGAGCTGTGGACGGACGCCCCGTGTTCTATTTGACACAGCGATGGGAAACCGGTATCATGTGTTTGAACAGCACTGGGACCATAGGCGCGGAATGCGTGCCGGAAACCCATGGAAACAAGAGAGGGAACTGCCATGCCGAGAGGATCAGAAGAGCTGACGAACGCGCGGAAAGCGGAGATTGTCAATGCCTGTGCCGTACTCTATGAGACCAGGAGCTTCAAGGAGATCACGCTGAAGGAGATCGGGGAGAAGACCTCTTTCACCAGAACGTCGATCTATAACTATTTCCAGACAAAAGAGGAGATCTTTCTGGCTCTGTTCCAGCGGGAGTACGAGGCATGGATCGAGGATCTGGACGCCCTGCGCTGTGGACACCGGAAGTTGTCCGTGGATGCTTTTTCCGACGAGCTGGCCCGCACGCTGGAGCGGCGGGAGCGGCTGCTGAAGCTGATGGCCATGAATCACTATGATATGGAGGCCAACAGTCGGATCGAAAATCTGGTGGCGTTCAAGAAGGCGTATGGCGGCTCCCTGCTGGCCGTGACCCACTGCCTGGAGAAGTTTTTTCCCCGGATGACGGATGAGGACGTGCAGGGATTCCTCTATGCTTTTTTCCCGTTCATGTTCGGTATTTACCCCTATACCGCAGTAACGGAGCAGCAGCGTACGGCTATGGAGCTGGCGGGCGTCGGCTATGTCCGGCTTTCTGTCCGGGAGCTGACGCGGTCGTTTACCGCCAAGCTGCTGCAGGGATTTCAAATGTGAGGGAGGAGGTCCGCCGGACCCGGCGTTCCGTTTCCTGTCTGAATGACAGCCCTGCGCCGGACCGGCGCGGGGCTGCTTTTCTTGGGTGGAAGCGGCGGAAGACTGTGGGGATGCTGCCTTTCCGACAGGAGCTGCCGGGAAGGGAGCTGAAATCCTGGAGGGCCGGTTGGAAGCACCCGGACGCTGCGGCCCGCTGGCCCATGCGCCCGCCTCCAATCAAGCATAGAAGGCCGCCCTTGTAGGTGCCCGGGACCGTTTCTCAAACCGGAAGGGTGCCATGATCCACCCCGGTATGTTACCGAAAAAGACTGCGGCTCCGCATTTTGGGGTTTCCATTTTGGGAAAATTGGGCTATGATGAAACAAAATGGGCCCCGATACCAGCACAGGGCAGAAAGGCGTTCCTATGGATATCAAACAGTTGTATTATTTTACGGCGGTGGCACAGGCGGGCAGCTACTCCAAGGCAGCAGAGAGTCTGGCAGTGTCGCAGCCCACGCTGTCCGTCACGGTCAAAAAACTGGAGGAGGAGCTGGGTGTTCAGCTCTTTTACGCCTTCAACCGGGAGCAGCACCTGACCGACGAGGGTCTGCGCCTGTGGACCAAGGCCAAGCAGATCCTGGACCTGTATCAGGAGACGCTGGACGATATGAAGACCACCAACAAAAACAGCTCCGGCAAATTCACCCTGGGCCTCTCTCCGCTGTTCGGCGCCTGCTTTTTCGGCGACTTGATCCCCAATTTCTCCATGGAGTATCCCAATATTGAGATCAAGATGATTGAGGACGGCGCCTACCGCATCGACCAGCGGATCGAGCGCGGCGAGGTGGATATCGCCGTCACGCTCAATTCCAAACGCCTGTCCTCCTTTGCTTACTGTCATTTTTCCACCCAGAGGAACGTGGCGCTGCTTCACAAGAGCCACCCGCTGGCGAAGGAGCCCTCCGTCACGGTCTCCCAGCTCCGGGATGACTCTTTCGCCATCTTCAATCAGGACTTCATTCTCCACGAACAGATCGTGGACGCCTGCCATGCGGCCGGTTTCCGGCCGAAATTCGCCCTGCTCAGCTCCCAGTGGGATTTCATGGTGGAGCTGGTGTCAAAAAACCATGCGGTTTCCATCCTGCCCAAGCCGGTGCTGGACAAGCATCCGGATCCTAATGTGTGCTGCGTGCCCATGAGCGACAGCATGAAATACTGGGACATCGTGCTGGCCTGGAACAAGGACAAGTATATGCCGAAAGCCTGCGCGCTGTTTCTGGATTACTGCAAGCACCATCTCCCGCCGGATGACCTTTAAGACGGGTATTGAAGCGAGCTATTATTTTCTATAATAATATTTTTTGAATAATATTATAGAATTGGAATTTTACAATAAAAATTCTATATAATTTTTGATAAATTAAATTATTGAAATTTATATATTCTTCCGCTATGATAAACATTGGAAGCACTGCCGGCCGGCGGCTTTTCTGTGTGAACCCCGGATCCGTCCAGAGTTGTAGCCTGGACCAGATCTACATTCTGATAGCGGGAGGAAGAAAGCCTTTATGTTAAGTTTGGTTGGCATTATTGTCGGCCTTGCGCTGCTGATCTTTTTGGCATTCCGTGGAAAATCCCTGCTTTGGGCCGCTCCTGTCTGCGCGCTGCTGGTGGCCTTCACCGGCGGGCTGGACATGTTTACCGCCTATACGCAGAACTACATGGAGGGTATGGTCGGCTTCGTCAAGGAGTGGTTCCCGGCGTTTATGCTGGGCGCGATTTTTGGCCAGATCATGCAGGATTCCGGCGGCGCGGTCTCTTTGACGAAAGCCGTTGTAAAGCTGGTCGGGCGGGACAAAGCGATCTTTGCCTCCGTCCTGTGCGGCGGTGTGCTGGCTTATGGCGGGATCTCAGGCTTCGTCATCATTTTCTCCATGTATCCCATTGTGCTGGGGCTGTTCAAGGAGGCTGACATTACCCGGCGCCTGATTCCGGCCACGATTATGACCGGCGCTTTTACCTTTGCCATGAGCGCGATGCCCGGCACGCCGACGATCCAGAACCTGATTCCCACAGAGTATTTCGGAACCACCGCCACGGCGGCGCCTGTGATCGGGATTGTGTGCACCATCATCATGTTCGTGGGTCCTGTCCTGTGGCTGAGCTGGCGGGCCAAGAAGTTCCGTGCCGCGGGCGAGGGGTATGACGAACCGGATGAGATGCCGGAGGAGGTGCCGGACGATAAGCTGCCCCCGGCCTGGTGCTGCTTTATCCCCTTTGTGGTCATTGTGATCCTGCTGAATGTGTTCAAGATGAACATCGTGGTGTGCCTGCTGGCGGGGATCCTGCTCTCCCTGGTGTTCCTGTTCCTGATGGGAAAGGTGCGGGGCAGTGTGTATCTGACCAATGTAGGTGAGACCTGCAACAAGGGCTGCCAGAGCGCAGTGTCCGCCATTATGAACACCGCGGCAGCGGTAGGCTTCGGCTCCGTTGTGAAGATTACCCCGGGTTTTGCGTTCCTGTCCGAGCTGGTTTTGGGAATCGGCGGCAGTCCCCTGATCGCAGAATCCATTGCCATCAATGTCCTGGCTGGTGCCACAGGCTCCGCCTCCGGCGGTCTCCAGATCGCCCTGGACGCTCTGGCGGATAACTTTATTCAGATGTCCCAGACCTCCGGCATTCCTCTGGCGGTGTTCCACCGGGTTGGCTCCATCGCCTGCGGCGGACTGAACACCATGCCCCATGACGGCGCGGTGGTCACCTATCTGTCCTACTGCAAGATCTCCCACAAGCGCGGATACTTCGATATGTTCATAGTGGCCGGCGCAATTCCCATCCTGGCCAATATCGTTGCCATCATTCTGGGTACCATCGGCATCGTCTGACGCTTCGGACGAGATCAAGATACAAGATAAATGATTGAGGAGGAAATCATGATGACTATGAAATCCGCATTGATTACCGGTGCTGCGTCCGGTATCGGCAAGGCCTGCGCCGAGCGCATGGCGCAGGAGGGCTACGGCGTCGTGGTGGCGGATGTGAATCTGCCCGCTGCGGAGGAACTGGCTGCCAAACTGGCAGCAGAGGGCCTCTCCGCCATCGCCGTCCACATGGATGTGGCCGATGAGCAGGAGGTGGAGGCTGGTTTTGACAAGATGATGGAGACCTACGGCTCCTGCGATCTGGTCATGTCCAATGCCGGTGTGCAGATCGTCCACCCCTTTGAGGAGTATCCCTTCGCGGACTGGCGGAAGATGATGGCCATTCACGCCGACGGCGCCTTCCTGGTGTCCCGGGCGGCTTACCGCCGGATGAAGGCCTCCGGCAAGGGCGGCCGGATCGTGTTCACCGGCTCCGTACAGTCCTTCGTGGGCTCCAAGCTGAAAGAGCCCTACAACTTCGCCAAGCACGGCGTGGCCGGACTGGCAAAAGCCATCGCCCGGGAGGGCGCCGAGTACGGCATCTACACCTATACCATCTGCCCCAGCTTCATCAAGACGCCGCTGGTGGAAAAGCAGATCCCCGAGCAGGCGGCTTCCCTGGGCATTACGGAGGAGGAAGTGGTGAAGAACATCATGCTGCGGGATACCGTGGACGGGGTGTTCACCACGGTGGAGGATGTAGCCAACACGCTGGTATTCCTGTCCAAGGATCAGGGCGCTCTGACGGGCCAGTCCCTGCGGCTGACCCACGGCTGGGCCATGATGTAATAGAATCATAGGAATCATAAAAGGAGGCAGCTATGGAACGAATTGCGGTTTATGGAGCGGGCACCATCGGTTCCTGCCAGGCCACGCTCATCATCGGCAACGGCCTGCCCTGCACGGTCATCGGACACTCGGAGCGGGGGCTGGAGCGGTGCCGGAAGTCCATCGAGCAGAACTGGGATGACCTGATCGCCGAGGGCCTGGCTACGGAGGGCAACAAGCAGGCCGCCATGGCCCTGGTCACCATCACCAACGACCCTGCCGCTCTGCAGGAGCACACCTTCGTCTTCGAGGCAGTGGCGGAGGGCACTGAGGAGAAGCGGGCCGTCTATGAGACCATCGAGCAGAACGCTGCGCCCAACGTGGTGATCGCCTCCTGCACGTCCTCCATCGACGCAGAGATCCTGGCGGGGCTGGTTTCCCACCCGGAGCGTCTTCTGATCGCGCATCCGTTCCAGCCGGTGCACATGCTGCCCCTGGTGGAGGTGGTGCGCCACGAAAAGACGGCGGAGGACACAGTGACCCGTACGCTGGCGCTGCTGGAGACGCTGCACCGGCAGGTAGTGGTGCTGAACCGCAGTGTGCCCGGCTTCCTGGTGAACCGTTTTGCCCAGGCGCTGTTCCGGGAGTCCATCTACCTCATTGAGCAGGGAGTCACCACCGCGGCGGACATTGACCGGGCGGTGAAGTACGCCGTGGGAATGCGCTATGCATCCATCGGCCTGCTGGAGTATTTCGACGCCGTGGGATACGAACTGGAGAGCGCCATTGCAAAGAACGTCTATCCGGACCTGTGCGGCACCCGGGAGCTCCAGCAGCTGGTGCTGGACGGCCTGGCCACCGGCAAGACCGGGCAGGCGGCGGGGCAGGGCCTGTACGACTGGTCTCAGAAGGACGCGGACGACTTCCGCCGCCGTAAGCAGAGCCCGTACTTTGCGGGCGTTAAAGAGTGGGCCATGCCCGATGTGAAGTGACCGCTCGCAGCTGATTCAAAAGCAGAAGGACAGGCATCCGGAATCTCCGGATGCCTGTCTTTTTGGAAAGAGGGGAGCACACTGCGGCGTGCCGGGCTCTTTGCACACATGCCGTCCTGCCTGGAACGGTTTTCCACTTTCCGGATACGGAGCCGCCTGATCCCACAGGCCGGATTCGGAGAGGAGGACAATTGTTTCCATCAAAACGAAAATATTACTGTGCTTTAATTGGTGAAAAGTAAAATTACATTACAGGAAATTCACCCTTCTCCGATGCGGCGCGGACGGAGGCGGCCTGTTCAGTGCTGCCGCTGGCCCTCGGGCCGAACCGCCAGCAGGACCACGCCGCTCGCCAGCAGGACGAACTGGACGAAAAGAACGGCCGCCGGCAGCGTAAACGCCGGGTCCAGTGTCCCCAGGGTCAGGGGATACTGGGCGAAGAGGCGCCCGTTCCACAGCCCCAGCGATTCCGGCAGGGGGAGCGCCAGACAGACGGGAGAAACCAGCATCCAGACATAGAGCAGCCAGGGCCGGAGCATTCCCAACAGCCAGCCGCTGCCCAGTGCGAACACCAGCGGAGGGACCAGTGTGACCAGCGTGGGAAATACCAGGCCGCTCCAGCCATACCAGCCGAAATAGATCCCATAGAAGCAGGCGGCTTCTGAGATGCAGGCCAGCGCCAGCAGGGCGGTGCCGGTCAGAGCGGCGGCGCACCGGGCCAGGGCGTACCGGCGGGGCAGAAGGGGAGCCGCGTCTGTGAGCACTGCTGCCCGTCGGGCTTTTTCCGAGGTGAAGAAGGTCAGGAAAAACAGCGCCCCGATCCAGAGCAGCGGGAGCATCCGGCTCAGAAAGTCCCCGAAGCTCCAGGGGGAAAAGGGGGCGGTGTGGGACACCCCGAGGATGGTCACGCGCCGCAGCACCTGCCAGCCGTAGAACAGGAGCACCAGCACAAGCCCGGCGAAAAATTTGTTCCACAGCAGGCGCTTGCACTCATAGAGAAAAATTTTACGCAAGGTTCAGGTCCTCCTCTGTCAGCCCGCAGGCGTTTAAAAAGTCTTGGTAGGTCAGATAGGGATACATGGGATCCAGCTCCCGGTTGAACAGGCCGCGGAGGATCCGGTCCATGGCCTCCTCGCCGCCGACCAGTTGCTCCGCTTTCAAAATCTTCAGGGGCATTTCGCAGTACTGCCGCACATAGCGGAGGCTATTGGAGATCTCCAGCCGCTCCTCTTCGGGCAGCGCCTCCAAATAGTCCGGATTGCGGACATAGAAGTTCAGGTAATAGTTGTCCACCGCCTGCTGCCACTGGTCCACATAGTGCTCCTGTGCGTAGGATGGGCCGTATCGCTCCTTGACAATACGGTAGGTGGTGTAGACCGTCAGGCCCTCTGCCGACCAGGGGCTGCTTTCATCCGACGCATCAAACATGTTTCCAAGGCCCCACCACTGATGGACCAGTTCGTGGATCATGACTTCTCCGGCTCCGCCGCCCTTGCCGGTATCGCTCAGATTGTCGGCGGTGAAGTCTGCCTCGTCCAGCAGACTGGCGCCGTTTGCGGCGTAGCCGCCGCCGGTCACCCGGCTCTGAATGAGCTTCAGGGTATCGCCGCTGCCGAAGGACAACATGCCGTAGTGCGCTGTACAGTAGTCCACCACCGACTTCACGGCCTCCGCCGCCCCGGCGGCCTCCATGACGGCCTGATGCTTGCGGCCGTAGTAGAATTCGATGTCCATGCCGCCGGCCTGGATATCCTGGCGGATGTAGTCCCCGGCATAGAGAATGCCGCCGGCGCTGTTGGAGTCATAGCGCCAGGTTTTTGTGCCGTCTGTCTGTTCTGCGACGACCTCCGCCTTGCTGGCCCCGAAGGGGATGACCGACATGGATGCGGGAAGCGTGATCTCGATGGTGGTGGGATAACCGTTTTCCCCCGGCAGCACGTTTATCAGGCGGGGAGACAATCCGGCATTTTCCAGGCATAGGTATTCAGAGCTGATCTCCGTGCCGCCCTGCATGATGGACACATTCCGGTTTTCCCGGGGAAAGCCACCGTAGTCCATAGTCAGTTCGATCTCCCGGTCCGACGGGAGGGCCACCTCCAGCATGGCCTCGTTGTACTCCTGATAGTCGCTCACAGAGAAGGGCACTTCGGCGCCGTTGACCCGCACGTTGGAGATGGTATAGCCCGGATTGACGCCGAAGGCCGCTGTCCACACCTGCCCGGAGGTGTTCCGGAACCGGTAGGCCGCCGTGCCGGAGACCGTCCCAGCGGTGGTGTCCGGGAATACCTGGGCGCTGCGGCTGGTGCAGACCACATTCTCCGCATAGGGAACCTGGTAGAAGTCCATAACCGTCTGGTCGGGGTTGCTGTGGTCCACCAGGGGCTGGGCGGCATAGGCAAAGCCGGAACAGGCCAGAAGCGACAGGGCGATGATAGGCCGGTGGGCCCGCCGCACGCTCCGGGCCAGGGAGCCGGGCAGCCCCTTCCCGTACTGCCGGATGCAGAGATACGACACCGTCCAGATCCCCGCCAGGGCCGCCAGCCAGGTGAGCCGCATCCAGGCTACGGACCGAAAGATGCGGAAATTGGATAAATCGTCCGACAGCGCCCACACGCAGGGGTTCAGCCAGCAGAGCTGCCAGTTGTCCGCCCAGACAGTCAGGCTCAACGCCGCAAAGGCGGCAAAGAGCACCAGGGACAGGTCCGCCCGCCGGGTATATTGATAGGCGGCAGAGGCAGCCAGAATAGACAGCGGGAGCGCCAGTCCCATGAACAGCAGGTACGCCAGGACATAGTCGCCCCCGTCAAAGACGGAGCCGATCAGCCCACAGCTGATGGGAAGCCACACCAGCATGGTGAGGACCAGCGCCAGTCCGGCTGCCGCCAGCAGGGCCGGCAGGCGTACCAGCGCCGCGGCTAGAGGAGAAACAACCGCATTGGTAAGCACCTCCACACGGCTGCGGCCGGCCCGGTCCAGCTCATATACTGTGAGCAGGCCGAAGAGAATACCGCCCGCCGCCCCTCCGGCCAGGGCCGGATTGGCCAGGTACATGGAGAGCATGGTGCTGGCAATGGCCGGCTTGTAGAGGACGAGTCCTACTGCGGGGGAGATGACGGTCAGAAGAACGATGAGCCAGGTCATGCGGCTGTGCAGAAGCCGTCCCAGCTCCAGGGGGAACAGACGCAGGAGCTTCATTGTACCGCCTCCCGTGAGATGAGATAGAGGTAGGCGTCCTCCAGAGACGGTTCCGACCGCTGGACATAGGCGGGCAGCGCGTCCGCCACTGCGCGGCATCGGACGCCCTGGCTGGTGTTGACCCGGGCGGTGATGTGCAGGCCCTGCTCCTGACCGGCTTCCCGTTCCCAGAACACGCCCACATGGCCCTCTGCCGCCTGAATCAACTGCTCCGGCGTGCCGGTGAACAGGATTTGCCCGTGGTCGATGACCACCAGCCGGTCACACACCGACTGCACGTCCTCGATAATGTGGGTGGACAGCAGTACCAGCCGGTCCTGGGCCGTGCGGGAGAACAGGTTGCGGAAGTGGATGCGCTCCTCCGGGTCCAGCCCCACCGTCGGCTCATCGAGGATCAGGAGGGGAGGGGCGCCCAGCAGGGCCTGGGCGATGCCCACCCGCTGGCGCTGTCCGCCGGACAGGCTGCGGATGCGGGCGCGGGCCTGCCCCTCCAGATTGACCGTCCGGATCACCTCGCGGACGGCTGTTCCGGAGTCCCGCAGCCCCTTCAGGGCGGCCATATAGTCCAGGAACTGGGCCACGGTGAGCTCGTTGAACAACCCGAAGTCCTGGGGAAGATAGCCCAGCTGGGCCTTCAGCTGCCGCTCCGTCTTGAGAAGGGGCTGTCCGTCCACCAGAATGGAGCCGGATGTGGGGAGCAGGGCGGCCACCAGCAGCTTCATCAGAGTGGACTTGCCCGCGCCGTTTGGCCCCAGCAGGCCGATGAGGCTGGGAGACCGGAGCTCCAGACTCAGGTTCTGCAGGGCCTGTTTTCCGCTGGGGTAGGTCATGCTGACGTTTTGAATGTTGATTTCCATGTGATCGGGATCCTTTCTGCTTGGGATACGGAAAGGATACCATGGCTGTGTGGAGGGGAGTTGGAGATTATGTGTGGTTTGTGTGGAGAAGCGGACACCGGGAAATATCTTGCAAAAAGTCCGCCGCAGAACACTTCTGTTTTGCGGCGGACTCGTTTTCTTCCATATAGATTGGCGGAGCAGTCAGGGATGCAGGGAATAGAATTTGTTCAGACGCTCGGCCAGCGCCTTTGGGTTTTCTTCATTCACAACATGGCCGGTATGTTCGATAAGCTGTAATTCCGCGCCAGGGATGTTCTGCGACAGGTATTGGGCGGAGCGGATATTCGAACGGTCCTTTTCCCCGCAGATGATGAGGACGGGACACCGCATACCGCGCACTCTGCCGCTGAAATCCAGCTTCTTCATGGAATTGCCCAAGACAAACGTGCTCTCTTTATCAAAGGCCATGGTGTCAAAAACGGATCTGGGCAGAAAGCGGAAAATCAGGTTTTGGATACCGAACGCCGCCTTGGGAATTTTATGAGGCGTCCCGATCAGGACCAGCGTTTTTACCTTTTCGGGGAAGTCCAGCGCATAGTTCAGCGCCAGGATACCGCCCAGTGAAAGACCGCACAGATGGACCGCTCTGCCGACGTGATCACAGTATTCTGCAAACGCCCCATAGAGGCTCGGATAGCTTGCTGTTTTCCCGGCAAGCAGGGCACACAGGTCCGGACACAGCAGCTCCTCTTTGCCATCCATGCAGGAGACCGTTTCCTTCCAGCTTGCCGCCTTGTGTCCAGAACCATGAACCAGGATTTTTTTCGCCATACGCAACCTCCTTGGCCTGATCTATGCAGCTTCTCCGCTTGTACGATGTCTCAGCGTATACTTGAAACGGTCACATCTGCGGAAGAAAGTCCGGAATGGGCAGAAAACTAAAACCTTACAGTCGCTTTTACCCCTTCCTCCGTATTCTCAATGGTACACACCGCGCCGTGCCGGTCCAGGATCATCTTCACCAGATAGAGCCCCAGTCCGCTGCCGCCAGTGCTCCGGTTCCGGGAACTCTCCTCCCGGTAAAAGGCTTCAAACAGGTGGGGCAGGGCATCTCCGCTGATCCGCGCTCCAGTGTTCTCCACACTCAGGGCGGGGCGGCCCTCCAACCGGCCGCACCAAACCCGGATTTCCGCCCCCTCCGGCGAGTAGCGGGAGGCGTTGGAGAGCAGGTTGCCCACGGCCTTCCCCAGCAGGGAGGCGTCTGCGGGCACGGTAATCCCCGGGGTCAGTGCGGACACCAGCTGCTGGCCCCGCTGCTCCAGCAGCTCCCGGTCCAGAGCCAGTTGCTGCGCCATCAGGGCGGACAGGTCCACGGGCTCCTGCCGGACGGCGGCAGATCCGGACTCCATGCGGGAGATGGACAGCATCTCGCCGATCAGGCGCTCCATCCGGCCGGTTGTCTGGAGAGAGCGGAGCAGGTACTTGTCCCGGTCCTGATATACGCCGACGCCCTCCAGCATCCCGGCCAGCTGTCCCTTCAAAATGGTGACGGGCGTCTTCAGCTCGTGGGAGGCGGCGGAGAAAAAGGCCATCCGCTGTCGGTCCAGCTCCCGCTCCCGGGCCACCTCCCCCCGCAGGGCCTGGTTGGCGGTCTCCAGGTCGGTGAGGGCGGCAGACAGCCGCCGGGCCATTTTGTCCAGACTGCGGCCCAACTGGCCGATCTCGTCCCGGCGCCGCTCCCCGCACACCCACTGGAGGTCCAGCTCCGCCATCCTGCCAGCGATGCCGTTCAGCCGCACGATGGGCCGGGTGATATACCGGGAGTACCCGAACGCACACAGCAGGGAGAAGGCCAGCAGCGCCAGAGCCAGCCAGGGGGCCACCCGCCCCAGGGCCTCCACCGCCTGGTTGGCCAAGCGGAGCTGAGGGGAGACCAGCAGCTGGTAGGTCCCCTCCTGGTCGGCAAAGGTGATCTGGGTGGTGAGGATCCCCGTCTGAGTGGCGGTCACCACACCGTCGGCCCGGTCAATCTGCACCTGATAGGTGTCGGCCTCATAGGTCTGGACCGAGTTGTCCGCCCCGGACATGGTGACGGCCACCTGCCAGTCCTCCTCCGGCAGGACCAACAGGGAGCCGGTGTCCGCCTCCGCCCCGCCGGGGGCCGTCAGGGCTACCTCCGCCCCGCTCTCCCGGACAAAGGCGTCCAGGATGGGCCCCGCGTCGGCCAGATTGGTCTGCGCCAGCTGCTGGGTGAGGTCGGCTACCTGGGCCTGGAGCCGGTCGCTGATCACAGCGGTGTAGGTGATGGGGGTGGCCCAGGCAATCAGGGCGAAGGTGAGTCCCCCTGCCCCCAGCAGCAGCAGGAAGGTAAGCAGAAAAATACGCACCGTCAGGCTTTCAGCGAGTTTCCTTCGCAGCACGGTAGCCCACCCCTCTCACGGTTTCAATATAGTCCCGCCCCAGCTTGTGGCGGAGGTTTTTGATGTGGCTGTCCACCACCCGTTCATCCCCGAAGAAGTCGTAGCCCCACAGCCTGGAGAGCAGCATCTCCCGGGTGAAGACCCGCCCCGGCGCGGCCAGAAAGGTGCGCAGCAGCTCGAATTCCCGGGCCGTCAGATCCAGGGGACGGCCGTCCAGTGCAGCCTCCCTGGTGTCCAGGTCCACCACCAGATCCCGGTAATGCAGGCGGCTTTCCGCCGCTTCGCCGCTCCGGCGAAGGATCACCCGGATTTTCTCCAGCAGGACCGGCATGGAGAAGGGCTTGGTCACGTAGTCGTCGATATTCAGGCCGAAGCCCCGGAGCTGCTGCGTCTCTCCGTCCAGAGCCGTGAGCATCAGAATGGGCACCTGGGACTGGCGTCGGATCTGCGCGCAGACCCCGAAACCGTCGATTTTCGGCAGCATGATGTCCAGCAGGACCAGGTCAAAAGACTGGGCGCGGAACAGGTCCAGGGCCGCCGCGCCGTCTCCGGCCACAGCGGCCGCATAGCCCGCGTCCTGCAGATAGGCGCACAGCAGCTCCTGCAGCTCCGGCTCATCCTCCACGATCAGAATTCGTTTCATCAACAATCACCGGGAAAAAGTATAGCACAGGATTGTGAATTTATCATGGAGAATTTCATTTCCCCCTGTGTGGGGAACAGACCTCCGTTTCCAGCAGCGGCCGCCTGCTGCGTGACCGGTCCCATTGACCAGTGGGCACCGGAGCTGTGACAGGACGATTCCCAGATCCGGTTCGTGGGCTTTGACTTCTTCTGCATCCAGGTGTTCAACCCGCGTGAAAACTCCAAGGACATGATGACCATTGACAACCGACAGAAATGTGAACTCCCGGCTGAAGGCCCTCCCCGTGGACTGGAACTACACCATCCCCTTCGGCCCGCTCCACGCCCACGGGTCCGCAGTTACTGTCAAACGGTTCCTGAGCGCGGCGAGGGCGGTATTTTCCCTTTGATCCCGCTTCACGGGCTGTAACGGAAAGGTATATGCCCATAGCTTTTGAGGCTTCTCCGGAAATCTCAATTTTTTATAATAGCCCCAGAACGGCCGCTATGCGGGAAGAGAACGATACATAATTTGATTTTTGAAAATGGGACGCGGTTCATTTCCGGGGCCAGGTGTCTGAAGAAATATCTGGCCAGCTTTTTGAGAAAAACGGATCGAATATGCTGCTGGTCGCAGACAGCAGCGGTGGGGAGCGGGACGCGGAGCACGGGACGAAGTGCCCGCCAGGTCCACCTGCCCTGCCCCAGCAGCGAGGCGGCAGGCGGCCCGCCTGTGCCGAAAGCCCGCCTCGGGGGAGTCCACCGGCTGACCCGAAAGAAAAAAAGAGCGGCATATCCCTATGGATATGCCGCTCTCCTCTGCGCGAAGGCGCACCGGGGGAGACCGTTTCCGCCCGGTGCGCGTTTCTTATGGGATTTCCTCCGGTGCACGGAGCTATCCGGCTGCTCGGGGCGTCAGTTCTCCAGGTCCTCCTGCAGGGATTCCACCAGGGCGTCCGCCAGCTGATCCAGCTCTGCGGCCTTGTCCGCCTGAAGGGAGGAGGCCAGGGACAGCCGCTCGTTGAGCACCGTCATGTTCTTGAGTTCCTCGTCGATGAAGGCCTGCATCAGGTCTCCGGACTTGCAGGCCCAGGAGCCGTTCTCGATGATGGCGAAGGTGCGGTTCTGGAGGTTCAGGGCCTTCATGTCCTCCAGATAGCTCTTCATCACCGGGTAGATGCCCAGATTGTAGGTAACGGAGGCCAGGACGATGTGGCTGTACTTGAAGCTTTCGGCAATCAGGTAGGACACATGGGTGTTGGACACGTCGTACAGGGCCACGTCGGTGATGCCCCGTTCGCAAAGCTTGGCGGCCAGCGCCTGGGCGGCTGCCTCGGTGTTGCCGTACATGGAGGCGTAGACAATCAGCACGCCCTTGACTTCCGGCTCATAGCGGCTCCATTTGTCGTACTTGTCGATGAAGTAGCCCAGATCCTTCCGCCACACGGGACCATGAAGGGGGCAGATATACCGGATCTGGTCCAGGATGCCGCCGGCCTTGCCCAGCAGCAGCTGGATGTGGGGGCCATACTTGCCCACGATGTTGGTGAGGTACCGGCGGGCCTCGTCGATCCAGTCCCGGTCGAAGTTCACCTCGTCGGCAAACAGCTTGCCGTCCAGGGCGATGAAGGACCCAAAGGCGTCGGCGGAGAAGAGGACGCCGTTGGTGGTATCAAAGGTCACCATGGCCTCGGGCCAGTGGACCATGGGAGCTCCCACAAAGGTGACGGTGTGGTCGCCGAAGGAATAGGTGTCGCCCTCCTTGACCTGGATGCACTCGTGACCGTCCACATGGAAGCCGAACTGGCGCATCAGCATGAAGGCCTTCTCCGTGGAGATGATCCGGACCTTGGGATAGCGCAGCAGGATCTCCTCGATGGAGGCGCCGTGGTCCGGCTCCATGTGGTTGATGACCAGATAGTCCAGAGGCGTTCCGTTCAGCAGGTATTCGAGGTTCTCCAGCAGCTGGCGGCAGGCGGACCAGTCCACCGTGTCAAACAGGACGCTCTTTTCGTCCAGCAGCAGATAGGCGTTGTAGCTGACCCCCTTGGGGATGGGGTGGATGTTCTCAAACAGAGCCAGACGGTGGTCATTGGCGCCGACCCAATAGAGATTTTCGGTAACAGTTCTCACACAATGCATGAAGAAATCCTCCTTTACTCACAGATGACAGGCCGTTACGCCTCAATGAACTGGTCCTTGGGCTCCGCGCACTCCGGGCAGACCCAGTCCTCCGGCAGCTTTTCAAACAACGTGCCGGGGGCGATGTCACCGTCCGGGTCGCCCAGCTCGGGGATGTACTCATAGCCGCAGCCGCCGCAGACGTATCGCTTGCCGATGGGCTCCGGCTTGGGGAGACGGGGCCGCTTCATCTTCACCATGGGCGGCGCGGGCTGCTTTTCGCCGGTGTCCAGAGCAGCGGTCAGCAGGGGCAGAATCTCGTTCACATCCCCAACGATGCCATAGTCGCAGTTTTTGAAGATGGGGGCGCCGGCGTTGGTGTTGATGGCCACGATGGTAGAGGCGTCCTTGATACCCTTCAGGTGCTGCACCGCGCCGGAGATGCCGCAGGCGATGTACAGGTTGCCGGTGAACTTCTGACCGGACATGCCCACATAGCGGTTCAGGGGCACGTATTTCAGCGTCTCCGCCACCGGACGGGAGGAGCCGATGGCCGCGCCGGCGGCCTTGGCCAGATCCTCAATGAGCTTCATGTTCTTCTTGCCGCCGATGCCCTTGCCGGCAGAGACCACCCGCTCCGCCTGGGCGATGGGGGTGTCCAGGGGGATGCCCACAGTGAAGTCGTGGCCGTCCTTCTTCAAATGCTCCACCAGGGCGGCCACCTGCTCGGCGGGGGAGCCGTCCCGCAGGATGACCTTCTTCCGCACACCGGTGACGGGCGCGGGCTTCTTGGGCTGGCTGGAGGAACCGCCGGAACTCTTGGGGGCCTTGCCCAGGATATGGGAGGCGATGACCACCCGCTGGATCTCGTTGGTGCCCTCGTAGATGGTGGTGATCTTGGCGTCCCGGTAGGCCCGCTCCACCTCCATACCTTTCATGAACCCGGCGCCGCCGTGGATCTGCAGGGCGTCGTTGGTGACCTCCAGGGCGATGTCGGAGGCGTACATCTTGGCCATGGCGGACTCCATGCCGTAGGGGGCGTGCGCCTCCTTCAGCTCGGCGGCGGAGTACACCAGGAACCGGGCGCAGCGGAGCTTGGTGGCCATGTCGGCGATCTTAAAGGAGATGGCCTGCTGGAAGCCGATGGGCTTGCCGAACTGGATGCGCTCCTTGGAGTAGGCCACGGCGGCGTCATAGGCCCCCTGGGCGATGCCCAGCGCCTGGGCTGCGATACCGATGCGGCCGCCGTCCAGGGTGGACATGGCGATCTTGAAGCCGTCGCCCTCCTTGCCCAGCAGGTTCTCCCTGGGCACTTCCACATTGTCAAAGATCAGCTCGGCAGTGGAGGAGGAGCGGATGCCCATTTTGTCGTAGTGGTCGCCGAAGTAGAAGCCCTTCCAGCCCTTCTCCACGATGAAGGCGCTGATGCCCCGGGTGCCGATATCCGGTGTGGTGACGGCAAAGACCACATAGGTGTCCGCCTTGGGGGCGTTGGTAATGAAGATTTTGCCGCCGTTGAGGACATAGTGGTCGCCCTTCAGGACGGCGGTGGTCTCAGTGCCGCCGGCGTCGGATCCGGCGTTGGGCTCCGTCAGGCCGAAGGCGCCGATCTTCTCGCCCTTGGCCAGGGGCACCAGGTACTTGCGCTTCTGCTCCTCGGTGCCGTAGGCGAAGATGGGCCAGGAGCCTAAGGAGACATGGGCGGACAGGATGACGCCCGCGCCGCCGTCCACCCGGGCCAGCTCCTCCACGGCGATGGCGTAGCTCAGGGCATCCAGCCCGGCGCCGCCGTACTCCGCGGGGAAGGGGATGCCCATGAGGCCCATCTCGCCCAGCTTCCGGATGGCCTCGTCCGGGAACTCGTTCTGCTGGTCCAGCATGAACGCGATGGGTTTGATCTCCTCCTCCGCAAACGCACGGACTTTGGCGCGGAGTTCCTCGTGTGCCTGTGTGGTCTGAAACAGCATAGTCGTACCTCCTCTTTAATCTTGATAAAATTTATCAACTTTCAAGCAAAAGAAAAACTGTCAAATCAGGGGTCCGTCAAAATCTCCTGCAGGCTGTGGGCCCGCAGCTCCTCGTCCAGCTTGTTCTGAATCTCAGCCAGCTTGCAGTGCACGGTGCAGCCGCCGTGGCAGCTGCGCCAGGGGCATTGATACGCCGGATCCATGCAGGAGCTCAGATTCCCGCGTTCTCCCATGGCCTTCATCAGGTCATAGAGGCTGGTGCCGGTCAAATCCGCCGACAGCCGGCAGCCGCCCGCCGTTCCGCGGACCACCTCCACCAGTCCGGCCTTCTCCAGCTTTTTCAGGATTTTATAGGCAAAGGCCTGGGGGAGGAGTTCATCCTGTGCGATCTGTCCCGCGGTATGCAGTTTTCCATCCAACAGTGCCCGCAGGATGCGCAGGGCGTAATCTGTCTCCCGGGTAATGACCAATGCCGCGTTCTCCTTTTATGCGTCGTATTGTTAATTGGAGAATACCAATTTGGATATTTTTTGTCAAGTATCGGATGCAACCCTATAAAAAGTTTGGCAGTGTTCCATAAAAAACCAGTCGTGATTTTGATAAAATGCCGGGGCGGACGCCCTGGGACTCACGGTGGGCCCACCCGCCGGGGGACAGCCGGATATCGGTGTCGTTGCCGGGGAACACACTGTTCTGAAAGTCCGGCGCGGGGTCTGAGGGAACCGATTTCAGCAGGACGGCGATGCCGTTGTATTCAAACGTATTTTCGTTGTATAGGGAGTGGCCGGGAGTGCCATCGGTGCAGTTGAAACGGAACCGATTGCCCGTAAAGGTGCAGCCGGATGTGTGCTCCAGGCGGAGATCGAAAAGGCGGTGTCCCAGCCGGTGAAGGTGCAGCTGCTGACCGGCTCTACGACGGCGAGGTCTTCCGCTGTGAGCTGTGGCTGCTGTCCGCCTCTTGACAGCGGCGGGCGATCTGCTATAATTCTGATAAAGTTCGCACCATGCCTGCTGACAGGGGTGATAGCTGCAGCCCCTTTCGGGCGCCGGCCGCGAGTCGCGGCCGGTTGGCTGGATTCTGGCGTATGCGCTTCGCGCAGGCGAGCCCGCTTGCGGTATTGGAGCACACCTGCGATGTGCTGGAAGATACCGCCGCGCGGTTCCCCATACAAATTTGTATCGCTCCGCAGGCATGAGAAGGGAGGAGAGCACTTGATTGTCTATCGGGAGCTCTCCTCCCTTGTGCGGGATCTGGGGATCCCCGCCGGGACGCTGTATGCCGTCAGCAATACACTGGACCGCCATTACATCCGCAGGCAGCTCCCCAAGTCCTCCGGCGGTGTGCGGGAGCTGTCGGTCCCGGACCCGCTGCTGAAGCACATCCAGCGCCAGATCCTGCGGGTGCTGCTGGTCCACATGCCTGTGTCCCCCTACGCCATGGCCTATCGATACGGCGGCAGCACTCTGTGCAATGCTGCGCCCCATGTGGGAAAGCCCTGTGTTTTGAAGCTGGACATCCGTCATTTTTTTGACAGTATCCTGTATTCCGCTGTGAAGGAAACTGCCTTTCCAGCTGAGGTTTATGCAGAGAACTTACGTATTCTGCTGGCTATGCTGTGCTACGGGTGGGATCGGCTGCCCCAGGGGGCGCCCACATCCCCCTGCATCACCAATATCCTTATGCGGGACTTTGACAACGAGGTGGGGGCCTGGTGCCGGGAGAGGCAGATCGCTTACACCAGGTACTGCGACGACATGACGTTCTCCGGCGATTTCGCCCGGGATGAGGTGCTCCGGTGCGTGGAGCCCCGGCTGCGGGCGCTGGGGTTCTATCTCAATCCCGGAAAGACAAAATGGCTCCCGGCAGACCGCCGGCAGCTTGTGACAGGTATTGTGGTCAACAAAAAGTGCAATGTCCCGTCCGAAGAGCGCCGTGCACTGCGCCAGGAGCTGCATTTCTGCCAAAAATTTGGCATCTCCGGCCACATGGCGCGAGCCGGGATCGACGGACCGGAGGACCGCTACCTGGCTCAGCTCCTGGGCCGGGTCAACTACCAGCTGCAGATCACGCCGGGAAGGCGGGAGCTGCAGGAAGCCCGGGACTGGCTGATCAAAGCACAGCCGCAATACGGCGGAGGGCGGGAGACATCTCCGGCAGAAAAACAGATATTGTGACATGGAAAAAGCGGGAACATCATGTAGATGTTCCCGCTTTTTCGGCTTTTTCCGAAGAGCTCGGGAGAATATCCCCGGCACATAAACCGCCGTCTGCAAGGTAAAATAAGGAGGATCTTTTGTTGAGGAGGTCTGCAAATGTCTGAACTTACGATTTCCAGTGAACGACTCACAGCCTTTGCTGCGCACCTGCGTGCCGAGGAGCGCAGCCCCGGCACCATCGAGAATTACCTGCGCCACATCCGGGCATTCGCCGTCTGGCTGGACGGCTCTCCGGTGACAAAGGAGACGGCGGCAGCCCGGAAAGAGCATCTGCTTACGCAGGACTATGCGCCGGCAACGGTCAATGCCATGCTGGCGGCGCTCAACGGCCTGTTTCACTTTCTGGGCTGGGACGGGTGCCGGGTAAAATTTCTGAGAGTCCAGCGCCGGCTGTTCCGGGACGCGGGCCGGGAGCTGACACGTCCGGAGTACGAACGTCTGATGGAGACGGCCCGTTCCAGAGGACAGGAGCGGCTGGCGCTGCTTATGGAGACGATCTGCGCTACCGGCATCCGTGTCTCCGAAGTGCAGTATATCACCATGGAGGCAGCAAAACGGGGCCGGACGGATATCTTTTTAAAAGGGAAAATCCGAACCATCCTCCTGCCGGAAAAACTTTGCCGGAAGCTGCTGAAATACGCGCAAAAACACAAAACCGCTTCTGGTGAGATCTTTCTCACCAGAAGCGGAAGAAGCTTGAGCCGCCGTCAGATCTGGGCGGAGATGAAACAGCTGTGCAGATACGCAGGAGTGGAGCCGGGAAAAGTATTCCCGCACAATTTTCGGCATCTCTTTGCCACGATCTTCTACCGGGCCTGTAAGGATATTGTTCGATTGGCCGATGTGCTGGGCCACAGCTCCATCGAAACCACACGCATTTATCTGACGACCTCCGGTGCGGAGCACGCACAGCAACTAAACAGGCTGGGATTGATTTTATAGGACATAATTTATATTTTGACCATATAAAACATCTGGCTCTGCACAGTTTGCACTGTGAGAAAGAAAAAGTGCCACGCCAGCAGCGCCTTCCAGGCACTGATGGGTATGAAAAGAAAAGCCGCAATCTTTCTCATTTTTGCGGCTCTTTTTTGTGTGTCAAAAGACGGGATGGGTCTTGTGTTTCAAAATGCCAGATGGTATAATATTATTATCTATACAGTAAGTAAAGATATTTATTTTCGCTTTTATATTGTCAAAATATAAATTTTGACATAAAAATATTCTAAAGAGAAAAGGATCGAACAGACGCTGACCCGTGACACCCGGACAGCGCGCTAGACAGATACGGTGTCCAAGAAAACTCAGTAATCCACAGCGGACGAATCTGCGGTCTGCTTTCGTCTGCTGCTGGAGCATTTCCAGGAGCGGTCGCTAAATGAACCGCTTATCGTCAGTTGGGAGGAGGTGATGGGACATGCTCTGTGATTTTCCTGTTCGCAGTGTTTACAGGCGGTCTCCGGAGCGGGAGCCGCCTGTAAAGCGGCTGTGTCATTGTGCGTTCTGAACCTGAAGCGCAGGGGTTATAAAGAAGTTATAAAAGGAGGAAACGAGAAAATGAAGAGAAAGTTGCTGTCTGTTCTGATGGCGCTCTGTCTAATACTGACGTTGCTTCCTACGGCAGTGTTTGCAGAGGAACTCACACCTCCGGAAGAATCCGGAGAACAGCAGGAAGAGCAGATCAAGGAGCCTTCGACTCCTGAAAAGGAGCCAGACGATCCGGAGAAAGAGCAGGAGGGAGAAGAGGACCTTCAGCCCAGTGACGGGGATCCGGAACTGCCCGCCGGTGACGGAGAGGATGAAAGGGATCCGCAGACGCCGGAAGACGGTGTACAGGACCCCACCGGGGAGGAAATCCCTGAAAATGGCAGCACCTCTGTGCCGAATGAGGTGCCGCTTCAGGAGATCATTCTTCTGGAGGAGTCCGCCGTTACCATGGAACAGAACGGCGGGACGACGGAATATGACTCCGTCAGTGCGGCCATCGACGCTACGCAAGCGTATAACAAAGACACCAACAAAGGGCTGTACACCATTACACTGAATGAGAACTTGGCTGAAGACGTGGTGATCCCGGAAGGCCGGTATATCAAAATCGACCTGAACGGCCACACCCTGACCAATAAGGAAAGTCATACGATCTTCAACAACAGCACCCGGATTACCATTGTGGATACCTCCGCGGAGAAGTCCGGCGTGGTGGATAACATCAGCCATGGCAGGGGTGCGGTGTACAACAACATCAATGCGGCCATCACCCTGCAGGGCGGCTCTTATACCCGCTCTCAGGAGGCCAGTACCGGCAGCGACGCAAGCGGCAGCAACAGCTGGTATGTGTTGAAGAACTTCGGCACCATGACCATCAAAGACGGCGTCACGGTGAAGTTTTCTGATGGCAACTCCGGCCTCTATTCCAGCCTGATCGGCAATGGCTGGCAGAACAGCTCTGCAGCGGAGGCTGGATCCAATGGTGAGCCCAAGCCCAACGCGGGCGGGAATCAAGCCAAGCTGACCATCAACGGCGGCACCTTTACCGGCGGCCAGATCACAGTAAAGAATGACGATTACGGAGAGCTGACCATCACCGGCGGCAACTTCAAGCAGCCCGGCGAGAGTCGCTATGCCGTATATAATGCCAACACGGCAACGATCTCCGGCGGCACATTTACCGCCGAGAGCACGGTTGTGGGCTCTGACTACTTTGCAGGCGGGGCCAACACCGGCAAGCTGACCATTTCGAAAGGAACATTCACCAGTGAGAGCAGCGGAACCGCCATTTCCATGGGTGCCGGCGCGGATCTCACGCTCACCGGCGGTACCTTCCAGACGCAGGGCGACGGCTCTTCGTACGTAATCAGTCTGGCAGAAACAGCCACAGCAGAAATTTCCGGCGGCAGCTTCCCCGGCGCCGAGGCGGCGCGGGTTGTCAACAGTTCCGACGCCTTCAGGGATGGCTACGGCGTGGTGAAAAATCCCGACGGTTCCCTCTCTGTTGGAGTGAAAGACGAGTCCGCCGAGGCGGTCGTGATTGCCCGGGATGGGAGCAGAACCAACTACCTGACGTTGAGTGCGGCTGCGAAAGCAGCGCCTGCCGGCAGCACCGTCCAGCTGCAGAAAAGTCTCGTGCTCACCTCCGGCATCAGTACTGTAAATTATGGTGTGACCATTGATCTCAATGGCTATGATATTGACGGCACGGCAGTTACCAGCAGTGACGGCGCAGTGGCATTGAAGACGAATTACAGCAGTAAGCCGGTTGATGGCGTGGACTCCACTATGCGGCTCATCAACTCGGTTTCCGGGCAGGGCGGCACCATTCGGGCGAAGCTGCCTGTCAGCGTGAAATCCGGGAACAGTACGATTCCGCTGCCCGCCGAAATCGGCGCCGGCGTGACACTTGAGGTTCTGGAGGGCGGCACGGATGCTGTCAAGCTGGACAGCAGCGCGTATCTCCTATACAGTGAAACTGCGGCAGACTATATTGCCAACGGCGGCTTCCGGGTGAGCGTCGGCGGTGTCGACCGCATTTATGGCAGCTATGCCAATGCGGTGAGCGCTGCCGGGGACAATGCCGTCGTGACGCTGCTGCACGATTATACCGGAAGTGACAAGATCTATTCCGGCAGCCGCAGCGGCACGCTGAATCTTGCCGGCAGAACGTATACTTACACAGGCTCAGACGCGATTGTAGATGTCAATTATGAGAATGTCGGCCTCACCATCCAGAACGGCACCCTGATGGGGACAAGCCCTGAGGCAGATGGAGCTCAAGTGCTGTACAGCAACAGTTCCCTCACCCTGGAAGGTGTTACCGTCGACGTTAAGGGAGAAGATATCTACGGCATCGTCACCAACGGCACCAATGTGAAGAACGCCATCGCCCTGAAGAACAGCACCCTCAACGTGCCCAATGGGAACGGCATCTACTTCCCCAGCACCGGGACAGTGACCATCGAAAACTCCATCATCAACGCCAAGTATGTGGGTGTGCAGATGTGCGCCGGCAGTCTGGCAGTACGGGGAGCGCAGACGGCCATCACAGTGACAGGGGAGCCGACGCAAAAAACTGACAGCGACGGCGTCATCGGCGACGGCGCTGCCATCTCCATTGTGGAGCGGGAGGGCTATCAGGACCTGGGCACCGTCACCATTGAGGACGGAACCTTCCAATCCGCAGAAAGTGTTGATGCAGTCAAGGCCTACGCCTTCAATAATGCGGATAAGACGGAAGAAGCATGGCCCACTGCCGGCGAGGTAGTTTCCGTCTCCGGCGGCACCTTCTCCGCTGAAGTGCCGGAGGCCTTGTGCCAGGACGGCTATGTGGCGGTCAAGGATGAGAACGGCAGCTTTGTGGTGGGGAAAGATCCCGCCAAGACCTTTGTGGCGCAGATAGGCGACAGGGAGTTCACCACGATCCAGGGAGCCATTGACGCGGCCGTCTCCGGCGACACGGTTCAGATCAAACCCGGGACCTATGCCGAGGATCTCACAATCAGCAAGAAGATCACGCTGCTTGGCAGCGGCGCGGGCGAAGCCGGCACGATCCTGACGGGAACGGTCAGTGTTGCCGCGGATGGCGTCACACTGGATGGCATCTGGTTCCAGCAGACCTATTCTGAGGAGGACTCTAAGGACCAGGGTGCCTGCAAATTAAAAACCACGGAAACGGGAACAAATCTTACCATCCAAAACTGCATTGTTCAGCGGATGACCGGCACTGCAATTCCCTATGGCGCCATTGTTCATTACGGCGCCGCCGAAGGAACCCTGACTCTGAAAAACACGGAATTGATCGCCCCTGTTGCCGGGACCGCAGACGAAATCAACAGTGCGTCTCCTTCTGTGATCGGCGTTGCTGCTTGGGCGCAAACCGGCGAGAATATCGACGAAGCGTGGAAGCTGGTTGTAACAGACTGTACCATCCGTACCAACGGATTTGCGGTGTTTGACCGTTGGAACAACGCCACCTATACCAATACGACCTTCACCGGACTGGAAGGCGTGGAGGGACTCGATGACATCGAGGTCAAAACGTGCTATATGGCGCTCAATAATCCCCATGCAAATGATGTGACATACGATCATTGCACCTTCCGGAACATGCGCAGCTGGGGAATGCTGGTTGCAGGCGAAGAGCTCACGGTGACAGACTGCACCTTTGATGGAACAAACCAGTCCTGTGCGATCTCTGTGGCCTATGGTACAATCGACAAGTGTACGATTACGGGGAACACCTTTGATCTGAGCGGCAGCGGCAGCGGAATTATGTTCAGCGGCGCGGTGACCGAAACCTCCACAATCACAGTTGCGGACAACACATTCAAAAACTGCAGCCAGGAGGGCGGATACTGCGTCAATAATACCAGCGCTGTGGAAGGAGAGCAGGTTGCTCCGATCACGGTCACAGGATCCACCTTTATCGACTGTGCGAACAAGTATCTGAACCAGGTAAATGTGGAGGAAGCCGCAGCCTCTGATACCGCTTACGTGGTGTCCGGAAACACGGAGACGTACTACGAGACGCTGGCAGAGGCGATCTCCTCCGCGCCCGTGGGTTCGGCCGTGTATCTGCTGAAGGACATCAGTGAAACGGTCTCCGTCTCCAAGAACATCTCTATTTACACAAACGGCCATGCTTTCAGTGCGGCAAATATCCAATGTGCCGCAAACTACTATGTGCGGCAGATCTCGGGAGGGTATGAGGTTTATTATTCTGCCCCATCTACCGGCTCCGGCGGCTCTGACAGCGATCCCAGTTACGCCCCCATCCTGGATGTCGGCAGCGGCGGCAGCGTGAAGGTGAATCCCCGGACTCCCGAGGAGGGCGACAAGGTGACCATCACCCCGGATCCCGACAGCGGTTATGGGGTGGACGAGGTCATCGTCACCGACCGGAATGGCCGGGAGATCGACGTCACCGCCAATCGGGACGGCACCTATACCTTTGAACAGCCCCGCGGCCGGGTGACCATCGAAGTCACCTTCACCCGCACCGGAGAGAGCGCCTTCTTTACCGATGTGCCGGAGACCTTCTGGGCCTACGATGAGATCGCCTGGGCCTATGACAACGGCTACGTCAACGGCACCACGGCCACGACGTTCAGCCCCAACGGCAGCATCACCCGCCAGCAGGTGTGGATGATCCTGGCGCGGCTCAGCGGACAGTCTCCCGCCAACATGGCAGAGGCGCGCACCTGGGCCATGGACAACGGCATCTCCGACGGCACCAACCCCGGTGCGGCGGTGACCCGGCAGCAGCTGGTGGCCCTGCTGTACCGCTTTGCGGAACTGCGGAATTATGCCAACGGCCAGCGGGCCGATCTGAGCGCCTATCCGGATGCCGGCAGCGTGGCGGGGTACGCAGTGGAACCCCTGCAGTGGTCCGTGGCCAACGGCATCGTGGGCGGCACCAGCGCAGGGACGCTGAACCCCGCTGGAACAGCCACCCGCGCCCAGTTCGCGGTGATCCTTTATCGCTTCTGGAATCAGGTGGCCTGAGACAAATCAGAATAAGACAGCAGGGCGGAGAAATCCGCCCTGCTGCTTTTTTGAAAAAGAGAACCACCGGCAAAACCGATGGTTCCAAAAAGCTTTAGCCATGCCGAAAAAATATCCTCCTTTGGTAGAACAATGGAGGTCTGCCAACTGCTACAAGAACCAAAGGAGGAAATTGTGTGAGTACAAGGGGACAGAAATTATAGAGGAGAGGCGTACAAAGATCATGTTCACATATTGGAAGGTATCCCGCCCAAGTACAGCGTTTCACAGATTATGGGGTGTTGAAAGGGGAAAAATAGTCTGATGATCTATGAAAGCATGCGAACATGAGATAAATATGGAAACCGGCATTTCTGGCGTAGGGGATATGACGGCGCGAAGGCGGACCACATCTTCAACGGAACAGGGGATCAAGAATCGTACTGATGGAGAAGGGGCGCACCTATATATCGGATACCGGATATAGATTGCTGTTCAAAAGGGAGCAATGCGGATACTATCTCCCTATATACAGATGGTTCCAAAACCAGCCGGAACTGCTGCCCATATTCCGCCGGAGAGGGATGAGAGGCAGGGCCTGAACCATGCGGCAAGACCGGATCGGCCGATTGCCTTTTCCGGAAGGACTCTGTGCATCTTCTGCGGCCGGGGCAACAGACTAGGGATTGGGGGAAAGATCATGCTTGTTATGCAAACTCCATCTGCGTCTCAGACAGGAAACACAGATGGAGCTGTTTCATTCGGCGGCACTATTTTTTCAGATTCCCCGTTGCCGGGTTGTCGATCAACCTGCCCTCCTCTGTAAAACGGGAGCCGTGGCAGGGGCAATCCCACGTGTGCTCCTGCGGGTTCCATTTCAACGCGCAGCCGAGATGGGGACAACGCTTGGCGGAAGGGGTCAGGAGGTTGACCACGGCCTCGAAGCCATTGACCACCAATTGGGGGCGAAGAATCGTTCTGGAGGGGGAAAACACCTCGGCATAGGGGCTCTGCTTCCCTTGGACAAGATCGCACAGGACCATGGCCGACACCATGGCGGAGGTCATTCCCCACTTGTTGAAACCGGTGGCCACATACAGGTCGGATGCGCTGGCGGAATAGGGGCCGATATAGGGAACGCCGTCCAGAGACATGCAGTCCTGGGTAGCCCAGTGGGATGTCTCCGCGGCCTTGGGATAGTGCCGCTGGGCGAAATCCCGCAGTTCCTGCCAGGCCCCGCCCTGTTTTCCGGTGCGGTGGTCTCCGCCACCTACCAGCAGCAAATTCTTGTAGTTGCGAAAGGACATGCCCGTCTGGGCCTCGTCCACATACATGCCGTCTACATTCGGGGCGTTTTCCAGGGCAATCACATAGGAGCGGTGCTGATACAGTTTGGCAAAGAAGCTGCCGTGCTTATTCAAAAAGGGAAAGTGGGTGGCTACAATTATTTTGTTTGCCGTGACTTTTCCATAATCCGTAATTGCAGTTGTTCCGACCAGCTCCCGCACCGGCGTGTGCTCGCAGATGTGCAGGCTCTTTGAAATCGCGGCGATCCATTTCAGCGGATGAAACTGGGCCTGGTTTGGATATCGAACTGCTCCGGCCACAGGGAAGGGGAGGGGGAGGCGGTCTGTAAATTCCCCAGGAACCCCCAGTTTTTCCAGGGCATCCAGCTCCCGTTCGATTTTCCGGCGGTCATTCAGAGAGTACACATAGGCGGTCTTTTCTTCAAAGTCGCAGTCCATGCCGCGGCACAGCTCCCGGTACTTCTGAAGGGCCGCTTCATTGGCATCAAGGTACTGTTTGGCCTGGCCAGCTCCAAATTTACGGATCAGCTTGTCATAGATCAGGCCGTGCTGGGAGGTGATTTTGGCGGTGGTGTTTTTGGTGATCCCGCCGCCGATCGTCTCAGCTTCCAAGAGCAGATAGAGGACTCCGGCCTGGTGCAGCAGATATGCACATAAAACCCCCGCTATCCCCCCGCCGATAATCAATACATCGGTCTTTGCATCCTGCTCCAGATGACAAAACCCTGTATGTCCGGACGTCTGTTCCCACAATGACTCCATATACGATCCTCCAAATGCGTAATTTAGAAATAGTGTTCTCCAAATCACGGGAACAATATGTGGAGGTTCGACACGATGGCTCTGGATGGAAGGGCGAGCCAACGGCTCCGATGTACACGCTCACCCTGTACCGACGGAAAGACTCCGCAGATTGAAAGCCGTCATTTGCGCTTCCGCCATCCGGAAATTCCAGATGCAAGGAACAGCACTCAGCCCCAGGCAGACACAGATCTGGACGGCGCATGGGAGATGCTTTTGAAAAATCCGGCCAAAACGCAGCGCAGCGGCGCAAAGGCGGCGTTGTCCTGGAGCCTCATAAAAATTCCTTCCCGAAAAATAGTCTTGTGTTTGTGCTGCCGGTCAGCTTTGCTGTGCTTCCTGCTGCTTGCGGATATGAAAGCGGAGGCAGTCCAGACGCTCCAGCTGCGGCCTGATATACTGAATCGAAAGATGGAAAGCTGTCCCGACACAATCCGCCTCCGCAGCTGTCAATTCTTTGATAACTCTGGCCGGAAGCCCGGGCAATTCCTCTCTGGAGATACAGTGGCTCTATAAAGAGCTGCTGAAAAAGGAGGACGTTCAAAGCAAAGAGAACCGCTGTAAAGCAAAAAGACTTGTATGCAAAACAGTGCGGAATCTTCGCCAAATGCCGTCCCCCGCCATGGAAGTAGAGGCGGAACAGTCGCTCATCCGAACAACCCCGGCCAAGAGCTGCGCACACTGCGAAAGGTGGAGCGCAGGAGGTGAAGGACCTGACACCGGATCAGCTGACAGCGTTTTTTCAGAAGGCCGGGAAAAGCGGCGTGTATGAACGCTGCTACATGGACCTGGACAACCGGCCTGCGGCGGGGAGAGCTGTTGGGATTAAAATGGACAGGCATTGACTTCCAGAGAAAAACGCTCCGTATCCAGCGGCGTATCGCCCGGCAGAACGGGGGAAACGTGAAAACAGTCTCTGGAATGATGGGCCATTACAGCGCCGGATTCACGCTGGACACCTACGCCCACGTCACCAAAGACACCCAGATCCAGGCGGTAAACACGGTCAGCGGCATCCTGACAGCAGCGAGGAACTGATAGTAATGGTAGAAGTAGCCTGAAATTTCACCGGCCTGTGGCGTGATATGGGCAGAGACGAAGCGGGGGAAGGACCGGAGAAAAACAGAGAAGCCTGTGTTCTTAGAGAACACAGGCTTCTTGCTGGTACGCCCTGAGGGATTCGAACCCCCGGCCTTCTGGTCCGTAGATACCATCGAAAAATCTTTTGCGTGATAAAACAAACAATATTTTCGAATTTTCCTTTTTTTCAGAACTATTTTGCACAATATATTTCGGCGCGTCCAGCGGCTAATGGGTCAGATGGTGGGTCGGATGGTGGGTCAGATGGTGGGTCAGGAAATAGGTCAAGGCATATCGCCGGGCTCCAAAAGTTAAAATCCATATTTTTATTTTAAATTGCTTGGATTTCTATTTTTACGGATGCGTACTTATCCCCCTTCTTCATCCGCTTTATCTCATCATAAAATGTGGACCTTGACAGGTGAGCAACGGACAGCAGCATCTTCAAAGGGATTTCTGGCCTCAGTTCTTGAATCACCCGCGCTTTTTGCGCTGGCGCTGCTCGTCTTCCAAAACCAAGGCCCACAATTTTTTTAGGTATCGATTTTCTGCCTCTAATCGCTGTACTTGAGCCAGCAGCTCTTTCTCACAGTCCTGGCTTACTCATTTCAGAGGACGGACCGATCCGCTGTGCTCTCGTCATTCAACAGAGAAACCTTCCGGCCCTTCCGCCAAGTAAATCCGCTCCCATATCTGAAGCAGTGTATGAGACTTAATTCCAAACCGCCGGCCCACTTCACTGTAGCTCAGGCCTTCCGCTCGCATTGCTTCGATTACCTTTACGTTGAATTCCACACTGTATCTTCGATTAGGTACTCCTTTGGGCATGCTCACCCCTTTTTTATTACTTCTGTCTATCTCTGGGGGTGCAGTTCACTTTATCGATTATAGTCAAAATGTAGTCGGATCCGATCACCTCTAAAAAGAATGCGGTTCAATTCAAAGGGAACATTATCGCTGGAATAGTTGACCTGCTCCAATTCAAGTAAGGGAAAGCCGGCTGCAATATCCAACTTTTTGGCGATGTCAGCGGAGGCGAAAATGATTTCCAGCGTTTCATTTGTCGAGAAAACTGTATAGCCATAGACTTCTTCAAAGACCTGGGAAAGGGGAATGCCCTCCATATCCTGCAGTTCCAGGTCTGGGAATAGCCCTGCCGGCATATAGGACTCTGAGATGGAAAAGGGGAGTTGATCGACAAAACGAAGGTGCTTATGCAGGTAGACGGTGCTGTCCAGATCCACATTTAGAAGATAAGCAAGTTTCGGCGTGGCAGAGATTTTTTCCAGAGAGGCAAATTGTGTCTGCGTAAGATATCCCTGCTGCTCCAACTGGCTTCGGATCTTCTCCTTGTAAGGCGCATGGGCATGGATTTTTGGAATGGAGACAAATGTACCTTTTCCCTGCTTGCTCTTTACCAGACCGTCTCGAGCGAGATTGGTCAAAACATTGCGGACCAAAGTCCTGCTGACCTGGTACTGGCGCATCATTTCGCTCTCGGATGGCAGTTTATCTTTGGGGTTCCAAACCCCGTTTTTTAAATAATCCCGGAGAGCTTTTTCCAACATCTCCTGCTTTGTCAAGGCTTTTTTAGGTTCCATGGGTTCTGATGGCTCCTTTGAAACATAAATGTCATATAGTATAAAACCCCTGCAGAGGATCTATTAGATCCTGGCCTGCAATGGCCTGCCTAACTTAAGAAAACAAGTTAGGCACATGCGCCTTTTTACAATATTATGTATTTATTATCATTATATGGCATATTAAAAAACTTGTCAAATTGAAGAAGAACGTTTTACAACAGCTATTTTTTACAAAAAAATAAGAAGGATTTCAGCAAAAAACAGAAAAAAGCAAAAAACGAAAGGTAGCTCTTGACAACACCTATTTGGATAACGTGTTTTATTCTTGTAACTTATATATATAAGTTTAAACGAGTTTGGGGATCGTAAAAAACGAGAAGGAGGGATACTAATGAAATTTGCGGTGATCGGGGCCGGTAGTGGCGGCCAGTGCATGGCAGCACATCTCACACAGCTGGGGCACGAAGCAGTTCTGTATGATATCGACCAGCAAAAACTGCATGCGCTGCAAAAGCGTGGGGAGATTCTACTGGAAAATAAACTGACAGGGGCATATCGGATCGCCTGCATCACATCTGATATCCAGGTAGCTGTTACCAGAGCGGATTTTGTCATGGTTGTTACCACAACAGACGCACATGGGGCGGTGGCCGAAGCGATGGCTCCTTATATAAGGCCGGAACAGATTGTGGTATTGCATCCTGGACACTGTGGCGGGGCGGTTTGCTTTGCAGCTGCTCTCCAGAAAAGTGGGTGCCAGGAGCTTCCGCATATTGCAGAGTGTCAAACGCTGATCTATGGATGCCGGCAGATAGAGATTGGCCACATCTTTGTGACTGGGATCAAGAAGACCGTTCTTTTGGCAGCCTATCCCAGCAAAGACACGGAGCTGATTCTGAAAAAAATATCGCCGGTCTATCCACAGTTTCGGGGCGCTGCTTCTGTTTTGGAGACTTCCATGTCGATTTCCGGCTGTTTGATGCACGTGATTCCCACTCTGATGAATACCAACCGCATTGACGCGGGGGAGCCGTTTGATTTTTATATGGAGGGGATCACTCCTCATATTGCCGGGTTGATCGAGGATGCAGATCAAGAGCGAGTGGCAGTGGCAGAGAAGCTGGGTGTACACGTGAAGAATCTTCGGGAATGGCTAAAAGACGCCTATGGGTTGCAGCCAGATACACTTTACCACATGCTCCAGGCCAATGAGGCCTATCGGGGGTCTGCTGGGCCGAAAGATTTCAACCACCGTTTTGTCATGGAGGAGGTCACAGGGGGATTTGTTCCTCTGTCAGCTCTCGGACAAATTTGTGGTATACCTACGCCTGTCATAGACTTGTTTATACAACTTGCTGCGCGGATCTGCGGAAAGGACTTTTTGTGGATCGGCCGGACGGTGGAAAATATGGGCCTGACCGGAAAATCCATGGAAGAAGTCATCGATCTGATGACAAAATAAATTGGAAAACAGGAGGATCTATCATGAAAAAGCTAAAGTCCCTGCTCGCGGCATTGTTAGCCGTAACCATGGCACTCACAGCGACAGCCTGTGGGAATACCGATGGTCAACAGGAAGGAGGCGTTTCCACCAGCATTGATCCCAGCACAGTGTTGGAAGAGAACTCTGATGTGATCCATGCCTTTGGCGGCGGCTCTTCCGGCGGCGGCTATTACACCATTTCAAACGTCCTGTCCCAGTATTTTACAGACAACGGGTTCGGGAACTTCATAGCGCAGCCGACGACCGGCGGGTCCCAGAATGGCCTGCTGATGCAGGCTGGAGAACTGGACCTCGCTGTGATCAACGGCGCCGACTGTCTGGCGGCCTACACCGGAAGCTCTGAGAGCTTTCAGGAACCCTATGACGGCATGCGGGCGATTGCCGTCCTGTACTCCGGATGCCTGCAGATGTTGGTCGCGAATGATGACAGCATCAACCGTGTGACGGATCTGGAGGGGAGAAAATTCGGCATCGGCGGTGCGGGGTCCGGCGACAATGCCCATGCGATCCGGGTATTTGAGGCCTGCGGAATGTCGATTGACGATGACATCGACGCGCAGTATATCGGCGTGAACGAATCCAGCGACCAGCTGAAGGACGGACAGATCGACGGGTTTATCAATATGGCGTCCATTCCATATTCCGTTGTCACAGAGCTGACGATGTCCGGGAAGGGGAAGCTGATCGGCCTGACGGAGGAGCAGGTGGAGGCGCTGACTGCGGGAGAGGATGCGGTCTATTCGCCCTATACGATCCCGGCCGGGTCCTATGACGGCCAGACGGAGGAGATCCTCACGGTCTCTCTGCCGACGATCCTCTGTGTGGATGCGGAACGGATCTCCGAGGAGACCGCCTATCAGATTACCAAGGCCATTTATGAAGATACGGAGGCTCTGTGCGAACTGTATGCCGGGTTTGATATCGACGCGCAGACTTCCCTGGATTCCATGAAAATCCCCCTGCATGACGGAGCTGTGAAATATTATGAGGAGATCGGACTTCTGTAACCATAAACACAGGATGGGGGCGGAAAGCCCCCGTCCGCCCTCATGAGTGGAGGAGAGAGTATGGAAAACCAAGAAAAAGACACGAGGCTCCAGCAGATAGAGGCTGTGGATGAAAAACTCAGCCAGGAGGTGCTGGAAAAATACTCCCTGGAGGAAAACACGCGCAAGACCGGCGGGTGGTATGCAAAGGTGATCGCCGCGGTGGCGCTGGCGATGGCGTGCTTCCATGTTTACACGTCCGGGACAGGCATCCTGGAAACGATGATGCAGCGTTCCATCCACCTCTTCTTTGTCCTGATCTTGGCGTTTCTGATGTATCCCGGCGCTAAAAAGCGCAAAAACGCGGGGCCGTCCGCACTGGACATCATCTTTGCCGTCCTGTCCATTCTGGCTGTTGGATATGTTATTGTCGACAACCATAACTTCCTGCTCCGCAGCGGCATTGCAAACCGCACGGATGTGGTGATGGCGATTTTGCTGACGGTCCTGATCCTAGAGGCGACCCGGCGCTGTGTCGCGAAGGAACTGAGCATCGTGGCCATCATCTTCCTGCTGTATGGGTATTTCGGCTATCTGATGCCGGGCATTTTCCGCATTCGGGGCGGCAGCATCACCCGCCTGGTGGATCATCTCTACATGATTCCCGAGGGGATTTTCGGGACCTGTCTGGGAACATCGGCCAACTATATCGTCCTGTTCGTGATATTTGGAGCATTTTTGGAAAAAAGCGGGCTGGGGACCCTGATCCAGGACATTGCGATTGCGCTTACCGGCCGGCAGGCCGGCGGCCCGGCAAAGGTTTCCGTGATATCCAGCGCGCTGTTTGGCTCAGTCAGCGGCAGCGCCGCGGCGAATGTGGTGACGACAGGTTCCTTTACCATCCCCATGATGAAGCGGATCGGCTATTCCCCGGAATTCGCGGCCGCGGTGGAAGCCTGCGCCTCCACGGGCGGACAGATCGTTCCCCCGGTGATGGGGACCGCAGCCTTTCTGATGGCGGATTATATCGGAATGCCGTACCGGGATATCATGGTCGCGGCGATCATACCGTGCCTTCTCTATTATTTCGCGATTTTTATGGCGGTCCATCTGCGCGCAAAGCACCAGGGGCTCCGGGGGCTCAGCAGGGAGGAATGCCCGGATCTGAAGAAGGCGCTCAAGGAGCGGGGACATCTGATCATTCCCTTTATCCTGGTGATCTATCTGATCTGCGCGGGCTATTCGGCGGTATTTTCCGGCTTCTGGGGGATCGCCTCCACCTTTATCGTGGCACAGTGCCGCAAGACCACCCGCATGAGCGCCAGAGATGTGCTGGAGGCACTGATCGAAGGCGCGAAGCGGTCGGTATCCGTGGCGGTTGCCTGCGCCTGCGTGGGCTTTATCATCGGGATCGTGACGCTGACAGGCATCGGGATCACTCTGGGAAATTACATACTGGTCCTGGCCCAGGGAAAGCTGCTGCTGACCTGCATCCTGGCGATGCTTTTGTCCATTATCCTGGGGATGGGCCTGCCCTGCACCGGCGTCTATATTGTGATGGCCACCATTGTGGCCCCGGTTTTGACGCAGTTCGGGGTCCCCACTGTCGCGGCCCATTTGTTCTGCTTCTATTATGGCATCATGGCGTCTATCACCCCGCCGGTGGCCATCGCGGCCTATGCCGGGGCGGGCATCGCTCAGTGCAATCCGGCCAGAGCCGGCTGGATCTCTTTCCGGATCGCCATTCCGAGCCTTTTGATCCCATATGTTTTTGTGTATAACTCCAGCATCCTGCTGGTCACCGGCATGCCCCTGTCTGAGACAGTCACCACGCTTGTCGCGGCAGTGGCGGGGATCATCATGCTCTGCATGGCGCTTGAGCGGTTTGCAAAATACGAATTGACGAGATGGGAAGCGGTGCTGCTGGGCGTAAGCGGGTTCCTGCTGGTGATCCCGGAGATCATCACGGATATCATCGGCCTTGTGGTGGGAGCACTGATCATCAGCCGGCAGATCATGATTCACAAACGGATACAGAAAGGAGGCACGTGCCGGGAAATTTGAGGCCGCGGCGAACCAGGACTTGAATTTATGAAGGAGGTTCTGACAACATGCCTGAACTGAGAAGCCAATTTAAAACCTATGAGGGACTATCGGCTCCCCGCTCGCTGCTCCATGGGATCGGACTGACCGACAGGGATCTGGAGAAGCCGCGGATAGGAGTGATCAATACCTGGAGCGACATCAATCCCGGACATATCCATCTGCTGCCAGTGGCGAAGGCCGCGTGTGAGGGCGTTCGTGAGGCGGGCGGCATGCCGTTCAACTTCAACGGCATGAATCTGTGCGACTGCATCGGCAGCGGCCCCTATGTGCTGCCCAGCCGGGACCTGCTGGTCAATGAGATCGAAATGTATGCTGAGGCAAACAAGCTGGATGGGCTGGTGCTGATCGGCACCTGCGATAAAGTGGTGCCCGCCCTGCTGATGGCGGCGGGGCGGCTGGATCTGCCGACCATCATTGTGACCGGCGGATATATGAACACCGGAAAGCTGAATGGACAGAATGTGGACTTTATCGATATCGGGGTCCATCTCACCAAGCTGCGGGAGGGGAAGATCACCCAGGCATATATGGATCAGCTGATCGACGCGGCCTGCCCCGCGCCGGGCGCCTGCGGCATGATGGGAACTGCCAACAGTATGAGCCTGATGGTTGAGACGATCGGCATGTCTCTGCCCGGGAATGCAACCACCTCCGCCCGCAGCGATCATCTTCTGGAACTGGCAGAACAGGCGGGGCGGCAGGTAGTGCGTCTCTGGGAGAACGGGATCACAGCCCGCAAGATCATTACGGAGGCATCCGTGACAAATGCCATCAAGGTTTGCATGGCCGTGGGAGGTTCTGCCAACACGGTGATTCACATCCCGGCGGCCGCCACGGAGGCGGAATTGGAGCTTGACTGCAGCGAGGTCTACGCCCAGGCCAGCCAGGAGATCCCGCTGCTGGTCGGGATCCGCCCCAACGGTCCGCATACCATGCGGGACTTTGATGAGGCCGGCGGGCTGCATGCGCTGCTGGCGGAACTGCAGGACCAGCTGGATCTGAACTGCCTGTGCGTCAATGGAAAGACGCTGGGAGAGAATATCAACCGGGCGGAAAACCGCGCCCCGCAAGTGATCCACCACCGGGATGACCCGCTGGATACTGAGGGCGGCCTGATTTTGGTAAAGGGGAATATTGCGCCGGAAGGAGCGTTTATCAAGAAATCCGCGGTACCCAGAGAGCTGTGGAGATTCCGCGGAAAGGCGCGGGTGTTCTTCTCCGTGATGGAGGCCATTGAGGCGCTGGAGCATGACGAGATCCAGGAGAATACCGCGGTCTTCGTCCTGATGCAGGGGCCGAAGGGCGGCCCCGGCTCAGCTTATCAATTCGCGACGCGGCTGAAAGGGAGCAAGCTGGGAAACAGCTGCTGCACCATCACGGATGGGCGGCTGTCCGGCGCCGCTGCGGGCGCATGCTTTGGGTACCTCTCGCCGGAGGCCGGGCTCCGGGGGCCGGTACTGGCCGTGCGGGACGGCGATATCGTGGAGTACGATATCGAGCAGAGATTCTTGCGGGTGGAACTGCCTGACGAGGAGATCCGGCGGCGGGTCGAGGCTTTTGATCTGAAAATCGACATTCCAAAGGGCTTTATGGGGATCTATAAGCAGACGGTGGGGTCAATTTTGAAGGGTGCCGTCATGAGTGGGAAGAATGTCATAAAGTGATGAAAGGCGTGCTACAGACCGTTGGTTCTGTAGCACGCCTTATTTCGAGAATTGGATACCTCAACACTTTGCAACTGGCTCGTCAAAGTGACGCATGATAGCTACCACACTTTTACCTGTGGTAATATCGATTTTTACAGAATTTCTTGATTATTTCCCTCGGCTCAATTAGTTTTAAAGTCTTATTTATCTATAAACATATCGCTTGCTTTTGTGCAGAACGATTTTGGAAAGGAGAGTCATCGTGTTCGAAAAACAAAATGAAGTGATCATCCGAGCAGAGACATTGGAGCAATCAAATTTGGCCGGATTTGATCGACTAGAATTGCACTGCCTCGATCATGTAGCCGCTGTGATTCCTGGAGAGATGACCGCTATGGAACTGATCAGCGCCAGCGAGGCACTGCAAAAGCTGGCAGCTGATTTGCTGCTTGTATTGCTGCAAGCGTGTTCTGCCTGTGACAACTGCGGGCAGGAAGAGCCATGCGAGTTGATGGGCGAGTGTGCTATGTCTGAAGGATCCGATTCGAAAGGGGAGGAGCCTTTCGGCACCAGTTCCGCCGGAGAATTTTTCGATATTGCGGATTCACTTGATTTCGAGGATCAGCCCACCGACTTTGATGATGGACATGTTCTGTCAGATATCTCTTCAGATATGCTGAAACTGCTCCAAGAAAGCGGCATGTGTATGCTGAATCTGGAAGAAGCACTGAGAAATAATTTGCTTATATATTCAGGAGAAGGTAGGGTAGAGAAAATAGATGAAGAGTTGCAGATATAGAATTTCTGTAAGGTTATTATCATTAAACGGCTAAACAAACGACCAAGCCGGGAGTCCGCACCTGCTTCGAGCCGATAGAGGATGACCGCATTTTCTGCTATGAGCAGATTGCATTTGCTCTGCCTGTTCTTGAAAATAGAGGTGTTCCCATAGCGACCAATGTGGTCGCTATGGCGTCCCCAAGTCCTGTGTGGTATAATCATCGCAGGTTATTTCAAGGGGGGCTGCAATGGCCATCGAGAGCGGTAAGTGGATCATGCGGGGCTCTTGGATTGGGACGATCCAGCCCGCATCCAGACTTGGGGGGAACTGATCGACTGGATCGACGAGATCGGCTTCCTGCCACCTGTTCAAAAATGAGGCGAACGGCTTCTCCGTGGAGGAGAATACCGCCGACCTCTTTTGGTGGACTGGCGATCCGGAGCAAGACCCCTGGGAGTGGCGCTGCCTGATGGCCCGCAGCGGTAAGGTGGCCTACGGAAAATCCTTCGCCGGAAAGGTCGGTTTCATCTCCAAGGCCTGGTTTCCCCACTTCGCCAACTGGAGGCGGGACGGCTATGACTTCGACAGCCGCTAGGACGAGGAACTGACCTCCATGCGCTAAAAGCGGATCATGGACTGTTTTTCCGAGCAGAAGGAGTGGTTCTCCTTTGCGCTGAAGTGCCAGGCCGGCTTCGGCAAAGGGGGCGAGAAAAACTTCGAGGGGACTGTCACGGCTCTTCAAATGGGCGGCTATCTACTGATCCGGGATTTCCGCCAGCGGATCAATAAGAAGGGCTTTCCCTACGGCTGGCCCATCTCTGTCTACACCACGCCGGAGACCCTGTGGGGCTATGATCATATTGCCTCGGCCTATTCCACGGACCCGGCGGAATCTAAAGCCCTCATTTACGGGCAGATCCAGAAAAACTTCCCTGAGACACCCCAGGAGGAACTGGACGCCGTGATGGGATGGTTCTGATAATGTGACAACGCTCGTGGCAGACTAAAGGAGAAGGGAGGAAGCGAGGCATGAAGGAGCGGACTTACATCTGCTGTGACCTGAAGAGTTTCTATGCCAGTGTGGAATGCGTGGAGCGGGGCCTGGACCCTATGACCACCAACCTGGTGGTGGCGGACCAGCGCCGCACAGAAAAGACCATCTGCCTGGCTGTCTCTCCCTCACTGAAAGCCTACGGCATCGCCGGTCGGGCTCGGCTGTTTGAGGTGGTGGAGCGGGTGAAAGAAGTCAATGCCCAGCGGCGGCGGAACGCTCCCGGCCGGCATCTCACCCGCACCTCCTGGCACGACCCGGAGGTACGGGAAAACCCATCCCTGGCTCTGGACTATCTGGTGGCCCCGCCCCGGATGGCTCACTATATCGACTGGAGCACCAAGATCTACAGCGTCTACCTGAAATACATGTCCCCAGAGGATATCTACCCATACAGCATCGACGAGGTATTCATTGATCTGACCAACTACCTGGACACCTACCACATGACCGCTCGGGAGCTGACCCGAACCATGATCCTGGACATCCTGAAGACCACCGGAATCACCGCGGCGGCGGGGATGGGCACCAACCTGTATTTGGCCAAGGTGGCCATGGACATTGTGGCCAAGCAGATCCAGCCGGACAAGGACGGCGTGCGGATCGCAAAGCTCAACGAGAGGACCTATCGGAAACTCCTGTGGGATCACCGGCCTCTCACAGACTTCTGGCGGGTGGGCCGAGGCTATGCCAGCAAGCTGGAGGCCCACGGCCTCTATACCATGGGTGACGTGGCCCGTTGCTCCATCGGGAAGGACACGGACTACTACAACGAGGAACTGCTGTACAAGCTGTTCGGCATCAATGCGGAGCTCTTGATCGACCACGCCTGGGGCTGGGAGCCCTGCACCATCGCGGACGCAAAGTCGTACAAGCCGGAGAACAAGAGCATCGTCTCCGGCCAGGTGCTCCGGTGCCCCTACGACTTCCAAAAGGCCAGACTGGTGGTGCGTGAGATGGCGGACGCCCTGGCCCTGGATCTTGTGGACAAGGGGCTGGCGACCAACCAGCTGGTGCTCACCGTGGGCTATGACATTGAAAATCTCACCGATCCCCAACGAAGCCGGAATTATCGGGGCTCGGTGACGACGGACCGCTATGGACGGAAGATTCCAAAGCATGCGGTGGGAACGGAGAATTTCCCCTACACCTCCCTGGCCAGCGATCTGCTGCGGGCGGTGACAGCCCTCTATGACCGGATCGTAGACCCGAACCTGCTGGTCCGCCGGCTGAGCATCAGCGCCAACAAGCTGTTGGATGAGTCCAGTATCCCCAAAGGGGAGGAGACGGAGCAGCTGGATCTGTTCACCGACTATACCGCCAAAGAGCGGCAGGAACAGGTGGACGAGGCCGCTCACGCAAAAGAGCGGAAGATCCAGGAAGCCATGCTGGGCATCAAAAAGAAATACGGTAAAAACGCCATCCTAAAAGGCATGAATCTAGAGGATGGCGCCACTGCCAGGGAACGGAATCAAACC
>OMGU01000255.1_pt1 | contig 62621 bp, 48 predicted proteins | sample 1646121 | NCBI WGS metagenome assembly OMGU01 (sample SAMN05578581, study PRJEB25193) | human gut metagenome | biome: Human Microbiome; feature: human-associated habitat; material: feces | host: Homo sapiens | place: USA:Birmingham
TGGAGTTCAGACGTGTGCTCTTCCGATCTGATCACGCCGATTTTCACTCCCCCAGTTTCCCCTCACGTAACGTGACGAGGCGGTCGGAGAGCGGCGTGATCCATTCGTGGTCGTGCGAAACGACGACGACGGCGGAACCGGAATCCGCCGCATGACGCGCGGCGAGGGCAATGCGCTCTGCGCTCTGCTGATCCACGCTGGCGGTGGGCTCGTCCATCAAAAGAACCCGGGGGCGCAGGGCCAGACGGGCGGCGAGGGCCACACGCTGGCATTCCCCGCCGGAAAGCTCATGGCGGCGGCGATGCAGGAAAACGGCGGGATCGAGGCCCACGGCAAGGAGAGAGGCGGCGATCCGGTTTTGAAGCTCGGAGGCGTTGCGGATGCCCCGGACGCGCAAACCGTAAGCCACGTTTGAGGCTACGGAACGCGAGAGCAGGTACGGCGTCTGGAGCAGGAGGGTAACCTGACGGCGCAGATGCAGATCGTCGGTCCCGGCGGGCCTGCCTTCGAAAAGCACGGTGCCGCTGTCCGGCGGCTCAAGCAGGGCGATGATGCGGAGCAGGGTGGATTTGCCGCTCCCGTTATGGCCTCGGATGCCCAGAATTTCCCCGGCGCGGATGTCCAGTTCGGAAAGGTTCAGGACGGTGCGGACGGCATGGGGATCGCGGCTTGCGGGATCGGGATAGGTCCGGACGATGTTTTCCAGATGGAAGAGCGGGGTCATGGGCCCATCCTCCGGCGCAGGGCGGCAAGGCCCATATTCAGGACAAACGCTAGCGCCACGAGCACGATGCCGAGCGCAATGCTGCGGGCATAGTCGCCTTTGCCCGTTTCGAGCGTGATCGCGGTGGTGATGGTCCGGGTGGCCCATTTGATGTTGCCGCCGACCAGCATGGAGATGCCCACCTCCGAAACCACGCGCCCAAAAGCCGTGATGCAGGCCGTGAGCAGGTGGAAACGCAGTTCGCGGACTGTGGAGAACAGCAATTGCCACGGCCCCGCGCCGAGCGTGCGGAGCGTGGGGGCAAGCAGCCTGTCGGCCTGTTCCACGGCGAGGCAGGTGTGGGCGATGACGATGGGGAGGCCGAGCAGGGCCAGCCCGATGGCGATGCCGGGCACGGTGAACAACAGCTCGAAATCGGCGAACGGCCCTTGCCGGGCAAGCAGGAGATAGACCAGCAGGCCAAGTACGACAGTGGGGAAAGAGAGGGCCGTATCCACGAGGATGCGGAGCATGTTGCGGCCCGGGAAGCGGGTGTAGCCAAGCAGAAAGCCCAGCGGCACGCCGGGGATGATGCAGCCGAGCATGGCGAGTCCCGAGGTGGACAGCGTGGCCTGAACCGCGGCGAACGTTTCTTCGTCGCCGCTTGCAAGAAGCTGGAAGGCGTCGCTGAATGCCTGCGTGATGACGGTCATGCCCGGCGTATGCTCCGATTACTGGAACAGGTACCCGTATCGGGTAGCGAGGCTGTCGGTTTCTTCAACAAGCTTGGCGGCCAACCCGTTGATTTCATCCGGCGTGACGACGCCGACTTCGCGGGTCAGATAATGGCGCAGGATGTTCTCCGACTGGGAGAAGACCCAGACCACCGCATAGGCCGAGCCCACGCCCGGACGGTCTTTGAATTCAGGCTGGGTGGCGATGAGGATACGGATTTTGGGCGTGTCCTTATCGGTAAGCGAAAACAGGTTGCTGGAGTTGAGGGTTTCCTTGACGCGCGTGGCGAGGCGGGAGCCGATGCTGTCGTTGCCTTCGTATTCCACGGCCACCGGCGTATTGCGTTCGGTGATGCGCGTGGGCTTGTCGGGGATGGCGGCGTCGGTTTTGGCCGGAGCGTCAGCGGCGAAGGCGGGGACGGCGGGCAGCAGCAGGGCGAGGCCCAAAGCCAGCGAGCGGAGATAGGCGTGCATACAAGTGCCTCCTGAGGGCTTGAATATGGAGATTCTTTAACGTGTTCCTTGTGATGCATCAAGCCTTGGCGGGCGCGTGCAGCCTTATTTCTCTGTCGATGATCTGCACGAGCAGGAGCGAGCAGCCGGAAAGCGCCGCACCGATGAAGAACGGGATTTGGTAACCGAACTCCACCCACAGCCAGCCGCCGAGCGCGGGCACGAAAATGGCGGCGATATGGTTGATGGTCTGAGCCACGGCCATGGTCGGGGCTATGTCCTGCGGTTCGGCTATCTTCTGGAAGAAAGTACGCAGGGCGATGGAGAAATTGAACACGATGTAGTCGATGACGTAGAGCACGCCCGCGACCCACGCGCTGCCCGTGGTGGCGTAGCCGGTGAACACCAGAATGGCGGTGGAATATTCGATGCTGAGGAGCTTGCGCTCGCCGATACGGTTGATGGTCCGCCCGATGAGCGGGTTGAGGAACCAGTTGATCGCATAGTTGATCATGAAGAGGACGGAAACGGTGTTGACCGAGAACCGGAAATGCTCGACCAGCAGGAACAGGGCGAAAACGATGAATATCTGCCTCCGCGCGCCGAGAAAAAGGGTCAGCAGGTAAAACAGCCAATATTCCCTGCGGAAAACCATTTTTTTGCTCTGAATGGGCAGTTCCTTGTTCGTCGGATCGAGGAACAGGCCCCAGACGCCGGTGAACATGCACAGGGCGCCCACGATGAGGAACATCATCGTATACGGCAGAAAATCGGAGCAGAAAAACACGAAGACCGACGCCGCGAGGCTGCCGCCCGCCGCAAGGCCGCGGAGCTTGCCCATAACCACGGGCGTGGTGCGGACATCGAAATACTGGAGGAGCAGGGATTGGTTGACGGCCTCAAAAAAGTGGAAGCCGAAGGACATCAGCAGCGTCGTCAGGATGACGGGCACGAAAGAGGGGAAAAAGCCGGTCAGCGCCGTGCCGAGGCCGGTCGCCAGCGCGGCTACCGCGGCCACCCTGTGCTCTTTCATGACGAGGAGCAGGGGGATGATCAAAAATCCGAGCAGTCCCGGCACTTCGCGCAGCGACTGCACAAGGCCGTTGTCCGCCGCCGAAAGATGGGCGCTTTCCACCGCAAAGTTCGTGTAGAGGAGTGTCCACCCCTGATAGCCGAGCGTCGTACCCAGCGTCAGGAGGAACAGGAAAAAGTACATGCGCGGGTCCGCGCCCTTCGGTGGTTTCGGCGGAAACATGGCTGCATCCTTAAAGGTTGGTGTGGGAAGAGAAAATATTCTGGAGAAAGCCGCGTCGTTCTCAATGCCCGCAAGTCCGAAAGATTCGCCTAACGCCTACGGTCCTTGGAGGGCCGTCCGCCGATTTGTCCCTCTCTCTTTTCAACCCCTTGTCCTTCTAGAATCAAGGGCTGTCACTTCGCGTCAAACTGCTGATTCCGCCGGCTGCACGGGACGGCCGTTTTCAATGGGAAGGAAAAGCTGGCTTTATTCGTCAGGTGCCGTGTTATAACCAGTCGCCGGAGCAGTGTCGACCGTTCTTTTTCGTCCCCTGTGCGTTTTTCAATTCCGCGCATGCCCACTTTCCCCTCTTGGGCTTTCCGGAGCGCTTCATCCCCCCATCCGCCGGGAAGGTTTTGGTCGGCCCGGCCCGCGCTCATCCGGAGTCGGTTTGGAGCCCGCATGGGAAAGCCTTGGGAGCGGGAGGAGCAAGCCGCTCGGGCAGCTTAGGGGGAGAGGGGGCCTTTCTGAAGAAAGGCCCCCTCTCCCCCTGAGCACCATAAGAATCTTCCTTCCTCTAAAAGCCTTCCTCAAGCGGCGGGCTGACGAGCACGCCGGGAGCGGGAGCGGCGAGAGGGCGGGAGCCGGGCAGGAGATGCAGGGAACGCCCGTCGTCGTCCATCTTGATCCGGTCCTCGGCAAGCCACTGGAGCGCCTGCGGATAGATGCGGTGTTCCTGCGCGTGGATACGGCTCTGGAGATCGTCGAGCGGCTCGCCCGCGATGGCGGGCACGGCGGCCTGTATGATCACCTCGCCGTGGTCCATGATCTCGTCGACAAGATGCACGGTGCAGCCCGTGATTTTCACGCCCCATGCCTGCGCGTCCGCCGCGCCGTGGATACCGGGGAAGGAGGGCAGCAGGGCGGGATGGACATTGACCACGCGATGCGGGAACGCGTTCAGGAAGCCCGCCGTCAACATGCGCATGTACCCGGCAAGGGCCACGGTATCCGCCCCCGACTTCAGGATGGCGTCCGCCACCGCCAGATCATAAGCTTCGCGGCTCGGCCACAGCTTGTGATCCATCACGGCGCAGATGATCCCGGCGGCCTTTGCGCGTTCGATAACCTTCGCGCCGGGCCGGTTGCAGATCACAAGGCGTATGTCGGCATCCAGCGCGCCGCGCCGGACGGCGTCGACCATCGCCTGAAAGTTCGTGCCGCTGCCCGAGGCGAGGACGGCGAGTTTCAAGGACATGGTTAGGCTCCCTGTTTTTCGTAATGGGCCGTCAGCGCTTTGACCAGCGCGGGGATGGTGAAGTCCTCGGGCTGGATGTCGCAGGCAAAACCGTACTTGGCGAGCGTTTTGGTGGTCACGGGGCCGATGCTGGCGAACTTCACGCGCTTGCCCTCGGGCTGGTTCCGGATGGTATCGGCGGGGATCTGGGCAAAGAAGTTGTCCACCGTGGACGAGGAGCCGAAGGTCACCGCGTCGAGGGTCCCGGCCTCAAGGCGCTGGAGCACTTCGTCACGGCGAGCGGCGGCGGGCACGGTTTCGTAGACGGGCAGCACGTCGACCTGCGCCCCGGCCTTGCGGAGTTCTTCGGGCAGCACTTCGCGGGCTTCGCGGGCGCGGGGCAGGAGGACTTTCTTGCCGTCCATGCCCAGTCCGATAAGCCCTTCGGCGACGCTTTCCGCAATGTAGGCTTCGGGCACGAAGTCGGGCGCGATGCCGTGGGTGCGCACGGCCTGTGCCGTGGCCGGGCCGATGGCCGCTACCTGCAGGCCGTACAGGGCGCGGGCGTCGAGCCCTTGCGTTTCAAGGCGTTCCCAGAAACATTTGACGCCGTTGGCGGAGGTGAAGATGAGCCAGTCGTATGCGCCGAGATTGCGGACGGCGGCGTCGACGCTGGAGTAGTCTTCGAGCGGCTTGATGTCGATGGTGGGGAACTGGATGACCTCGGCGCCGAGATCGGCAAGCTGCGCGGCAAGCCCGCTGGCTTGTTCGCGGGCGCGGGTCACGACCACGCTGCGGCCGAGCAGGGGCTTCTGCTCAAACCAGTTCAGGCGGTCGCGCAGGGTGACGACCTTGCCCACGATGATGACGGAAGGATTGGTGAAACCCTGCCTGACGCCTTCCTCGTGGAGCGTCCCGAGGGTGGCGGCGAGGCTGCGGTGCTTCGCCGTGGTGCCCCAGTGCACGAGGGCCGCCGGGGTGTCGGGGGAGAGCCCCGCTTCGATGAGGTTCCGGGCGATGTCGGGAAGGTTCTTCATGCCCATGACGAACACGAGGGTGTTCGCGCTGGCGGCGAGGGCCTTCCAGTTGTGGACGGAGCCGGGCTTATCGGGGTTTTCGTGTCCGGTGATGAGCGTTACGGACGAGGAAAAACTGCGGTGCGTCAAGGGGATGCCCGCATAGGCCGGGCCCGCGATGGTGCTGGAGATGCCGGGGACTTCCTCGAACGGCACGCCCGCGTCCAGCAGTTCCTCGGCCTCTTCGCCGCCCCGGCCGAAGATGTAGGGGTCGCCGCCCTTGAGCCGGGCGACGATTTTGCCTTCTTTGGCTTTTTCTATGATGAGCTTGTTGATGCCGTCCTGCGGGAGCGCATGGTTTCCGGCGACCTTGCCGACGTAAATGCGTTCCGCGTCGGGCCGGGCATAGCCGAGCAGGGTGTCGTTGGCGAGGTAGTCATACACGACCACATCGGCCTTTTCGAGAATGTCCTTGCCCTTGATGGTCAGCAGACCGGGGTCGCCGGGTCCGGCGCCGATGAGATAGACTTTCATGCGATCCTCGTTGTTTTTTCCTGTCTCATCCGGGCGTAATTCCGCGTGTCAGGGAGGCAGGATTGATGAATACGTGTTTGGTGAAAGCGGAGCGGCCGTGCTTGGGCAGCCTGTCCGTCCCGCGGCGGGATGATGCCGCAAGAGGAGAATCCGCGCGCCGACAAAGGTATAGGCAAACGCCGCTGATGAAAAGGGGCACGTCAGTGGCCGGAATAGGCCAGCACGTGGTTGAGCCCCACGGTTTTGACCGTTATTTCCGTGCCGGAAAAGGCCGCGCGCGTCAGCGTCCAGGCTTCCATGTCGATCAGGTCGATTTTACCGGAACTTTCCGCGCAAAGCAAAGGGCGCAGCGCGTCCAGCACATCGTCCAAGGGGAAGAAGACGCCCTCGAAGCTGATGCGGAAAATATCGCCTTCCAGTTCGGTGCATTCGGGAATGTTCCAATCGGACAGCACGGCGCCCACGGCGTCCGCAATGTGCTGGTCGGCGGGGAAAAGATGGCCGTAGGTCTTGCAGGGTTCCTCTCGCATGGCGTCACCGTGACGGGCGGCCCCGTCGTCAGAGGGGAAAACGGAAAAGGGAGAGGAAACGGTTTTCCTCTCCCCTTGTCTTTATTGATGGTGCCTCAGGGATCAGTGGATCTGGCTCTGGATCTTCTTGGCGGCCGGAACCAGCAGGTCCTTGAGCGTGTCGGACAGCAGGCTTTCGATGGCGGAAGCGGACGGGATGAATTGGCGCTCCTGTGTGGAACTCAGGTTTTCGGAATAGAGCACACCCTTCTTGTTGGAGAGGGCCACCTTGGCCTTGATGGTGCACTGCACGCGGGTCGCGCTCTGTTCCTGCAGCCATACGTCGGTGATGGTGCCGGTCACGATATACGTGGGGTTGGCGGCGCGGGCCTGTTCCAGCGTGGAGGCGAAGGAAACCTGCACGCCCTGGCGTCCGAGTTCGTCGGCGAGCGAGCGGCTGAACCAGTCGGCGATGGTGGAGCTGGCGGTGAATACCGAGCCGTCCTTGCGTTCCCCGATGTACTGGCGGGTCCTTTCGTCATTGAACATGACTACGGCGACGCTGGGCGAACCGGGCAGGGGGAGGACGGCGCTCGTATTCGTGTTATAAATGAGGCGTACGTTGTTGCTCGGGCCGCAGGCGGCGAGGAGCGTCAGTGTGACCAGCGTCAGTGCAAGCGTGACAACGCGACGGATCAGTATGGACATGATGAACCTCCGAAAGGACTGTCTGAAGAATGGAGAATGATACCCCTTTTGCGGGCGGGATGCAATCCGGAGCCGCTAGCCGGGGAGTATGCTTCCATTCAGTTGACGGCGCATACCAACTTGTCTAGACTGGAGGATTCAAAACGGCGGAGCGGAAAGCCTTCCGGCGCGGCATAGCGCGGCTGAGAAGGGGGGCCCGCCGGATTTTTTGATGCGTTTTGTTCCCTATCCCCGGACGCCGTGCGCGGTCCGGCGGTTTTTCCCTCCATACAGGAAGACAAGGAGCGCTGAAGTGCTGGATCTCAAACTGTTGCAGAAAAATCCCGAAGTGGTGGCCGCCGCTCTTGCGAAGCGCCATTCGCCCCTGAACATGCGTACTTTTGAAGAACTCGACAACAAGCGCCGCGAGCTGCTCGCTCAGGTGGAAGCCCTCAAAGCCGAGCGCAACCGCGCCTCCGCCGAAGTGGCCCGCCTGAAGCGCAACGGGGAAGACGCCGAAGCCTTCATCGCCAGCCTTTCCGATCTTTCTTCCCGCATCAGCGCGTTGGACAGCGCCACCGAAGCGGTGAAGGCCGATCTCGCGGACTGGATGCTCACCGTGCCGAATATCCCGGACGCCTCCGTTCCCGACGGCGTGGACGAGAACGACAATGTGGAAGTGCACCGCTGGGGTACGCCGCGCGAGTTTGATTTCGAAGTGAAGAACCACTGGGATCTGAGCAACGACAATGGCGGCCTCGACTTCGAGCGCGGAGCCAAGCTCGCCGGCAGCCGCTTCACCGTGTCGTGGGGCTGGGCCGCCCGCCTTGAGCGCGCGCTCGTGTGCTTCTATCTGGATTTCCACCATGAGCAGGGCCGCACCGAAATCCTGCCTCCGCTCATGGTCAACCGCAAGACCATGCAGGGCACGGGCCAGCTTCCCAAATTCGAGGAAGATCTTTTCAAGGTTGCGGATTGGGAATACTACCTGATCCCCACCGCCGAAGTGCCGGTGACCAACCTCCACGCCGACGAGATCCTTGACGAGGAAGCCCTGCCGAAGCGGTATTGCTCCCAGACGCCCTGTTTCCGTTCGGAAGCGGGTTCGGCGGGCAAGGACACGCGCGGCTACATCCGCCAGCATCAGTTCACCAAGGTCGAAATGGTGTACATCACGCATCCCGACGACTCCTTCAAGTATCTTGAGGAAATGCGCCGCAGCGCTGAAACCCTGCTGGAACGTCTCGAGCTGCCGTACCGCACCATCACGCTCTGCGCCGGGGATATGGGCTTCTCCGCCTGTAAAACCTACGACGTGGAAGTGTGGCTGCCCGGCCAGCGGACCTACCGCGAGATTTCGTCCTGTTCGAACTGTGTCGATTTCCAGGCCCGCCGCGCGAACATCCGTTTCCGCCCCAAAGGAGGCAAGCCGGAATGGGTGCATACCCTGAACGGTTCCGGCCTGCCCACCGGCCGCTCTCTGGTGGCCATCATGGAAAATTATCAGCAGAAGGACGGCTCCATCGTGGTCCCCAAGGTCCTCGTGCCCTACATGGGCGGTCAGGAAGTCATTGAGCCGACGAAATAGTTGCCTTGCACTGAGCGGGGGAGGAGGGCCTTTCTGAAAAAAGGCTTCCCCTCCCCGGTACCCCACCCCTCCCAAGACTTTTGTGTTTGGGGACGGTTCCGTCCCCGAAGTTGTTCTTGCCCGCCGTTGCGGGCGTCACCCGATATCTTTTGATGAGGAAGTCGCATGCTCCCCAAAATCGCTTTGCTTGGCCGTCCCAACGTGGGCAAGTCCACGCTGTTCAATCGGCTTATTCGCAGTAACCGGGCCATCACCCATGACCGTCCGGGCGTCACCCGCGACCGTATGGAAGGCGTGGTGCGTTCTCGGAGCGGGCGTTCCTTCACCCTGATCGACACCGGGGGCGTGACGCTCGACAGCCACCATTCCGTAGCCGACGGCCCCGAAGGGCTGCGCGGGTTCGAGGCGGAAATCCTCCAGCAGACGCAGGCCGCCATGGATGAGGCTTCGGTGTTCTGCCTCGTGGTGGACGGGCGCGACGGCCTGATGCCGTTCGACGAGCACCTTGCCTCGTTCGTGCGCCGGGCCGGGAAGCCGACCCTGCTGGTGGTCAACAAGGTGGACGGCATGGAGCACGAAGACACCATGCTGGCCGAATTCCACGCCCTTGGCTTCCCCATGCTGGCCCTTTCCGCCGAGCACGGTCACAACATCCGGGCGCTCGAAGAGGAAATGGTGGACTTGTTGCCTGTTGAAGACCCCGATGCCGAAGCGAAGCCGGAAAACGTGCTGCGCCTCGCCATGCTCGGGCGTCCCAACGCGGGCAAATCCTCGCTGGTAAACGCCATGATCGGCGAAGATCGCATGATCGTCAGCGATGTGGCCGGGACGACGCGCGACAGCGTGGACATTCCCTTCGTGAGCGACGGGCGGGCCTGCGAGTTCGTGGACACGGCGGGCGTGCGCCGCCGTACGCGCATTACGGATACCGTGGAGCGTTTTTCCGTCAACTCCTCGCTCAAGACCACGACCAAGGCGGACGTGACGCTGTATGTCATTGACGCGCTCGAGGGCGTGACCGCGCAGGACAAGCGGCTCATCGATCTGTTGGACGAGCGCAAGACGCCCTTCATGATTCTGGTGAACAAGATTGACCTTGTGGGCCGCAAGGAACAGGCCGCGCTGGAAAAGAACTTTAAGGAAGTGCTCCAGTTCTGCCCGCATGTGCCGGTGCTGATGGTCTCGGCCATGAAGCAGGTGGGCCTTGGGCGCATCGTCCCGCTCGCCGCGCAGATCCGCGAAGAGTGCAACACCCGCATCGGGACCGGCGCGCTCAACCGGGCGATGGAAGAAGTGCTCACGAAACACCAGCCGCCTGTGGTCAAGCGCTCGCGTCCGAAGTTTTTCTATCTCACGCAGGCGGAAGTGGCCCCGCCGACATTCGTGTTCTTCGTCAGTGACGCCGATCGCGTGTCCGAGACCTATGCCCGCTATCTCGATCGTTCCCTTCGCAAGATTTTCCGCATCGAGCACGCGCCCATCCGTGTCCGCCTGCGTTCTTCGCACAAGAAAAAAAGCGAATAGCCGACAGGAGAAGGATGGCCCATGAGGGCACCTTTTTCTCCGCGTTTCTTCTTGGTCCGCGTCGTCAAGCGGAGCGCCGTTTGGAGCGTTTCCATATGTTGACAAAAAGAGCCCTTTCCGCGGAATGGGAAAAGTCCTCCGGAAGTTTTTCCGGGGGACTTTTGTATGCGGGTGGGAAATTTCCCTTTTTTCGTTTTCGGAGCCGCTTTTTGGGGAAAGAACGACGTCTTCCGAAGGCTGTATGGGCAAAAAAACTTATGGCTTCAGGATTGCCAGAGCCTCGGCCAAGAGTTCTTTGGGCGTGGCGGCGGCATTGAGGATGTGCGTGGCGGTTTCACGATAGAGAGGTTCGCGGGCGGCGAGCACTTCGGCTACCTCTTCCGCAATGGATTTCCCAGTAAGTGTGGGGCGTTGCGCGGCGTTGGGATTGGCCTGCAGGCGGGATGCAAGGACCTCGGCCGGGGCGGAAAGATAGAGCACGATGCCGTTTTCGCGCATGAAGCGGCGGTTTTCCTCCGCAAGCACCATGCCGCCCCCGGTAGCGATGACGGTGCCGGGGGCGGTAACCGCCCGGAGGACGGCGCTCTCGCGTTTGCGGAAACCGTCCCAGCCTTCGCGGGCTACGATGTCAGCTACGGTTTCACCTGTGGTTTCACGCAAATGGATGTCGGTATCCACATAGTTGCAGCCGAGTTGCCGCGCCAAAGCGCCGCCAAAGGTCGTTTTGCCTGCGGCGCGCGCGCCGACGAGATAAATCGTATGGCCCATCAGTTTATCCTTGGGAAAGAAATGCGAACCGGCTTGGAAACATAGATGAACGGTCCCTGACTTGCAACCGGAGGGGGCGGAATCCGGGGAATTTCGTTTCCCGGGGCGGGGCAAGGGCTCGGTGGGGAACGGACTCTGTGCAAAAAAAGCCTGTTTATGGGGAAATTTCGTGAAGAACGCCGGGATAGGAGGGGGGACGGTGGATTGTACGGGTTACATCTTTCCCTGAAACATGCTAAATCGGGTCATCCGTTGTAAAGGACGGTCCCGTTCCGCCGGTATTGCGGCGTTGCCGGACTGTAATGGTAACACTTTGGAGGATAAACATGTTCCGTACTTTGGCTGTCTCCCTGCTGTCCCTGTTGTTGTGCGCCTCGGTCGCTTTCGCCGAAAAGCCTCTTGTCGTGGCGTCCGACCCCACGTTCCCGCCGAACGAAATGCTGAATAAGGACAAGGAAATCGTAGGATTCTCCATCGACTACATCAAAGCCGTGGGCAAGGAAGCCGGTTTTGACGTGCAGGTCAAGAACATCGCATGGGACGGCATCTTCGCGGCGCTGGCCTCGAATCAGGTGGACGTGATCGCCGCGTCCGTGAGCATCACCGACAAGCGCAAGAAGGCCATGCTGTTCACCGATCCCTACTATGAACTGCATCAGGCCGTGGTCCTGCCGCTCGGCAAGGAAATCAAGGATCTCGAAGAGCTTGCCGGAAAGCGGGTCGGTGGCCAGATCGGCACGACTGCCATGGTTCAGACCATCCCCGCTTCCAAGATCAAGATGATTGTGAAGACCTACGACGAAGTGGGGCTCGCCTTTGAAGACCTCGCCAAGGGCAACCTTGACGCCGTGATGTGTGATGACCCGGTCGCCAAGTACTACGCCAACACCAAGGACGAATACCGCGACAAGTTCCACATCGGCCTCGTGACCGGCGATCCGGAATTCTACGGTTTCGCGCTCCGCAAGAACGATAAGGAACTGGCCCAGAAGCTGAACGCCGGCATCAAGGCCGTTCAGGAAAAGGGCATCGAAAAGCAGATCCTCGAGAAGTGGTTCGGCACCAACTAACCCGCTGACGCAACAAAACCGAGGAGGCTCCTTCCGTGGAAGGCGCCTCCTTTTTTTATGTCGTCATGGGAAGTTTTTTTATAGCGCGCAAGCGGATTCAAGACCCCTGCGGGACAGCCGGCCCCCCCGCCTCTCAGGCAAGGGAGCAACCCGCTGGGCGGGGCACGGATTCTTCACGAGCAGTGTTCTCAGAACGTTTCGTAGTGGACCTTGGTGAAATCGAGATCCGCATCGGTATACGGTTTCTTCTGCTCGTTCTTGTGTCCGATGGCGACGACGCTGAGGACGCCATAGTGCTCAGGGATGCCAAGTTCCTGCCGGAAAGCCTCTTCGGAAGGCCCGCTGTCGCCTTCGCGCCTCCGAAGCTGGATCCATGTGGAACCGAGCCCGAGTTTCTCCGCCTCAAGCTGGATGAGGATGGATACGATGGAGGCGTCCTCCACCCATACGTCGGATTTCTGGCCGTCGGCGATCACGACAATGGCGAGAGGGGCGGTTCCAAGAGGTGTGGTGCCGTGCTTTTTGTAGGTTTTGAGGCGGGCTATGGTTTCCTTGTTCCGAACGACGATGCATTCGACGGGTTTTTTGCCCATCGACGAAGGAGCGAGCAGGGCGGCCTTGAGCAGACTGTCGATGTTTTCTTGAGAGACGGGTTCGTCGGTGAATGTGCGGATGCTGCGGCGGTGTTTCAACAGTTCAAGCATGACTGCCTCCTTGCGAATGGGGAAAAACTTTTTGTCATCGTAGCGCAGAGGAAACCGTAAGGGAATTGCTTTTGAGCCGGGCGGAAGGCCGGGGCGGGGATGGATACGGCGTATCGGGATGCCTTCCGCCTCCCGTGCGGGGAGACGTGAAAAAAAGATCAAAAATATTGAATAGATTATGCGAGGGAAAGGGAAAACGAACCGTGAAGAGCGTTATTTGTGTTTATTGAAAGAAAAAAGAAAAATTTCTTTGCTAATTGCAAAAATATGAAGAGCAAAACGACCTTTTTATGTAAGAAACTGCGCTTGGTAATGCAATGAATAAAAAGGGTTGAGCGTTCAATGAATGAAAAAACACGGGCCTTGATCTATACTGTCTGAACTGACTATTCCGTGTTGCCTCAGGGGGAAGGCCGGAACGCAAGCGTGCCTTTCGGCTTTGTTCGCGCCATCGGGTGTCCACGTTTCATGCTGCGGAGAGACTTATGCTAAGCCTTTCGTTCATTAAGGAAATCGAGAAGATCATCGGCCGGGAGAATGTCTTGACGGGCGAGGCGGATCGCCAGAACTACGCGTATGACGCGGCAGTCCTGCCTCCTGTCGTTCCGGGCCTTGTCGTCCGTCCCACACGCACGGACCAGCTTGGGCCGCTGATCCAGAAATGCTATGAGGAAGGCATCCCCATTACTATCCGCGGTTCCGGGACGAACCTGAGCGGCGGGACCATCCCAGACAGTACCGACGCCGTCATTATCCTGACCAACAGCTTGGACAGGATTCTCGAAATCAATGAGGAAGAGATGTACGCGGTGGTTGAGCCCGGCGTGATAACCTGTGACCTTGCGGCCGCAGTGGCGGCCCGCGGGCTGTTTTATCCGCCCGACCCCGGGTCCATGTCCGTCTCCACCATGGGCGGCAACATCGCCGAGAACTCCGGCGGGCTGCGCGGCCTGAAGTACGGCACCACGAAAAAATATGTCATGGGCCTTGAAGTCCTGACCGAAACCGGCGAAATCATGAAGACCGGGGCTTGCGGCCGGGGGTGCGAGTACGGCTACAACCTCACCGAACTGCTCGTCGCCTCGGAAGGCACGCTGGCACTTACCAGCAAGGCCGTCCTCAAACTGGTGACGCCGCCCAAGGCTTCCAAAGCCATGATGGCCATTTTCCCCGAAGTGAAACGCGCCTCGCAGGCCGTCGCCGGGATCATCGCCGCGCATGTTGTTCCCTGTACGCTGGAATTCATGGACAACGCGACCATCAACTATGTTGAGGATTACGTGAATATCGGTCTGCCGCGTGACGCGGCGGCCATCCTGCTCATTGAAGTGGACGGGCACCCGGCGCAGGTCGCCGACGAGGCCGTGAGCGTGGAAAAGGTCCTCAAGGATTCCGGCGCGCTGGAAGTTGTGGTCGCCAAGGATGCCGCGGAAAAGACGCGGATCTGGGAAGCCCGCCGCGTGGCGATCCCCGCTCTGGCCCGCTGCCGTCCCACGCTGATGCTCGAAGACGCGACCGTGCCGCGTTCCAAGATTCCCGCCATGCTCGAGGCGCTCGACAAGATCGCCGCGCGCCATCATGTGACCATCGGTACCTTCGGCCACGCCGGGGACGGCAATCTGCACCCGTCCATCCTCTGCGACAAGCGCGACAAGGAAGAATTCTCCCGAGTGGAGCGGGCCGTTGACGATCTGTTCAATGTGGCGCTGGAGCTTGGTGGCACGTTGTCGGGCGAACACGGCATCGGCACTTCCAAAAAGAAATGGCTTGAACTGGAAACCTCCAAGGGAACCCTTGAGTACATGCGGCGTATGCGCTCCGCTTTCGATCCGAAGAAGCTGCTCAACGCTTCGAAGATCGTTTCCCTCTAGGGTGTTCCGTGACGGTGGACGGCGGCTCTGCGGCCGACAGGTTTTGACTTTTTATTCGGGAAGGAATGGTCCATGGATGAACTTACCCAACTTGCCAATGCCCTGATGGCTCTGGACGACAAACTGGCGGCCTGCATGAAGTGCGGGTTCTGTCAGGCGTTTTGTCCCATGTATATGACGACGCGTATCGAGGGCGACCTCACCCGCGGGAAGATCGCTCTTGTCGAAAACCTTGCCCATCGTATCATCGAAGACCCCGAGGCCGTGAACGAAAAGCTGTCGCGGTGCCTCCTCTGCGGCTCGTGCCAGGCAAACTGCCCCTCGGGCGTGAAAACGACCGACATTTTCCTTGAGGCGCGGGCCATCGTGGCGACCTATCTGGGGCTCTCGGCCATCAAGAAGGCCGCATTCCGGATGCTGCTCCCCAATCCGCGGCTGTTCGGCACGCTGCTGCGCTTGAGCGCGCCGTTCCAGAACCTCATCCTCAAGGACGAGGCCAAGCCGCAAAACACGGTTTGCGCACCGCTGTTGAAGCCCATGCTCGGCGACCGCCACATGCCCAAGCTGGCGGCAAAGCCTCTGCACAGCACGGTCGGCAACGTGAATACGCCCATGGGCAAAAGCCGCATCAAAGTGGCTTTCTTCCCCGGCTGCCTTGGGGACAAGATCTACACCAACGTCTCCGAAGCCTGCCTTAAGGTCTTTGACTACCATGAGATCGGCGTTTTCCTGTCCGACAACTACGCCTGTTGCGGTATGCCCGCGCTGGCTTCCGGCGATCGGCAGGGATTCGAAAAGATGGTCATGCACAACGTGGATATTCTGAAGGACCAGAACTACGACTACATCGTCACGCCGTGTTCGTCGTGTACGGTTGCCATCCGCGAGTTTTGGGCGCAGTTCTCCGACAACCTCCCGCCGCGTTACCGCGACGCGATCAACGCGTTGGCGCCCAAGGCCATCGACATCAATGCGCTGCTCGTTGACGTGCTGCACGTCAGCCCCAAGACGCAGGCCAAGGGGCAGACGAAGGTGACGTATCACGAATCCTGCCACCTCCAGAAGTCCCTCGGCGTGAGCAAGCAGCCCCGCGATCTCATCCGTATGAATCCGGGCTATAACCTTGTGGAAATGGCCGAAGCCAACCGTTGCTGCGGTTGCGGCGGTTCGTTCACGCTGACCCACTACGATCTGTCTCTCAAGATGGGCCAGAGAAAGCGCGACAACGTGATCGCCAGCGGCGCGGAAGTTGTGGCGACGGGATGCCCGGCCTGCATGATGCAGCTTTCCGACATGCTGGCCCGGAACAACGATCCTGTTCAGGTCAAGCACACCATTGAGATCTATGCGGAGTCCCTGCCGCTTTAAAAAGTTCTGATCCGCCTTCTCAGCGACGGCGGAACGGGAACGCCCTGTGTTGGTTGCACAGACGGCAACGGGAACGGTTCATTATGGACCGTTCCCGTTTTCGTTATAAAATGTCCCTCGGCCCTGTAGGCAGGGAAATACCATGTAAACTTTGACGGCTGTTTGGGGCTACAGTGTTTTCCTAGAGGTTTCCCTCGTTTTTGCCGGACGGGGAAAGCAGGTTGAAATCCCGCATCTTTTTGTACAGCTTGTTTCGGGAAATGCCGAGAACGCGGGCGGTCAGCGTCTTGTTGTATTTTGTGCTGGACAACGCGAGGAGAAGCGCCTTGCGTTCGGCCTGAGCGCCGACTTCGTCCAGATTCAGGTTGTCGGGGCACAGTTCCTTTTCTTTGATTTCGGGCTGTTCGGTAAGTAGCTCCCGGAAAAACCGCTCGGGGAGGTGGCGCGTGGACAGGACCTTCTCGTCCTCTTCCAGATTGAACAGGGCGTACGTGATCACGTTTTTCAGCTCGCGGATGTTGCCATGCCAAGGGTACAGGCCGAAAGCGCGGTACAACTCATTGGAAATTTGAATTTCTCTGCCCCGTTTTGCCCCTGCGTGCAGCTCGATGAAGTGGCGGGCCAGCAGAGGGATGTCCCCTACCCGATCCCGCAGCGGCGGAATAGTCAGTTCCAGAATATTCAGCCGATGATAGAGGTCTTCCCGGAAGGAACCCCTTTCTACGCTTTCCTTTAGATCTTTGTTGGTTGCAGCGATCAGCCTGAAATCCGAATGCAGCTGCCCCCGATGTGCCAATTTTTGGATTTCGCCGCTTTCCAAAACGCGTAGAAGCTTTGCCTGCATACTCAGAGGCAGCTCGCCTATTTCATCAAGAAAAATGGTTCCCTTATTGGCCAGTTCAAATTTTCCTTTGATGCCGCTCGATTTCGCTCCAGTGAACGCCCCACCTTCATAGCCGAACAGTTCCGCTTCCATGAGATCATGGGGCAACGCCGCGCAATTGACGGTCACAAAAGGCTTGTCTGCCCGCGAACTGGCTGAATGCAGGGCCTGTGCCACCAACTCCTTCCCTGTCCCGCTTTCTCCGAGGACAAGAATGGGCTCGTTGCCTCTGGCAAAAATCTTCCCTTTCTTTTTCAAGGCCATGATGGCATTGCTGCTGCCGATGATGCTTTCGAAGGTATACAGGCTGCCCGGCTTTTTACGGACCTTTTGCTCGAAATAGTTGCTCTTTTCTTCAAGATCATGAATCGTGTCCAGAAATTTCTGCATCCGTTCAGGGCCGATGCTGGGGGAAATGCTTTCGATGATGACGCCGTAAAGTTTCCCCTTGTCATCCAGCAACGGGTAGCGGAAAGAAATCCCCTGCGCGTCGGTGGTGGTCAGGCTGGAACAGAACGTCGGCTTCCGTGTGCGGATAGTGGTCATGACGCCCTGTTCGGCGGTAAGGAAAAAGTCGGTAACATGTTTGCCCCTGATATCCGAAGGCAAATTAAACATGCTCAGAAACGCCTGGTTGCAATAGAGGAACGCACCCGTTGCAGACATAACGGCAATTCCTGTGTGCAGAAGCTCAAAAACATCGGCGTACGCGCTTTCGGCAAGCGATTCCAGAGCGGATGACGAATTGGGCCTGTTACGCATAGTGGATATCCTGGGTTGCGGATGTCATTTTGTTTGACCTATTGCCATATTACCAGACAGTTTTGTAATGGGAAATACTTGTTATCAGGGATACATCTTGTTAATAACTTTTAGGATTGACGAGTAGGCACGCTTTCGCGCGGCTTCCATCGGAGATGAAAGCTCAATGGACGATTGTATAACCGTGAAGTGAGATAGAGAGGCTCGGTACGGAGCAATCGCGGAACGGACGAAAGAGGATGCTTCGCAGGGGTTCCGTTTTCCCGTTTGGAGCCAAAGCATATGCCAATCCATAGAAATAGAGATAGCAGATCGCACATACGCCAGCCAAGTACATACCTGGCTGGCGTTGCTGGTAATGGAACCTCAATGGATGCCGTATGGGGCGGGGAAGCATCGGCTATGCCGAGGCATTATGTTGAGAGCAAGCGTCCGGGCGTCAACCGGAAGGGGGCAATTCCGGTTATTCGTGGGTACTGAAATACTGTTCCGCGTCTTCCAGACTCGCGAAGCCATACTGCCGGACCTGATTCAACAGGTTCTCCTCCGCCTCGTTTTCACCTCTTTCGATGCGTTTCATGGTGGCGGCGTGGTACAGGGAAATGGTGCGGGGCGAACAGGTTTGCAGTTCTGCCCGGGTATAGGTTTCCACGGAAGGCAGGCCGGTCCTGTCTTCCTGCGTCCGGACCGGACGGCTGCGGTCTCCCAGGTGGGGATATTTTTGATCCAGCGCCGTTTTCCACTGGACATGGCAGGCCACGATGTCTTCGATCTGCCGTGCGGCGGCGGGATCGAGCGGAGGGAGTGATTTTTCTATAGCCGGGTATTCATCGGGAAAGGTCGTTTTCATCATGCGCGCGTATTTTTCGGTCATGAGGTTCCGTCCCTGCTCCTGGGCAGCCCTGAGATCGGCCAGGCAGCTTTCAAGCAGTTCCTCGCCCCAGGCGGAGTACTGGCTGATGCGCATGATCCGGAACGTGGCCAAGTCCATCTGGCAGGCGGCCTTTCCTCCTTCGTTGTTCACCCCGGCAAACATGGGCCATTCGATCTGTACGATTGCATCAATGAGTTCATCTTTATTCATCGGTTGGCTCCTTGGCGAGCATGTTCCGGCATTCATTCAGTTTTTCGCGAAAAGCCGCGATGCCTTCAGCGTTTTTTCCCACGCCGAGACGGTCGAACTGTTCAAGCGAACTGGCCAAGAGCGTTTCCGCCTCCTTCCAGTTCCCCAGTTCCGCTTCGGCCATGCCGATGTGGCCAAGCGAGGCCGCCGTCGTCTCATGTTCGCCCAGAACCTGCATCTTGATGTCTGCGGCCCTACGGTGGAAATCCGTGCCTTCCCATTTTTCGCCGCAGACATTCCGCAGTTTCCCCAGTGCGTCCAGACAGGCGGCCGCCTGAAGCGAGACATGCCCATAAATCTTTTCCCATGCCTGTAAAGCCTGCAGTGCCAGCTCCTCGGCTTCGGCCAGCCGCCCGAACTGATAGGCTCCGGATGAAAGGAAAAAAGCCGCCGTAGCCGCTTGATCCGCATCCTGCCCGTAGAGTTTCACAAGGTTTTTGAGAGCACCGCGTCCGATTTCCATGCCGGACTCCAGATCGCCGAGGGCAATCAGCGTGCGGGAGAGCAGAACCATCGTCCGCGTCGTGAGCGGATCTTCCATGCCCAGCGAGGCGATCAACAGCTCCCAGCTTTCCCGTAGCTGCAAGCTCGCCGCCGCGTAGGATTCATGGAGAAAGAGGCAGGTGCCAAGGCCGAAAAGGGCGACGCCGCGCTCCGCCGCTGTGAGCTGCTCCATGCGGCAAAGTTCTTCATAGATTTTCCCGGCTTCTTCCGGGTTCCCTTGACTCATCAGGGCTTCCGCCCTTTGTATCAGTTGCGTTGTATTCATGGGTTGGGTGGGGGACGGATGGAATGACGCGTTCGTCCTGCGCGGTGTAAAAGGTATGCGCTTGGCCGCGCAACTCGAAAAAATCCCGAACAGCCACCAAAAGAAGAGGGCGACGGCGGATCTGTCTCCGCGTCGCCCGGGGGTGGACAAGGCTCTTCAGAGGAAACCGTTGTCGGCGCTTATGACAGGGAGCAGGCTTTCTCTTCGGAACAAGTGCCATCGGATTCCGGCGCGGGGCTGGCCTTCTGCAATTCCGAACTGACCGCAGGCATATTGTGCTCGTCCACGGCAATCGTGTATTTCAGGCCGTACGAATCGATTACGTCTTCGTTGACGACGAAGGGTATGCCTTCAACTTCGATTTCCTGTTCCTCATCGGGATCTTCACGTTCGTCGAGGCTCACACGGAGCTCCATGTGGCTCTTTCAGCCGCCGCCCACTTTGGTTTCTCGAATGCGGAACACGGCGTCTTCGTTGTCTTCTTCCACCAACAGTTCCTTAAACTTGGCGATAACTTCGGGTGCTATCGTAATTTCCAGCATGCATTTCATCCTTGTGCTACAGTTGGGAAGGGGCCGCCGGCAATCTGGCGGCTCCCCTCCATCGGGATAGGAATCAGACGTTCTGGTATTCCGTACGCTTGATGATTTCGTCCTGCACACCCTTGTACAGGCGGGTGAAGTAGGAGGAGAACCCGGCGACGCGGACCACGAGGTTCTTGTAGTTCTGCGGGTGCTCCTGTGCGTCGCACAGGGTTTCGGAGGATACGCAGTTGAACTGGATGTGGCCGCCTCCGAGGTCGAAGTAGGTCTTGATCAGGTTCAGCAGCATGCGGGTGCCGCTCGGGCCTTCCAGAGCCGAAGGCAGGAACTTCATGTTCATGTGGTTGCAGTTGTTGCGCACGGTGTCGATGGCCTGCGCGGCGGACTTGATCAGCGCCGTACTGCCGTTGACATCGGTGCCCGGCATGGCGGAAACGCTTGCGTCGGTCAGTGCCACACCCTTCTGGCGACCGTTGGGGAGCGCGCCGGTCATGGGGGCGAAGTAGTTGTGGTAGGACAGGGAGAAGGGGTCCATGTGGGCTTCGTAGCCGAAGTAGTCCGGGCCGTGCGAGCGGTAGATGCGCTCCACGTCGCGGAAGAAGCGGCGGGTGAGCTGGTCCACATCCTCGATGTCGTTGCCGTGCTTGGGTGCTCCGAAGCACAGCTTCTGAATGTCTTCGTAGCCTTCGAAGTTGGCGGCCAACGCCTTCTTCAGCTGTTCCCATGTCAGCTGCTTGGTGTCGTAGATCAGGTGCTTGATGGCATACAGCGAGTTGGCCGCGTCGATGCCGGTAGAGGTGATGCACAGGGATTGTGAGTACTTGGGACCGCCAGCCTCTTCGCAGAGCCCCGACTCGATGCAGCCGTCAAGCAGGCAGGAACGGAAGATGTTGGGGACGAGCTGTTCGCGCGTACTGTTGCCGAGGTCGCTGATCTTGCGCTGGGCGTCGTAGGCATGGTCCATGTGCCGGAGCAGGGCGTCATAGAGTTCCTCGAAGGTAGCGCACTCCTCGGCGGGCTTCACATTGGGGAAAACCTGTTTGCGGGTGTGAGGGTCGTACCCGTCGTACATGGCGAATTCCACCAACTTGGCCAGGTTGGGCTGGCCTTCGAAGGTCACGTAGGAGCCCTTGCCCTGTATGCCTGTGCCCACGCAGCCGAAGATGACCGGAAGCGTGCGCGCCTCGTCCAGCGTGATGCCGCGGGAAGCGAAACGGACCAGCGAGCGGGCCACGGCGGCGTTCATGTTCATGAACTGGGGCTGCCCGGAGCCGGAGCGGACGACTTCAGCGGCCTTTTCTAGGTAGGACGGCTTCATCTTCGGCGTGTAGAACAGAGCCAGCGTGGGCTGGATGTTGTTCATGGCGATTTGGGTATCCATGAGCAGTTCTTCCAGATCGTTGGAGGCATCGTCGCCGTCGGCGGTATAGCCGCCCAGTGAAATGGTCTGCCCCGTATGCCCGGAAAAAGCCTTGGCGTAGGCATCGCCCTGGTACACGGCGATTTCGAGATGCTTGACCCACTGGCACTTCAGCAGGGTGAGCACCTGCTCCTTCGTGAGCATCCCCTCGTCCAGATCCTTCTTGTAGAACGGATACATGTACTGGCCGTAACGGCCCAAGGAGTGGCCGCAGCCGCACTGTTCGATCTGGATGCAGCAGTGCGTAAACCAGAAGGACTGCAGGGCTTCACGGAAGTTGCGGGCCGGGAACTCGGGAACCCGACGGCAGACTTCGGCGATTTCCATGAGTTCCGCCTGCTTCTTAGGATTGGTTTCGGCCTTGGCGGTTTCCTCTGCGAGATCCGCATAGCGGTGGGCGTAGGCTATGACCGCGTTGAGGGCGATCTTGCAGGCCCGGTAGAATTCGATCTTGGTCCAGTTGGTAGCGTGCTTGGGGAGGGCCCTGTACGCGGCTTCGACCTCTTCGAGGATCCCTCGGATCCCCTTGGTGAGCATGGCCGGATAGTCGGCCACGCCGGAACCCGTGGAGTTGTCGTTCACCGGATAGATCCAGCCGCACTTTACGAGCAGTTCCGCGTTGCCGCCGTACAGCTCCTTGTAGAGCTTGTTGGCGCGGTCGTACGTGGTCTTGCCCTTCCACGTTTTATAGACCTTTTTCAGGATTTCCTTGGTTTCGTCGGAGAAGCGCACTTCGCCGAGAGAGGACAGGGCCAGCTTTTCCGAATCAAGGTCGTCCTTGACCCAGTTGCACTGCCATTCCGGGTAGGCGTAGATCATGGCCCGGCCGCCAGCCAGGCTGCCTACGATGGGATTGCCGTCAAGATAGATTTTCTTGTTGTTCAGCACCTTTTCAAACAGCTTGGCGCGCGTGATGAAAACGCTTTCGCCCTTGCACTCGTCGTAGGTCTCAACCAGAAACTTCAGGCGTTCAGGGTCCATGTTCTGCGACGTGTCAAGCAGGGCCGCCTTCTGATCCTGAATGCGTTGCTCCAGATCGCTCCAATCAATTGAGTATCCCATATAACGTCTCCTTTTCTTTTTTGCTTTTCATTATGTGCCTTGAATTTGGCGTATCTTGGCTTTGGTAGATGCAAATTGTTTGCCATATCCAGAAAGGAGAGGGTTTAGAGGAAAGTTGTTTTATTTTAATAAAGTTATAAAAATCACAAGATGGATGTTTCCCATCGTGGGCGCCCCTGTACCGGGTTGCTGTCCATGTCGATACAATCTGTACCCAATCTGGTACGCTTTGCGTTTATTATTGTTATACGGACGCCTCCAGTTTTACCTTTCGCCAGCCAAGCTGACATGATCCGTTGCGGTAGGAAAATGTGTCGCATTGGAGCGTAGACGACCATTTTTTGAGTCAGGAGCGACTGAAAGCTGTTTTTATATTGTTATTATAATATGTTGTATGTACTTCCCGTGAAGAGGTATGCGGACGGCTGGGAGGGGCTTTCCGATTCACCCGGAACAGGCATCAAAAATGCAGAAGGACAAGTGTAAGGGCAAACGGTTCCTGCATACAGATATGCCTACCCCGCAATAAGGAGACGAAGGAAATGGACGGCATCGTGTACAACATCCAGAGGATGTCCACCAAGGATGGCCCCGGTCTGCGGACTACGGTCTTTCTCAAAGGCTGCCCGCTGCACTGCCCGTGGTGCAGCAACCCCGAATCCCAGAGTTTCAAGCCTCAGCTCATGTTTTTTTCCAATCTATGCGTGGGGTGCGGCGCTTGCGAACGGGTTTGCCCGAACGGTGCCGTGGTCAAGATCGGCGATGTGTACAACCGGGATCGTTCGATCTGCACGGATTGCGGCCTCTGCGTGGAAAGCTGCCCCTCCAAGGCGCGGGAAATGTCCGGAAAACGCATGACCGTGGAAGAAGTCATGCGCGTCGTGGACAGCGACAGCTTGTTTTATGACAATTCCGGCGGCGGCGTGACCTTTGGCGGCGGCGAGCCCACAGCGGCGGGAGCGTTTCTGTTGGGGTTGCTCGACGCGTCCATACGCCGGGGCTACCACATCTGTCTGGATACCTGTGGTGTTTGCGAACCCGAGCGCTTCAGGAAGATCATGAATCAAGTCGAACTGTTCCTCTTCGACTGTAAGCATATGGATCCGGATGAACATAAACGTTTGACCGGGCTCGACAATGTGCTCATCCTCCAGAATCTGCATACTCTCTTTGAGGCAAAGAAGGCGTTACACATCCGCGTGCCCCTTATGCCCGGCATCAATGATACGGAAAAGAACATCGCGCAGATGGCCGCGTTTCTTCATAAGCACGGGCACAACGAGGTCGACGTGCTGCCGTGTCATACGTTCGGGCACAGCAAGTACGCCGCCTTGAACCTTGCCGATCCGGTCATGGTTCCCTACCAGCCGGAGGAACTCGCCGCTGCGCTGGAGCGTTTTGCCAAATACGACCTTAAGGTCACTATAGTGTGAGTCTTTTCGGGAGATTCCCGCGCCTGAACTTGCGGTAAGGAGGATGCCTTGTACCGGTGGACTGAAGGGCGCGGGGAATCACATAACCTGTCTCCTCACTCGGTGGGGTTCCGCTTGTGGAGGGAAGGTGGGGGCTGAGCGCTCGTTCCCGTGGCCGTCGGACTGTTGCGATATGGGCGCTGGCCATTTTTTATTCTGCCAGTACCAACGAGCATCCGGCGACGACGAGAAAGACCTTCCGGGCGCTGGCTGCGATGAGCTGGTTGGCAAGACCGAGGCCGTCGCAGTAATTACGGCTGATCCGGTCGGAGGCGATGCCGCCGAGCCCGGTTTCTCCTGATACCAGAATCCATCGGCAGTTTGAGCGTTCCATCAGGGCGAGCAGCGCGTTTACTTCCGTGCGTACGGCGGTTTCGAAGGCCGTCAGATCCTCCGGTTCCGGCAGGGCGAACAGTATGTTCGACACCCACAGCGTTACGCAATCGATCAGGATTGTCGGCCTTTCCTGGGCGGCTTCCCCGGCATCCTTGGGAGAGCTGCCCACGCCGGATTCTGGAGGTTGCTCCGGAGAAACGGAGGCAGCGGCTTCGAGAAAAAAGGCCGGGAACATGAGGGAGATCCGCTTCGCAAGATGCAGAGGGCACTCCAATGTGCTCCAGTGCGGCGGGCGGCGGTCCCGGTGCCGCCGGATCCTTTCATGCATAGACGGATCGTCGGGTCTGGCTTCGGCCGTGGCGACGTAGAGCACGGGGCCGCCCGTCCGTAGCGCCTGCGCTTCCGCCCGTGCACTCTTACCGCTTCGCGTACCGCCGAGATAGAGCGTCAACTCCGTTTTTTCCATCATCTTTTTCCTTTCCGACGCCGAGAATGGGAAGCTGTCGGCGGAATGTGTTTCAAGCCCTGCTTCAGAAAACGGACGTTGATATCCAGAGTACTGGATTATCGATGCTCCCAGAAGCAGGGCTCCAACCCGTTGGTTGAACGGAACCAGTTGGAAAGCCGCCTTCCGTGTGCCTTACCGCAGGCAGCAGGCAACCAGAACGGCACTCTCCGTCAGCTCGATGAGGCAGCCGAAAACGTCGCCGGTGACACCGCCCAGCCGTTTTCTGGCGGCGGATAACAACAGCCAAGCCACGAGCAGAGCGGCGATGAGTGCGGTGAACCCGCGCCCGCCATTGAGTGCGCAGATGCCGAGGCCGATGCCTAAAGCGAGCATGTCATGCCGTCTGGTCACGCCATTATGCAGCGCCGCGCCAAGGCCCCCCGGTCGGGCTGAGGGGATGTGCATCGCCGGAAAGACCATGCTTCGCGCCAGTGCTCCGGCCATGCAGCAGGCTCCCGCAAGGGTGAGGAGGCCGCTCCAGCTTCCGTCGAACGACGCCGCCAGTGTGCACAGTGCCGCGGCCTTGAGCGCCAGCACGAAGAACAGTGCGGCTCCGCCGAAGGTGCCAAGCCGGGAGTCCTTCATGATTTCCAGCCGCCGTTCCGGAGGGGCTTCCACGAGGAGGCCGTCGCCGCAGTCCGCCACGCCGTCGAGATGCAACCCGCCGGTTATGAAGACCCAGACGAGGCACCCGATGACCCCGCCGAGCTGGGCGGGCAGGAGCAGGGTCGCTAGGGCCACAGCCAGCGCCGCGAGCAGCCCGACGATAAGTCCAATGGCAGGCAGCCACACGATCACGCCCTGGAATGTAGGGGGCAGCGGGGCGGAGCCGACGGGCAGCCGGGTGAAGAAGCCGAGGGCGGCGCGGAACTTCATCGGTTGATATCCAGTTCTTTGAGCGTTCGCATTTCGGTGAGAATACGCACGGAAGCATCAATAAGAGGGTAGAGGAGCACCGCGCCCGTGCCTTCGCCGAGACGCAGCCCCAGATCCAAGTAAGTGGGGATATTGAGGTGATTCATGAGGATGCGGTGGCCCGGTTCAAAGGACGAATGCGAACCCACAAGCATGTCGCGCACGCCGGGCCGGATGCCGATGGCAATGGCCGCAGCTGCTCCGGCGATGAAGCCGTCCACCACCACGGGGATGCGCAGTGACGCGCCACCGAGCATCAAGCCCGCCATCGCGCCGAGCTCAGGCCCGCCGACTTTGGCCAGTACGTCCACCGCGTCTGCGGGATTGGGGCGGTTGCGTTCAATGCCCTGCCGGATGAGTTCGGCCTTATGCCGGACACGTTCGGATGGGATGCCGGAGCCGATGCCCGTGACCCCTTCAACTGGTGCTCCGGTCAGCACAGCGGCAACCGCAGAGGAAGGCGAGGTGTTGCCAATGCCCATTTCTCCGGCGGACAACAGGGTGACACCTTTTTTCGCTTCTTCATGGGCCATGTCGATGCCCACCTGCACGCAGGCCAGCGCTTCTTCTCGAGTCATGGCGGGGCCTTCACTGAAGTCGCGTGCCGCGTGGACGACCTTGCGCCGGACAAGCCCCTCGGCACCGCCGACATCGCCCTTTATGCCCACATCCACTACGGTCAGGCTAGCCCCAGCATTGCGGCAGAAGGCGTTGATCGTACCTCCGCCCTTGAGGAAGTTGCGGACCTGAATTTCGGTCACTTCCTGCCCGGTGGCGCTCACGCCCTTGAGGGTGATGTCGTGGTCGGCGGCGAACAGAACCACGGATTTTTGGGGGAAGGATGGGCATGTCCGCCCGGTTATCCCGGCAAGGCGGATGGCGAGTTCCTCAAGCTTGCCGAGGCTTCCGGGGACTTTCGCAAGGCTGTCGAGCCGTTCTTTCACGGCCTGCGCGGCCTGTTCCGAATAGGCGGGAATCGTCAGGTTGTTCATCATGCCTTCCTTTGTGTTTGAGGTTTTCTCCGGCGGCAGACGCTACCGCTTTCCCAAGAAGCTGCCGGGGATTAGCCCTGCAGCAGTGCCAGACCTATGCCGATCATGCCGATGTTGAAGGCTTCAAAAAGAGTAAAGACGACCCCGTGCCAGACCAAGACGTATGGCGAGAAAAATGTGTCCGTGAAGGTGACGTGGTTCCGTCCCCTAGCCATAGATGATTGACGATCCGCCCGCCGTATGCGGCGAGGCCGCCGGGTTTCCCCTGCGCTCCGGCCGAGAACATCCGCGTGTTGGGGGTGCGCCGGAGTAGGGGAGCGAGACGGGTGGCCAGTGTCCCTTCAGGCAGACGGGATGGATCCTATTCTGCGGTTCCCCGAACAGGCAGTCCATTGGGAGCGCGGCAGGCAGTAGTGCGAGTCCGGAGGGGTTCATTTCAGCCCCATGCTTCGATAAATCGTTTCCATGTCCGAATTGGCACGGACAACGTCCGCCAGCCTGTCCAGAGCTTTTTCCAGATCGTAGCTCGCAAGGCAGCGCCTTTGTGGTGTCAGGCCCAGATCGGTGCGCACATGGTCGATCCACGTCCGGCGGAAAGTATCGTCGTCAAAGACGCCGTGCAGGTAGGTGGCCCATCGCCGCCCCGAGACATAGCCGCAGATGCGCTCCGCTTCGGAAGGATAGGTGCGGTCGGCCCGCAGGAACAGCGGCAGGGCCGAAGGGCCGTGATCGGTGAGGCCGTGGTGGATTTCATAGCCGCCGGACGGCACGCCGAGCGGGGTTTCAGCGCGGGCCACGCGCACGAGCGTCTTGTCGGCTGCGAAGGTGGAGCGCAGATCCATAAGCCCGAGCCCCGGCACTTCCGGCGCGGCGGACTCGATGCCGTGGGGATCGAGGATGGCCCGGCCCAGAATCTGCAACCCGCCGCAGATGCCGAAGATCCATTTGCCGCGCTCGGCGTGCCCGAGGATATTGTCCGCCAGCCCGCTGCGGCGCAGGTCGTCGAGGTCGGGGACCACGCTTTTCGAGCCCGGAAGCATCACCACATCGGGGTCGCCCCATTCCTCCGCACGGCGCACCGGACGCAGGCGGACGTCGGGTTCGACGGCGAGCGGCGCAAAGTCGGTGTAATTGGATACGTGCCGCAGCATGACCACGGCGATGTCCAGTGTCCCCGCCTTTTTTTCCCCGCAGTCGGTGTGTCCCCATGAGAAGCCCGCCATGTCTTCTTCGGGAATGTTGAGGTCGCGTATATAAGGAATGGTACCGAGCACGGGAATTCCCGTATGGTCGAGCATGTATTCGTGGGCCGGGCCGAGCAGGGAGGCGTCCCCCCGGAACCGGTTGACGATATAGCCGGTGAGCAGGCGGCGTTCGGCGTCGGTGAAGGTCATCCATGTTCCGAGGAAGGAGGCGTAGACCCCGCCCCGGTCGATGTCTCCGACGAGCAGCACGGAAGCCCGCGCATGTTCGGCCATGCGCATGTTGACGACATCGTGCTCCTTGAGGTTGATTTCGCCGGGGCTGCCCGCGCCTTCGAGCACCATGACGTCATGGTCGGCGGCGAGGCTGTCGTAGGCTTCGGTGACGGTCTTCCATAATTCCTTTTTTTTCTTGAAGTAGTCGAGGACGCCCATGTGCCCGATGGGTTGCCCAAGGACGACGACCTGCGATCCTGTATCGGAGTGCGGCTTGAGCAGAATGGGATTCATGCGCGCATCGGGGTCTGCGCGGGCCGCCTGCGCTTGCACGATCTGTGCCCGGCTCATCTCGTCGCCATTGGCCGTGACGCCCGAATTCAGGGACATGTTCTGAGCCTTGAACGGGGCCACATTGTAGCCGTCTTGCCGGAAGATGCGGCAGTAGGCCGCTGCGAGGATGCTCTTGCCCGCGTTTGAAGAGGTTCCCTGCAGCATGAGGGCTGGAGTGCGGCGGGAGGAGCGCCCGGCGGGGAAGACGGAAGAGGAGCAGGAGATGGGGAAGTCCGCGGGGGAAGGGGAAATCTTTTTCAAAGAAAGGTCTCCTTCGTCTTCTTCCCGGCTTTTCATCCCTCCGTAAGCGAGCAGGGGAGTATCCGCCGCGCTTTTCTTTGGGACATCGCCTTCCTCCATTACTTCCCGCAGTGCGCCGGCGAGCCTGTGGTGTTCCTCGGGGAAACGGACGGCGGCGCGGAACCATGTTCCGCCGTCGAGCCCGCAGTAGTTGGAACAGTCGCGCACGGCGATCCCGAAACGCCGCAGCAGGATGCCGTACAGGTTTTTGGGGGCGCCTCTCCAGCGGAACAGCACGTAGTTGGCGGAGGAGGGGAACACCTCCACGCCGGGGAGGCCGGATAGGACGGCTGCGAGATCGGCGCGGCGTTCGGCATTTTCCGCACGGGCCCGTTCCGCGAAGTCTGATGTGTCGCCGAGCGCGGCCACGGCTGCGGACAGCGCAAACACGTTGACGTTCCACGCGGGCAGATCGGCGCGGACGGCTTCAGCCAGTTCGGCCGAGGCCGCCAGATAGCCGATGCGCACCCCCGGCAAGGCATGGAATTTGGTCAGCGAACGCAGTACTACGCCGTTGGAGGGCATCCGGCGCAGGATCGACACATCGGCTTCCGGCCCGGCGTATTCGATGAAGGCCTCGTCGATGATCCAGAGCAGGTCGGGCCGCGCCGCCAGCAGGGACAGGCATTCTCCGGGCGTGCGGAACAGCCCCGAAGGGTTGCAGGGATTGGCCAGAAACACCGCCGAACCCGAGGGCGTTTCGGCAAGCCCGGCCAGCAGATCGCCGGAAGGCTGCCCGTCCGCACCGGAACCGATGCCGCCCCAGAGCGGGCTGCTTTCCAGCCCGGCAAGGCGGCAGGCCAGCGCGTATTCGCTGAACGCCGGTTCGACGATGGAAACGCAGGGTGCGCCGCGCCTTTTGAGTACGCGGGCGAGGGCGTGGATGAGCTCGTTGCTTCCGTTGCCGAAGGCGAAGCGGCCGGCGGGCAGGCCGTATCGGCGTGCCGCAGCGGCAAGGGCCTCCTCGGCGTTGGGCGAAGGGTAGGCCGCGAGGCCCGTATTCGCCCTGACCAGCGCGGCACGGAGGAACTCCGGCGCGCCTTCGGGGCGGACGTTTACGCTGAAATCAAGCAGGGACGCGGGATCGCGCTTGGACACCGACGCCATGGCGAGAAGGTCGCCGCCGTGTGCATCGAGCTTCATAAGGAACCTCGTTCTGTTGTGGAAATGGGTGCGCCCCCGCCGGGACGGATGGGGATACCGTTTTTTTCGGCGGACAGTGCGGCGAGGATACAGGCGGCGCAGTCTTTGGGGCTGGTCCGGGTCGTGTCCACCACCATCTGGTTGGGCAGGGGGAGGTGAATGTGCCGGGCCTGCCGCTGGGCGTGCGGCCAGTCAGGGGAACGGTCGGAACGTCCGGACTCGCGCTTCCGCAGTTCCTCGTCGTCGCAGAGCACCTGGACGGACAGCAGGGGGATGGCTTCCAGCCTCCCAAGCAGATCCTCGATCCATCCGGGATCCTCGCCGATGACATGGTCGACGATGGTCCATGCTCCGGCTTTCGCCGCCGCCGCGACTCCCGCGTGAAACGTTTCGATGAAGGGCAGGCCGGTCCGTTCGAGGCCGTCGAGGACCGATTCATGGCCGCCTGTGGCCGAACGCAGCAGCTGGTCGATGGACAGCATAAGGCTGCATATGCCGTGCATGGCGTACAGCCTATCCCGCAGGACTTTGGCCAGCGTCGTTTTCCCGGCGCTTGACGGCCCGTTGAGCAGGATAACCTGTCCGATGTTTTCGCATGTTGCTTTGGCCTCGCCCGGGCGGGCGGCTCGGTGTTCGGGACGGCAGGCGGTGAAGTCCGAGGGCGCGGGTCGTCCGGCGTAATTCGCCTCGCCGGTGTTGCCCCAGTACAGATGGACATAGCTGGCGCGCACATTCCCGGCGGCGATGCCGGAATCGGCGTGCCCGGATGCTGTGCGTACGGCGTACAGCGGCGCGTAGCCGCGGTGCAGCTCAATGTCCGACCAGTGGAATTCGTGGCCGCGGAAGACGTCGCCCCCGAGCCCGAACGGAGCGTCTCCAAGCATGGTTACCTCTCGGTAGCCCAATGATTGGATACGTCCGCCCATGCGGGCCGTGGCGTCGATGACCCCGCACATGGGCCAGCTTGCCGTCCTTCCTCCCTTGCCGCCCTTCCCCTCTGAGGCTTCGAGCCGGGTGCACAGGTACATGTATCCGCCGCATTCGGCATAGATTTCTCCGCCCTGCTCGGCAAAGGCGCGGATGGCCTCACGCATGGCCGCATTGCCGGAAAGCTCGCGGGCAAAGACTTCGGGATAGCCGCCCCCGAGATACAACGCGTCGATGCCGGGCGGCAGGGCCGTATCCTCAAGCGGCGAGAACGGCAGCAGTTCCCATCCCCGGGCGGCGAGTGCCCGTTCGTTTTCCTCGTAATAGAAGCAGAACGCCCTGTCCTTGGCGATGCCCATGCGCCGGGGCCGGATACCGCGCGGAGGAAGGACGGCCCGGGCTTCCGGGCGGCGGGCTTCGGTGAGGCTCAGGAGCCTGTCCATATCGACGGAGGATTCGGCAACATCCGCAAGGGCGTCGAGCCACGCCTCCGTGGTACCGGCTTCCTCGGAGGGGAGCAGGCCCAACTGGCGTTCGGGAATCCGCCACGCCTCGTTCCGGGGCAAGGCCCCGAGCAGAGGGGGGAGGCGTTCGCTTTCGAGCGCGCGGCGGAGGATGTCGGCGTGGCGTGGGCTTCCCACGTTGTTGGCAATGACTCCGGCAAGCTGGACGCCCATCCGGGAAGCGTGAAGCCGGAACCCCGCAACGAGTGCGGCGGCGGAGCACGCCATGCCCCGGGCGTTGAACACGAGCACGACGGGGATGCCGAGGGCGCGGGCGCAGTCGGCGGTGCCTCCCGCCGGATCGCCGGGATCGCGGCTGTCGAACAGCCCCATGACCCCTTCGCAGACGCATGCGTCGGCATCGTGGGCGCGGTTGTCCCACAGCGCGCGGACGCCTTCGCGGCCCATCATCCATGTATCGAGGTTGCAGGCGGGGCGCCCGGTGGCCTGAGCGTGGAAGGTCGGGTCGATATAGTCCGGCCCGCACTTAAAGCTCTGCACCTTCAGCCCGCGTCGGGCGAGCGCACGCATCAGCGCGATCCCCGTCGTCGTCTTCCCCTCCCCGGATCGGGGGGCGGCAAGGCAAAATGCGTGAAATGTCGTGTTCATGGCATCCTTCCCAAGTTCTGGGGGAGGGGGAAACTTCCGGAAAAAGGGCCTTCACCCGTTCCCGCCGTTCCCTTGTTTGGGCCTTCGGCGTCATCGGCTCGGCGTTTGTCAGCTTTTTGCATTGCCCCAATATGTGATTATGCACAGCAGGTTGGTGAGCGTTTTCGCTTTTCTTAAGCCGGGAAGAGCCCCTGCGGGAACCGGAGGGCGGAATGCTCGGGAGGGGAACGGCTTCCCTTCCGAAAGGCGCTGTCCCCGTTCCTCCGGTTCCCGCTTCCCCCTATTCCATATACTTCTCCACATAGCCGCGCGGCTCGTACAGGACGCCGGAATCAAGGCGGGTCCGGGGGCCGCCGATAATGATGAGCGTGGACATGTCGACCTCGGCGGCGGGGAACTCGGACAGCTTGCCCGCCCATTTGGTTTCCTGCTCCCTGCCCGCGTTTTTGACGTAGGCGCACAGGACGTCTTCGCCCCGATGTTCCCGGAAAACCGCAAGCGTTTCCTCCAGCAGATCCCGCCGCTTGCGCCCGGCGGGGTTGTACAGCGCCACCGGCAGCAGGGATTGGGCTACGGAACGGATGTTGCGGCGCACCTCGTCCGCCGAGACCAGCAGATCGGACAGGCTCACCAGAGAGAAGCCGTTCTGGAGCGGCGCGCCAAGCGAGGCCGCCGCGATAGTTGCCGCGGTGATCCCCGGCAGGACCCGGATCGGGATATCCCCGAAACGCGGCTCCCGGGCGCGCAGTTCGTACAGGAGGCCGGCCATCGCCAGAATCCCGGGGTCGCCCGAGCACACCATACATACGTTCTGTCCGGCGAGGGCCGCTTCCAGAGCGGACAGGCAGCGCTCCACCTCGCCCTTCATGCCGTTTTGGACCACGGGCTTTCCGGCGATGCGGTCCCGGATGAAGTCGACGTAATGGCTGTAGCCGGCGACGGTGTCACACCGCCTGAGCGCCGTGTCGACATCCGGCGTGATGTGGCCGGGGGCACCCGATCCGAGCCCGGCCACGACGATTTCCCCCTGTCCGTTTTGGGGGACGGCAAGATGCGGCAGACGGGCCAGTGCCAGCGTGACGTCTCCAAAGGCGGATTTCGGGGCGTACAGTGTGGGCTGGGGGATTGAGCCGTATCCGGCGGACAACAGGCACGCGGCCTCGCACACCGAAGCGGTGCCGACTTTTTCGCGCACTTTTTCCGAGGGTGCGGACACCGGCACGGCATCCAGTTCCTCCGCGCTGTGGAAAGCCACGGGAACCTGCCATGCCTCGCCCAATCCGAGGATAGCCGGTTCGTCCTCCTTCACGGTGCAGGTGGCGATGCCGGCGATGTTTTCCGCGTTCAGGCCGAACTCGGAAAGATACCGTTCCGCGACGAGGCGCAGCTCCTGCGGCTTGACGCCGCGGCGGCAGCCCACGCCGAGGACGAAGGCACGGCTGGAGACATCAAGGTACAGCACCTCTTCCGGAAGCGTGTTTTCGCTATCCCAGAGGACGGCATGGCCGCATGTGACATCCTGCGGGTTCTCGAAGAAGGCAACTTGCCCGGTGGAGGCGAAATGGCGCTCGAAGACAGCACGGGTTCCGCAGAAGGCTATGGGGCTTCCGTCGAGCAGGGCGGCGTTGAGGGCGCGGACGGCTTCCGGGTTGAGGATGCGTGCGTGCTCCTGAGCGGCGGCTTCGTCAAAGGCGGGGAGGCCGTTGACGTCCGCGGGGGAGCCGATTACGGCCTGTCCGCCGGTGATGCGGGCTATGCGCCGGGCCAGCCGGTTGGTGCCTCCGAAATGCCCGGAGGTAAGGGCAATCACATGGCTGCCGCTTTCCGGACAGGCAAGCACGGCGGGGTCAATGCTCTTGTCGCGCAGCAGTGGGGCGGCTTTGCGGAAGGGGATCCCCGTCGCGCCGATGAAGATATGCGCGTCGAACTGCGCCCAGTTGGCGGCGAGGCGGCTGTCGAAGTCTTGGGCCGGTATGTGCACGATGCCTTCCGCGTTGGATGGGCGCGTACTGTGGAGCACCGTGGGCAGGCCCAGCCCGGCGGCGATATCCCGGGCTCGCGTCAGCCCCTTGTCCGTGAAGGCGTACAGGGCGCAGCGTCCGTCGAAATCCTCCGAAACCAGACGGTTCCTGTAGCCATGCGAGAAGTCGGCGTCGTAGAGCCGCGAGGCTGTGCCGTTGGCTCCCAAGGCCCGGCCCACGATGACGAGCGCCTGCCGTCCGAGCCCGGCTTCCTCGGCCTGCCGTGCGATGTCGTCCACCGTGCCGCGCAGGATGCGCTCATCAGGCCATGAGGCGCGGTAGACGATCGCCGCCGGGGTGTCCTCGGCCAGCCCACCTTGTTCCATCAGATGGCGCATCAGCTCGCCGACCTTTCCGGTGCTCAGGAAAAAGACCAGCATCGCCCCGGTCCGGGCGAAGGCCGCGGCGTCTTCGCCTTGAGGCATGGGCGTTCTTCCGGGCGTCCGCGTGAGGACGACGCTTTGGCTCACATCGGGGCTGGTGAGTTCGCAGCCGAGCGCCGCTGCTGCCGCGAACACGCTGCTGACGCCCGGGATGATGGATGCGGCCACGCCTTTTTGGGCCAGCCCCCGGATCTGCTCGTTGATCGCGCCGTACATGGCGGGATCGCCGGTGTGCAGGCGCACGACACGCTTCCCGGCAAGGGCGGCATCGCTCATGGCTTCGATCTGTTCCCCCAGATTCATGGAGGCGCTGTCGAGGCAGGTGCAATCGGCTTTGCAGGCCTTGAGGTGGGCGGGGTTGACCAGCGAACCCGCGTAGACCACGAGATCCGCCTGTTCCAGAGCGCTCAGGCCGCGCACGGTGATGAGATCCTCCGCGCCCGGTCCGGCGCCGACGAATTCGACGAGTGCTTTCATGAAATTGCCTCTTTATGGAATGTGAACACGTAAATGGTGTTCTGCGGAGTAAGGTGGTGGCTCGTTTTGGCGAGGGGGCGTTCGTTGGCGATGTCGATGCGGCAGAGGCCGGCCCTGTGGTCGGGGGCCCATGAGAGGAGGGTGCCAAAGCTTTCCAGCGTGACCGCGCTCACGACGATGAGGCCGTTGGGCCGCAGGCGGTCCCGGCACGCCGTCAGCAGCGCGGGCAGATCCTTTCCTCCGCCGCCGACGAAAACGCGGTCCGGATCGGGGAGGATGCCTCCGTATGCGCTTGGGGCGCGGGGTTCGGGGCAGGACGCGTGGATCACGGAGAGTGCGTTGCCGGGATGCAGCGTGTAATTGGCGATGCCCATGCTGAGGCGGTTGCGTTCGATCATCGCGCAGCGTTCGGGGTTCCATTCGATTCCGTGTATGCTGAGATCCGGGCGCAGGGCGGCCGCTTCCAGACCCACGGAGCCGCTTCCGGCCCCGACGTCCCAGAGCGTCCCCCAAGCCGGGAGGCGCAGCCGCGACAGGATGACGGCACGCACGTCCGATGCCGTGATCAGGTTGTTTTCGCGCTCGAAGGCTTCTTCCGGAAGCCCCAGTGCCAGTATCGGGGCCTGAATGGAGGCGCTGCCCCGCGTTGTGGCGGCCGCGTCCTGAACATGGCAATCGGCATGGGCGGCCGGAAAGATGACGAGGATGGACGTCGGGCCGCAAGCGGCGTCGGCCAGCTCGCCCAGAGTCCCGGACAGGATGCGTTCGTCGTCCGAGCCGATGCGTTCGGCGATGATCGCGGCGCGTCGGGCCGATGCGGGATGCGCGCCGAGCACGGCGCGGGCGATGGCGTGCGCCGGGTAGCGGCTCCCCGCATAGGTTACGGACAGCGGCGCTTCGGCTATGCCGCGGGAGGGCAGCCCCTCGCCGGAATGCACGCAGAACAGGCGGGCATCCTGCCACGGAAGGCCGAGGCGGCAGAACAGGGCTTGAAACGCGGTGATTCCCGGATGGTACGCAAGGTTGTCGCCGGGCTTGCGGAGTGCGGCAAGCGTACCGCCGAGGCCGTGATAGAGGGCGTCGCCCGAGGCCAGCACCACGATGCGTTTCCCTTCCCGGGCTAGCGCGAAGGCCTCTTCCGCGTCCTTTCGGGCGCCGCTCCCGATGATCCGGGCGTTTTTCACCGGGACGGGGCACAACGCCATAAGGGAGCGCGAGCCGTACACCGCGTCCGCCTCCTCCAATAGAGCCAGAATGGCCGTATCGGAGGGGAATCCTGTTCCGCACGAAACGATGTCGATGTGCCCCGCGGCTTCTCGCGTTCTGCCGTTCGTCATATGGAATGCCCCTGTATGAAGTAGGATGGCCCCACGATTTCGCCGGGGTCGGCAATCGCCGGGTCCGGTTGATCCCCGTTCATGTGTTCGTCCGGTTCCGCCGCGATGGCTGTGGACTGCCGGGGAGAGGCCTCTTTGGGCCTTCCCCGCGCTTCTTCAAAGAGGAACCCTCCTTCAAAATCGAACACGAGCAGGCGGAGGGCCGGGTTACCCGTGCAGCGGCGCGAGAATTGCCGGAGGGCGGTCCACGCAAGGCGGCGGAGGAGGCCGTCCCGGGCGTCCGGGGGAATGGACAAAAGCGCCTCGCGCACGGAAGCGCTGTACTTGAGTGCTCCATGCAGGCCCGTCTCGGCGGGGAGCGTCCTGCGGACTTCGGCGCGGAGCAGATCCATATCTTGGCTGACCTTGTGCGCGTGCGTGTTTTCGAATCCGGCAGCGTACTTGCAGAGCTTCCCGGGCATGCAGGCCACGGCGATCTCGCGCATGCCGTAGCGGCAGGCTGCGGCGAGGCTTTCGGCGATGAAGTCGCCGATACTGACGAAAGCGGTTGCGGGCAGTTGAGGCAGGTGGAGCTCCGCGCCGGATTTGGTGCGCCCGCCAGTGCAGAAGACCATTGTAGAACCGCCGGAAAGAAAGTGCGATTTCACGCAGATGCGGACGGTATGGATGTAGGCTTCATGGCTGTAGGGACGGACCAGGCCGGTGGTGCCTAAAAGCGAGATGCCGCCCATGATGCCGAGATGGGAGTTGAGGGTATGCTTCGCGAGCTCCTCGCCGTTTTCCACCCCGATTTCAAGAAGCCAGCATCCTGAGCTGAACCCGGCCCGGCGGAGATTTTCGGAGATCATATTGCGGGGGCCGGTGTTGATGGCCCAGCGGCCCAGCTCGCAGTCGAGCCCCCGGCGGTTGCACAGGCCAATGCCTTCCGCGCCGCGCAGGATCAGCGTGCCGTTCCCGATCTGGAGGACATAGTCCTCAGCCCGGATTTCTCCGGACAGACAGGCGCGGATGTCGGCGTACAGTGTGGCACCGTGCGTGCAGTCCGGATCGTCACCGCCGTTTTTCCTGATGGCCGCCATGTGCCCCGCGCCGGATTGCAGAAGCGGGAGTTCGCGCTCCCTGCCGTCGAGGAAGTGCACCCAGATGCTTTGGGGAGCCCCGCCTCGCGTGAGCCGTATCCACGCCGCCTTCGCTGCCGCCGCCGCGCACGCGCCCGTGGAGTAGCCCCAACGCAAGTTTTTCCGATCCTTTTTCATCGTATCCGGCTCCTGTGGATTCATGAAGGGAATGGGGCCATGCCAAGGTTGCGTTGGCGTTTCCGTGCCAGGCCATTACCGGGAGTTGATCCGGGACAGAATGCGCGGAACGCGGCAAGGCAGCCTGAGCCTTTCCTGCACAACGCCGGAAAACAAATGTTTCGGGACGGCGGGGGCCGAAAGCCCTTCCTTAGCGGCGTTTTCCTGTCGTTTTTACTATCAGGCGCTCTCCATGACGGCGTGCAGCGTGGCGACCGCAAGGGCGCTTCCGCCGCGCCGCCCCTCAATGGCAATCTGGGGGACGGCGCAGCGGGCAAGGAGGGCCTTGGACTCGACGACATTGACGAACCCCACGGGCATTCCGACGACGAGGGCAGGGCGCGCACTTTCTTCCAGCACGTAGCGGGCGATGCGGGCCAGCGCGAGCGGGGCATTGCCGATGAGGACGATGGCCCCGTCGAGTAAAGGGCGGGCTTTTTCCGCGCTGCACAGGGCGCGTGTGCGGCCTTCCGCCTTTGCCCGTGCCAGAACGTCCGGGTCGTCAATATGGCAGTGCAGCCGTTCCGGGCCATAGCCAGGATTCAGCCTGCGCAACCGGGCAAGGGACAGGCCGGAACGGATCATTTTGGAATCGCAGAATATCGGCGCACCGGACCGCAATGCCTTCAGGCCCGAAGCAACGGCGTCGTGCCGGAACACCAGCGTGTCCGCGATGCGCGGATCCGCCGTTGTGTGGATGAGCCGCCGCACCACGCGCCATTCTGGTGCGGGAAGCTTTATGTGCAGATCGCATTCCGCCTCGATGGTCCGGAAGCTTTCGCGCTCGATTTCCTCTCCACTCAGGTTCCAACGTACTTCCATGCTCTTTCCTTATATCCGGCTGCCCATGCGGGCCATGCCGTTCGATTGCGGGGCCGTTTCCCCTCCGCGCCGGGATGAAGTTTTAGGGTGTTCGTCATGGCGTATTGAGCATCATCCAAACGACTCCTGCTATGCCTGCAAGCGTGACGAGGAAGCGGGAAAGCTGCATGCCGAGGACGATGGAAAGGGCGATGGGCACGGGAAAGATCGCCAGGGCAGAGGGGAGGTTCCTCCTGAGTGCCCGAAAGGGATTGCCCAATGCGCTCCCGACCAGCATAGCAAGCAGAATCTGGCTATTGTCGATCAACCCTTCGGCCCGGAGATTCGCCGCAACCGCAGAAGACTGCACCAGGCCGCCGAACTGTGCCGCGACCGCCGAAAGGAGCTCCGTCGGGAAGAGTTCCGTCACAGCATGGGGGAGGGCCGTTTCCCAGAAGTCTAGCACGCCATTCTTGAGGAGCCATTCGATGCCGAGCATGAGGGGCACTGTCATGCAGGCCATGCGGAAGAGCAGTGAGAACGAGCGTATGGCAGCCTTCGATATGGCGTGCGGCCATGCCAGCGGCTGGGAGGTGGAGCCGGGTTCGGTCGCGCAAGGGGACTCGCCGTGCCGCGAGACGTACCAACGGTTCCAGAGCAGGATACACAGCAGAACCAGAAAACCGCCCGTGAACTGCATTCCGAAATAGAGTACTCCGGGCAGGCCGATGGCCCCGATCACCGGGAACATCACACGGATCGAGTGGGAAATGTAGGCCAGGTAACTGTTCATCATGCCCCCGGCGATAAGCGCCGAGGTCCGGATTTGCCCTTCAGCATGGCTGCTTACCAGAATGCTGTTGGCAGCGGCGTTGGAACAGAGCGCTGTAGGCATGGCAAGGCCCACGATTTCCGGGAGGCGCGCCATGCGGGTCAGGCGCCCCATCAGCAGCGCCAGCACCATATGCCACTGGCGGGCCTCCATTAGCCCTCCACAAAAGGCCGCAATGCCCACGATGGCGAACAGCCGTCCGAAGGTCTCCAGCTTCATGAAGATCCTTTCCGCGTCGGAAGGTTGTCCGCTCGCCTGTGTGGGGAGGACGCCGCCGAGGGCGCCCCTTGCCGGGGAAGCGTCCGCTGTCTGCGTGGCGGTTGTGGGTGCGTCCCTCATCCGGCGCGAGTCCACGGGCATATGCAGGATGAACCAGCATGAGCAGACGGCAGCGAGGACGAACCAGAGAACCCAGCCCGGACGCTTCCACGGCGGGATGGAACTGCGGGCTTTCATTGTTTCTTGACCATGATCAGGGAGAGATACTTTTCCGGGCGGGCGCGGATAGCGTCCGGATCGGTCAGAAGGGCCTGCTCTTTCATGGCGAGGTGTTCACCATAGAGGACCTGTACCTTCTCCTCGCGGGCCAGCCGGTCGAGAAGGGCACCGCGACTACGGTAGCTTTTGAGGAGGATAGTCGTCGACCCCTTGGGAAAATCAAGTGCTTCAGCCATTTCTGCGCGGAACGACGGAATAATCCTGAGCTGTTCGCCGTTCTCGACGAGCACGGTTCCCGCCTTGGCGGTGAGCGTGGCGAATGAGGTGATGCCGGGGATGACTTCCAGATCCAGATTGGGAATGGCTTTGCGGATGATTTCCAGTACATAGCCGAACGTACTGTAAGTCATGGCGTCGCCGAGTGTAGCGAAGGCGCAGTCGTGTCCGGCGCGCAGCTCGGCGATAATGGCCTCGGCATTGGCGCGCACTTGCTCCTCGCGGATGGTTTTGTCGCGGGACATGCTGAATACCTGAAGCCTGACTTCCCCGCGCGGCTGGAGATAGTCCACCACGGATTGCGAGACGCTGTTCGAGGCATTTGGAGAAATCACGGTGAAGACGACATCCACGGAGCGGAGCACATCCGCCGCCCGGAGCGTCAGATACTGAGGGTCGCCGGGGCCTATGCCCACACCGTATAACTTGCCTGTTTTCATGAGAATTCCGTCCTGGTGGAGATGAATGTTCAGGTCTCTTGACGTTTTTCCGGCCTGAGCCTGGCGCTCCGGTCATCCGGTCCGGAACCTTCCAGCATTGCTGATGTTGAACTGATCCTAGTCGCTATGATAGTTTTAGAATTGAATATGGTATGTTCTTTTATATTAATATGTTAAGATGTCATTCATTCACTGATGTACATTATGGTAATGTATTAAATAGGTATTTTTCACAAAATACATATCTATATAACGTTAAAAAAGTCACATTATGGGCGCATAATCCAATTATGTGTGCTTTTACAGTGCAATTTGGAACCATTTTAATTCCTATTAATCAGTATATGGATATGGAACAGCCAAAACAGGAACCCGATGCAAACACTAAACGTTTCACCGGAAACTTGTTCTTTTTATTGCAAATAATTTGCCAGTGTTTTTTGTCGCTATAATACGCTGAAATAAAAGTTTTTTTATAATTATGTGAAAAAGCGGAGAAGAATTGTCCCGGAATTGTGGGCGCCATATATCGAGAAAAGTTCTTTTCAGCACGTTTTCCGGGACAATTTGTGTCAATATCGGTACAAAGAGCCGTTCGGTACAATTTTGTGCGTGTACCGGGGCGCACTCTGTCTGCTTTACAAGTAAAAATAAAAGGAACCATTATTGATAGATTCTATTATAATTATATGATATAAATTGATTAAAAATGTATCTTACTATAACTGGAGTAACTTTTTTATACGGAAACCTATCTTGGAGGTCTTTTCCCCTTATTGATGCGGGTACAAAGTGTCACGATATTGGAACATATTAAACGTTATTTCTGTCACATTCTTTATAGGGAGAGAGGGGCTACAACCGGGCAATTTTGCATTGGAAGGGGCCACGAGGACGGATTAAGGAGACAAAAGGAGGCCCGTTTCGGGCGATGCAGGCCCTTTTCTTGCCTCCAAAAGGTACTTGGGGGAAAAATTGTTTTTTAATCCCCAATCGTGTCGTATGGTTTTGATTTTTTAGGATATCTGAGGTGGATGGACTCCGGCATCAAAAATGCAATAACTAGATAACGAAGAGCTCTTTGGTATCGGCCCTTCATTATCCGGGTAGTGGAGGCTGGAGTAGATAGGGCGTTCCGCAGGAACGCGGAGCAGTTTGATTCCTCGGCTATTCCCCGTAGTTCGGCGCAAAAGGACAGAAGCCGCTTTTTCCGCTGTGGGAGCATCTCCTTGCGGAATCAGGTGTAAAACGGACGGGAGTACAGCGGCAGGCCCCCTGCAACTTGTCGGGTGTCACGCTTGAGTCAAAACAGTATTTCCAGTAAGTATATATTGATGTATTCGGCATGTGTCGGAAATGCCTCAACAATGACAGTCTCTTCCGATATCAGTCAATAAATATATGAATCTATTTTTGTACAATAGACAAAATGCATGACTGAGAGGTCTGTATGATTGACTCTTCAATGATATTGAAGGCAACATTTGAGAAGATTATTGAAAGTATAAATATCGGTATTTTTGATCTCCTGCATACAGGTGTTGCTCTCTTTTGCGACAAAGGATTCTTTATCTATTGCAACAAATCTTTTCTAAAAATGTATAACCTTCCTGAAAGTGTTATAGGTAAGCATATAACGGATTATTTTCTCACTGGCGAGCGTGGCGTCATGAGTAGCATCCGCACGCGCAAGATGGTCATCTGTTCCAGCCAGACTAAGAACAACGTATGGGGTGTCTCCTTTCGCTATCCTATTCAGGATGAGCAGGGTCAGCTGCGGGGGGTGGTGGTCGAAAGCATCCCTTCCAATCTCGACAAGGATAAGCTGCTGGCCTTGCTGGATACGGTTCGCAATCTGGAAATGAAGTCCTACTCCTTCTCAGAGCAGAAGGAAGCACATAAAAATAGTGGATTATATACGTTCGAAGCTATTGTGGGCGAAGCCCCTTGCATTGAAAACATGCGCTGCTTGGGGCGGCGTTTCGCGTTCAGCCAGGAACCGATTCTCGTATGCGGGGAATCGGGCACAGGGAAGGAGCTGGTGGCGCAGGCTCTGCATATGGCCAGCCAGCGCTCGGATCGGCCTTTCGTCACTGTGAACTGTGCCGCACTGCCGCCGGAACTGATGGAATCGGAACTGTTCGGTTATGAGACTGGGGCGTTCACGGGAGCCAAGGTCGGCGGCGTGAAGGGCAAGTTTGAAATGGCGGACACGGGCACCATCTTTTTGGATGAAATCGGTGAACTGCCGCTGCCCATGCAGGCGAAGCTTCTCCGTGTCCTTGAAACCGGGGAAATCCAAAAGATAGCTCATAAGGGTCAGCTCCATTCCGACTTTCGGCTTATCGGCGCGACCAACAGAAATCTGGCGGAGATGGTCAGGCAGGGCCAGTTCCGCGAGGATCTGTACCACAGGCTGAGCGTTTTCGAACTGGATATTCCGCCTCTGCGTGATCGCGTGAGCGACATACCCCTTCTCGTCCGGCATTTCGTCACCCAGAGCGTCGGGGACAATCGCCAGAAGGATATCCGGATTGACGACGCCCTGTATGATGCCTTTGCCCAATACCCGTGGCGCGGCAATGTCCGGGAACTCAAGAATGTACTTGTGTACGCGCTATATTCTTTAGGGGATGATCAGTCCGTGCTGACTGTCCAGCACCTTCCGCCCCGCTTCATGCGTGAACTGGAGGCGGCGGCCGTAGCCGGGACGATACCCGATGCAGAGGGCTCCCGCCAGGACAGTCAGAACTTTTCAGAAGCCAGCGCCCGGGCCGAACGCAAGGTATTGTGGGACGCGCTGGTCAATTCCCGCTACAACAAGGTGCTGGCCGCCCGGACTCTGGGGATTTCCCGGAGCAAGCTGTACCGCAAGCTCCGGGAACATGGCCTGCTCGCCAAGTTTGAGGCGCAATAGGGGAGAGCCTCCTCATGGGAATTTAACGCCGGAAGCCGGTCGTGTTGGCAGCCTGTTGCGAGTCCCACTGGCGGAGTCCGGGCTGCCGGGTATACGGGCGGTTTCCGTCTTTCCGCCGGGCGATGTTCAGGGGGAGCTGACCCGCTCGGGGAAATGCCGAAACGGACGCCATCCCTTTTACCTCTATTCGCTTTATCAGAACGGCATGTCACGGAAAACGGAACCGCATCGTTCAGCGTTATGGTGTAGTGGTGTTTTTTCGGCCTTACTCTGTGCAAGGCCGTTCTTGATAACCTTGCCGAATGCGGAGCCCCGCGCCTTCCTGAATACGCCTTTCCGTGCCGGGGCGTGACGGTGCTTTGACCTGCCGCCGTCAAGCTGGCGGTGGGGCGAGGCCCACGCGGTGAATACGCTCGCACTGGATCTTCCGACCTGCCTGTCCATCGTTCTTCTCATTCTGTTCCCCACTCATCTCGTCCGTGCGGGCGGATGAGGGGTGCGGATTCTTTGAGGACGTTCCTTAAGGGGCATGCCTTCCGTAGGGAGGCATGCCCCTTGTTTTTTGCAGGGCATACGCGGCGTGCGGGAAACCCCTTGCTGCTGGAGCTGCATAGTGCCGCGAATGCGCTTTGGCGGAAGGGCGGAGTGCTGTTCCGGTGTCTGCTTTTTGAGATTTATTTCACAAGATGGGGTTGTGTTTCGGGGGGGACACGTGCATCACCGGAAGTGACCGCCCCATAACGTGAAGAATCGCGGTGGCTCCGTAACAATGAAACACTGGAACAGGGCCGGGCGTCCCGTGCTGAATAAGTATGTGATTCAATATAGATATGAAATAAATTGGACGGATAGAAAGGGGGCGTAAACGAGGTTGCTCCAAGTCAATTCTTTGCGCGGCATGGGGCGGGCTATGGCCAGATTTCAGAAAAAGTATTCATAATAAGCTATAATTATTCATTATTGATCTTGATGTTTCAATTGTAATACAGGTTGTCTTATTGTGTGTCGAATGCGGTCAACAGAGTTCCGCTAACAGGTATCAATATATAGATATGGAAAGTGAAATTTTTCCCTTTGATATTGAATATTGTTCTTTTTGTCGCAATAACTGCCCGAGATAAGAGCTAAACAATTCAGTTCATTTTTTGAGGGCAGAAATTTTTCCTTCTCCTAAGAAAATGGCATGTTCCTTGCTTAATATCAAACATAACGGCGGAAGCCAGGTATGTTTCTCAACGTGAGAATGTTGGGACAAACACTAGCATAAAGTATCTTGCTATGCATAACTTCTTTTACTCTAGCAATGTAAGGTCATAAAAAATTGTTCTGTGCATATCATTTGCGATATGATCAGATCAAAAAAACGACATGCTTCTTTGTGATTTTACGAAAGAGTATCGGGTTTCATGTTTGATTGAAGGAAAAATATTCTATTGCAGGAGGCAGAGGGCGATATGCAGAATCGCTATGGATAGCGGCATTAAGGTCAGGAGGCTGTCCGGGAAGTCATGCCCGATAGTGGGGGTGAGCGCGCCGGAAACTTTCCAAGGCAAATGATGAGCAAAAGCCTTTTTCAGTATCCACACTTCTGGAGGTTACTTCTATGGCAAACGTGGCTTGCATTGAAGAATTGAAAAACGCCATTCTGGATTTTGATGAAGACGCTGCCGTAACCGCGGCGGAAAAGATCATCAAGGAAGGCGTCTCTCCCATGGACGCGATCGATGCGATGGGCGACGCGTTGAAGGTTCTCGGCGACAAGTTCCAGATCATGGAAGTGTTCCTGCCTGAAATCTTGCTCGCGACCGACGCTTTCAAGGCCGGGCTCAAGGTCCTTGAACCCGAGCTCATGAAGACCATCGATGCTGGTTCCTTCCAGGAAAAGCCGAAAGTCGTCATCGGCACCGTCAAGGGTGACGTGCATGCCGTGGGTAAGGATATGGTCGCCACCATGCTCACCGTGGGCGGCTTTGACGTGAAGGACGTCGGCGCCGACGTCGACAGTGAAGTGTTCATCACCGCCGCCGAGGAATTCGGTGCTCAGATCATCGGCCTCTCCGCCCTGATGTCCACCACGATGCCCAGCCAGAAGGAAGTCATCGACTTCCTCGAAGCCAAGGGCCTGCGCAACAAGTATAAGGTCATCGTGGGCGGCGGTCCCGTGACCCCGCAGTGGGCCGAGCAGATCGGCGCCGACGGCTTCTCCAAGGACGCCGTGGAAGCGGTGGAACTCGCGAAGAGCCTCTTGAAGTAAGCGGTTTCGGTGGGTTTGAGTAGAGCCTGAACACACACTGTCTATGGAGGAAATCTCTATGCGTATAGGTGCCCGTGGAAAATTTATCGACTTCTGGTCGAGAGCTGTTACCGGTCCCATTTGCTTTGAATCCGACTTTGACAAGAGGGTCTACTGGCCGAAGCTGAAGAAGATCACCGAAAAGTGGGGCATCAAGTATGACCCGGATCACATGGTCCCCTGTGACGACGAAATGCTCGACCGCCTGTGGCAGGCCGCCATCGATCTGGTAGCAGAAGTCGGTGTGTTGTGCACTGATACCCGTAGGATCATTGAATTCTCTCGCAAAGAAATCCTTGACGCGGCTGCCAACACCGCCGACCGTTATACTGTCGGCGTGGGCAAGGATTCCTTCACCGCCGTTCACCGCGGCTTTGAAGATTACGACCATGTGAAGAACCCGGTTTCCGTGCTCGGCCGTATTCTCGGCCCCGTTTCTCAGGATATCTATCATCAGATCGCCATGAGCTACGCTCAGGTGCCTCAGATTGATATGTGCCACTTCCAAGGGAACCTGACGGAAATCTACGGCATGCCCATTACCCCCGACTCTCCGTGGGAAATGTTCTCCGAACTGTGGAGCGTCGCTCAGGTTAAGGACGTCTGCCGCCAGGTTTGCCGTCCCGGTCTCGCCGACGGCGGTATCCGCGCCATCGCCATGTCCGCTATGCAGGCCGCTTTTGATCCCGGCTGGGGAGCCAATAAGGGCGACTTCCGTTGCTGCCTGACCCTGCCGCACCAGAAGGTGGAATACAAGCATCTCTCCCGCGCCCTGCAGTGGCATACCTACGGCATCAACTTCTACAGCGTCATGACCTCCTACCCCGGCGGCCTGTCCGGCGGTCCCGCTACATCGGCCGTTACCGGCACCGCGGAATGGATCATCCAGAAGCTGCTGTTTGACGTGCCGCTGAACGGTTCCTGGTCCGTGGACGCCATGTACTTCAGCAACACCAGTAAGTACTCCCTGTGGTGCAGCAACCACCAGAACGCCGCCGTTACCAAGAACACCGTGTGCGAACCGCTGACCGGCGGTGGCTGGCAGATGACGCACGGCATCGGTCATGAAAACTTCTTCTGGGAATCCGCCGCCTCCGCCATCAGTGCCGTCGTGCTCGGCAACGGCGTCTCCGGCGGCACCGGTGCCCAGAGCGGGCTTAAGGACCATCAGAGCGGCCTTGGCCTCCAGTTCTCCGCCGAAGTGGGCGAAGCCGTCGCCAAGGCGCGCCTTACCCGTGCCCATGCCAACGATCTGGTCAAGCGCATCATGGCCAAGTACCAGCCCACCATTGACTCCCATACCGCGCACAAGATGGGCGGCGACTTTAGGGAATGCTACAACCTCGTCACCGTCCAGCCGCAGAAGTGGTACATGGATATGTACGACAAGGTGAAGAAGGAACTGACCCAGATGGGCCTCCCGATGGAATACTAGCCGCGTAATCGCCTGAGGCGATTTCTGGGAAAGATGATGACACGCTAACATTTCATCGCCTCCGGTCGGTTCCACCGGCGGAGGCGATGAAATGCAGCCGTTTTCCGGGAACTTTTCTCTGGCCTGGGCGGTTCCTGGAAGCGGGCGTGCCTTCAATCAATAGGCCGTCATCCCCAATGTTTTTATAGCAATCAGTTGGAGATGTCTTAAACGGATCCGGATATTGCTCTATAAGAGGAGAAATTTATGCCCCGCACCATGACTTCCAAAGAACGTGTCAAAGCTGCTTTTGCCCACAACCCGGTGGATCGTGTGCCCATGATGATCCTCCTCGGTGAAACGTGGATGATCGAGCGGGAAAAGATTTCGTTTAAAGATCTGCGCGAGATGGATGATCTTGGTGCTGAGCTGATAGTCAGGACATATGACGAGATGCAGAGTGACTCGGTCACTACGGGCTTGGGGTGCTGGATTGGGTTGCTTGAGGCTCTCGGTTGCCCCACCGAGATCTCAAAGATCGGCGCCCCGATCGAGGTTAAACCCTGCATCCACGACGTTGCGGCGGATATCTCTTCCTTGGATCGCTCGAAAATCCGTGAAAGGCTGGAGAACAGTGAACTGATTCAGAAAATGATGCGCCAATCCCGGGAAATAAAAAAGCTTGTGGGCGACAGAAAGAGCGTGGCCGGTCAGATGGTCGGCCCTTTCTCCGGTGCAAGCATGATGGTAGGCGTGAAAGAGTTTATGATCCTGCTGGGGAAGAAGTCTCCGTATATCAAGCCGTTGCTTGAGTATGCCACGGACTGTTGCGCCGAAATCGCCAACATGTACTGTGAGAACGGTTGCGATCTCATCCAGACTTGTGACCCCTGTTCGTCCGGAGACATGATCAGCCCAAAAATGTACGAGCAACACGTAGTCCCCACGCTCGAGGGGCTCACCTCCCAGTTGAAAAATTGTGAAACATTTTTGCTGCATATCTGCGGGAAGGCAGGTATGAGGCTTCCTCACGTCAAGGCTCTGGGGATTGACGGCTTTTCCGTGGACTCCCCCGTGGACCTCAAGGAATCTTTGGAGGCCGCAGGCAAAGAACTCACTATGGTGGGGAATTTCAATCCCAACGAACTGCTGTGCATGGGGACGAGTGAGGCTGTGTATGCCGCAGCGTACGCCAATGCCGAAATCGCCGGGCTGGACGGTGGTTACGTGATGATGCCCGGTTGCGATCTGGCCGCTCGGACACCATTGGAAAATATTTTGGCCATGGTCAGGGCCTCTTCCGACTACGCGGCCAGCGTCAGAAACTGAGTGGCGAAGCCGCTTGGCGAAAAACATTCGGAACGTTGACATGAACCGGTAAAAACAGCCGCATCACGAGAGGATGGCTGTCGCTGGGAGCATGTCGGCGGTTTCCGAAAATGATGCCATTACAGGAAGGCATCCTGCAGCTCCAAACATCAACAAAGGAGTCTTGCATGACTGGCAAAGAAGTGCTTTTTAAAACGCTTAGGCATGAAGAAACGGAACGTCCCGCCTGGGTTCCCATGGCTGGGGTCCATGCCGGGTTTTTGAAGGGATACACTGCCGATGAAGTCTATCAGGACGCGGACAAGCTCGTCGATTCTTTGTTGGAAGTGGAAAAGATGTATGCGCCTGATGGCCTGATCCTCCTGTTTGACCTGCAGCTGGAAGCGGAAATTCTGGGCTGCACCATCAAATGGGAAAAGAACGGCCCGCCCAGCGTCCGCTCGCATCCCCTGGAATCGACTTTTGAAATTCCCGATATCAAGATCACTAGAGATTCCGGACGAATCCCTCTGGTACTGGATGTCACGCGGCGCATCAAAAAGGCCGTGGGCGACAGAACCGCTCTGTACGGGCTCTTCTGCGGTCCGTATACGCTGGCTTCCCACTTGAGGGGAACGAACTTTTTCCGCGATGCGCGCCAGCACCCCGAATATGTCAAAGAGCTGATGGCCTACACCACGGAACTGGGGCTGCAGATGGCCGACTTCTATCTGGAAGAAGGCGTGGACGTCATCGTACCGGTGGACCCGGTCGTATCCCAGATTTCCCCAACCCATTTCAAGAACTTCGTCTTCGAGCCCTATGCAAAGATCTTCAGGCATATCCGCAACAAGGGCGCCTTTTCGTCCTTCTTCGTGTGCGGCAACGCGACTCATATCCTTGAGCTCATGTGCCAGACGAAGCCGGATTCCCTCGCCGTTGATGAAAATGTCAACATCGTGGCGGCCCACAAGCTCACCGACAGCTACGACGTCGCCATCGGCGGGAACATCCCCCTGACGACCGCCTTGCTGCTTGGTACGCAGCTCGACAACATGAAGGTGGGCATCGACCTCATCGACAGCCTGAACACAAGGAAGAACTTCATCTTCTCCCCTGGCTGAGACATGCCTTATGCATCTCCGGTGGAGAATGCGATCGCTCTGTCTCAGGCTGTTCTGCATACCGACAAGGCCCGCGAGATGGTGGCCAACTATGAGTTGAGCTCTATGGACGTGGATGTGGAACTGCCCGACTACGGCAATCTGAAAAAGCCCCTGTTGGAAGCCTTCACGCTGGATTCCACGGCGTGCGCGGCTTGTACGTACATGTGGGGCGTCGCCCAAGACGCGAAGAAGCATTTCGGCGACAGGATCGATGTCGTGGAATACATGTACAACACGCCTGAAAATATCTCCCGGATCAAGAAGATGGGCGTGAAGCAGTTGCCCAGCCTGTATCTCAACGGCGAACTGAAGTACTCGTCGCTCATTCCCAATCTGGACGACCTTATCCGGCAGATCGAGGAAGCCCTATGAACAATCCCTGCGGTCCCGTGCCTCTGCTCTTCATTACCGGGTTCTTGGGCTCGGGGAAAACGACGCTGCTGAACCGTATCCTCGACGAAGCGGCCGCGCAGGGAAAAAAGATTGGCGTCATCATCAATGAATGGGGCCGGGTCAATATCGACTCGAGCCTCATTCGGGCCAAAGACATCGAGATTGAAGAACTTAACGACGGGCAGGTTTTCTGCAGTTGCCTTTCCGGCAATTTTCTGGAGGCTCTTGTCCTGCTCGCCAAGCGTTCTCTGGATGTCGTGATTGTGGAAACCTCCGGGATGGCCAATCCGTTTCCGCTCAGGAATATCCTGTGTGATTTGAAGCGGCTTACTGGCGGCCATTACGTCTATCAGGGCATGATCGCCCTGATAGATCCGGAGAGCTTCCTTGATCTGGTTGAGGACATCAATGCGGTGGAAGAGCAGGTCATCGCCAGCCAACGGATCATCATCAACAAGATCGAGCTCGCAGACGGCGAGACGCTGGCTCGGATTCGGAAAAAGATCAGGCAGCTCAACCCGCACGCCGGGATTATTGAAACCAGTTACGCATGTGTTGAAGGGATATTGGATTCCTCCATGCACGAAGTCTCTACGTCTTCTCCTCTGGAGAGCAAGTTTGTTAAACGGAGCGCCAAGGAATCATACACGAGGCCGGGCCAGTACATCATCACGACGACGGAAGGGCTGCCCCCGGAAAGGGTGGAAGCCTTTGTCCGCGAGATCCTGCCCGGAGCGCTGCGCGTCAAGGGAATCCTTTCGGATACGGAGCATGGCTGGTTCCATGTGGACGGGGTCAACGACAAGGTCGAGACGAGGGTTCTGGAAGCTAGCGGCAATGAATCGAAGATTGTCATCATTCCCAAGGCGGGAGACGAGATCGCAGAGAAATTGATAGCGGCTTGGAACACGCAATGCCGGGTTCCGTTTTCGCTTTCCTGAACGGGTTCGGGCAACAGGGGTGGGCGGACATGAGCATCATGAACATCGAAGTGTTAGCCGGCGGCAAGCGGTATCGTTTCCAGTCTGAGGCGGGAACAAGCCTGAAGGATTGCCTGCTCAAGGCGGGCATACTGGAAGGTGCGGAGTGCGGAGGGCGCGGCATTTGCGGCAAATGCGCCGTGAAGGTGCGTTCCGGAACGCTGGCTCCGGTTGAGGGGGATGAGTCGTTCCTCATGACCAGGGGGGACGGCAAGGTTCTTGCCTGCCAAAGCCTGATCCGGGAGGATGTGGTCATCGAGATCTCGGCTGGCCGGGATGACGTCCGGAGAAAGGTCCGTTTGCCCAACCTCCAGAAAGAAAAAAAGTACTCCGATTCGTTGATCGAGAAGAAGTTCATCCAGTTGTCCAAGCCCAGCCTGCGGGATCAGGCGTCCGATCTGGAGCGCATTCTGGCTCAGGTGGGCAAGAACAAGAAGGTGGCTTTCAGCCTGTTGGGCGGTCTGCCTGAGATTGTGCGGAAGGCGGATTTTGAGGTTACCGCGGTGTTGGTCGAGGACGAACTGATCGCCGTCGAACCCGGCGATACCCATGCCCTCCGGTACGGCTTCATCCTTGATATCGGTACGACGACCATCGCGGTCTACCTCGTCGATCTGCTTTCCGGCGAAGTGTTGGATGCAGACGGTACGGCCAACCCGCAGCGTGTGTTCGGAGCCGACGTGCTGAGTCGGATTACCGCTGCAGCAGGCCGTGAAAATCTCGAGAAGATGCAGGCCGTGACCATCAAGGGCATTTCAGAAACCATGCGCGGCCTTCTCCGGAGCCTCTCCATCGACGAGAACCATGTGTACAGCGTCGTTGCCGTGGGCAATACGACCATGAGCCATCTGTTTCTGGGCGTCGATCCCAAAAATCTGTCCGTGGCGCCCTTTATCCCCTGTTATCGCCCGCGCACAGTGGTCAAGGGCGGCAGGCTGGGGTTGCCCATGCATCCGGAAGGGACCGTGCATGTCCTCGCGAATATCTCCGGTTATGTGGGCTCCGATACCCTTGGCGTCGCCATGGCCACGAAGCTGTGGGAACAGAAGGGCTACTCCCTTGCCGTGGACATCGGAACGAACGGCGAAATCATTCTGGGCTACAAGGGGTGGCTGCTGGCCTGTTCCGCAGCGGCGGGGCCCGCTTTCGAGGGTGCGCATATCCAGAACGGCATGAGGGCGGGAGACGGGGCCATTGAGAGCGTCCTGCTCGAAAACGGCACCGTCCGGTTGGGGGTAATCGGCGATATGCCTCCGCAGGGAATCTGCGGTTCCGGGCTCATCGACGCGGTGGCCGAACTGCTCCGCTGCGGCCTGCTGGGAGTCTCGGGTCGGCTTGCGGGCGAAAAGTCCCCGGCACTTTCCCAGCCTCTCGGGGGCAGGTTACGCACGGTCGGCGGTATGCGGGAATTTGTGTTGGCCTTTGCTGGCGAGCAGGGCAACGAACGGGACATTGTCATTACGCAGAAGGATATCCGGGAACTCCAGCTTGCCAAGGCCGCCATTGCGGCGGGCATTGCGGTTCTGCTTAAGGAAGTGAAAATCGAAGCATCCCAGATCGACCGGATCTACCTTGCGGGTGCGTTCGGCAATTATTTGGATCGGGAAAAGGCCGTCGCTCTGGGCATGTTCCCAGGCATTTCGGTCGATAAGATCATTCCTATCGGCAACGCGGCTGCGGAAGGGGCGGGTTTGTGCCTGCTTTCTCTGGGAGAACGGAAGATGGCCGACCGGATCGCCTCTTTCGTGAAGCCCGTCGAACTCTCGACCCATGTAGAATTCAACGACCTTTTCGTGAGGGAAATCGGTTTTCCGCCTCCTGGATGGAAAGGCGCATCCTAAAAGATGCGGCTGCGCTCACGTCGCCTTGGCGAACACTCATGCTGCGGTGGGTGGGGCGGTGCTCACCGAACTTTTGTGAGCACGCTCTTGGCCCTTATAGGGAACCTTTGGGGATTGCCCCGTGAAACCGCACTGCGCAAAGGCCCTGCATTTTTTGACGGCAACATTTGGAATAGTATGAAAACATTGCTTATCGCCTGTGAAGTCCTGCGTCCCGAGCTGGAAGTGCTCGCATCCGATATGCGGAATCCGCCTCCCATGAACTTTTTGGAGCAGCGGCTGCATGACTATCCGGAAAAACTGCGCAGCGCGTTTCAAGGCCTCGTGGATGCCTTTGAACAGGAGAACGACGGGCCGTTGGCGGTTCTGTGCGGCTACGGGCTGTGTGGGCGCGGGTTGTGCGGCGTGCACGCCAGCCGGGCAACGTTGGTTTTCCCAAAACTGCATGATTGTATTCCGTTGTTGCTTGGGCTTGACCAGAAGGGGGCCAACGCTTCTTCCCGGGAGGGTGCCACATACTGGATCAGCCCGGGGTGGTTGAAATATTTTTTGGTTCCCTTTCATCTGGAATCGTATAGGCGTTTTTCCGTGTATGAGAAAAAATTCGGCGCGGCCAAAGCCGCCCGGATGATGAAGGCGGAAAACGCGCTGCTCGATAACTACAAGAACGCTTGCCATATCCGCTGGCCGGAGATGGGGGACGCTTATGTGGACGAGGCCCGAAAAGTGGCGGAGGCTACGCTGTTGCCGTACTCCGAGATATGGGGATCTTCCGCTTATCTGGCCGAGTTGCTGCACGGTGGGCAATCCGGGGAGCGGTTTCTGCACCTCGTGCCGGGGCAGACGATCGATATGGATGTTGAAGGCACGATTTGCGCTGTAGCTTGCCCGGCATAATCCGGGCTCTCGTGGTGCTGATGTTCCATTTTGTCCCCGGCTGGCCTCATGGTTTTACCCATGCGATAGGTGGAGTGTCCGGTACAGTGTCTTTTGAAACTTCAATGGGCCCGGCATCCCGGGGCATGACGCAATAACGGCAGGCATGGCCATGTCAGTATATAGGCTCACCAGCGCACAGTGGGAATATATCCGGCTACTCCTCTTGGTACGGCCAAGGTTGCGGGGATGTCTTCCGGCGGATAGCAGGCAAACTCTGGAAGCCATTCTGCATGTGCTCACCACGGGTTGCCCCTGGAGCGAGCTGCCCCGATCTTTGGGGAACTACGTGACCGCATGGCGGCGTTTCAGGAAGTGGGGTGCGGATGGTACCTTTGCCCGGATTTGGCCATATCTGCGGGCAGAGTTTGAACATGCTGAAAAAATAGATTTTTCCCGCCACAAATTTGAGTGTTTACAGATCCAGACCGACAGCCCGCAGCTCCTGATCAGGCGAAGCGGCGAGCGAGAGGGGCGCAAACGAGCCCGCTCGTCCGGCAGCGGCGGACCGAATCCTCAGCTCCCGGGAAGGCGCATGGTCAGTTTCTCGGCGAAGATTGCCTAATCGCTTCACCGGGGGCTCAGGATATGAACCTGATGCCGACCTGGGGACATCCCGCAGACGTCCCCCTCACAGCGGTAAATTTTACTCTTCAGACGGCATTCGTCACATAGGTGGTATCGATAAACCTGAGGGTGTGGACGCATTCCATACCACTTTTATATCCCTTAAGCAGTTACGCTGTACCTATGCCGATTGTGCGTACAATATTTTTGTGCCGACTTGGTGATGGCACGATTTGATATCCGGGTGAGGTAAAGGAACCGTATGCGGCCATCCTGTAACTGACGGAGAGGATTCATGGATCAGAATGTCATTCTTGTCGAAACCGTGCCGTTGGAATTTGATCTGGAATCCCTAGGGTGCAGGTTGCGCATCCGGCCCGGGCAGACAAAGTTCATGGATCGGCTGAGCCGGTTAGCGGAGGAAGCTGCGCGCGTGGCTAGGCCCAAAGCCGTGGCTAGGCTGTGCGGCCTGACCATACTGGACGAAGAGAAGGTACAGGTCGGAGAAGTGACTTTTTCCAGCCCGCTGCTGCGTCAGAAGATGAATGGGCTGGGGCGGGCCTTTCCCTATTTGGCGAGTGAAGGGATAGAACTGGCCGACTGGAGCCTTTCCCTTTCTTCCTCGCTGGAGCAGGTATTCGCCAGTGCCTTGCGGGAAGTGGCCGTTCAGCAGGCTGAAAACCTGCTGGAAAGGACGCTTCTAGAGCGGTACGGTATTGCTCAGGTTTCAGCTATGAATCCCGGTTCGCTGAAGGTATGGTCTCTTGAGGAGCAGGTGCCCCTGTTTGAACTGTTGGCCCCACTGCCCGAGAAACTGGGTGTGACCCTATTGCCCAGCCTGATGATGCGGCCCGAGTACAGTGTTTCGGGTGTGTTCTTCCAGACCGACAGCAAGTTTTACAACTGTCAGCTCTGCCCCAAAAAAGAGTGCCCCAACCGCAGGACTCCCTCTTTGGTCACCTGAGAGTGGGACAGGCGATGCTGTTGAAAAGAATCGGTGGGCCGTGCCGTGATTGAAATGAGGCTGACGGGCGAAATGAATCCTGAGGGGGGCGCAAGATGGTACGCAAGCGAAACCTGTTTCCGTCTGTACAGTTTACTTATGACGAATGGTCAAGAAAAAGAGGGGAGGCATGAAAAGTGTCCGTACGTAGATGTGAAGTATGTCGTTTCCGGAACTATGCGGAAAGAAAACCAAAATCGCTACTGGCCCACATTTGGCGCTGGCATACGGGCTGGTGTCCCGGCTGGAAGAGCTACATCAAAGAACGGGAGGCCGAACAGACCCCTTCTCCGACGTCTCCGACGGATTCCTGATGGGAGAACATACCTGTCCCGAAAGGGGGAGTCCGCAAACGGGAATGCATTATGCGAGGCCGAGTAGCTTTTCGAAGGAAACCGGTTTCGGATCCTTAACCCATCTCCCGGCTGAGCCAGGGGATGGGTTAAGGATTCGATGAAGGGGGCGTTCCGGACATTGAACAAATCAGGGCGCATCTTGAACTCCGGGCTGATTACTTACGTGACCTGATGAGGCTGCAACACCCATGGAGTCCGTCGAGGAGAAATGCGCCTTGCTTTCCGTCCCCGGATTACAGGTCAAGTTTGATCCGGAGGAAGCGGAGCAGGGTAAAGCGTTTATGGCGATCGCTCAGAGCGAGGAAGATGCCTGCACGCTGCTTAGGCGCAGATAGCATTACGGAAAGGTGAATTTCATACCCTCTTCCAAGCTGGATATGCGGAACTCCTATTCAGGGGCTCCGCAACATATACATTGTCATCAACGTCAAAGCCAACATCATACTGGGTCAAATCACGACTGCCCCCAATCGAAGCGCTGCTGTCTAGGGGCGGCGGATATTATCTGTTTTGGCTTATTTTGATGGATAATTTTATTTTCTGCAGATACAATTTACCAGATGATCATTCACAAATCCTGTGGCCTGCAAGTAGGCATAACAGATGGTCGATCCAAAGAATTTAAAGCCACGTTTTTTCATGTCTTTGCTCATGGCGTCTGATTCAGGAGTAGAGGCTTGGATATCCTTGAGCGTTTTGGGTTGGTAACTGATCGGTTTTTGTTCTGGGAAAAATGATAATGTGTAGTTGTAAAAGCTGCCAAACTCTTTCTGAATGGCGATGAAAAGTTTGGCATTGCTGATAGCCGATTTGATCTTGAGCCGGTTTCTGACAATGCCCTCGTCCTGCATGAGCCGTTCGACATCTTGCTCTGTCATCTGGGCGACTTTATTGACATCAAAGTCATAAAATGCTTTTCGATACCTTTCTCTTTTACGCAATATAGTGATCCAGCTCAGGCCAGCCTGGGCACTTTCCAAAGTAAGGAACTCAAAAAGGAGCCTATCGTCCGTAACGAGCCTCCCCCATTCTTCATCGTGGTATTTGACATAAAGGCTGTCAGTGCCGCACCAACCGCATCGTCCATTGAGCAGGTCTTGCATTTCCATAGTTACTTGGCTTCTTTCTTTATGTATCTTTACGGTTATGGGGAGCAGAATGTGCTCTGGCCTCACCAATTGACGCAATAATCCGTCAAACCATTTATCAATCCACGCCGTTCATCAGCAAGCGGCACCAGCAAAACGGAGCTGGCTGTCAGATCAAGCCTGAGCCTCTACAATTTACAGAGTTCTGTAATAATAGAATTACATAAATATGTAATTCTATTATTTAGATAAGATATAGTCACTTTCTCTTGGAAGGCGTCAGCAGAAGCGCCCAATCATGGACAACAATGAGAATGGGAATGTCGCTTTCTCGGAGTGCCGTTCTGAGGTGGTCGACTTTCAGGCTGGGGTGATGGAGAGCTCCTGTGGTGTGCGGACGACAAGAGCAAGAACGCTTCCTGAATGCGCTCTTCCTGATATGCGGTTCCCAGCCCATACCTCGGCATTCGGAACGAAAGTACAAAGCAGACGCATGCGGCCTTTTTTATGACAGGCCCAAGAAAAAGTTCATTCTGTTCCATCTGTCTTGTCCATGCGTTCGCCAGAGCCCGCGCATCCTCTACGAAGGTTTCAACCTGAGTGCCTCTTCCGCCGGAGTTTCTCCGTAATCGTGAGCTGTAAGATTTCTGTTGTCCCGATAGAAAAAACAGCGTCTGACCTCGTCGGGCGTGAACAGGCCATGTTTGGCGGTATGGCGTAGTACATCCTTGAAGTAGAGCCTGTCCACCTCAGCGGGAGAAGCGAAAATCTGTTTGAGGACTTCCCCAAAAGTTTACCTCCCGTTTCAAGGACAAGCTCGGATCCCTTAATAACGGCGTTTCGGTAGACGTCGTACTCCACGCTGTCCGGTGTTGCTTGTTTCAGGAGGGCAACACCGGGCCTCCACGGTTTGGGATACAGCGTTTGAAGTGTGCCGTCTGCAACATGCGTCTTCCTCAATATCCCTGTTTCTTGAGCCAGTCGTCCAGTGCTTCCCGCACGATGTCCACTTCCTTCCGGCGTTCATCGAAAGCATACTTGCGAAGACGTTCCGACAATGACCGAGATATGTTGTACATTTTCCTCTGGTCATTTTTTTCAGGTAGGGGTTCCTGTATTCCTGTATTTATAGGATTCTGTATTTGTGTATTGCTGGAAGTCTGTATTTCTGTAACACCGGGCTCCGTTCTGGCAAACAGCCCGCTGGGGCTCCCTTTCTTCACTTGGTTCTTTCCTCTATCCCCGAGTCCCATCGCATCCCTCCGTTCTTTCCAGAAATTCGGCAGCAAAGGCCGCATAGTCTTTTGCGCCGTAACAGCTTCGCTTGTAGCTAAACACATCCTGCCCATTACTGGGGGCTTCCGCAAGGCTCACATTGTCCCGGATACGGGTTGAGAACAATGTGTCTCCCCATTCGTCCGCGAGGGCAGCGGCCACATCTTTATTGAGTGTCTTTCGGGCATCAAAAAACGTCAGGACGAGTCCGAGGATTTCCAAATCGGGATTGAGATCGCGGACAAGCTCCGCAGTCTGCCTGATGAGCGCCAGCCCCGCCAGAGCATAATACTCGACCTGCACAGGGATGAGCAATCCGTTTGCCGCATTAAGGGCGTTGACGGTCAAAAGCCCGAGAGAAGGCGGGCAATCTATCAGCACATAATCGTATTCACCCGAAACAGAGAGGAGGGCTTTCTTCAGCAGATTCTCCCTCCCCATTCGCCCGGCAAAGGCCAGTTCCGCTTCTGCAAGCCGGATGTTGGCCGGGAGAATATCCAACCCCGCTTCCAGCGTGCTCTTCGCCTCGGCGATGGAGGCGCTTCCAGCGAGGACATCGAAAACGGTATATTCCAGCGTTTGCGGATCAAGACCACAGGCGTCGCTCAGGTTTCCCTGAGCGTCCAAATCGAGCAGCAGCACGCGTTTTTTTGCGTTTCTGGCAAGCTGAACTCCCAGATTGTGTGCCGTCGTTGTCTTGCCCACGCCGCCTTTTTGGTTGGCTATGGCACAGATATACATGGTTTTTATTCTCCTCATAAATATGTATTTATAGTATTACATGTACATGGAATATTGTAAATACATATTTACGTAAATATATTAAGCAGAGCCCGGCCGGGTCGTCATCACCACCTTCTTGCGGTTATCGATAATTCTCCACTCCCATCGAAGAGGAAGAGGGCGTGCCAGGGCCGCATCTTCCGCGCCATCGTTCTCTCCGGGCCCTTACGGGGTACTCCGTTCATTCTGTCACGGAAACAGCCCCTTCCTTTCCAGTTTTCAACTCCAGGGAAAACTCGCAACGTCCAGGGAGGGCACAATGGAAGATTTGGAAATGGAAGCCATCACAGCGGCGAGGGTAGCCAATGAAGAGCGACTGGGTTTCTGCCCCCGACATGTGGGAATGGCAAAAATATTCGCGTTTGAATGGCGTATCGTTAACTGAATGGGAACTCTTTGCAGAGCGGGTACGCGGGAGGTTTCTGGAATTTCTATGATCTGAGCAATGGATGCTTTTCCATCGCCCCGGAGCTACCACATCCCATGAGGCTCATGCGGCCCGGAAGCTTTTTTGATGGGGAGATGTCTCCCGATGTGGCTGGAAGGTGTGGTGACCTTGTTTGTTCTTACCAGGTTCGCCGGACACTGTCCTGCCTTTGCAGAGAAGTACTGGCAAATCTACGAATATATCGGCTCGCACCCTGAAGCGCAGAAGATCTACTCGACCGTTGAAACAAAGAGTCCTCTGCCGGAAGCGGCCGGTAGAGGACTCGACCCGCAAATCAAAGAGGGTAGATATGCAGGATTTCGAAAAACAATATGGACAAACAAGTGCGCTGCCAAATTCTATTCATTTGTTTTGCTTGGGGAATCGGAGGCACGCAGGCGTTCGTTCCGGGATATGATGCGGATCATCTGTGAACGGTGCCCGAACGGCAAATGAAGGAACTATTGCTCGTCGGCTGTGTCATAAGAAATGATTGATGCTTCATTTCTTGAATCTTCAAAGAAATAACCGACTAAATGCTTTGGCTATGGATTCCGCTAACGGAAAAAACGGAGAAAAAGACTGTATTTTGCACCATACTGTGGAGATGAAACAATCACATCCTATGACAGAGCCTACAAGAAAAGGCCGAGAACATTTTTCGGCCTTTTCTTTGTTCATTATAAAGTGCTTGAAGGGGATAACCGGCTTGGGATGTGTGTTTTCGGTTTTACAGCACACCGAAAACGAACTGCAACGCAAAAACGGCGAGCAGGCAAATGGAAATCAGATGGCGTTGTTGGGGGGGCGTGCTGTTCGAGCGTTCCTTCATCGCTGTGACGAACTTTTCGAGGCACAGGATGATGGAGGTGTCGATGATAGCCGAGGAATAGATGGCAATCGTATTCAGGTTCCTTATGAAAATCAGTGCTAGAACAAAGATGCCGTAAACGCCGAACAGACAGAACCACGACCAATAGGTCTTTTCGGCGCTGGTGAGCTTCTTGAAACTGTGAATGGTTATGGGAATAAGAGGAACACCTAGCAAAACAAGCAGTACGGGGATATTCCGTATGTCGACTAATGCAATCTTTTCTTGTCCGTACAGGAAAATCTGCACCAGCTGGAAGCTAAATACAGCAGTAAAGATAGCCCATCCAAAAACAATAAGATGTAAAAACATAGTTCCACCCCGTACTTGAAATTTGTTGAACAACAAATACAAATGGCTGTGTCACAAAAAATGATTGATGCTTTATTTCTTGAAGTCTCAAAGAGATAACTACCTAAATACCTCAGCCATGGAGTCCGATAACGGAAAAACCGGAGAAAAAGATTGTACTTTTCACCATACTGTGGAGATGAAACAATCACATGTCTATGACAGAGCCTGCTCGTCTGATATTACCGGGGGCATTCCATCGGGGGTGCCCCGCCACGGAGTTTTTCATGCTTCGCACTGTCTTTTCGGGGCTGGGTGTGCCTGTTCTGCTTCTCGGTATGGTATTTTGCCTTGGCGACGAGTTAATATGGCTCAGGAGCTTCTTCAGTTTTTACTGCTCTCTCGTGATAGCTTCAGGATTTCGAAACCAGCCGTGGCAAAACTCTTTCCCCGGGAATGGTATCTTCCAAAATTTTCTCGGCGCGGAGCAGCGCTTCGTCGAGTGATGGGAAGACGTTCTCTTCGCCCACGGTGCGCAGGATACCGACCCGCTGGAGCGTCCTGTGGACAGGTTTCCGAACGGCGGCGAATAGCACGCGACAGCCTTTCCGCCGGCGCTCGAGGAATTCTTCCAATGCGTGGATACCTGTCATGTCGATGGCGGACATGTTGTGCAGATACATTATGAACACCTTGGGCGGCGTCTCCATCGCGTTCAGCGTGGACTGGAATCGGTCAGCCACACCGAAGAACAGCGGCCCGTTGATGGCGAAAATCTCCACACCGTCGGGCACATTGTTTTTGTCCGGGACAGGAATTTCGTGCCCGGATGCCTCGTCCTCGCTGGAAACGCAGGAATGGAGACCCGTTAATTCGCCCATGCGGCGCATGAACAGCAACGACGCCAGTATGACTCCAGTATATACAGCCACGGTTAGGTCAAACACCACCGTGAGCGCGAAAGTCAGGAGCATTACCGACCAGTCGGACTTAGGTCCCTGAAAAATATGGCGCACAGTGCGCAGATCGCTCATATCGTAGGCAACTATCAGCAGTACGGAGGCAAGGGCTGCCAGTGGGATGAGCTCTATCAATGGTAGCAACCACATGACCACAGCCACGAGGAACAGGGAATGCACAATGGCGGAGATGGATGACATCGCGCCTGCTCGGATATTCGTCGCCGTGCGGGCGATGGCGCCCGTGGCGGCGAAACCGCCGAAGAACACGGAAGCCACATTGCCGATGCCCTGCGAAATCAGCTCCATATTCGAATTGTGCCTGTCGCCCGTCATGCTGTCCGCCACCACACAGGCCAGCAGCGATTCGATGCCCGCCAGCAGGGCGATGGTCAGCGCGTCGGGGAACAGCTCGCGGATGCGCTCGAAGGTGACGCCCTGGGGCAGCGCAAAGTCGGGAAACCCCGTGGGCAGCGTACCGAAGCGGGAACCGATGGTGTCGGTCGGCAGGGAGAACAGCCACACCAGCAGTGTGGACAGGAATACGGCCACCACAGGGGCGGGGAGCTTGGGAATCTTGCGCCGGACGATCAGGATGACCAGCAGTGTGAAGGCCGCCACTCCGAGCGTCGAGGGGCTGAAGTCCATGGCGTTTTGGGCATAGGCTCCCCATTTATCGAAAAATTCCGGCGGAGTATCGACAAGGGGCAGACCAAAGAAATCCTTTATCTGTGAGGAGAAGATCAGCAGCGCGATCCCGGTGGTGAAGCCCGTCGTCACCGGATAGGGGATATATTTGACCAGTGCCCCCAGCCGCAGGAACCCGAAGATGACGAGCAGGATGCCCGCCATCAGCGTCGTCAGGACAAGCCCCTCGTAGCCGTGCCGGGACACGATGCTGTAAATGATGACGACGAACGCGCCCGTGGGCCCGCTGACCGGAAACCGGCTCCCGCTGAAAAACGCCATGAAAAAACCGGCGACGATGGACGTATACAACCCGCGTTCCGGGGTGAGGCCCGAGGCAATGGCAAACGCGAGGGCCAACGGAATTGCCACTATGCCCACCGTGATTCCGGCCGAGAGATCCCTAGAAAGCAAGTCGGGGGTGTAGCCACTGCGAATTGTTTTAAAAAGACTCGGGATCAGAGGGGTTTTGTACCGAGCCTGCGGCGCTGTACTGAACATGATGTTCCTCTGGACAAGGTTATAGGCAGTCTTATGAACCAGAAGTCATGTGCTCTTGCCTGATCGGGGTGAATGCGCGGCAGGCCCGGTATAGATGGGCATAGAGGCCTTCTTGGCGAATGCCTCTGTTTAGCCGCGCCTCCGCCGTGCGTACATGGAGGCGCGGCCATTTAGTTGTTAGGCGCTTTCGTATAGACGGGTCATAACGAACTGGTTCTGCTTCAGAGCTTCGGCGGCGGTCATACGGC